>Ga0308165_1005783_pt1 | contig 11253 bp, 10 predicted proteins | sample PhyWR2_FD_201032 | JGI IMG/M metagenome (GOLD analysis project Ga0308165, IMG submission 201032) | Phyllosphere microbial communities from UC Gill Tract Community Farm, Albany, California, United States - DLSLW.R2 | ecosystem: Host-associated > Plants > Phyllosphere > Unclassified | place: USA... | reverse complement strand
GCGATCCCTGCGCGCTATGGCTGGTCGGGCGGCGAGGTGTCGCTTCAAACCTACTTCGCCATGGCGCGTGGACATGAAGGCGGAACGCACAGTGATTGCGGCTGCAACCATTCGGGTGAAGGTGTGACAGCGCTTGAGATGACCAAGTGGTTTGATACCAATTATCACTACATGGTGCCAGAACTTGCAGATGATCAGAGTTTTGCGCTTTCCTCACGTAAGCCTGTCGAGCACTTTCTTGAGGCAAAAGCGCTGGGCATCCACACGCGCCCGGTCATTCTTGGGCCAGTCACCTTCCTGAAACTGGCAAAGTCGACCGCCGAAGGTTTCAACCCGATAGCACTGCTGCCTAAACTGCTGCCTGTTTACGAAGCGCTGTTGCAGGAACTGGCAGAAGCCGGAGCCGACTGGGTGCAGATTGACGAGCCAGCGCTGGTTCTTGACCTCATTCCCAACGAACGTGCTGCTTTTGAACTCGCCTATCAGCGCTTGAGCACGGCAAGCGTGATCAAAATTTTGGCGACCAGCTATTTCGGAGAGCTTGGCAACAATCTCGAAACAGCACTCGCCCTGCCAATTGCTGGCCTGCATGTTGATCTTGTGCGTGGGGGCAATCAGCTTGCGGACATTGTAAGCCAAGCGCGTGCAGATCAGGTGCTTTCGCTCGGCGTCATCGACGGGCGCAATATCTGGCGCGCTGATCTGAACGCGATTATCGACCGTATCCAGCCTGTCATCGACAAGCGCGGGCTTGAGACAATCGAAATCGCGCCGTCCTGCTCGCTACTGCATGTGCCGATTGATCTTGAGCTTGAAACAGCCATTGATGGGGAGCTAAAAAGCTGGCTCGCATTCGCGGCGCAGAAGATCGACGAGCTTTCCATCATCGGACGCGCGCTGGCGTCTGGCAAAAGCACTGTTCTTGCCGAGCTAAAGGCTGCAAGCGAAGCAGTCGGCGCACGCGCGACATCACCACGCGTGCATAATGCAGCCGTTAAACAGCGGATTGCGAACATCACAGAGGCGCAGAAAAGCCGCCAGAGTGTTTTTGCTAAACGCCAAAAACTGCAAAATGCAAAGCTCGGCCTGCCTGCCTTTCCCACCACCACAATCGGCTCTTTTCCGCAGACGCCGGAAGTGCGCAAAGCGCGTGCAGCACACAACAAGGGCGAAATCAGCAACGCTCAATATGAAGATTTCATTCAGCGTGAGACTGAAGCCGCAATCCGCTGGCAGGAAGAAATCGGCCTTGATGTGCTGGTGCATGGCGAGTTTGAACGCAACGACATGGTGCAATATTTCGGGGAACAGCTTTCGGGCTTTGCATTCACGAAACACGCATGGGTGCAGAGCTACGGCTCGCGCTATGTACGCCCGCCGATCATTTTCGGCGATGTGTCGCGTCCTGAACCGATGACAGTTGCTTGGTGGAAATATGCACAATCGCTGACCGACAAGCCAGTCAAAGGCATGTTGACGGGACCGGTTACAATCCTCAACTGGTCATTTGTTCGCGATGATATTCCACGCTCGGCAAGCTGTCGCCAGATCGCGCTCGCCATTCGCGACGAAGTGCATGATCTGGAAGTTGCAGGCGCGACCATGATCCAGATTGATGAGGCCGCATTGCGTGAAGGGCTGCCGCTGCGCCGCGCCGACTGGCCGCATTATCTTGACTGGGCCGTCGAAAGCTTCCGCCTCTGCTCCACCGGCGTTGCCGATGAAACGCAGATCCATACCCACATGTGTTATTCGGAATTCAATGACATCATCGCGGCCATCGCAAATATGGACGCCGATGTGATTTCGATTGAAACCTCGCGGTCGCGCATGGAACTACTCGAAATCTTCAAGACGTTCAAATATCCCAACGAAATCGGGCCGGGCGTCTACGACATTCATTCGCCGCGCGTTCCGAATGTGGATGAGATGGCTGATCTCCTGCAACTTGCCCGCGAGCAGCTTTCCGATGGACAGTTATGGGTCAATCCCGATTGTGGCCTGAAAACCCGCGAATGGGGCGAAGTGCGCCCTGCCCTCGTCAATATGGTGGCAGCAGCAAAAGCACTGCGCGATGAACTGGCTTAAAAACTGAGGCCCATGCCGGGAAACCGGCATGGGTTAACCACCGTTTACAAGCGCCAGAATAAGCTGTTCGACATTGCCGCCCGACCCCATTTCGACACGGTCGAAATCACGGCCCTGCTGACGCTGAACAGCAACCAGCGCATTGATGCGATTGATCAGTTCGCGGCGCATTTTCTGACATTTCGGATCATCCGGGATGGAAAGCCCAACTGTCGTGCGAACGATTTCACGCGTCATATCCTTGGCGGTTTCGCCATGCACAAGTTCATGCTTGTAAATGCCGTCATAAAACCGCTCCCAGTTTTCCTTCACTGGAGAAGCAAGCTTCTGCGATGGTTTGGGCAGCGTGTAGGTAATCTTCAGTTTCGGCTTTGCTGAAACAATCGTGCAGCCATTGTTGGAAGTGTCGAATTTACGATCCCATGTCAGCACGAATGTCGTATGCGCAATCACGCGTGATTTGCCAGCTTTAGGGCCGCGCTCGCCGATGGATTCATAGAGTTGCGGACCTGTGCGACCTGAAATCGCATAAGGTTTTATGACTTCGACGGCTTTCCAGTCGTCTTCTGCATGGGCTTTTTCTGTGAGGGCCACGCCCGAAAATAAAAAAACGAAAACAACACTCAACACAGCTATGCGCACGACAGCTCCAAGCCCAACCAGAAAAACACTGCGCGTAGGCTACAATATGATGACGGCAAGCAGAAGCCCTTTCTACATCGTTGATAGCAGACCTACGAATCGGAACAAAATTCCTCGATAAACAATTTTCCGAGCAATATTGACTATATCTTCGTATTTTCGTAGATATGAAGTTATGAGTAAAACTGACCCAATCGACCCCGGCGTAAAAACCCACCTCGCGGCCGACAAGGCAAGTGAATTCCTAAAATCAATCGCCAACAATCACCGGCTTATGATTCTTTGCCGGCTGCACGGAGGTGAGAAGTCTGTGGGCCAGCTTGCTGAGTTAATTGGCCTGCGGGATTCCACTGTCTCACAACATCTGGCTCTGATGCGACGGGAGGGCATTGTTGCCGGACGACGTGACGGGCAGACAATCTGGTATCGTGTGGAAAGCGATATTGCACAGCAGGTGATGGCGGTGATTTGCAAACATTTTCAGATGCCAGCAAGCGGCTAGCTGGAGACTGAAGGCAACTGCTTAAGTGACTATAAAGAAGTACAGACCATGACTGACCAGACCATCGCCAGACGCAATATTTTCGTGCTGACCGCAGCACAGGCTCTGGGGGCTGCAAGCCCACCGATTATCATTTCGCTGGGCGGGCTGGTCGGTCAGCAGCTTTCTTCTGATCCGGCGCTGGTCACACTTCCCGTCAGCCTGTTCAGCCTTGGCTTAGCGCTTGGCACCCTGCCAGCCGCCTTCATCATGCGCGCATTCGGGCGCCGCAACGGCTATCTGTTGGGCGCGTGTTTTGGCATCTCGTCGGGTCTTGTGGCAGCGCTCGGCATCTTCACAAGTTCCTTCCTTATTTTCTGCCTTGGCACTTTTATCGCAGGCTTTTATGCGTCTTACGTGCAAAGCTATCGCTTTGCGGCAACCGATGCGGCAACTGGAGCGCTGAAAGCACGCGCTATTTCATGGGTTATGGTGGGCGGGCTGATAGCGGCGATTATCGGCCCGCAGCTTGTCATATGGACGCGGGATGCGCTGCCTGCAGCTCCTTATGCGGGCAGCTTTATCAGTCAGGCAGCACTCGCGCTGCTGGCTATCCCGGTGCTGATGCTGTTTCGCTCGCCAAAAACAGCAAAGGCCGCCACTACCGGAAACACGGGGCGTCCATTGAAGCAAATATTACGAAGCCCGCGCTATATCCTTGCTGTCGCCGCAGGCGTCGTTTCCTATGGTTTGATGACCTTTGTCATGACAGCTGCCCCAATTGCGATGGTCGGTCACGGCCATTCCATCGATCACGCAGCTTTGGGCATTCAATGGCATGTGCTTGCCATGTTTGCGCCAAGCTTTTTCACCGGCCTGCTGATTACCCGTTTTGGCAAAGAACTCGTCACTGCCATCGGTCTCTTCATCATTGGGCTATCGGCAATCGTTGCATTGTCGGGGCTTGATCTTACACATTTCTGGATCTCGCTGATCTTGCTTGGCATCGGCTGGAATTTCGGCTTCATTGGCGCAACGGCAATGGTCGCTGATTGCCATTCACCGGAAGAACGCGGCAAGGCACAGGGTGCGAACGACTTTCTCGTTTTCGGCACCGTTGCCTGTGCATCCTTTTTTGCCGGATCTCTGCTGCATTCATCCGGCTGGCAGACGATCAACTGGCTTATCTTCCCGGCGGTTGCGCTCATTCTGGTGCCGCTGGTGTGGCAATCTGCACGAAAGAAACACACTAGATTACCAGCCTAACAAAAAGCCCGCCTTGATTTCTCAGGGCGGGCTTCTTTCAAATCACTGACCGATCTTACTGTTCGATTGTACGGTTCCAGCGGCTGTTGAGCTGCTGACGACCTTCATTGACGGCATCCCAATCAAGCGTGTTGGCTGTCTTCATGTAGCCATTGAACGCATCAAGCTTCGCCTGTGCTTCTGGCGTACCGGCCTTGGCCTTCTGGTTCGACGGGATCACGTTGCCATGATCAAGCGCCTTGCTCTGCGCATCAGCGGAAAGCAGATAATGGGCGAGCTTCTGGCTCAGTTCTGGTTCGTTGTTGCCAGCGAGAACACATTCGGTCACTGCGAGAACAACCGAGCCTTCCTTTGGCTGTGCGTATTCAACCGGAATGCCCTTGTCCTTCAGGTTGTTGACGCCGGTTGGTGTCAGCGGAAAGATTGCTGCTTCGCCGGTCTGAACCATTTCCGAAATCTTGGCCGATGATGGAATGAATTCCAGAACATTCTTGCCAATGGTGTCCGGGAACTTTTCAAAACCTGGTTCGAGGTTCTTGTCGTCACCGCCCTGAATGCGGTTGAACATCAGGAATGCATGCAGACCAAACGTCGAAGCAGAAGCCGACTGGAATACAACAGCCTTGTTGAACTTCTCGTCAGCAAAATCCATCCAAGAGGTTGGTGCAGCCCAGCCCTTTTCGTCGAACAGCTTCTTGTTATAGGCAATACCGGTCATGCCCATATCAACGCCGATGGCCATGTCGTCCTTCAGACGCGCTGCTGGCTGAATGTCGGCCAAAACAGGATCATCAGAAATTTTCTGGCAAAGACCAGCATTGATCGCGCGGACCATCACGCCGTCATCAAGCAGCATGACGTGCATCTGAGGGTTGTCCTTCTGCGCGGTTGCCTTCGCGAGAATATCAGCGGAAGTTCCTGGAACGACAACAACCTTCGCATTGTTGGCTTTTTCGAATTCCGGCAGGACGTGCTCGGTGTAAGCGCGTTCCATATTACCGCCGTTCATACCGATATAAAGTGTCTTGGTTTCAGCCGATGCGGTCGAAACGAAAGCGACAGACAGGCCGAGCGCCATAGCCGTCATTGCAGTCAAATTTTGATTTTTCATGTTTAGTTCCCTTCCATGTTAAGATTGGTATTGGTTGAAGTAAAACGGTTGATCGAAAAGGCTTCGATCGGTGTTTCTGTTTCGCCTTTGGTCGCGAGATCGCAGAGAACTGCGCCAACAGCGGGTCCGGTCTGAAAACCCGCACCATTAAAACCAAAGGCATGATAAAGATTTTTGACCCGACCACTTGGCCCGATCACCGGGTTATCATCCGGCATTTCCGCTTCGGTGCCCGACCAGAAGCGAATAACCTGCGTATGTTTGAGATGTGGGAACAGCTCAATCGCACGCAGCATCACAGACGATGCCGCATTGACTGAAGGCCGCGAGAAATCCGGGTTTTCAAGGGGTGTTCCGCGCCCGCCGCCCATCACATAATTACCGCGCGTGACCTGACGGCCATAAAAGCCGCCGCCCTCTTCACCAAGGCTCATTGGCAGTCGCTGTGGCATCGGCTCAGTTACAACCATTGTGGGATAAATGCGCTTGAGCGGAACTTGCTCACCGAAAGATGCGGCAAACTTATCCGACCATGCGCCTGCGCAGTTAAAGACCATGCTCGCGTGGATTTCAACGCCATCACCGGCGAGTACGGCAAAACCATCGCCGGTGGAGCGCACTTCGTGAACCGGCGTATTCTCCAGCACCGTTGCACCCAGTGCTTTTGCAGCGCGCGCAAAAGCGGGCGACACCAGACGCGGGTTGGCATTACCGTCTTCCGCACAAAGCGAAGCACCGGCCACATCACCCGGCAGCCATGGAAAGCGTTCACGCACCGCATTGCCGCCGATCAGTTCAAGCTCCAGCCCAAGCGGCTTCACCTTGGCTGCATAGGCTTCCAGCTTGGCAAACTGCTCAGGCGTACGCGCAAGTTTCAGATGGCCGCTGCGCATATATTCGCCGTCAATGCCGATCAGTTCCGGTAATTGGCCCCATAGATCGAACGAGCGTTGTGCAAGAGGAATCTGTTCTGGCTCACGCCCTTGCCTGCGAACACCGCCGTAATTGACGCCGCTTGCCTGCGCACCGCAAAAGCCTTTATCCAGCAGGATAACCGACAGACCCGCCTTGCGCATGAACAGCGCTGCCGAACCGCCGACAATACCGCCGCCGATAATCAGTGCATCAGCATGAAGGCGTTTTGTCATGGCAACACCTCATGTTGAGCCTTCGCACCAAAGCCAAGCGGGATCGGCTTGACCGGCGCCTGCGCACGAATACGCCCTGCCTGCGATGGCGACTTATCCTGCATGGATGCAAGCAACTCGGCCGCCGCAGCGCTACACATGCGGCCTTGACAACGGCCCATGCCAACACGGCTTAATGCTTTCAGCCGGTTGATTTCGTGCGTCTTCGCATTGCTGATCACATCGAGTGCTTCACTAATCTTGATTTCTTCGCAACGGCAGAGCGTCACGTCCTGACCGACGGTTTCAAACCAGTCACGCGGGAACGGAAATGCCTTTTCCAGAATAAGGCGCTGACGATAGATTGCATCCAGTTCACGATGAAGGCGCTGTTCAAGCGCAGCATCTGCCGTGCCACCAAGATCGCGGATCATGGCGATTGCCGCCAGTTTCCCGCGAATTTCGGCCGCATCCGCACCGGCAATTCCAGCGCCATCGCCCGCAACGTAAACGCCGCTCTCGCTCGTCCGGCCAAGCGCATCCGCCACCGGAAGCCAAGCGCGATCACGCTCGTTAAAGCCAAAATCACAACCCGCCAGATCTGAAAGCTGGGTTTCGGGCCGCAGCGCAAAACCATAGGCCAGCGCATCGCATGCAATCTCGCGCTGGCGATTGCCGGAGCGATAGCGAATGCCTTTAACATGGCCCGCGCCCAGCACTTCATCAGGCCGCACATTATAATGGATTGGCACACCGCCAAGCTTGAGACGCAAACCATAATAAGCGCCGAGCGCCACGATGCGCGGAGCGTGAAGGGCTAAGTGCGCCAAGTGAAATTTCGAACTGAACGAGGCCGTATCGAGAACCGCTGCAACCTTTGCACCGGCATGATGATATTGCCATGCCACCAGGTAAAGCAACGGGCCGGATCCCATGAAAACCACACGCTCGCCAATGGTGCAGCCCTGTGCTTTCAGTGCAGTCTGCGAAGCGCCGAGCGTATAAACGCCGGGTTTGGTCCAGCCCGAAAATGGCAGGACGCGGTCTGTTGCACCGGTTGCAAGCAGCAAATGACTAAACGGTAATTGCTTATGGACACCGCCGGACATCAGGTCGAGGCTGCGACCATGATCGCGCGAAATGTTCCAGACCAGCGTTTCAGGACGATAATCGACTGCATCGCGCAAATGATCGAAAGTCTTGTGAAGCGCTTCCGCTTTGTGCGCTTCCGAGCCATAGCGCGCTTTATAGCTGCGGCCGTCATCAAACGGCGGACGGCGATAAATCTGCCCGCCAGCACGCATGCCTTCATCCAGTACAATCGGACGATGACCGGCCTTCACCAGCATTTCCGCTGCGCGGATACCTGCAGGACCAGCGCCCACAATCACCGGATTGAGAACCGTACTCATGCGAGTGGCTCCGTCACAAAGGACATGCCTTCTTCAAGCAGTGTCGTGCAAGCGCGCACGCGCCCACCTTCGCTGGTCATGACATGGCAATCCTGACATGCGCCGATCAGACAAAAGCCTGCTCGTGGCTCGCCGGTAAATTCGGTATGACGCACTTTGCTCTGCACAGAAAGAATTGCCGTCAGCACCGTATCCCCGCGACGTCCCTGATAAGGGACGCCGTCGAGCAGGAAACCGACCGGCTGTTCATCCAAACGATACCGTCTGCGGAACTGGGGCGTGAGAGGCGAGGTTGAAACCGCCATTTGTATGCCCCTATCAACCCTTGCCCACAAGGACACGGTCGAGACCGAACAGACGGTCGATGATCACCATGGTCACAGTCGCAACAAGGATCATCAAAGCCGAAACCGCGGCCATCATCGGATCTATGGATTCGCTTGCATACATATACATGCGCACTGGCAGCGTGACCGTGGATGGCGAAGTGACGAATATCGACATGGTCAATTCATCAAATGAGTTGATGAAAGCAAGCAGCCAGCCACCCGACAGGCCCGGCAAAAGCAGCGGCAATGTCACGCGACGGAATACTGTCCATTCACCGGCACCCAAGGTACGGGCTGCATTTTCTGCATTGCGGTCCATGCTGCTGAGTGATGCCAGAATAAGGCGCAGCGCATAGGGTGTGACAACGATCACATGGGTTGCCACCAGCCAGCCAAACGAACCCGTAAGGCCCATCAGCGAGAAGAGACGTAGGAACGCCACGCCCAGTACCAGATGCGGAATGATCAGCGGAGATAGAAACAATGCATTGAGCGCATCGCGGCCACGGAAATTATACTGCGCAATTGCAAGACCTGATGGCACTGCAAGCAGCGTCGAAATCGTTGCCGAAAAAAATGCGAGTTTCAGCGAGTTCGAGAACGACGTCATGAAGTCGTTATGCGCGAATACGGCATAGAACCAGCGCAGCGAAAATCCATTCCAAGGCATGGTCAGCGTGTTTTCAGGCGTGAACGCCACGAGACAAACCACGACCATTGGTGCCAGCATGAAGATGACGATCAGCGTGTGGAAGAGGAGTGCAAAAGGACCGTTTTTAACCATGGTCGTTACCCCAGCTTCTTTCTTGCTTGCCCTTCGAGCATGCGATTATAGGCAATCATAATAATAAGATTGGCGACAAGAACGATGATCGCGATAGCGGCACCAAGCGGCCAGTTCAGCTCGATCAGGAATTCGTCATAGACAACCGTTGCAGCCATCTTGAGACGACGACCGCCAAGCAGACCGGGGATCGCAAAGGAGCTTGCAGACAAGGCAAACACGATCAGGCTACCGGACAGAATGCCGAGCACTGCCTGAGGGAACACCACGCGGCGCAGCGCCGTGAAGCGCGATGCGCCAAGCGTCAGGGCTGCGGCTTCAACTGTTGGATCAAGCTTCTGCAGAACCGTCCAGACCGGGATCACCATGAATGGCAGCATAATATGCACAAGGCCGATCACGATTGCAGTTTCGGTATAGAGGATTTGTTGCGCCGGTAGGCCAACGAATTCCAGCACGCTGTTGACGAGGCCGTTCCGCCCCAACAACATGCTCCAGCCGAATGTACGCACAACGACCGAAACCAGCAGCGGGCCAATGATGACCAGCAGGAAAATCGAGCGCCATGGCGCACGCATATTCGACAGAATATAGGCCTCCGGCACGCCGATGATCACGGCAATCACCGTGGTAATCAGCGCGAGGCGCAATGTACGCCAGAAGATGTTCAGGTAATAAGGATCCTGAAGCACCTGAGTATAATTGGTGATTGTGTAGACGGCTTCGATGCCCTTGTCATAGCTATAACTGTTAAACGACAGCATCACGGTGAGTGCCAGCGGTAGAAGCACCAGCGCGAAAAACATCAGAGTGGATGGGCCAGTCAGAAAGACCGGCATCCAATTGCGCCGTTCTTTCGCATCGCCTGAACCTGTTTGTGAAACGGCACTCATGATCAGTGCGCTCCCTTGTTCAGGATGCGGCAATCGTCATGGTTCCACTTGAGGCCAACATTGCTGCCTTCAATCGGCGGCGGGTTGCCGAGGTTTGGCAAAGCTACATTCAGCATACCGGCAGGGGTCAGAACGCCGAGCAGCCACTGCGCGCCCATGAAATAGCGGGTTTTAACTTCGCCGCTGACATGGCCTTCATCGGCATCAACCAGATGCACTTTTTCAGGACGGATAAACACCGACACTTCGCCAGATGCAGAGGCATCTTTTGCTGGGAACCGGATCTGCGTATCGGCCAGCGTAATATGCTCGCCATCGGCATGGGCTTTGAGGAAGTTCGATTTGCCAACGAAGTTAGAAATGAAGTGGTTATGCGGATGCTCATAGAGCTTATAGGGAGCATCAACCTGCGTAATCAGGCCCTTTTCCATAACCACGACACGGTCGCTGATCGACAGCGCTTCCGCCTGATCATGCGTAACCATAATAGTCGTGATACCAACTGTGCGCTGAATGCGGCGCAGTTCAAACTGCATTTCTTCGCGCAACTGCGCATCAAGATTGGAAAGCGGCTCATCGAGCAGCAGCACCGGCGGATTGATGACCAGCGCCCGGGCAATCGCCACACGCTGACGCTGACCGCCGGACATTTCACGCGGATAACGATCCGCAAGCGCACTCAGACGCACCAGTTCCAGAACATCACGAACGCGCTTTTCACGCTCGGCCTTTGGCACTTTGCGCATTTCAAGCCCGAAGCTCACATTCTGCGCAACCGTCATATGCGGGAACAGTGCATAGCTCTGAAACACCACGCCGAGTTCGCGCTTGGCTGGCGCAAGACGGGTGATGTCGCGATTATCAAGCGTAATCGTACCGGATGATGGTGGTACGAGACCCGCAATCATTTGTAATGTCGTGGTCTTGCCACAGCCCGAAGGTCCGAGAAGCGAGATGAACTCTCCCTTTTCAATCTCCAGATTGAAGTCATCCACGGCAGCGAACTTGCCGTAATAACGGGAAATATTGGAAAGGGTCAAAAAGCTCATTGCGTCTCCCTCTCGGCAAGACCTCCGCCATAGGCTGGGGGGACGGAAGCGCCGTGATGTTGTCTCACGTC
>Ga0308165_1005782_pt1 | contig 11253 bp, 6 predicted proteins | sample PhyWR2_FD_201032 | JGI IMG/M metagenome (GOLD analysis project Ga0308165, IMG submission 201032) | Phyllosphere microbial communities from UC Gill Tract Community Farm, Albany, California, United States - DLSLW.R2 | ecosystem: Host-associated > Plants > Phyllosphere > Unclassified | place: USA... | reverse complement strand
CCAACCAACAACTCTTAACATCAATGTCAATCGCTTTCGCTGAACTACAAGGACGAAGCTATCTGCCGCTAGCAGCGTCGCCGCCCTCGTTGAACGCCATATAGACCCCACAAACCAAAACTGTCAATGACAAAACTGTCTTATTTGAAAATTTTTTGACAAGTTTCCACAGTTGCCAAGTTTTCCACGTTTTACGCTTATATAGGCACCCCCAACACATATCCTTATATATAGGGTAGGGTCACAAACCGGCCTCATTATTCAAATAGCCTTCGAATAAATTGAAAATTGGTCACCATTCGCTGTGATTAACGAAAGCCGATCCGCTTATCGTTGACTTCGCACGCTTCGGCAGGCAAAACTCAATAACCCCGTTTGAGGGACTTCCATAATAAGGGAAGACACCATACGTCGGACAGCAGCAAAGCTGCTTTCTGGGAAATGATGTTCACGCACCTTTTTGGCGCGGCCAGATTTGAAGAAGGGCCTACAAAAACAGCATGAATGAATTGGGGCCCAATAATCTGGATCCGGGTGACGAGCCCCCGCTGACAATCGGCGGACGGCGACGCCCGCCCGACCGGCGCGAAGTTTCGGCGCGTTGGCTTGCTGGCACATTTCTGACGGGTGTTACTTCTTGTATGCTGATTGGCGTCGCATTGTTTGCCGCACTTGATGGCCGCGAACAATTGGCGACACCCCCGGAAATTCTTGCACGCAATGACATGCCTGGTGTTGTTAATGATACGGGCGTCACCAAAGGTGCGCGCCTTGTCAGTACAATCTCAAAGCAAAAGGCCAATGATCGCCGCCGCTTCGACCTCTCAACAATGCAGAAGGTCGGCGAGCGCGAAGTCATTCGCACAAGGCCTTTCGAGCTGGTCCATATGGCATTGGCCGTCGATCACCCATCAAACCGGAAATATCCGGCATTTGATGCGATGTCCATTTTCTCAGAAGGGCCCGCAGCCCCCCAACCTGCCGATACCGGTCAGATTTACGGGGCAAAAGTTGAAAGTGAGGTCAGCCTGCAAGTTGCTGACTTCCCGCTCAACAGCACAACTTTTGATGCCTCAAGCGATCTGACCGTCGATGAAGTGGAGAAAGTGGTTCGCGACACCGGTGTTCTGCTGACGGACGGCGATGTTCAGGTTGCTTCTTTGCATTATGTTGACCCTGCACGTTTTGGTGGAACGGATTCCTCTTTTGCGCTTAGCCCGGCACTTGGAGTAAAAATTACACAGGAAAATGTCAGCGTCGCCCAACGTGCCGATGATGAAGAAGCCACAGATGGTTTCTCGGAAGAATTAATTCCTTTCCATCAGACGATGGACATCCATCAAGCGCTGCAAGATGCAGGCTATACGGGTGAAGACGCCTCCAATATGGCTGACGCGCTGACCAAATTGCTCAATTCGCCACGCCTTAAAGAAGGCAGCGTCTTGCGGATCGGCACAGAAACACAAGATGGCGAAGATCGGGTCGTCAGGGCGAGTGTTTATCATCGCACAACACATCTGGTGACCGTTTCGCTAAATGATCGTAAGCAATATGTGCCGTCTGATCAGCCTGAAGAAACACCGCTTCTTGCATCCGCTTTTGATGGTGATGCGCCGCCAACAGCTATTCGCGGCAATCTGCCGAGTGCATATGACGGTATCAGCCGTGCGGCCCTTGCCTATGGCATGACCGAAACAATGCGCGAAAACCTCGTAAAGATGTTAGCGACTGACGTCGATCTTCAGGCGCGGCTTTCTTCTAACGACAAGATCGATGCATTCTTCTCACTGCCAGACGATCCGGAAAAAGCAGACGGCGATTCTCAACTGCTTTTTGTTTCAGCGACATTCAGCGGAACAACACGCAAGTTCTATCGCTATCAGGCACCCGATGGCAGCGTGGATTACTTCAATGAAGACGGCAAAAGTGCCAAACAGTTCCTGTTGCGCAATCCCGTTCCAAATGGCGTGTTCCGTTCTCCTTTCGGTATGCGCCGCCATCCAATTCTTGGCTATAGCCGCATGCATACCGGTGTTGACTGGGCCGCACCGCGCGGCACACCGATTATCGCATCAGGCAATGGTGTCGTTGAAAAGGCCGGTTGGACCAATGGTTATGGTAATCAGACTCTGATTCGTCATGCTAATGGTTATGTCAGCAGCTACAGCCACCAGAATGCGATCGCTCGCGGTGTCAGCGCCGGATCGCGCGTGCGTCAAGGGCAGGTCATTGGTTATGTCGGCTCCACCGGACTTTCCACCGGGCCGCACCTTCACTATGAGCTGATCGTCAACGGCACCAAGGTTGATCCGCTTCGTATTCGCTTGCCGGACAATAAAGCGCTGAAAGGCAAGGAGCTCGAAGCCTTCAAGCTGGAACGTGATCGTATCGATACACTGCTAAACACGGATGATGCAGGCACAAAACTTGCATCCAGCGCATCGACGAAAAGCTGATGCTTGCAGAGCATGTCTCTCAAAAGTGGGAACCGGTTTTGGGAGACATGCGTAAAAACAAAGAATTAGAGCGTACGCAGTGAATACGATAAAGCGCCACACGCTCTAGAGCATAATCTGACCTTCGTTAAACGAGGATCGATAAGATTATACTTAAGATAAAAGAGGCAGAGCGCCAATCTGATCCAATCAGATCGAAAGGCACTCTAAACAAAAGGCCCAAAATCGAAATCGATTCTGGGCCTATTCCATGAGCGCTTGCCGCAAAGCTTAATCGGTGAACTCAACCGTTACACCCGGCTTCACGAGCTTTGCCAGTTCTTCGGCATCCCAATTGGTCAGACGCACACAGCCATGGCTGGATGTTTTGCCAATGCGCGATGGTTCAGGCGTTCCATGAATACCATAAGTCGGCTTGGAAAGCGCGATCCAGACCGTACCAACTGGACCGTTCGGACCAGGCGGGATAGTCAGAACCTTGTCATTGCTGCCCTGCTTGAAATTGATCTTCGGATTATAGGTATAATTCGGATTGATCGCGATGCGCTGCACCTGCACGATACCCGACGGCGATGGGGTGTCTGACGAGCCGATTGTTGAAGGATAGGCAACAACAAGCTTGCCGCTCTCATCATAACCGCGAACCTGCTTGCGTCCCTTATCCGCAATGATGCGCGCAACCTTTGCACGCACAGGCTTTCCGAGATTCGGCACTTTAACAATTGATCCTGGCTGGTTGAAATTGACGCCCGGATTGATTTCCTTGAGATAAGCCTCGTCAATATGAAATTTCTCGCCGAGCATTTCGGTAACCGACGTATAGGCCATGGCCGGAAGTTGTGCCTTATGTGCATAATCATCGGGAATAGATGCCACATATTGACGGCCAACATCTTCGTTGGTGATTGTATATTCAGTAAAGGCTGGGCCGCCCGTTGCCTGCAACTCTGCATCGATTGCAACTTCATCGGTCGGGTTCAAAAATTTGCCTGTTATCTCGCTATAAGCTGCGGCGGCCTTATCAACATTGCTACCCGAGCGGCCATCAACAACGCCGGGAGATGAACCGGCACGATCGAGCAGAATCTGATAGGCGGCGATCTTTTCCTTGGCACCCTGCCCTTTTGGCATTTCGATAGCGGGCGTCATATCATCCGCATTGGGGACAGCTTGCGGCTGCATCTGCGGCTGTTGATAACCCGGCTCGCGGTTAATGCTTGCGGTCGGAGATTCTGTATCAGGATATTCGGTTCCCGCCGGTGGCAATTCGGATCGCTGCACCTGTCCATCGCGGTTATAGTCATAGCCGGGAGCGGAGGGTGCTTCAGGGTAATAATTCGGGTCCTCCGGCACATTGCCAAAGCCATCATAAGGCGCGCCACCCCCGGTTGGACCATCTGACCAACCGCCATCCTGCTGGCCACCGCTGGCATAACGCCCGGAATCACGTGGATCTTCGATGTTGAGAACACGGCCACGGCGATCAACCGTTACCTGACGCCCATATTCATCTGTGTAAACACGCACACCACGATCAGAACTCCGCTCACGCCCCCAGTCAAACAGCTGAGCCATCTGTACCGGTTGGGCTGCGGGAGTTGTTGCACCGCGTTCAGCGGCATGGCCACTCACACCTGCCATAAGAAGGAGAGCGGAACCAAACAAACCGAAGCGAAACATACGTGTGAGATGCGTCATACAAGAAACCCTGAATTACCCTAGGATTATGGATGCATTTATATGGTTAACAATTTATTATTCAATAACAGCAAATGGCAGATGAACTGGACATGAAGATGGCAGTAAAAACTCTGCCCGTTACAGAAAAAAGAAAAAGCGCCACAATCGGAAGATTGCAGCGCTTTCATAATAGCGTTCGAAAAGCTTAAGCTTCTTCGTCTTCCTTCAATGGCTCACCCTCGCCTAACACGCGAATGGGACGGAAGTTAAGCCGGTCAGAGCCTGGCAATATTTTAACGATTGAACCATCAAGAATATCGCCAAGCAAAATCCGTTCGGCCAACGGGTCCTGAACTTCCTTCTGGATAACGCGTTTCAACGGACGCGCACCATAAGCCGGATCATAACCCTTGTTTGCCAGCCATTCACGGGAATCGTCTTCAAGTTCCAGCGTGATCTTGCGATCGTGCAACAGAACCTGCAAACGCTTCATTTGAATGTCGACAATCGAACCCATGTCCTCACGACGCAAACGATGGAACAGGATGATTTCATCCACACGATTGAGGAATTCCGGCCGGAACGAAGCCCGTACGACACCCATCACCTCTTCACGAACACTTTCAACGTCTTCATTCTCGCCAAGATTGACGAGATATTCAGCGCCAAGGTTCGAGGTCATGATGATCAGCGTATTGCGGAAATCAACCGTGCGACCCTGACCATCCGTCAGACGTCCATCATCAAGAACCTGAAGCAACACGTTGAACACATCAGGATGCGCCTTTTCGATCTCATCGAACAGGATCACCTGATATGGTCTGCGCCGCACAGATTCCGTCAGAACGCCGCCTTCTTCATAGCCGACATAGCCGGGAGGTGCACCGATCAGCCGGCTCACAGAATGCTTTTCCATGAATTCCGACATATCGATGCGAACCATAGCTGTGTCGTCCTGAAACAAAAACGAAGCCAAAGCTTTAGTCAACTCGGTCTTGCCCACACCGGTTGGTCCGAGGAAGATGAACGAACCGATTGGACGATTCGGATCCTGAAGACCTGCGCGTGCACGACGAACAGCTTTTGAAACAGCCTGAACTGCTTCACCCTGTCCGACAACGCGTTTGCCGATTTCATCTTCCATGCGCAAAAGCTTTTCGCGCTCGCCTTCCAGCATCCGCTCAACCGGAATGCCCGTCCAGCGCGCAACAATCTGCCCGACATGCTCAGGTGTTACTGTTTCCTCAAGCAGAGAACCTTTGTTTTCATTGCTTTCAGCATCGACAAGCTGCTTTTCAAGCTGCGGAATTGTGCCGTAGGCCAGTTCACCAGCCTTCTGGAATTCACCGCTACGCTGAGCAGTCGCCAAAGCATTGCGTGCTTCTTCAAGCTGACGCTTCAAATCTGCCGCAAGTCCAAGCTTCTGCTTTTCCGCCTGCCATTTCGCTGTCAGTTCCGCTGATTCTTCTTCCAGATCAGTCAGTTCTTTTTCAAGTCGCTGCAACCGATCAATAGAAGCCGTATCGGTTTCGACCTTCAATGCTTCGCGCTCGATTTTGAGCTGCATTGCGCGACGATCGATCTCGTCCAACTCTTCCGGCTTTGAATCCACCTGCATACGCAGACGCGATGCAGCTTCATCGACAAGATCAATAGCCTTATCTGGCAGGAAGCGATCCGTAATATAGCGGTTCGACAGCGTTGCTGCCGCAACAAGTGCCGAGTCGGAAATGCGAACCTTATGGTGCTGTTCGTATTTTTCCTTCAAACCGCGAAGGATCGAGATTGTATCCTCAACAGTCGGCTCATCAACAAATACCGGCTGGAAACGCCGCGCAAGGGCTGCGTCCTTCTCAACATATTTGCGATATTCCTCAAGCGTGGTCGCACCAACGCAGTGCAATTCACCACGCGCCAGTGCGGGCTTAAGCAGGTTCGACGCATCCATAGCGCCATCAGACTTACCAGCACCGACAAGCGTATGCATTTCATCGATGAAGAGGATGATCTGACCAGCAGCTGCCTGCGTTTCCGAAAGCACGGCCTTCAGACGTTCTTCAAACTCACCACGATATTTCGCACCGGCAATCAGGGCACCCATATCAAGCGCCATTAACTGCTTGTCTTTGAGCGATTCGGGCACATCCCCATTGACGATGCGTAGCGCCAAGCCTTCGGCAATTGCGGTCTTACCAACACCCGGTTCACCAATCAGAACCGGATTGTTCTTGGTCCGGCGCGAAAGAACCTGGATTGTGCGGCGGATTTCGTCATCGCGACCGATAACCGGATCGAGCTTGCCAGCGCGTGCATCTTCCGTCAGATCGCGCGCATATTTTTTCAGCGCATCATAATTGCTTTCAGCGGAAGCCGAATCGGCAGTGCGACCCTTACGCATGTCATTGATGGCCTTATTCAAAGCTGTCGGTGTCACACCAGCAGCAGCCAGAATTTCAGAGGTTTTTGCAGACTTTTCGATAGCAAGTGCTGTGAGCAAACGCTCAACCGTGACAAAACTGTCGCCAGCCTTGCTTGCCAGCTCTTCGGCAAGGGTAAAAACCTTTGCCAATGGCTGGGAAAGATAAAGCTGATCGTTACCGCCACTTACTTTGGGCAGTTTTTCAAGCGCCGACTGTAAACCAAGACGTACATCAGCACTGCGACCACCCGCACGCTCAATGAGCGACGCAACAAGCCCCTCGTCATCATCGACGAGCACTTTCAAAAGATGTTCCGGAGTAAACTGCTGATTGCCCGAGGAAAGGGCAAAAGTCTGGGCCGACTGAATAAAACCGCGAACCCGTTCGGTGTATTTCTCAATATTCATAATGTCTCCTTTTCCCTCCGACCCATTCTGGCATCGGAAGACTTTTGGTGACGGAGCCACCAAATTCGGCTGGCTCACTATCCAAGGAGAGATATGGGAAGATCCACTAAGTTCGGCAAGGCCATAAAAGCCAAAAGCGTGCAAATAAAAATGGCGCGGAAAACCGCGCCATCTTTTTGAAATCAAACATATTGCCAATCAGGCTTTATGCATCAGAATCCGCTGTTTCAGGAACTTCATCCTTAGGAACACGACGCGGGCGACCCGGACGACGTGTAACGCGGGCTGGAGCTTCTTCCTTAGCCGACGCTTCAACGGATGCTTCGGCAGCAGGTGCAGGCTTTTCAACAACCGGCGCTGCTTCTTCCGCAACTTTTGCAGGCCTTTCAGCGCGCTTAGGCTTTTCAACCACTGGCTTTTCTGCAACCGGCGTTTCAACTACCCGCGCTTCAACAACTGGTGCTGGAACTGGCTGTTCATCAGAAACCGCAGCAGCAACTGGTGCATCTATGACTGGCTGATCGGACTGCTCATCCGCATTGAAGCGTTCGCGCTGTGGGCGACGACCGCGACCAAGACGGCGTTGATCACGTCCGTCACGGCCTTCGCGGGCATCACGACCTTCGCGTGGCTGCGAACGGTTGTCAGGGCGGCCATCAGAACGATTGTCCGAACGGCCTTCCGAACGACTTTCACTGCCATCTTCGCCGTAAACAACTTCAGCTGGAGTGCCTTCGATAACAGGCTGCGGGCCGGAACCATTGACTGGCTGGTGCACAGGAGCGGCTGGCACGAAGCCGCCTTCATCCTCATCGCCACCATCATTGTCGAAGTTTTCTTCGCGCTGATATGGAATATTCTGCGCTGCCATAGCAGCCATGATGATGCGATTATAATGTTCTGCGTGCTGAAGATAATTTTCAGCCATAACACGGTCACCAGACGCCTGAGCGTCGCGAGCCAGTGTCGTATATTTTTCTGCAACATGCTGAGCATTGCCGCGGATTTTTACATCCGGACCATTGCTTTCATAATTACGTGACAGAGGATTGGGGCCCTTGCGGTTGTTATTGTTGTTATTATTATTGTTGTTATTCCCCCGTCCGCGCATACGCCTGTTCTGCTGTACTGGCCTCATCGTCTTCTCTTTTCAGATTAAAGGGCGTCAAATTCCTGTGGCTTAAAGCCACCGGCTTCGCATTATCGAGCCATGGAGGAAGCACACCCTAAAACTTCCCACACATCGAATTGTTAAGAGTTCCGCATCGCCCACCAAAGACAACGCGAACTTTCCGGCTTGGCATTTGCAAGACCCTCCGAAAAGAAAAACTCTCCGGAACTATTTTTGAAAGCCGTGCACTTCCGTACAAACCATCCCTTGAGAAAAACCCTCACGGGAGCATGACCTTAATTCGTCATGGAGTATTTCCGCCACCGCCCTCAAGCGGGCAAAACCATTCTGGCTATATACGGTGGCTGGAAACTAAACGGCTTCGCCGCAAATTCCAAGCGCTTTTTTGATGTCATAGCGCGTTTTTTAATTCGCAGTCTATCAAACGCCCACACCATATGAATCTATGAAAACCATGGCCCTTCTATGACCACCGAGATCAATCGCTTCATTAGTCAAGTGAAAATCAGCGCTTTCAAAAATCGCGCTCACATCGTCAAACTGGCCTGCGCCAATTTCAACGGCAACTATTCCACCTTCATATAGGTATTCATGAGCCTCATTTGCAAGGGAGCGGTAGAAATCAAGTCCGTCATCGCCACCGTCTAGAGCCGTCATCGGATCATGCTCACGCACTTCGCGCGACAGATCATCAATGTCCTTGCTTGGAATGTAGGGCGGGTTTGAGACAATGAGATGAAACCTGCCAGTTACATTTGAAAACCAGTCGCTCTTAAGCGCCGCAAATCTCTGGCTCACACCATTTGTTGCAGCATTTATCCTCGCCATGGCAAGCGCACCATCGGCAACATCGAGCCCAATACCATTGAGCTTATCAAACTGATGAAGAAGCGAAATCACAATGGCACCGGTTCCGGTGCCCATGTCGAGCATCATTGCCCGACCATGCTGTTCAATCAGCTTTTCAATGTAAGGTGAAACAAGCTCCACCAGCGCTTCTGTATCAGGGCGCGGTTCAAGCGTTTCAGGCGAAAGCCGGAACGGCAAGCCGTAAAACTCGCGCGTACCGATGATGCGATGAACAGGTTCACCGCTAATACGGCGCTCCAGCGCTTTGTTTAACTGCACGACATGATCGTCATCAATGAGCTTTTCCGGCGACGAAATCAGATCAAGCCGGGTCGCGCCCGTAACCCATTCGACAAGAAGCCGTGCATCAAGATCAGGCGTATCAAGCTTTGCCGCACGCAATCGCGCACGGCTCGCGATCATGAGTGCATCAAGACGCTTGCCGCTCACGCGTTTTCGCCCAGTTCCATCAAAAGTGCAGTCTGATGATCAGAAATCAGCGCATCAACCAACTCATCCAATTCGCCCATCATCACTCGGTCGAGCTTATAGAGGGTCAAATTGATACGATGATCCGTTACGCGGCCCTGCGGAAAATTATAGGTACGGATACGCTCGGAACGATCACCCGACCCAACCTGACTGCGGCGCGACTCAGAGCGTTCGCTATCGGCCTTTTGCCGCTCCATATCATAAAGACGCGCGCGCAGAATCTGCATAGCTCGGGCACGGTTCTGGTGCTGCGATTTCTCCGCCTGCACAACCATGATGCCCGTTGGAATATGCGTAATACGCACAGCCGAGTCAGTCGTGTTGACGTGCTGACCACCAGCACCAGAAGCGCGCATCGTATCGATACGAATATCTTCGTTGCGAACCTCAATGTCGATCTCTTCGGCTTCGGGCAGCACGGCCACCGTTGCAGCCGATGTGTGAATGCGGCCACCTGCTTCGGTTTCCGGCACACGCTGCACGCGATGCACCCCCGATTCGAATTTTAGTTTCGAGAACACGCCCTTGCCGGAAACGGTTGCAATGATTTCCTTAAAGCCGCCCGCGTCACCGTCGCTTGCCGAAACCAGTTCGACACGCCAGCCTTTTTCGGCAGCAAACCGTTCATACATGCGGAAGAGATCGCCCGCAAAAAGTGCTGCCTCAAGTCCGCCCGTACCAGCGCGGATTTCCAAAATCGCATTCTTCTCGTCAGCCGCATCTTTTGGCAGCAGCAAAATCTGCACTTCTTGCTCAAGCGTCTCAATGCGCTTTTCGACCTCTGGCAGTTCTTCGACCGCCAGCGCGCGCATTTCGGCATCAGTGGATGCATCATCACGCATAGCGGTCAGATCGAGCGCCTCGCTACGCGCATCGGTCAGCTCGCGAATTTTACCGACAACGTCCTGAAGCTCTGAGTATTCAGAGGCCAGTTTCACATAGGTGACAGAATCAGGATTGTTCGCCATCTGGCTTTCAATCATCGAAAACCGCTTCAAAAGCTGGTCCATCCGGTCCTGTGGCAATGCGATCATGGGTATGTCCTAAGGTATCTCAAAGTGAGAATAAGCAAAATCGGGCACAGCACAAACGGTGCTATACCCAATGATGAAATGCAATTTTCTACGCTATAGCGGAATATCGTTGTCTTCTGCAAACTGAAGCAGCAATTCACGCAGCGAATGCGCACCGTTTGGCTTATCGAGCTTTTCATTGAGAAGCTCGTTGAGCTTACTCACATCGAGCGCACCAAGCATCGCCTTGACCGGACCAATATTGGCAGCCGACATGGAAATCGATCGGAAACCAAGGCCCAGCAATGCCATCGCAGTCAGCGGACGCCCAGCCATTTCGCCACATAAAGTAACCGGCTTTCCATGGCGATTGCCAGCATCGATAATATGACGAAGCGTACGCAAGAAAGCAGGTGACAATTGATCGAAACGACCTGAAATCAGCGAATTGCCGCGATCAACCGCCATCAAAAACTGAAACAGATCATTGGAGCCGACCGAAACGAAATCCACAATCGCCATCAATTCGTCCAGCTGCCATAGAAGTGCAGGCACCTCGATCATCGCACCAAGCTTCAGATTATTAGGCAGCGTATGGGCAAAGCGTGAAAGGTGACGCACTTCGCGATCAATGATCTCGCGCGCAGCCTTCACTTCTGCAACTTCGGTAACCATCGGCAACATGATTTTGAGTTCACGCCCACCAGCAGCTTTCAGCAGCGCACGCAACTGTGTGCGCATCAAACCTGGACGATCCAGCGTCAGGCGGATCGCACGCCAGCCAAGCGCCGGATTTTCTTCCTG
>Ga0308165_1005780_pt1 | contig 11260 bp, 8 predicted proteins | sample PhyWR2_FD_201032 | JGI IMG/M metagenome (GOLD analysis project Ga0308165, IMG submission 201032) | Phyllosphere microbial communities from UC Gill Tract Community Farm, Albany, California, United States - DLSLW.R2 | ecosystem: Host-associated > Plants > Phyllosphere > Unclassified | place: USA... | reverse complement strand
CGAAAACTCACGTTAAGCAATGTTTTCTTCCTCTGACGCCTCTTTTAATGGCCGCAGATGCCCTTTTGTCACCAGTTCATGGTTAGGAATCTGAATCGCTTCTTTTCGGATCACCTGACCATGGAAGGCGACACGATTCATACCTGTTACGGCGCGGATCAACATGAGTTTTGTGTAAACGTCTCGTACAGACCGTATTGACGTTGAGAGTGGAGTGATCGTGGAACCGGTTTACCGGCCAGTCTTGGGTATGACCGATGACGTATCGTAACCTCGTTTCTGGAGCTGTGCCGTTAAGCCGACAGGTACCTTTCAGCGAGTACAGAACAGCCCCACGCTATCCTCTTCCGAGTCTGACCGGAGAAAATTTAGTTATTCCGATCCCGGGGCTACGCCTACACGCAGTGCGCTCTCTTTAATGTTTTTTGTCGATTTCCGCTCAGCCATTTCTGCAGTACATGTTCAGCGCATCCCACTACTTAACCTGTCAGTACATACAAAACATGCTTCAAAAGTCTATGAATTCGTGGTGCCGTAAATTCCTGCGGTTACGATATTAAACCCAACCTTCAGGAACGATAGCCTGAAAATTACACGCCGGGTGCATATACCGGTTGACCGCTAAAGACCCATCTGGGAAATTTGTTGCAGTACCCGTGTCGTGTACCTTTCGTTCTAATGAGTTTCTGAGACCGTTTCCCCAACTGGAGCAAAGAATGACTTCCATAAACAAAATTTCCCTGATAGCAGTCAGCTTTGCAGTTTTTAGTTTGTTTCCATTCCCATCGCTGGCAGCCAGCGCGTGCGCTTTAGTTGGCGACGATGATTCTCAGACCCTGACCAGCCAGGAAACAGAAGAGTGTACGGTCTCTCAGTCACTTGGTTTTTTTTCGGTGACGGAGGAAGCATCTGTAGACGTTACGCAGGAAGGGGCGGGTAGTGTCGCAGTCTATATCCCGGGTAATAATCTCGAAATTTTTGGCAATGCAGGAAAGATAGCCTCCTCTTTTATTGGCGTAAGGGTAGCAAGCAACGGGGCCGGAATTGAAAATGAGACGCATATCGATGATTTTATTAATGACGGGCAGATATCGGTCTCGGGTGGAGCGGGTATCGCAGCCGTATATAATATCTCTGGATTTATCGGCGATTTTACTAACAACGGTAGCTTGCAGAACGATTCCATAATCACCAGCGCAGCACTGAACAGTGACCTGACCGGAAACGATAATTACACCACCGCTCTCTATAATCTTGCATCAATTAATTCCATTTTTAATGACGGGACAATCAAGGCTGCGACAGGTATTACCAACCTTACTACAAGCGGCATATCTAACAGGATAGGAAACATTGACAATAAAGGATCAATTACCGGCACCGTTGCCAACGGAATTCTGAACGAGGGAACGGTGGGCGGCATATCAAACGCGTCCGGAGGGATCATCCAGGGCGCAAATACGGGTATACATAATGCCGGAAGCATATCTCAGATTGAAAACAAAGGTACCATAAAAGGCACCGCCTGGTCTGTATATAACTCAGGAAACATAGCTAACGGCATTCATAATTCTGGTTTGCTCGACGGCTCAGTTTACCTTGGTGACTCAGCGCTTTTCATCAGTGGCACGCGTGCCGTAATCAATGGTTCAGTGAATGGCGACTCGGGTTCATCCCTGACCATAGGTGATGGTAGCATCGGTGCGGTATTTACCGCCACAAACCGCGTCAGCGTTGACAGCATCACCGTTACGTCAGGCAGCGCGCTGACCCTTTCCCCGTCTGCCCGCTGGTCAGCCGTAAACGGTACGATTAACAACGGATTGCTGATCCTGGAAAATGGCAGCGTGATCAATAACGGCCTGAACCAGAACGGTACGCTGCTTTTCAGTGCTGAAAAGATGGCCTCCTCCACTATAAATGCCAGCCTTACCAACAGAGGAAGCCTTGTGCTGAATCCTACTCCGGCCAGCGCGGGCAATACCCTGACCGTCAACGGTGATTTCACCGGTTTACCCGGAAGTTCGGTATCGCTCGGCAGTGTACTGGCCGGTGACGAATCACTGACCGACAGACTGGTGGTAACCGGTAATACGACCGGCACCAGCACCCTGTTTGTCAGCAACGAAAATGGAGGTGGCGCACAGACGCTGGACGGCATTCAGCTCATCAGTGTTGGTGGTCGTTCTGATGCAGTATTTACGCTGGGCAACCGCGTGGTGGCTGGGGCCTATGACTACGGTCTGCGCAGGGGGAATTTGTCGGGTGCTGACCCGGCAGGCTGGTACCTGACCAGTCTCACCTCCGTGTCACCCCAGCCAGCCCCTGAGCCTCAGCCAGCCCCTGAGCCTCAGCCAGTTCCTGAGCCTCAGCCAGTTCCTGAGCCTCAGCCAGTTCCTGAGACGGTCAGAATGTACCGCCCGGAGGCAGCGGCCTATATCGCCAACCTGCAGGCTATAAATAAACTGTTTGACCTGTCGCTACGTGATCGCGGCGGCGAGACGCGCTATTACGACCTGGTAACGGGCGAACCCAGGACAACCAGCCTGTGGATGCGTAACATGGGAGGGCACGGGCGCACATCCATGACGGACGGGCAGAACCGCACGCAGAGCAACCGTTACGTACTGCTGCTGGGTGGAGACTTTATTCAGGGCTCGACAGACGGCATGGACGCGCTTCACGCGGGCCTGATGGGCGGGTACGGCCGGTCAGACAGCAGCACGCACAACGCTCTGACCGGCCGGGATGCCAGGGCTAGCGTGAGCGGATACAGCGCCGGGCTGTACGGGACCTGGTATCAGAATGCACAGGAAAAGACCGGTGCGTGGGCAGATACGTGGGTGCAGTATAACTGGTTCCGCAACGGGGTATCGGGCGATATGCTCCCGGAGGAGCGTTACAACAGTCAGGGAATCAAAACGTCCCTTGAGAGTGGCTACGCCTGGATAGCCCGGCGCTGGCAGGGTAGCGCCGGAATAGAGAGTCGTTTGTTCCTTGAGCCGCATGCGCAGGTTATTTGGTCCGGCATTCGGGCGGATGACCACACAGAGGCCAGCGGCACACTAGTGCAGGGGACGGGAAACGACAGCCTCATCACCCGCCTCGGGCTCAGAGCCTACCTGAACGGGAAAAGCCGACCGGACCGGCAGACTGTGCGGGAGTTCCAGCCGTTCGTGGAGGTGAACTGGCTGCATAACACAGAAGTGTACGGCGTACGCATGAACGGAGAGACGGATGATGTGCGTGGGAGCCGAAATATCGCCGAGCTTAAAATAGGCGTGGAGGGGCGCCTTTCGGAGAGCGTGACGGGAGCAGTGGTGTTCACGCAGCAGACCGGGGGGGCTGGCTACCTCGACGGTCAGGGTTCTCTGCAGGTGAATTACCGATTCTGAGCCTTCATGCCGTAGCGGATGACAAGTCAGCTTTCCACGGCAGCAGGTCGCGCAGCCGGTTTACCGGCCAGTCCTGGATATGCCCCAGTACATAGCGCGGCCATGCCTCCGGCTCCACGCCGTTCAGCCGGCAGGTGCCGATAAGGGAGTACAGCACCGCTGCACGCTCCCCGCCCGCGTCTGAACCGGCGAACAGCCAGTTTTTCCGGCCCAGGGCAACGCCGCGCAGCGCGTTCTCCGCGATGTTGTTGTCTATCTCCGCCCAGCCGTTGCTGCAGTAAAGGTTCAGGGCACTGTTGCAAAGATCTGGCGATGGTAGACTGATGCCACTGTTTAGTTGAAGGAGCAGCACATGAACCCATTCAAAGGTCGACATTTTGAGCGTCATATCATCCTGTGGGCCGTCCGCTGGTACTGCAAATATGGCATCAGTTATCGTGAGCTGCAGGAAATGCTGGCTGAGCGAGGGGTAAATGTCGACCACACCACGATTTATCGCTGGGTTCAGCGTTATGCACCTGAGATGGAAAAGCGGCTGCGCTGGTACTGGTGCCAGCCTTCCGTTTTTGGCTCATGGCATCTCGATGAAACCTACGTGAAGGTCAACGGACGCTGGGCTTATCTGTACCGCGCCGTCGACAGCAGGGGGCGCACCGTCGATTTTTACCTCTCGGCACGGCGCAACAGTAAAGCCGCATACCGCTTTATGGGAAAGCTTCTGAGTAAGGCGAAGCGCGGGCAAATTCCCCGGCTGATTAATACCGATAAAGCCCCAACATACGCGCGTGCGCTGGCGTTACTAAAGCGCGAAGGAAAATGTCCGCAGAATGTGCATCACCGGCAGATAAAGTACCGGAATAATATAATCGAGTGCGATCATGGCAAACTGAAACGGATAATCAACGCAACGCTGGGCTTCAAATCAATGAAGACAGCCTACGCCACAATCAAAGGCATTGAAGTGATGCGTGCGTTACGGAAAGGTCAGGCAGAATCATTTTATTTTGGTCACCCCTTGGGCGAGATGCGTCTGGTGAGGAGTCTTTGAAAGATAAGACCTTTCACTAACACGAAAGGCTAACTCTTCAATAACTTTGCAACAGTGCCGAATAAATTACGGGTTATGTGACAACTTTCCGCATCAGAACCGTTGTTTTAATGATTGTCACTCAACCGGTCGATTACCCGTGCACCGTGTTTAGCTCCTGTAGAGACTGGGGCATTCACTATAAGAACTTGGATCACCGCTTTCATCGTTATGGAAAACTTGCACAATGCTAACGAAATATCTCTCTCGCCGCACCGTAGCCTTTGCCATGGCGCTGCTCATCGTTCTTATCATCGCTTTGTTCTTCTTTTTGAGAGGCCCTGATGTGCCGGAATATGTCACGGCACCAGTGCGCAAAGGCGATATAGAAAATTCCGTTCTGGCGACTGGCCGCATTGACGCGATTGAACGCGTTAACGTAGGGGCACAGGTATCAGGCCAAGTGAAATCACTGAAAGTAAAGCTGGGCGACCACGTGACTAGAGGGCAGTTGATTGCCGACATTGACGACGTGCCTCAGCGTAACAACTTGCGCAACGCCGAAGCCGCGCTCAACGAAGTGAAAGCCGAACTCCAGTCGAAGCAGGCGTTCCTGAAACAGGCTGAACTGCGTTTTAAACGCCAGCGCCAGATGTTAAGTGAAGATGCCAGCTCGCGCGAAGATTTTGAGTCTGCGGAGGCAACGCTTGCCACCACGCGCGCTGAATTACTGTCTCTGAATGCCAAACTGGTTCAGGCGCAGATAGAAGTGGATAAGAAAAAGGTCGATCTTGGCTATACGCGAGTCGTAGCGCCGATGGACGGTATTGTTATCGCCGTCGTCACTCAGCAGGGGCAGACCGTTAACTCAAGCCAGAGTGCACCGACCATCATCAAGCTGGCGCGTCTGGACGTCATGACCATTAAAGCGCAGATCTCCGAGGCCGACATCACCCGTATCTCCGCAGGCCAAAAAGCCCGTTTCACTATATTCTCCGAGCCGGACAAGCTCTATGACGCGATGCTGCGTACAGTTGAGCTGGCACCGGAATCGGTGATGAAAGACGACTCACTTGCCAGCAGCAGTTCGGCATCAGGCTCCGGCACCTCAAATGCGTCCGTTTATTACAACGCTCTGCTCGACGTACCTAACCCAGAAAATCGACTCCGCATTGCCATGACGGCGCAGGTTACGCTGCTTGCTGGCGAAGCCAAAGATACGCTGCTGGTACCCATTCAGGCAGTACGCAAATCCGAGGGAAATAAGCAGCAGGTCCAGGTGCTGGCGACTGACGGCAAGCTGGAAACCCGGGATGTGAAAACCGGCATTACCAACAGCGTGGATATTCAGATCCTCGAAGGCTTAAAGGTCGGGGAAAATGTCGTGCTGTCGCAGCCGGGTGAGAAAGCACCAGGGGAGGGGTTTGTGCTGTGAGAAATAACATTGAGCTCAGAGGCATTAGCCGAACTTATGGCAAAGGTGGCCAGTCGCTGACCGTTTTGAAAAATGTAAATTTGACTATCGCGGCCGGAGAAATGGTGGCGATAATCGGTGCTTCAGGTTCGGGAAAATCAACCCTGATGAACATCATGGGCTGCCTTGATGTACCCGACAGCGGCGATTACTTCATCGGCGGGAAAAACACCGCCTACCTTTCGCCCGATGAGCTGGCCAGAGTGCGCCGGGAACATATCGGCTTTATCTTCCAGCGCTACCATTTGATGCCTGACCTTAGTGCGCTTGGCAACGTTGAGATCCCGGCAATTTACGCCAACAGCGAACGCGACAACCGTCGGCTGCGTGCGACCGCACTGCTTGGCAGACTTGGGCTGGAAGGGCGTGAGCACCATAAACCCGGCGAACTTTCAGGCGGCCAGCAGCAGCGCGTCAGTATTGCCCGATCGCTGATCAACGGCGGAGAGATAATCCTTGCGGACGAGCCGACCGGCGCGCTGGACTCGCAGTCCGGGCAAGAAGTATTAGCCATCCTGAGCGAGCTTAATCAGCGCGGCCATACCGTAGTGATGGTGACCCACGATATGAAGGTCGCCCGGCACGCGAAGCGTATTATCGAGCTGCGTGACGGCGAAATTATCGCTGACAGCGGCAGTTGCGTAACTGCGACAGAAACGCTGCCGCCGCCCAGCAGAATCCTGCAAAGCCGTTGGCAAACGCTGCTCGATCGTACGCGTGAATCGCTGCAAATGGCGCTAAAAGCGATGAACGCGCACCGCTTACGCACCACGCTTACCATGACCGGGATTGTTTTCGGTATTGCCGCCGTCGTCACCGTCGTGGCATTGGGTGAGGGTGCTAAGCAGAAGACGCTGGAGAATATTAAAGATCTGGGAACCAACGTGGTCAGCATTTATCCCGGGCGAGATTTTTTCGATGACAGCATCGAGAGCATTCGAACGCTGGTACCTGCGGACGCTGATGCGCTGGCGAAGCAAGGATTTGTCGACAGCGTAAGCCCGGAAGTTAGCGCCTCAGACAACATTCGTTTTCTCGGTAAATCTGCAACTGCTTCCATCAACGGCGTCGGGCGGGATCATTTCCGGGTAAACGGTATTGAGTTGTTGCAGGGGTCTACCTTCAGGGACGATCGCAACGCCCTGCAGGACGTCATTATTGATGAGAACGCCCGCAAGGCGCTTTTCGATGACGCGGGGCTACAGGCGCTGGGGCAAATTGTCTTCCTTGGTTCAGTACCGGCACGCGTGGTGGGCATTGCCAAAATCAACAGCCGGAGCTATGCGCCAAACCGTATTACCGTGTGGATGCCTTACAGCACAGTGATGTACCGCATGGTAGGCAAACCAGTTCTGACCAGCATTAGCGTCAGACTTAAGGACAATGTGGCTAACGAGGCGGCGGTTAGCGCCATCTCCCAGCTGTTGACCCAGCGTCACAGCGTAAAAGACTTCCAGCTCTATAACTTTGAACAAATCAGAAAATCTGTCGAACGCACCTCAATGACCTTCAGCATTTTAATTCTGATGGTCGCCTGTATCTCGCTAATGATCGGCAGCATCGGGGTGATGAACATCATGCTGGTCTCTGTGACAGAACGGACTCATGAAATTGGTGTACGCATGGCGGTAGGCGCGAGACGCAGCGACATCATGCAGCAGTTTATGATTGAGGCCGTACTGGTTTGCCTGATTGGTGGCGCGTTAGGCATTGCGCTGTCGTATGCCGCAGGCGCGCTCTTTACCGCCCTGGCGGGGGGAATGTTCACGGCTATATATTCGTGGCAGGCCGCCGCCGCCGCGTTTTTCTGTTCAACCTTAATCGGCATGATCTTCGGTTATCTCCCCGCCCGCAAGGCGGCAAGGATGGACCCGGTCGTTTCACTGGTCAGCGAGTAACCTATGAAAATTTTATCGCCTTTGGCTTTATGCCTTACCACCGTGCTCAGCGCTGGCTGCGCAAACGCGCTGAAAAGCGACTACCGCGCTCCCGAAGTGAGCTATCCTGCCAGCTGGAACAAGAGCGATATGACCGGCGATCAAACCCCGTTTGACTGGAAAGAATTTAACGATCCTCATCTCGATAACTGGCTCCGCCAGGTGATGGCAAGTAATAACGACGTGGCTATAGCCGTGCTGCGGGTGTATCGAGCACGACTGGACGCGGAAAGGGTAGGTATCACCAACGATCCTGGACTAAAAGTTTCACTGGGTGTGGACGGAAAAAACCAGCTGAATAACTCGTCCGGCTGGGCAAAAAGCAGCTCCGCCAGCCTCAGCACCAGCTATGAGCTGGATCTCTGGGGCAAAATTGCCCGTCAGCGCGATGCGGCGGAGTGGGCAAGTCATGCCAGCGAAGAGGATTTTCGCTCCGCGCGCCTGGCGCTACTTTCAGAGGCCAGTGATAATTACTGGCGCATCAGCTTTGTGAACCAGCAGATTGCTGTCCTCCAGCAGAGTATCGCCTATGCAAAAGAGACGCTGCGTCTGGCCGGGGTTCGCTATCGTGCGGGAGATGCCTCATCGCTGGATGTGGTTGATGCACAACAAAGCCTGCTCGCGCAGGAAAACCGGCTTACCGGGCTACAGCGGGAGCGTTTGCAGGAACTCAATCAGCAGGCTGTCTTGCTCGGCGCCGCGCCGGGCAACCCGGTAGTCGAGCCAACAACGCTGCCAAAAGGAAGCCTGCCGAAGGTAAATGCGGATATTCCTGCCAGCGTGCTGATGCACCGTCCTGACATCAGCGCTAAAGAGTGGCGGGTGCGTGAGGCGCTGGCTACGGTTGATATCAAGCGTACTGAATATTATCCTGCCTTCAGCCTGACCGGTGCTCTCGGTACCAGGAGCACTTCGTTGCTGACGTTCCTGCATAATCCGGTCGGCTCCGTAGGCGCTAACCTGACGCTACCGTTCCTGGAGTGGCGCCAGCGGGGCGTCGAGGTAAATATTGCCCGTAACGATTACGAGCAGAGAGTGCTGGAGTTTAAACAGTTGCTGTATAAGGCGATGAGCAGCATCGAAGACGAGCTTTCCCTGCGCAATCAGCTGCTGGCTCAGGAGACAAGGCTTCGGGAGGGACTGGAGCTTGCGCGTAAGTCGGAGCGGTTAAACGAAGTGCGTTACCGGCAGGGCGCAGCACGTATCTCATTCTGGCTCGATGCTCAGGAAAAACGCCGTCAGGCGGAACTACAGCTGGATGAAAACCGCTTTAATCAGTTACAGAACCTGGCAAAAATTTATCTCGAGTTTGGCGGGTCGTCTACCTTTCCTTAAATCTTGCTAATTTCGAATGGGTTCATGTGCTGCTCCTTCAACTAAACAGTAGCATCAGTTTACCATCACCAGATCTTTGCAACAGTGCCCATATCAGCGGCTCGGTTGCCGCCAGTGAGCGGCCAGGTTTTTCTAAACTGCTCGACCGGATAGAAAATGGCGATGTGCTGATTGTTACCAAACTCGACCGACTGGGGCGCAATGCGATGGATATCAGAAAAACAGTGGAGCAACTGGCGGCGGCAGATATACGTGTTCACTGCCTGGCGCTCGGAGGTGTTGATCTGACGAGCGCTGCCGGGAGAATGACCATGCAGGTTATTTCAGCTGTCGCTGAATTTGAGCGGGATCTGTTGCTTGAGCGTACGCACTCAGGTATTGCGAGGGCCAAAGCAGCCGGGAAGCGCTTTGGCCGTCCTTCCGCACTGAATGAAGACCAGCAACTTACAGTGATTTCCCGCATTGACACGGGGATCAGTATCAGTGCGATTGCTAGGGAGTTTAATACCACCAGGCAAACCATTCTTCGGGTAAAGATAGGAAAGCATTCATCCAAGATGTGACCCCAGCTCCAATACTCCAGAGTTGAGCGTCTGCTCAGTGCCAGAAGCGGACACTGAATTTTCAGCGGCCTTTCTCGTTCACCGTCATGGTAAACACGGCCACGCCAGCGTCGTTGTTCATGTAGGCATGCGGCGCATCCGTTCTCGCAACGGCTGCACTTCCCTGGTTAATCACGTAAGTAGTGTCGCCGACGACGAGTGTCAGGATCCCTTTTGCGACATGGAGCAGTTCGCTGGTGCCTTCTGGATGACCGGGAGATTCAAAGGTTTCCCCTGGGTAAAGCGTCCACTCCCAAAGTTCGACCATGTCCGGTCCGCTGGTACCGGCCAGCAATCGCGCACTGCCACCCTTTTCTCCTTTCCAGAGCACCGGGATATCACGAGAATCAATAAGGTGAACGGCGGGCTTACCGGCGACATTAACAAAATCGGCCACCGATACGTTCATAGCAGACGCCAGGCGGCAGAGTAGTGCAATGCTGGGGTTGGCCTTACATCCTTCTATCTCTACCAGCATTCCCTTACTAACGCCTGAACGGCGGGAAAGCTCATCAAGCGACATTTTTTTCTGGCTGCGGTAGAGCTTTACGTGCGCGGAAACGGCCTCGTTTACCCTGGCTGCATCGGCGTCGGTCGTTATGTTGACTTTTTTGGTCATAGGTCATTATCCTGTAATGAATCAGTCATTACAGGATTATCATATGCCAGCCGTGTCACCGTCAATCAGCTCCGAAATTTACAGCATCGCACCAGGATTTCGTGCACTTAGTATCAGCGTGGAAGCTACACCCGTGGCTGATGAACGGGTTGGAGAAGTCGCGCTGCGGGAAGCCTGCGAGTCAGTTCAGGGAGGGCAGCCTGCCTGGGCAGAGGCGCACCTGAACGCATGGGCGGAGGTATTTCGCGCCTTTGGGGCAAAACCAAAACGAACACCCTGTTCAGCGGAAGCTTTGCGCAAGCGGGTTCTTAAAGATGGCACGATGGCCTCTCTCGATCCGGTGGTCGATCTGTATAACGCCGTCAGCATCCGATATGCCGTTCCGGTTGGCGGAGAAAACGTTGCGGCATACACAGGAAGGCCACGGCTGGTAGTTGCAGAAGGTACAGAAATCTTTGACACCATGAAGGACGGCCAGCCGGGAAGCGAGTCACCGGACGCGGGTGAAGTTATCTGGCGTGATGATACTGGCGTAACTTGCCGCCGGTGGAACTGGCGACAGGGCATTCGGACACGCCTGAGCGTGGCAGATAGCAGAATGTGGTTCATCCTTGAGAGTCTGCCGCAAATGCCGCTGGAAGATCTGCATGCTGCCGGCAGGATGCTGACTGATGGCCTGGAAAAAATGATGCCGGGTGCGCGTTGTCATACTGTTCTCATCAGCGAGCAGCTCTGAAATCGCCAGAACGGTAGCACGCCTGCTGCGTGAGCTCGTCTGCTGCGCAGCCGAAGTCCTTTCCACCTTCCTCGACGCATTTTATACTGTGTTTCATGTACATACCGCGCCCTGCAAAGCTTCTGTTCCAACACA
>Ga0308165_1005773_pt1 | contig 11271 bp, 11 predicted proteins | sample PhyWR2_FD_201032 | JGI IMG/M metagenome (GOLD analysis project Ga0308165, IMG submission 201032) | Phyllosphere microbial communities from UC Gill Tract Community Farm, Albany, California, United States - DLSLW.R2 | ecosystem: Host-associated > Plants > Phyllosphere > Unclassified | place: USA... | reverse complement strand
GTTCCTCCGGCAGGTGCTCCAGCACTTCGGTGGGCAGCGAGTGCCCGCCACCCATCGGGTCTTCGGCGTAATGATTCAACACGACGCGCAACGCCTCGGCATGCACAGGGTTGGTGTAACTGGCTTGCAGCACAAGAATTTCAGCGGATTCCATTTCCACCCTCAAAGACACGTTTAACAGCGAGCGCTGACCCTATCGCGGGCGCACAGAGTGACGCAATGGAAATAATGACTTCAATTGTGGGAGCGGGCCTGCTCGCGATGAAACACAAAGAGCGCCTCGGGCTGTCACCCCCCCTGATTATCGTTCAAGACCATCGCGAGCAGGCTCGCTCCCACAGACAAGCAGAGGGCATAACCCCCGACCTTCAATGCCCCCAGATCAACGCTTCGGTCCAGCCCAGTTCGGCAAAATCCGCTGCCCGCAGACCCGACTCGCCGGCGCAGAAGAATTCGTCCAGTTGTGGCGGTGCAACCGAGGTGCCGCTGAGCATGGCGTGCACCTGACCGCGATGATGGATCTGGTGCTCGAACAGGTGCGACAACAGGCGCAGGCGGCTGTCGTGTTGCGGGGTGTCGCGGGCGATGGTCACGATCTTGCCCAGGTCGGCGTCGCGCAGTTGCTCGCAGTAGGCTATCAGCCGGCGATCCACCTGGATCTGTTCGCGCTTGAGATCTGCGGCGTCAGTGAAGGGCTCGTCGGCACTGAAAAATACATGACAGTCCGGGTGCGGCTCATCGGCTCGCAACTCTCGCTCCAGTGCGTCCACATAAAACCAGTCGCAGGTCAGGATGTGATTGAGGGTCGCTCGCAGACTGGGGAAGAAACTGACCCGCGGCGCTGCCAGCTCCTCGGCGCTCAACCGCTGCCACGCCTTGGCCAGTCGATGATTGGCCCACGCATTCTGGTAGGCCATGGTGAGCAAATGATGGGACAAGGGCTGATTCACGTTCGCGCTCCCAGGGTTCAAGCCTCGGCAAAACGTTGCAACTGCATTTCCTGGAGGCGGCTAAGCGTACGGCGGAACGCAAACTCCAGATAGCCCTCGGTGTAGAGCATTTCCATGGGCACTTGTGCTTCGAGGTACAACGGTACTTTGCGGTCGTAGCATTCATCCACCAGTGCGATGAAACGACGGACGCCGTCGTCATGCACCGACAACTGCGGCAGCTCGCGGTCGCCCGCCACCACCCGTTCGGCCCCGTCTTCAGTGCCTCGGGCGATGCGCCCTTCGCGTTTTTTTGCGCTGAGGTTGGGCACGTCACTCAACAGAATAGCCCTGAAGGTATCGCACAGGGCCATGAAATCCATGGCCGCCAGGGGTTGCTCGCAAAGGTCGGCGTAGCGCGTCCAGAGCACGCTATCGCTGGCCCTCACGACGTTCAATGAACGGTAGCCGACCTTGATCGGCTCGGGGCGGACCGACTGGCCGGCGGTCAGGGTCTTGAACACCTCGGCCAAAGCACTCGGCTGACCCGGCTGGGCCACCCAATAGCGCTGCAGGCCGGCGCCGGGATGCAGGCGATGATCTTCACCGCCGTCCACCGCGATCACCTGCATGTGCTGCTTGATCGCCTCGATGGCGGGCGTGAAGCGCTCCCGGTTGAAACCATCGGCGTACAACCCATCCGGCGGCTGATTGGAGGTGCAGACCACCACCACGCCGTGGTCGAACATCACCTGGAACAGGCGCCCGAGGATGATCGCGTCGCCAATGTCATTGACGAACAGCTCATCGAAGCACAGTACGCGCACCTCTTCGCTCAACTCTCGGGCCAGGGCCTTCAGCGGGTCGGCGGTGCCGGTCAGTTGAAACGAACGCTGATGCACCCAACCCATGAAGTGATGGAAATGCTGGCGTCGGGCCGGAACCTGCAGGCTCTGATAAAACTGGTCCATCAGCCAGGTCTTGCCTCGCCCGACCGGCCCCCAGAGGTAAACGCCCGACACTGGCCTGTGATCGCCTGCATGCAGCGCTTCGTAGCACTTTTGCAGCGCCCACACGGCATGTTCCTGGGCCTCGTCCTGGACGAAGCCCTTCTGTTCAACCGCCTGTTGCCAGGCACTTAACGGAGAGTTCACATTCATGCGCGGCAGTATGCCATCGCCCGGCCGTGACTACAGGGAAATATCCAGCCGCGTGATCTTGCCCTGCTCGTCCCCGGATAACGCTTGTCAGTAGCCCTCTGGCGCTTTTCACCGCTTATAAAATTCGACTTGACTCGATACATGAGTAGCATCATCTTAAATACATGTCTTGAAACATCTATGTAGCGTCTCGTCTCAGGAGTCTTCCCATGCATTACAAAGTGTTCGGCCGAAAAACCGGCTTGCGGGTCTCGGAACTGGCGCTGGGTGCCGGCAATTTTGGAACCGGTTGGGGGCATGGCGCCGAGCGCGACGAAGCCACCCGCATTTTTGACGGTTACCTGGAAGCCGGCGGCAACTTCATCGACACCGCCAACGGCTATCAGGGAGGCCAGTCGGAAACCATGCTCGGCGAACTCATTGCCTCTGAGCGCGACCGGCTGGTCATCGCCACCAAGTACACCCTGGGGACTACACCGGCAGCGGGCATTTCCCACACAGGCAACAACCGCAAGAACATGGTTCGCGCCGTGGAAGAAAGCCTGAAACGACTGAAGACCGATCACCTTGATCTGTTCTGGGCGCACATGAGCGATGGCGTGACACCGATGGAAGAGATCCTTCGCGGTTTTGACGATCTGGTGCGCGCCGGCAAGATTCACTACGCCGGGCTGTCGAACTTTCCGGCCTGGCGGATCGCCCGTGCCGACGTGCTGGCCGAGGTGCGTGGCTTTGCACCGATTGCCGCGATTCAGGTGGAATACAGCCTGGTAGAGCGCACCGCCGAACGGGAAATGCTGCCGATGGCCGAGGCCCTGGGGCTGGCCGCCACGCTGTGGTCGCCGCTGGGTGGCGGTTTCCTCACGGGCAAGTACCGCAGCAACGATGGCGACAACCGCGCCAGCAAACTCGGCATGCTGGTGCATGCTGAAAAAAGCGCTCGCGAGACGGCCCTTCTCGATGCCTTGCTTGCCGTGGCCGCTGAAGCTGACGCCAGCCCGACCCACGTGGCCATTGCCTGGTTGCTGGAAAAGGCCCGGCGCTCGACGACCGCGCTGATTCCGATTCTGGGGTCGCGCTCCCGTGAGCAACTGGACGGGACGCTGGGGGCATTGAGCCTGAAACTGAGCGCGCAGCAGGTGGCGCGACTGGAGGCGGTCAGTGCAGTGGATGCCGGCGTGCCCCATGGCACCATCATTGGGTCGGCACCACGGTATTCAGGGGTTGAGACACTGGATCTGCCGGTTATTCCGGTGGCTTGATCCGCCAGTTGAATTGATCGTTCCCACGTCGTGGGAACGATCAGGCACAAGAGGGTTACAGGTCCACCTTGTGTCTGGCGGCATACAGGCACAGCATTTCCATCGCCAATGTCGCTGCCGCCAGTGAGGTAATGTCCGCACTGTCGTAGGCTGGCGCCACCTCTACCAAATCCATGCCCACCAGATTGATCCCGCGTAACCCGCCAAGGATCTCCAGCGCCTGCACCGTGCTCAGGCCGCCGCACACCGGCGTGCCGGTGCCAGGGGCGAAAGCGGGGTCGAGGCAGTCGATGTCGAAGGTCAGGTACACCGGGTGATCGCCGACGCGCGCACGAACGGACTCGACAATCGCGTCCACCCCACGGCGATGCACCTGCCGCGCGTCCAGCACCTGGAAACCCCGATGATCGTCATTGGTGGTGCGCAATCCGATCTGCACCGAGCGGGACGGATCCACCAGCCCTTCGCGCGCGGCATGCCAGAACATGGTGCCATGATCGACGCGCTTGCCCTCCTCGTCCGGCCAGGTATCGCTGTGGGCGTCGAAATGGATCAGTGACAGTGGCCCGTGTTTGCGAGCGTGGGCCTTGAGCAGCGGATAGCTGATGAAGTGATCACCGCCAAAGGTCAGCATCGCGCAACCGGCCTGCAAGATGTGCTCGGCGTGGGCTTCGATAGCCTCCGGTGTCGAGTGCGGCGAACCGTAGTCGAAGTCGCAATCGCCGTAGTCGATCACCGCCAGATGGTCGAACGGATCGAATGCCCACGGCCAGTGCCGTTCCCAGGCAATCCCGGTGGACGCCGCGCGAATGCCCCGTGGTCCGAAACGGGCGCCGGGGCGGTTGCTGGTAGCGGTGTCGAACGGCACGCCGCTGACCGCCACGTCAACCCCGCGCAGGTCGCGGCTGTAGCGACGACGCATGAAACTGGTGATGCCGGCGTAGGTGCTTTCCGCGGCCGTGCCGTAAAGACTGTCACGGGTTATGGCCTGGTCGTTGAGTACTGGGACGTCCATCGGGTGCTCCTTCTGATAATTACTGACGGCTACGGAAAGCGGTCCACAGGCGAGTGCGCTGGCGCAGGTCCTTGAGGCTCATGCTTCGGTCGGCGTACAAGCGTTCGCGCACCTCGGCCAGCGGATAGATGTCCGGGTCGTTGCGCACCGCTTCATCCACCAGCGGGGTCGCTGCCCCGTTGGCCGTGGCGAAAAACAGCGTGTTGGTCAGCGCAGCCACCGACTCGGGGCGCAACATGAACTCGATGAAGGCACGGGCCGCTTCGGGGTGTGGCGCGTCCTTGGGGATCGCCAGGTTGTCCTGCCACACCAACGTGCCTTCCCGGGGAATGCGATAAGCCACCTCAAAGGGCTTATGGGCCTTGCGCGCCTGGTCTGCCGCCATACTCGCATCGCCGTTGTAGGTCAGTGCCACGCAGACGCTGCCGTTGGCCAGGTCGCTGATCTGTCGGCCACTGGCGACATACAGCACATTCGGCTGCAACTGACGCAGCAGCACATCGGCGGCTGACAGATCAGCCTTGTCGGTGCTGTAGGGATCTTTACCAAGGTAGTGCAGCGCCAGGCCGATCACTTCCTGGGGCGAATCGATGATCGCCACGCCGCAGTCTTTCAGCTTGCTGGCATATTCGGGCTTGAACAGCAGATCGAGGCTGTTGAGCGGCACGTCGGGCAAACGTTGTTTCACCGCTTCGACATTCATGCCAAGCCCCAGAGTGCCCCAGGTGTACGGCACGGCATAACGGTTGCCGGGATCAACCACCGCGAGTTTTTCCAACAAGTCGGGATCGAGGTTGGCGTAGCCCTTGAGCTCTTCGTGAGCAATCGGCTTCAACGCGCCCGCCGCCAGGCCTCGCGCCAGCACGCTGGACGACGGCACCACCACGTCATAACCGCTGCCGCCAGTGAGTAGCTTGGTTTCCAGCACTTCCGACGAATCGAAGGTGTCGTAGCGCACCTGGATCCCGGTTTCTTTCTCGAACCGCTCCAAGGTTTCGGGGGCGACGTAATCAGCCCAGCTGTAAAGGTTGACCGTTTTACCCTCGGACGGCGCCTGCGCGTGCGCCGACACGGCCACGGCAAGGAACAGCGCGGGGGCACACCGCTTGAATGAAGGAGCCATGACGCACACCTGAGCAGAGGAAGTGGTTGCAGCATGAAGCGCCTGTTACATTGAAAAAATACCAAGTCAGTTACCCTGACATTATTGCGGAGTACTGTTTGATGCTCGGCCAACTTCATGATGTGGATCTGCAACTGCTGCGCCTGTTCGTCAGCGTGGTCGAATGTGGCGGTTTCAGTGCAGCCCAAGGCGAACTGGGCCTGAGCCAATCGAGCATCAGCCAGCAGATGGCGCGCCTGGAAACCCGTCTCGGCTACCGCTTATGCAGTCGCGGCAAGGGCGGATTCCGGATGACGCCCAAGGGCGAGCAATTGCTGTTGGCCACCCGCGAGCTGTTTCAGTCCATCGAAGTGTTCAGGCATCAGTCCAACGGCGTCGCCGGACGCCTGCTCGGTGAAGTGCGCCTGGGCTTGTCCGAAGCTCTGGACCAGGTTGTGCTGCAACAAGTCGCCGACGCGATCCGGCGCTTTCGCGAGCGCGACGAATCGGTGCGCATCGAACTGATCAGCGCCATGCCGGGAGAAATGGAGCGCCTGCTGTTGCAGCAACGGCTGGACTTGGCTATCGGCTATTTCTCTCAGGTGCAGAGCGCGTTCGACTACCGCGAACTCTTCGTCGAAACCCAGCACCTTTATTGCGCTGCGGGCCACCCGCTGTTCACCGGCGATACCCCGGACGACCTGGTCCTGCAGGCCAGCGACCGCGTCGATCACCCCTACCGCTTCCTGCGCAGCCAGGAGCCGTTTCAGGGCCAACGTTGTTCGGCGCGCTCGGAACAGGTCGAAGGCACCCTCGCCTTCATCCTGTCCGGCAAACATGTCGGCTACCTGCCCAGCCACTTTGCCCGCAATTGGGAGGACAAGGGATTGCTGCGGGCGGTGCGCCGCAATGATTTGAGTTTCGACGTGACGTTCCACCTGGCCCGCCACCGCGCGCAGGTGCCGGGGGACGCGCAGAAGGCGTTCGAGGAGGATTTGTTGGCGGCGTTTGCCTGAAGGAGGATCATTCGTTGCCCTTGCTGCCGGCTGCTGGCATCCTGCGCCTCCCTTTTCCGACCCGGCCGCCTTTCGGCACGCAAACCATCATGATCGCCTCTGAAAAAGCTACCGCCCCGCGCCACAGCGACTTGCTCTACGGCCTCGATGACCGTCCGCACCTGACCGCCACAGTCTTCGCCGCCCTGCAACACGTGCTGGCCAGTTTTGTCGGGATCATCACCCCGACCCTGATCATGGGCAGCGCCCTGGGCCTGCAAAGCGAAATTCCCTACCTGATCAGCATGGCGCTGTTCGTGTCCGGGTTGGGCACGTTTGTCCAGGCGCGGCGCATCGGGCCAATCGGTTCGGGTCTGTTGTGCCTGCAAGGCACCAGCTTCTCGTTCATCAGCGTCATCCTCAGCGCCGGCTTCATGGTCAAGGCTCGGGGCGGCGGCACCGATGAGATTCTGTCGACCATTTTCGGCGTGTGCTTTTTCGCTGCGTTCATCGAAGTGGTGTTGAGCCAGTTCATCGGCAAGCTGCGCATGTTGATCACGCCGGTGGTGACCGGGACCATCATCACCCTGATGGGGCTGTCGCTGATCAAGGTCGCCATGACCGACATTGCCGGCGGCTTCGGTGCGACGGACCTGGGCGCCGCCAGTCATCTGGGCCTGGCAGCCCTGGTATTGGGAACCATCGTGGTGCTCAACCGGGTGGATGTGCCATTCCTGCGCCTGGGCGCCATCGTCATCGCCCTTACCCTCGGCTACTTCGTCGCCTGGCTCATGGGCAGCGTGGATTTCGGCAACATGCCGCAAGTGCCCCTGATGAGCGTGCCCGTGCCGTTCAAGTACGGTTTCAATTTCGACTGGGTGGCCTTTGTGCCCGTGGCGGTGATTTTCCTCGTGTCGCCTCTGGAGGCTGCTGGCGACCTGACAGCCAACTCGATGATCTCGCGCCAGCCGGTCAAGGGCCCGGTGTACATCCGCAGAATCAAGTCAGGCTTGTTGGCAGACGGTCTCAACTCGGCCATGGCGGCCGTGTTCAACAGCATGCCGATGGTCACGTTTGCACAGAACAACGGCGTGATCCAGCTGACCGGCGTCGCCAGTCGCTACGTGGCGCTGTTCATCGCCGGTCTGCTGGTCCTGCTGGGTCTATTCCCGATGATCGGCGCAGTGCTGCAACTGATGCCCAAGCCCGTGCTCGGTGGCGCCGAACTGGTGATGTTCGGCACCGTGGCGGTGGCGGGCGTGAAGATCCTGGCCGAAGCCGGCCTGCATCGGCGCAACATGTTGATCGTGGCGATTTCCATCGGCATGGGCCTGGGTGTGGCGGCGGTGCCGGAGGTGCTGCGCGAACTGCCCAAGGCGCTGCATAACATCTTCGAATCGCCGATCACCGTCGGTGCGTTGTGCGCTATCGTGCTCAATATCTTCCTGCCCGAAGAATTCATCGAGCTGGAAGAGGACGATTTCGACCCGGAAGCCTCGATTCTCCAGGTCATGGAAAACCCGGCCGCCAAGGATGAACCCGCGCTCGCTGAGGTTGTCGCACCTTTGAACCGATAGGCAAGCTCAAGGCCGAGCCCCTGCGGTTCGGCTTTTTCCTTTAGAGAGCATGCCATGCGCCGTGTCCACGCCCTTGTCCTTTGCCTCCTGCTGCTCACCCTGAGCGCCTGTGCCCTGTTGCCCAACCGCGACCCGCTGAACATCAACGTGGTGGGCTTCGAACCGTTGACCAGCCAGGACATGGAAGTGCGTTTCGCGGTAAAGATACGCGTGCAGAATCCCAACGACACCGCCATCGACTACAACGGCGTGGCCCTGGATCTGTCGGTCAATGGTCAGCCGCTGGCGTCCGGGGTCAGCGATCAATCCGGCTCGATTGCGCGATTTTCCGAGACGGTGCTGAGCGTGCCAGTCAGCGTCTCGGCGTTCTCGGTCCTGCGCCAGACCCTGGGCCTGAGCCAGACGCAAACCCTGGACAACCTGCCTTACGTCCTGCGCGGCAAGCTGGCGGGCGGCTTGTTTGGCACCATGCGGTTCAGCGACAGTGGCAAGTTGAGTTTGCCGGGGGCGGCTGCAGGCACCTGGTAACCTGTCGTGCAGAGCCGCTCCCACAGGGGGATGTGTGCAACAGCAATCAATGGATAAATTTCACCCCGGGCTTGGCCCGCTCATCCACCGTCAACTCGAACACATCCGGCCGCGCATAGTGACCCACCACATCGTAGTCATAGCGCGCACGGATCAGTTCGTCAGTGTCAATCTCGGCGGACAGTAATCCACGTTCGCCACGCAGTGGCCCGGCAAGGACGTCGCCCATGGGACCGACGATCACGCTGCCACCGGCAATCAACGGGCGGTCTGCCGGCCAGTTGGCGATGTCCATGCCCAGCGCTTGTGGCGAGTCCTGGACCTGGCAGGCACTGACCACAAAACAACGGCCTTCATGGGCGATATGGCGCATGCTCACCTGCCACATCTCGCGCTCATCCACGGTCGGCGCGCACCACACCTCTACGCCTTTGGCGTACATGGCAGTACGCAGCAGCGGCATCATGTTTTCCCAGCACACCACCGCGCCGAGGCGCCCGACCTGGGTGTCGATCACCGGCAAGGTCGAGCCATCGCCTTTGCCCCAGATCAGCCGCTCGGTCCCGGTGGGCATCAATTTGCGATGCTTGGCAACCAGGCCCGCCTGCGGGTCGAAATACAGCGCGGTGCAATACAGGGTGCTGCCATCCCGTTCGATCACGCCGATCACCAGGTTCGCCCCGGTGCGAGCCGCCAGGCCTGCCAGCGCCTCGGTTTCCGCGCCAGGGACGTCGATGGCGTTGGCGAAATAACGGGCGAAGGCTTCACGCCCTTCCGGCAGTCGATAACCCAGTTGCGTGCCGAAGCCCTCGCCTTTGGGGTAGCCCCCCAGCAGCGCTTCGGGCATCACCACCAGCGCCGCGCCGGCCGCCACGATGGCGTTTTCGTACGAAAGAATCTGCTCCAGGGTTTCAGCCTTGCCCCCGGGCAGAGCGCCGATTTGCAGTGCAGCAACGATAGACTTGGGCATCACGCCTCTCCATTCACATCAGGTGTTGCTCATTCTCGGGCCGCGCGTGATCATGAATAAAGACCGTTTCACTGCTGAATGATATGAACCAGATGAATATCGCCAATCTTGATCTCAATCTGCTCAAAGTATTCGAAGCGCTGCATGAAGAGTCCAGCGCCAGCCGCGCGGCGTTGCGCCTGGGGGTGACGCAATCGGCGGTCAGCGCGGCCTTGCGCCGGCTGCGCGAAGTCTACGGTGATCAATTGTTCGTTCGCACCGGTCGCGGCCTGGCGCCCACGCTCAAGGCCAACCAACTCAAGCCCGTGCTGAGCGAAGCGCTGAGCAAATGCCGTCAAAGCCTGGCAATGGTCGATCCAGCGGCGCATCACTACGATGGCCGTTCGGTGACGGTGGGTCTCTCGGACGATTTCGAAATTGCCTACGGCAGGCGCCTGATCGAGGATATAGCCCGCCGCGCACCGAAGCTGCGCTTGATCTTCCGCCAGACTCACAGCCAGATCGTTGCCCAGGCGTTGATGGAGCGCAGCATCGACCTGGCGATCACTGCGGGCGGGTTTGCGGAGCGTCTGCTCAGTCGCCAGGTATTGGGTGAAGGCGACTATCAGTGCCTGGTCGACCCGGTCAGCCTGGTACAAGGACAGCACCGCCTGAGCCTTGAAGAGTTTGTCGCCCGCGAGCACATTCTGGTGTCCTCGGGCGGTTTCATCGGGATCACCGACGAAGGCCTGGCTGCAGTGGGTTTGAGTCGGCGGGTCTGCGCCTCGACCACGCATTTCGCCGCGCTGCCGCACCTGCTCAAGGGCAGCCAGGCAGTGGCCACCATTCCGGCCCACGCCGCACAAAGCATCGCGGCGCTCACCGGCCTGGCGGTGCTGCCCTGCCCCCTGGCATTACCGCGCTACCCGGTCGAACTGGGCTGGCGTACCAGCACGCAACTGGACCCGGTGGTATTGAAAGTGCGCGAGGCAATTGTCGCCTGCTTCGCCTGAGCGTCAGTGCTACTTGTTGGCCGCCATCAAGCGATTGACTTCACTGCGTACCATGTTGGCAAATTCCGGCGGTGACATGCCGTCCAGTTCGGCGCGGACCCACTCGGCCCACTTGCCCTTGCGCTTGGCCCGCTCGCCGAACAGGCGCCCCGCTTCGCCCTTGGCTTTACCGAGATTGCTCTGCCACAGTTCGAACAGTCGGGATTTCTCGTCCTCGATTTCCGCGCGCTCGGCGAGGGTTTTGTTGGCTAGATTGAAGCTCATGGGGAGTTACCTGTTGCGTAAATGGCTTCATATTACACTGTAGGAAGAAATACCCCGTGCTGGATTTTTGCCGAGTTGAGCCTACACGCAAAATCGCTGCAACTTTTCCCCTCGCGGCAGACTCCATTGTTCACTGCCCATTAACCCTCCAGGAGTAACCCAATGGCCCGTAAATCCGTCGCCCAAGCCGCCGAAGACCAAATCAAGGATCAGGCCTTCAGCGAGCTGCAAGCCTTGATCGAAGAATCGGAAAAACTGCTCAAGAGCAGCGCTTCGCTGGTCGGTGAAGAAGCAGACACCCTGCGCGGGCAAATCGCCCAGAAACTGCAGCAGGCACGCGACTCGGTGACCAGCGTGCGGGACCGTACGCTGCCAGCCGTTGAAGCGACAGAAACCTACATTGGCGGGCATCCCTGGCAGACCGTCGCGATCTCGGCGGGGTTTGGCCTGGTAGTGGGTCTACTGTTGGGCCGTAAA
>Ga0308165_1005772_pt1 | contig 11272 bp, 6 predicted proteins | sample PhyWR2_FD_201032 | JGI IMG/M metagenome (GOLD analysis project Ga0308165, IMG submission 201032) | Phyllosphere microbial communities from UC Gill Tract Community Farm, Albany, California, United States - DLSLW.R2 | ecosystem: Host-associated > Plants > Phyllosphere > Unclassified | place: USA... | reverse complement strand
TGTGTGAGCAATGTTTTATACCGCAGTTCCTGAGCTATTTTTTTTGCAAAATCTTTTCTGGTACTACTGTCAAATAGCTCTATTAATTGTTCTGTTTTGCTCTTAGGAGGAGGGAGAATATAGACCTTCGGGCCTATACCTTTAAAATCACGATTATACTTGATGATGGCATTCGTATTATCTGCGATTGATTCCTGAGCATACGACATGAAGCAACCTATCAAAAGGTAGGTACTGGTAAGAAAAGTAATTTTCCAATATTTCTTTTTAATCATGTATATCCCTGCTGTTAGTGAGGTTATTGCAAATATGGAGAAAAAATGTGTAAAATATCGTTAAAGGGATAACTAGAACGCTGAGTGTACCTGTTTTTTACGAAAAAATTAAATTTTCAAGATTGGAAACGGATTTATGGCTATTTCCTCCTTCCAATAAAAATTTATAACTTTAAAATCGCGAATAAAAATCTGAATTAAAAAACCTCATGCAAAGCCATTATTCATCAATATTTCCTTGGAAAGAATTGCGTTATGCAATCGCTATGGAGCGTGATACAAAGGCTTTCAAAAAACTCTTTTTACATTTTTATAACGATCTCAAAATGTTTGGAAGGGGGATGGTTAAATCCGAACCCGCAGTGGAGGATATTATCGCTGATATTTTCCTGAAAGTGTGGACATTAGAAGCAGATTTAATGACTATTGACCAGATTAATACCTACCTGTACAAGGCTGTTCGCAACAATGCAATTAAATATCTGGAAAGATTACCGCAACAGGTTGATATTTCAGAAATTATCAATTTCGAATATCATATGCTTACCCCCGAGCAGGCACTTATCTCCCAAGAACATCTTGCACTAATAGAATCAGCAATAGCTCACTTACCTTCTAAATGCAGAATGGCTTTTACCTTAGTCAAAGACTTAGATTGTAGTTACAAAGACGCTGCAGAGATTATGGAGATCAGCGTTCATACTGTTGACCGCCATATGCAACTTGCATTAAGAAGATTACGAGAAGTATTGGGTAATGAAAATATTGCTTTGAATTACAGGTGATTATAAAAAAAACTAAAAAGCCGTTGGTGGTTTCTTGTTGGATTTGGATCATTATGGTAGAATCAACGAGTTTATGGAGCAAGACCAATTTATTACCTTACTAAATAAGTACCTTCAAGGACAATTGTCTATTGAAGAAAATCGACAGTTTCAGCAATTACTCCAATCTGATTCGAAAAATCAAGTTCTTTTTGACTATGTCCATATTAAATCTAATCCTTCTACAGAAAAAGAAAATGAGGAGGAGGTGTTTCAATCCATTTTAGCCAAAATTGATCATACGGATCAAATGAGGATGTGGGGAGATCACAAAAAAACTATACAGCAGTCTGAGGACAGTAAGATAATGGTATCTGATTTAATGCCTCAAAAGCCAAAATCATGGTATCAGGTCCGGTATGTGGCAGCAGCCGTGATCGTTCCCTTGTTGATGGTACTTTCCTTCTATCTTTATCAGATGCAGCCCCAGACAAAATATGCGCAACAATACGTTAGTAAAAGAGGGGAGAAAAAGATTATTAATTTGTCCGATGGTACGACAGTTTGGTTAAACGGTGATAGTAAATTATATCTTGAAGATTCATTTGGTAAGGTCGAGCGCCGTGTTAAATTAGAGGGTGAAGGTTTTTTTACTGTTGCTCATGATCGCGAACATCCTTTTATTGTCGAATTTAAAGATTCAGAGGTAAAGGTCCTTGGAACAAAATTTAATATCCGTGCTTATCCCGATGAAGACAACACTGCTACCTCGCTGGTTGAGGGAGCAATAACAATGAAAGTCGATCATCAAGCCCAATCTTTAACCCTTAAACCGGGGGATAAAGTCACTTTCCGTTCTGCGGCATTGTCAAAAGCAAATGCCATTCAAGTAATGCCAGCGCGGGAAGTCCAACATTCCAAATTAACGATTCAAGAAGGAGAAGTGATGCCGTCAGAGACGTTATGGCTGCAAAATAAACTTTCTTTCCATGCCGATCCACTCTCTTTGGTCATTTCCAAATTGAGCAAGTGGTATAATGTTTCCATTGCAATTGAAAATCCTGATCTAGAACAATTTATTTTCAGTGGTAACATGGAAGGTTATCGTCTTGATCAGATTCTGCTTATCCTTCAGCAAGCGAATCCTAATATCCAAGTTAAGAAACAACATGATTCAATTATTATACATTAAAACCTGAGCAATTATGATATACAACAATACTTAAAAGTCTTTATTAAAGCCAAAGGATACACCCTAAGGTGTATCCTGAGTAAGCATGAAAAGCGTACCCTGTCCCTGAGAAAGATAAGTACGCTATGGTTCCATACTAAAGTTAAAACTATGAAAAAAAATTTACATGGTCAGGGATTTTGTGTACCAAAATCTAGCACCATTAAATATGCATTAATGACTAAGCTAACAGTTGCGCTCACTTTTGCTTTTGCAGTAAAGGTTTTCGGAATAAGTACAAATGCGCAAGAGAAAGTTTCTTTGAAAATTAGAAATACAGATTTAAAGACCGTTTTGAAAACCATCGAAAAACAGACAAACGTCAAGTTTGTATATTTTGATAATCTGGTTTCAAATAAGAATCTTTCCTCTGTTGCTGTAGAAAATCAAGCCTGGAATAATGCACTTATTCCACTTTTAAATCAATTTAACCTGACCCTAAGCAGTTATGATGGTGTTACTTATGTGATTACACCTGTGAAAAATCCTGTGCAGGGAATCACCATAAAAGGCAAGATCTTGAATAGTCAGGGAATGCCATTGGCAGGAGTTACGATCGTTGAAAAGAATAAAGATCGGGGCACGAGTACAGATGATAAGGGTGAATTTTCATTAAAGGTCAATGAGGTCACATCCATTTTATTGATTAGCAATGTAGGCTTCATCAGTCAGGAAATAAAAGTTAGTCAATCTTTTATGACCATTACGCTACAAGAAGATCTCACTTCGTTAGCTGAGGTTGTTGTTGTGGGTTATGGTACACAAAAAAAAGCAAACCTAACCGGTGCTGTTTCTTCCGTAGAAATGGATAAAGTTTTGGGTGATAGACCTGTGAGCAGTAGCTCTCAAGCATTGCAGGGTGCTCTGCCCGGTTTGCAGGTCACTTTTGGTGGAGGAAGACCAGGAACGGGGACCGATTTGAATATTCGGGGTGTGACATCCATCAATGGTGGTTCTCCACTAATTCTGGTTGATAATGTGCCTATGAATATGGATGATGTCAACCCCAAAGACATTTTAAACGTTACCGTGTTAAAAGATGCTGCTGCGGCATCTATTTATGGTGCTCGAGCTGCCTTTGGGGTCATATTGGTTACAACCAAAAAAGGCGCTAGAAATCAACCAACCAAAATTAATTACTCCAGCAATTTGACTTGGAGCAGTCCTTCTACCTTACCCGAAAAAGCCAGTCCTTTGCAGTTTGTACAAGCGCTAAAAGATTTTGGTAATACCTCCAATTGGGCTGGACAAAATGTAGACACATGGTTAGAAAAGCTCAAAGACTATCAAGTCAATCCCAATAGCTATCCAGATGGAATAACGGAAGTCAATGGAACGAAATATCCTTTGCGCGAATATGATCTTTACAAAGAGGTATTTCAAACAGGCTTCGAGCATCTGCATAATCTTTCTATTCAAGGAGGTTCCGAGAAAATAGCGTATCGTCTTTCAGGTATGTACAGTGATGAAGATGGTATCATGACGACCCGAAAAGATAGTTACAAGCGCTACAATCTCAATGCTTATGTCGGTGCAGAGTTAAAGAAAAATCTGAATATCAGTGCCAATATCTTATATAAAAACGATGAGCGCTATACACCTGCAAATTTTGGGGAGATGTTTTATCGTGCTTTAAGTTTTGGGTCTTATCTCAACCCGGGGGAGACGACAGATAGCGACGGCAATAGCATACCCTTTGGGACTCCCAATAACTATCTCAAATATGAAGATCCAACCCGAAATTACAATGATAATTTGAGGTTATTCGGAAAATTGGACTATAACCCTTTGCCAGGGTGGAATATCGCTTTAGAATATACTTTTAGCAAGACCAACAACAACAGCAAGTATGCGCAAAATAAGCATCGTTATATGAACCCCAATAATTTTAATCCCGAATATTTATTTAATAACGATTTTTACGAGCGTAGCAATACACTCATCAATTACAATGCGTTAAATATTTATTCCAGTTATAGCCACGCGATTGCGGAACATCATTTTAAAGTATTAGCGGGTGCCAATTATGAAAAAAGCTATTCAGAAAATTTTTCGGCTAAGCGATTCGGTGTTCTCAGTCCAGACTCTCCATCACTAGGTACGAGTACTGGTACACAGACCACAGCGGACTCCTTTGGTCAATATGCTGTTTTAGGTTACTTCGGGCGTATTAATTATGATTATCAGAATAAATATCTATTAGAGGTCAATGGCCGATTGGATGGTTCCTCACGATTCCAAAAAGGAAGTCAATTTGGTTTCTTTCCTTCTGTATCAGCAGGCTGGAATGTGACAGAAGAGGGATTTATGTCCGATTTGAAAAATAGCATTCCATTGCTCAAATTTAGAGGTTCTTACGGTTCCATCGGTAATCAAGTTGTTCTCAACAATGTGGGCGGGCAGGTTTATTTCCCTGTTATTCCGCAGATGACAACGAGCAATACGAATTGGATAGATCCCACTACGGGAGTCCGTTATTTAACCATCAATGCTCCCAATCTGATTAGCTCGACCTTTACTTGGGAACAGGTACGGACGTTAAATGTGGGGGTTGATATTGCGCTTTTAAATAATCGTTTGACCACGAGTTTTGACTGGTTTCGCCGTCAAACAATCGGCATGTTATATCAAGGAGCAGATTTGCCAGCAGTTTTAGGTTCAGCTCCTCCGTTTCAAAATACCACCGATCTGGAGTCCAAAGGCTGGGAGTGGGAACTTTCTTGGAAAGACCAAATTAAAGATTTTAGATATGGTTTCACGTTCAATCTTTCAGACAACAGGGGCTACATCACGCGTATTGAAAATAGTGCGGGACTGATCGATGGCTATTACGAAGGAAAAGAAATAGGGGAAATCTGGGGCTATGTCTCCGATCGTTTTTATACCACACAAGATTTTGAAGACAATTCATTAAATCCGCAGCTGATCAATGGTACATTAAAATCAGGTATTCCTGCTTTTAAAGGCGTGAAACAAAACCCTGGAGACATGCTGTATACCGATTTAAATGGTGATGGTATCCTCTTTTCGGGTACAGGTACCGTGACGGATCCCGGGGATATGAAAGTGATCGGCAATAACAATCGAAGATATCAATTTGGAGTCAATGCTTTCTTTAATTATAAAAACTTTGATCTATCGGTCTTTTTGCAGGGCGTAGGCAAGCGCGATCTATGGCTTAGTAATTTTTTGATGTGGCCTTATAATAATGAGTTTGGGACTTTATACCAACATAACCTCGATTATTGGACGCCAGAAAATACAGATGCAGAATACGGACGTGTGTATGCCAATGCAGGTCTAAATACAGGAGCTAATCGACGGGTACAAACAAAATATTTATCAAATGGAGCCTATTTACGCGTACGTAATATCACCCTAGCATATACCTTGGCGAAAAATGTATTGCGTTCAAAAGCAGTTGACAATATCAAGTTTTTTGTTTCAGGAGAGAATCTCTTTAAGGCAGATCACATGCCAAAAGGAATGGAGGCCGATGGGCAAGATCTGGGATCAGGAGGTATTTATCCTTTCTTGAAGAAATATAGCTTTGGCGTAAATGTCACGTTTTAATGGACCACTCAATTTAAATCGTATCGAACAATGAAAAATCGGATTATATTATATACCCTAGGACTATGCCTTAGCGGTTCCTTGCTAAGCTGTTCTAATCTATTGGACTTAGAGCCTGAGGGCACACTGACCGAAAATAGTACTTTTACCAATTACAACAATTTTATTTCTTACGCTTGGCAGTTTTATGGGACTTTTCCAGGTTATAGTAACGCTGTTCCCAATTCCGAATTCCATGGCGATCTATTTGCCAATGCGAATGCAAATGGGACATCAGATTGGATCTGGCAGCGGATCGTAGTTCCTTCCAAATCGGATGATTATAGCCTCCCGTTTGTTCAGATCAGAAGTATCAATATTTTGTTGGACAACATCGATTTGGCCAGTAATTTAACCGATATTGAAAAGAAACATATTCGGAGCATCGGTTATTTTTTCAAAGCCTATCAGTATATGGATCTTTTAAATAAATATGGTACTGCCATTTGGGTTGAAAATGCGATTAGCGATGGGGATAAAGAAGTTTTATATGGTACTCCGCTTACACGAGATGAATTGGCTGCCAAAATCGAGTCATTACTTAGCTATGCTGCAGAAAATATCAAGGTAAACGGTGATGGACCAAATACTATTAATAAGCATGTGGTGCTGGCTCTGACGACTCGCTTTGGGCTTCGTGAAGGTACTTGGCGTAAATATCATCAGCTTGGTCAAGCAGAAAAATACCTGCGTCTGTCGGCAGATGCGGCTTCGAAACTGATCGCTGCCAATCTTCCATTAATGGCCGATTATGATCAGTTATTTAATAGCGAGTCTTTGGCAAATGTTTCAGAAGTGTTACTCTATAAACAGTATGAACAAAATCAGATCACCCATTCGCTAGCTTCTTTAGCAAGAAATTCTTCTGGAAGATGGGATTTGACCAAGACTGCGGTAGATCTTTACTTAATGAAAGACGGGCAGAGCCGCTGGTCAAGCCCGCAATTTTCTGGAGATAAAAATCCTTACGATGAGTTTCGTAATCGAGACAGTAGACTCTACTTCACAGTGCCACCACCTTATAAAGTTGATGCTAGCCATCCAACATATACGTGGAAATATACCAATGATGTCAAGGATCGGGAATATATTGACCTGATGGCTCGATTGTCTGTTGACAAACGCAAAACGCTTCCGTGGATGAATTGGGAAGGATTAATCCTAAAACAAGAACCCCATTTTTTTGACAACAACTTAGGACAGCCTTTTAGCGTAAGTTTTACGGGTTATCGCTTTTATAAATTCAGCAACAAGATTCAACGTATTCAGAATCAAGACATCAATGATGCTCCTATTTTCAGGATGGGTGAGATACTGGTATCTTATGCCGAGGCTAAATTTGAATTGGGCGAGTTTGATCAATCTATTGCCAATCAAACGATCAATCCTTTGCGGGCTCGAGGTGGAGTTGCAACTTTACAGTTGACCAATATACCGAGCGATCCGACACGTGATGCTACAGTAGCGCCACAATTGTGGGAGATTCGTCGGGAGAGGGCGGTTGAATTGATGGGTGAAGGATTCCGTTTTGATGATTTACGTCGTTGGAAAAAAATGGATTATGCAGTAGCTTTAAAACGTGGACGTTATATTACAAAAGGTGTAGATGTTCCTGCAAATGCTCCTATACCCATTGAAAATAATCAGACCCAAGGATATATTTCGTACGAAGGAAAGGCTCCAAGTCCATTTTTGACGTATTATTATTTATACCCTATCCCATCTGCAGAGTTGGTTCAAAATACAAATTTGAAACAAAATCCAGAATGGTAGCCGAATATTCCCCTTCTAGCATCGCTATGTTAAGGAAAATATATTTTGATTGACAAAGGTGTTTAATAGGATGATTGTAACTTTTTGCTATTACACAATTACTTTTTATCATCATATTTTTAAGCTATGATGCCAGTTTTTTACTTTCGGATCGGGGCAATACTTCATCTGCTATAGCGGATGAAGTATTGATTTCAGTATAAGCAGCATGCCTATTGCATGACACGTTATTTTATCTTTGAACGTTACTTTACTTTTTGAAGGAAAGAACATATATTATAAAAACCATTAAAATGAAAAAACCAGCACTATTTGCGTTGTTTTTTGCGTTGAGCAGCATCGCAATAGCACAAAAGAAAAGCGATCGACCCAACATTGTCTTTATCATGGCCGATGATTTGGGATATGGTGATCTAGGGGCTTATGGGCAAAAGATCATAGAAACAAAACATCTGGATGCTTTAGCAAAAGAGGGCATGCGTTTTGACAATTTTTATGCCGGCACCTCTGTTTGTGCTCCATCCCGATCCGCTCTGATGACGGGTCAACATACGGGACATACGCCAGTCCGCGGCAATAAAGAATTAGAACCCGAGGGACAGCAACCTTTAGCAGACTCGGTGCAGACGATCGCGATGCTCTTGCAAAAGGCGGGGTACGCGACAGGTGCATTTGGCAAATGGGGATTAGGGATGGTGGATACTTACGGGTCTCCAAGCCGCAAGGGATTCGACGAATTCTATGGTTATAACTGTCAGCGACAATCTCATCGTTATTATCCTACTCATCTGTGGCACAATCAAGAGCGTATCGAGCTACAGGGAAATCATGGTCTGATGGCCAAAGGGCAGTATGCCCCAGAGCTAATCCAAGAAAAAACATTAGAATTTATTGAAAACAATAAGGATCGCCCTTTTTTCCTATATGTTCCGACAGTATTGCCTCATGCCGAATTATCAGGTCCTGATGATCAGTTTTATGCGCAATATGCCCATAAATTTGAAGAAAAAGCGCAGAAGGGCAATGATTATGGTCCTACAGCAACCATTCCGGGATATGCCTCTGTAGCTAAGCCACGTGCTACTTATGCCGGTATGGTCAGCCGCATGGATGCACAGGTGGGACAAATTGTTGCTAAGCTCAAAGCGTTGGATTTATTGGACAATACCATTATTGTTTTTACCAGTGACAACGGAGCACATCGTGAAGGAGGTGCTGATCCAGATTTCTTCAATAGTTCAGCTGGATTGCGCGGATACAAAAGAGACCTGTATGAAGGAGGCGTAAAAACTCCTTTTATCGTCTATTGGTCCGGAAAGGTGGCTCCCGGATCTACTTCTGATTACTTAGGCGCATTTTGGGATGTAATGCCCACTCTAGCAGAAGTTGCGCAGGCAGGAAAACCGCAATATACAGACGGTATTTCGTTTGTTCCGACATTACTTGGAAAATCTAAAAAGCAAAAGCAGCATGATTACTTATATTGGGAGTTTCATGAAGATGGCGGCCGTCAAGCGGTGCGTCAAGGTGATTGGAAATTGATTTTGCAAAAAGTCAGAAGCGGAAATCCTGTTGCTGAACTGTATAATCTAAAGCAAGACCCTAAGGAACAAAATAATGTGGCAGCTAGTCATCCTCAAAAAGTGATAGCGTTGCGCAAAATTATAGTAAAAGCACATGTAGAAACGAGTGATTTTCCTTTGCTTAATAAGTAATGGAGTAAAAATAGTGACGGAGTAACGAAGTAGATCATTACTTCGTTACTTTTTACTAGTCACTACGTAACTGGTTACTATTTTACTATCTAATCATCACATGTGGCTGATTGTGATAGGTGTCGCTTTTGTAAAAGCGAATGAGAAAATCCAATGTTTCGCGCGTTAATGGATAGAAAAACTGCTCATTGATTTCCTTTTCGTACAATTCATAATAATGCTGTACCAATCCAACTGAGAAAAACTTCTGCACTAAGAGCTGCAGTAAGTTTTGCGCATAATTTGTTGGTTCATTTGGCTCTTCCACAAAAAATGGATTATTTTTCAAGGGAAAGATGTTTTCGATGCCACCAAAAAATTCGAGACCTATTTTCGGATTATAGAATGCGGTCACCGGAGTATCTTTTGATGCATTTGGATTCGTTACCTCTTCGATTAGCGGTAGCCCTACTTGCTCGCGGTATGCTGTGGTGAGTTCATGGATGTAACCCGCAATTTCAGCTTCCGTCATAAATGCCAGAAGACCCTCATGCTTTTCATTAAACAATGCTTTTACATCCTCCACTTGTTGTTCTGCCTTTTCGATATGCGTCCTTTTGCCCTTTAGTGCTTCCACCAAATACGCTTGATCTATTTCTTGATCAGCCGTCAGATCGATCTGATCAGCTTCAACAGCAGACATCATTCCTGATAGGTTCCAGGCATCTTGCCAAGGTACGATCTCCATATAGAACAATTGAGCAGCTTGGGGCTCTTGAAAGTTTTGAATCGAATTTTGATTGACAAAAAAGATTTCACCTGTTGTCAAGTGCTTCAATTGTAGACGCTCTTTCTCCAATTTTTCAAATTCAAAAAAGCTATCGATCCGTTTTCCAATATCGCGCACCTGCTCATATCGCGGATGTGCAGGTGATAAGGTCGAGGCAACAAATTCGCAAGATTTTAAGCCCAATAGATGTAAGCGGAAGAAAACAAAGTGATTGTCCCGCACACGGAAAGTCATTTGATTTAAGTACGCCGGGTCATGTTGATAGCGACCCAAGTCGGCGATATCCATATGTTGCATCAAACTGTTGTAGTAATAGCCTCCCGTGATATAATTGGTTGCGATCACCTTTTCGGCAAAATTTCGAACTTCCAGATAATTAGCATCCGCTGCCAGAGCGTATTCCTTTTGTAGTAAGGAGTTTTCCGGAGCGACCTCATAATGTTCCTCCAATACCGCATAAGCAAGATCTGTAACTAGGGCAAGTAAACGCCCTTCTTTATCTAAGAAAAGATGCGGATTGCGTTCGCTGAAAAATAACCATGAAAGCACCAGTACATCCTGTGGATTGATATCTTCTGGATAATAATCTGTTAATTCCTGATCCTCAAAAAATGGAAGCATCTTGCCATATAGCGCTTTGTGCTCTGTCCTAAAGGCATCAAAAAGCTTTGTTCCAGATACGACATCCTCGAGGTAGCAGGTTAAATAAACGCTGAGCGTTTTTATAATTTCAGGTCTGATCAGAGCATCCGTTTCTTCTTCGTCAAACCATAATGTGCTTAGCGCATCGTGTATGTCATTGGCTACTTGTAAATAATAACGATCGGCATCCGATCTCCCTTGATAAGGATGTTGTCCTAGCCAATCTTGTATATAAATTCGTTTTTTGTTCATCAAAATAAATCGTTAATGAGTTTAAGTTCTTATTTGTATCCATGAGCTCTTTTTAGTCGGTTTTTATGAGTAAGGCGATGATACCGCCAGCAGGAATGCTGCTCATCTGGTTTCAAAGAGTAAGGTTACTGTTGAAGGTCTCCTATATAAAATGCTCATCCAAAAATAGCCAAATTTTTGAATTCCATAAATTGATTGTGAAGTAAATGAACAATTGCTAATATCTTCTTACTTTTGAT
>Ga0308165_1005771_pt1 | contig 11273 bp, 6 predicted proteins | sample PhyWR2_FD_201032 | JGI IMG/M metagenome (GOLD analysis project Ga0308165, IMG submission 201032) | Phyllosphere microbial communities from UC Gill Tract Community Farm, Albany, California, United States - DLSLW.R2 | ecosystem: Host-associated > Plants > Phyllosphere > Unclassified | place: USA... | reverse complement strand
AGTTCAGCGTCACTTCATCCGCAAACGGGGTACCGTCACTGAAGGCAAGCGTTTCGAGCCCGGATAACCGGGCCAGCAGTCCTTTCAGGTCAGCGGCAATGATGTCGGCCAGCGCCTCCTTGCCGGACTTCGTCAGCGCCTGATGGATATACCATTGCAGATCCAGCCACAGGTGATTGGCACCGCGGGAAAACGTGCTGTCTGCTGTTTCCAGCATCTCAGCCCAGTTCTGTTGCAAGTAGAGGCGTTTGAGCAGTGCTCGCTGATCCGCTCTTGGTGGTTCGATGCGGGTACGACCCTGCGCATCCGGGGCAGGAATGGCCCGCAGGGTGTCATGGCGCAGGCTTTTCATCAGATGGTGTGCTGACAGCCAGCCATCAGGCTGCTCTCGGAGGTATTCAGTGAGTGTGCGAGCCTGGGCCAGCAAATCCTGGCCTGAAGTGATTCGCCCGATTGACGGCACATCGCTGTGACTCACCGGAGGAGGGTTTTCTCCTGCGCTGGCATTCTGCGGTACCACGGCATCCACACCGCCGGCTTTCTGCAGACGACTCTCCAGCGCACCGTACAGCGCATTAAGTTCCGGCCGTGTTTCATCCGGCTCATTTTCAGTCAGCTGCGCTATCAGCAGCAACGCCCCGGTAGTACGCACAGCCTCTTCCCTGACTACTTCCGGGTACAGGAAAAGAGAGTCAGTCATGCGCGAACCCGCCAGCCACTCCAGCGCCGCCTTACGGCTGCGGTCACGCTGCGGGTGCAAATGTGTACCAAAGCGCTCCAGCATACCGGCCAGCAGTTCGAGTCCTTCTGCCAGCCCCTGTTCACCCTCGCGGTGCAGCTTTGCCCAGCAGTAGTAGGTGGCAACACGGATATCTTTGGCAGTCGTGGTCAGCAGTTTCTCTGCAAGCCGGCAGATGAGCTCAGTATCCGCACCGGAAAGTTTGTTAACCTCCTCGCGCATCTGCTGGAAATCATCGTCATAACCCGGGTCTTCGCCTACGGGGGATGATCCGGTCAGCGGCAGCAGCCAATTATTCCACTGAGCCACATGCTCACGGGTGGCGGCAAGCAGTGGTGCCTGCTCTGTCTTACAGGTACTGAGTAAGGCATTTAGCGTGCTCATCAGTACACCTCTCCGTCGTCACTGGACACGTCTGCCACCGGGTCTGGCGATGCGACACCGGTGGTAATGAAGATGGTTTCCGGCAGACGGAAATTACGCAGCTTCAGCAGTGCCAGCGGGCCTTCTCCCGCTTCGGTACGCAGGGTGTAATTGAGCGAGCGACCATCCTGCGCTTTCCAGCGCAGGCTGTAGCTGCTGCCCGCGCCCGGATAGGCTTTAACGCTGGCTTCATCGAGCAGACGGATTAGGCCCCAGCGCCCCGGTATATCCGCGTACTGACGGGTCCCGGCCTGAGTACTAATCCAGCTCAGGTTCGCGCCGGGTGCCTCCGTATCTGCAGGCCACGTGAAGCGCTTCCACACCGGCATTTGATTCACGTAGGTCAGTTTCTGGCTGTCAATAATCATGTCGGTCTGCATCACGCCATCAGCGGTGCCCGGACGAAGCTCAAAGTTCATGCCAGCATTGCCTTCCGTGAAGGCCACATCCGAGATGTGGCTCAGGGTGTTGATGGCATTGAGGAATGCTGGATTAAACACCAGCCCCTGCGAATTGATGCTGTCCGGTACCCAGTGGTTGCCCTCTTTATGCAGCACGCCCTTAAGACGGGTCTGCAGGAATTGGGCGATACGCCCGGAATCGGCATTCAGATATTTAGCCAGCAGCGGCAGAGAAACATCACTGCTGGAGTTATTAAACGGATAACGGCCCCCAAATGCACTGTTCCACTCCGCCACCACCGCCTGCTGCCATTGGGTATTGAGGCTGTCGGCCGCCGGGGTCAGCACCTGCTGCCAGGCCTGCTCCATCGGGTTTACAAACACCGTGCGACCGAAGCCACTCCATTCCTGGCCCAGACCGGCGGCCATCAGGCTGCCGTAGTCACGGGTTTCGGTGAGGTCCACGGCTTTGCCCTGGAATACGGTCTGGGCAATGGTTTGGGTCATTGCCTGCGGGTCGGCGGCATTGGTCACCTGCTGCAGGCGCAGACGCACCTGCGTCACGCGGGTCAGGAAGGACTGCAGACTTTGCCCCTGTACACCTGAACGGTTCTTGTCCATCAGCGCCAGTACCGGGCCAAAGGTCGCATCCAGCGGACCATGAACGCCGGCACTCTGGTCAATGGCATCATTGTTATCACCGCCGAGCAGATTTTTGGCCGATTTCACCAGGGAATCCGAAATGGCTTCGCCCGTCTGCCCGGTACGCCCCTGCACATTCAGGGTGTTCATCAGCGCAACCAGCGGTGACTGACGCACATCGGCCATCAGGGTGAGCTGGTCAATTGAATCAGACAGCGTGGTGGCCCGGTTCCAGCGCAGGCTGTTCAGAAATGCCAGCCAGGCTCCGCCAAAGTCAGCAAAGTACCGCTCCGTCAGGCGCTTTTTCAGTGCTTCCGGGGAGGTTTCGTCCTGCGTTTTCGCCTGACGCCTGCCGTCAGTGAGCACCCAGTCGAGTTCGTCCCGGCGGGCCTTCACGACCTTCTCGATGGCAGGCTGCACCGCCTGCTCCCAGGCCTGGCGGATAAACATCCCCGGCACGACTTCATGAGTGCTGAACAGACGGGATGCATCGGTATCGCCGGTCATGTCTTCGAGGCGCATATCGACATACAGGTGTGCCACCCCGGAGAGCATCTTCTGGTACAGAGCCGATTCGCTGTTACGTACTCCCATCAGGCGAACCAGCAGGGAGCGGGCCTGGCTGACCATGTTTTCATCGGCACGGAGTTTCCACTCCGGGTGCGCGACCAGCTGCGCGCCCCAGAACGACAACAGAGACGGAGCCATCCCCAGCCAGACACCGTCTTTCACACCGTTACGCTTCGGCCAGTCGTTCAGCAAAGCAGAGCTGAACCAGGCAGCATCCATATGCTCCGGACGCGCCAGCATCAGGTAGAGTTTGAGCTGGTCATACGTGCTTTTTGCCATCTGTTCACGCAGCGGGCTACCCGGCGGCAACGCATTAAAGGCACTGACCTGCATCTGCAAATGGTCAGCAGCCGCATCCCGCAACAGCGGCAGAGCGCTGTCCTGATAACGTGGCCAGAGGGCTGCCAGCAGGGCGTTATTCTGGCTCAGCCCAGCCTGCTCGTACCACGGCACGCCGTGTTCAGACCGGTACTGCAGACGGGCCAGCGTTTTCTGTAGCTCAGACAGCGCGTGCAGACGCTGTTCCAGCGGCTGGTTTTGTCGTGCGGCAAGTGCAGCCTGGGCATTCGCATCAGCAATCCGGCTGCGGTTGGTGACATACGCGATGCCCATCCACGCCGCCCAGCCCACCATTGCCACGGCGACAGCAGATGCCAACAGCTTACGCCATGGAATGCCTGGCTTGCGCGGACGCAGTCCGGCAGGAAGTGTCCGGACTGACTCCGGCAGAACCTCCCAGCGATTATCCATGCACCAGTGATGCGCCACTGCGCGCTCAGCCCCCGCAGAAGGCTGGCTGAACACCACACCGGCCAGCGGCAGCGGTCGGTACGGATTGAGCATCACCGACAGCGGTGTGGTCACGCTCTGTTGCTCACGAATGAGCTGGTCGGCAAGCGCCAGTAAGAAGTTATGTTTCACTTCACCGCAGGTCTGCTGCAGGCCCTGCGAGGTCAGTTCCGGCGTCAGGGCGGAGAGTTGCTCTGCCAGTCCTTCGGTGCGACAACCGGCAGGCAGCAGACAGCCGGCTGCCTGTACAACCCGTCCTTCCGGCTTACCGGCGCGCGGGTGCAGGGACCAGACATACAGCGGGAGCTGCCAGCCAAGCGTTTCCATACGGGCGCTGATGGCGTGAGACAGGGAATCCATGGTGCTTTCTGACGGTACCGGCAGCGGCTGCTCCAGCCCCGGCGCTGAAAGCTGGTCAAAGGCCGAAGTGACCCACACCAGTCCATCCACCGGACGGCGGCGCAGTTTGCGCAGTGCGGTCATCCAGGCACTGTCCGCTGGCGTGTTGAGGTCACCGCCCCACAACAGCAGCGTGCCACGGTCTTCCTGCCAGAGCTGAACTGTGAGATCCGGAGTCAGTTGCTCCACCTCAGTGACGGTGCCAGTGACCAGCAGAATGCGTGTTTTACGGCCCCAGCGTCGACCGTAGAGGTTACGCATGGCGTCACGGATGGTATCAACGGTGACATTGCGTGGTGGAGTCCGGGCAACTCTTGATTCATCAGAAGGCAATGCATTGTTCTTCTGTTCCCGCCAGCGATGATATCTTTCCTTCATAAACCGGAACATGAACGGCGTATAGAAAACAATCAGCAGGACTATCCATACGGCAACGAATGCAAGCACTTGCATTGGTCGGGTATCAAGGCCATGCGAGGGGCCGAAATGAAGGATCAAGGCCACTATAATCGCTGAGATGCAGGCTATTATGCCAGCAAGCCCTCCTCTGCTCCATGTACTACCCGGCATCATTATTTTCACTCCCTGAAGTAACAGTACTGACAAAACGGTCAGCACCTGAGGTAAACAACCCTAAAACAGGTTTGTTGCTGACGGACACGATGTCGGCCAGTAATGTGGCTAGAAGCCACGCACTCCCGCCCCCTGGAATTCCGTTATATTTTTCCAGTACATCAATTTCCTGGGGCACCCACGGTGTCAGATGTGATTGAGACGCGGTCATTAGATCAGCAAACCCGTCATTCCAGTGCCCGTAATCACAGAACACGTTTGACGTCTGGCAGGCGATCGTTTGTGTTTCGAGGAACAACCCCATATCAGCCCTGAAATTTGTCATGTCCAGCGGCATCGGTCGCAATATGCGGGCGGAGTGTGAAAGCTGGTATTTTTCAGCAACATCATCGCTGGTAAGTACCATCGCTGCGAGTGCATCGGAATACTGTTCAGCCCCCTGATTCTGCAATATCAGGATCAAATCAATATCGAAAACGGGATTTTTAAGGCGCTCCTCGATCCAGACAAAAGAAAGGGCTTCAAAATATGAGATCGAACCTGTTAGCTCACGCCCAGGATAAATTTTTCCCCATGATTTGTGAAACCGGGTCTCGAAATCTGACGAAATCATGTCGCTCACAATGGTGACGTTGAATGGTACTGTCGCAGGCAACATTGATATCACCTCTTGTACACCGGCCAGCCCCATTTCGAGCAAAGAGGTGGAATTCACCGATTGCGCATCAAAATGGCAGGTCAGTGAAAGAAATTGCGGCGCATCTGCAGCATCTGATTTAGCAATGGCGTCAGAGGTCACTCCGGAAGGTAGCAGTATGCTGCTTCCAAGGACGGCCAGATAACGTCCAGCCCAGGCTTCCCACTGTTGCTGTCCGTATTCAGCTTCCTTCTGCAAAAACTGATGTTCATTGACTGTTTTGCCCCACAGCCATCCCCGCAAACAAAACAGAAAAAACCAGCCAAGAACCGGGCTGGATGCCAGCCACCAGATATTGAATGCAGCCAGAGCCTTAATCATGCCTGACGCATGCAGGATAAACAGCAAAACCCCCATAACTGCGGCAACACCTCCTGCTAACAGCCATCCAATAAATGATGGCTCAGGAGGCAACTCCATTGTTGTTGCTTTCGTCCTTTCCCAGCCCATTGCTTATCCTATTGTGCTGTTCTGAGCACTTGAAATGACAGTACAACCGCACTGACATTTACAGCCATCGACGACAACAGCGCGACCGTTAAAGGTGCGGTGCGGTGATCCTTCCACGATAGGATTAGTTCCATGCCCATCTACCGGACAACTCACCATATCACCCACTAATGCGGCTTTTTTTCCGTCGACAGTAATGTTGGAAGAGGCGGAGATCACTTTTCCGCCGTGAGAAGTTTTGTCACCAAGCAAAACCAAGCCTTTTGTCATGTTGAATCCTCGAAAAAAAAAATAAACAAAAATCATTTAACTTTCATTTTATCGTTCTTATCAAAATCAGGGAAAAACGTTCTTTCAGGAACAACACTTCTATCCGTACAAATAACATTTAGATATTCACCTTTCATTTTCTTTTCTAACCCAACAAACCTTGCTATTTCCCCCTTATCTATTTAAGGGGGGCTCATTGAACTAACATCACCAACACGCAATGATAGAAAGTCTCTCTTACCAAATAGCGATAAGCCATCCCCCCTCAACTTTTCTCTTTATATAAGGATAATGTTTAGGGGATAAATCTACATCCTCAATGACAAAGGTAAATTATCCATTGCGAGAAGCATAATTATCAAAGGCGAGAGTCACACCAACCACCGTGCCAGTAACAAGATCTTTGCCAAGAAGTATCGCATCTATATACTCGATACCGAAATTGACCGCACTCAACGTCCATTTACATGAACCACCACCAGCCATAGCAACTTTTGCTATCAAAATATCCCCGCTATCTTGCCGCATGAGGCCCCCAATAACGTTATAGCTTGGCTCTGTGATAATTGAGCCATCAAATCCACTGATTCTTTTTTTCATGCATTCATGCGAGATGTATCTGACCTCAAGCGGAAACTGTTTAGTGTAATGAGAGGGATTGTGAATTTCTATGGCTATAAAATTGGCATCTACAGGCGGCAAGAGTACTCAATTGATCACTCGACTGCCCCCTCCAGCCATAAAAACTGCCAGAAGCAGCATCATTAACTTTATCTTAGTAAGCAAAATCACGTCTCCCTCAAAGAGAGAAAACAAAGCTGATCAGCAGATTATTTCCCACCAGATCCGTTGACTTTGCTAAAATCAGGCGTTGTGTTTTTTGATGAAATGACGCTCCCATCTGGATAGACAAAAGAGTACATAGCATCTTTCCCCTTCTTATTAGGGAATATCATCAATACTTTTTTACTTTCGTCTATAGAGGGATTGTAATTTATTAAAACATTTTCGTTAGGTTTATAGTCCATCTTCACTTTCCAAAACGCATCTTCCTTACCGAAAAGATATAATTTATCCCGCATAGTAGACTGTGGGCTATCATTCCATTTTTTTATAAAAGGATAGTATTTTGGAGTGTAATTAAGATCATTCCCCGCGACTGTGTCAAATTGTCCATTCCGCGCAGCATCAGCATCAAAAGCAATAGTTACACCAACCGCAGTTCCAGGCACTAAATCATTCCCAAGATGTATAGCATCTATATATTCAATACCCACATTGATTGCGCTTAAGCTCCATACACACTCCCCCCCGCCAGTAATAGCGACTGTACCTTTCCATTTATCACCATTCTGCTGTTGTAAAGGTACTTTAATAACGTTATAGCTTAATTCCGCATCCACAGAACCATCAAATCCGTTCACTCTTTTTTTCTGGCATTCACGTGAAATATATCTTACTTCAAGAGGAAATGGTCTTGTGTATTTTGAAGGATTACTAACCTCAACAGTCACCCATTTGGTATCCGCTGGAGGGGAAATTGCATTGCTTGTGGCATGACTACAACCTCCGACTATAAAAAAGACAAGCGGTAAAAAAATGAATTTGTTTTTATTAAGCATTTTCAATCACCTCATCACCATAAATGGCAAATCGAACTAGCGCATCATTCCCATAAGATTCAGACAGAGTAGGAGATAGTGATGCCTTCAATAATCCTTCTGTGCCAAGGAATATCTCATTTCTTTCATATTCCTTTTCAGGAATTTCATCTTTATGTTCCGACATTTGCTCTTTAAAACGATCTACATTATATAGATGCTCAGTAAAATTCCGGTTCTCAACCAATCCTTCGTTATCTATTAGTTCCAATAATTTATTATTCATGTAAGGCATATACGACGTCATGAAATGATCGCCAAATGTTAAATCTGCTCCACGGTCGTGGTTTTGTCCTTCGGGAAAAATCTCTTCCAACTTGCTAGCCGTTAGTGACCTTCTGAACTCCTTTTGTTTACGGCCTGCAGTTTGCATCTCTTGGTCCGACAAAGAAGGAACAAGATATAATTTAGCTTTTATCGGAAGAAGCCTTTTTAAATTTATGCAACCAGCAGGTACGGGCAAACTTGTTTTACATTCTTGCCACTCACGACTTTGTGTCGCAGTTAGAAATACAACTGGATTACCATGGTGCCAAAAGCAATCCCCCCAAGATATAGCTTGGTAAGCCAGAAGTTCTCCAATAGACCACAGCATCCCTAAAGTTTTCCCAAGTGGTCCCCAGAGGTTATATAACGCATTATCTAGACTCGCTTCGGGTGGAACTGCTGGAACGGGATCATTATCATTTACATGACGGAAATGGGTGATTTCGGATAATTGCTGAACTGCCTCCTTAGTAAAGGTACGGGGCATACCATATGTGTAGAGCAAAGGTTTTTCAGACTTTAGTGCAGCAGAGTAAATTAATGCAAGCGCTCCCCCCAAACTATGGCCGCAAACAAATAAATTTCGTGCTCTAATTAAAGTTAAGAGCTCATCAAACTCAGAAGAAAAAAGCCGTTCAGATCTACTATATCCACTTAGGAATCCATCGTGTACTTTTCCAGCAGGACTCAAGTTTGTGCACATAGTTTTATTTACATCACATACCTCAGTGCTAACAGGACTAAATGCCAGATCCGTTCCGACATCATACAACCCTGCAGTCCCTCTCCATGCGACAATGACTTTATCTGTATTGTAAACATAATACAGTTGAGTATCGCCTTCTGGTTTTGCTGAGTTCCCCCCTCCAGAGGTGCTGCCACTTTTATTATCAGTCTTCGAGGTGTCTCTAGAGGTATCCATGAATACAGGAGGATTATATCGCTCGCTAAATGGTACATCCTGCACTAGTGTATTGTAACTAAAACCGCCTTTATGGAGCTGAGGTAAACGCGATAAATCTTGGCACTGGTTTATATAAAATCGTGTTATTGATTCCGGCCGGAGTGCTTTATCATCGGCATAAGCTAGAGAGGCACTTGCTCCGAGGTTGATGGCATTTGCCATTGAATATTCAGTCTGGTGATGTAATACCAACTCCCATGCTCTAAAAGGGCAAATTTCAATAATATGCCGCTTTTCAAGTTCATTTGTCCGGACGGTAAGCCCTTTGAAAGACTTGTTAGATGGAAAATGGAAGGATGGTAAGGTTTCGCCTTTATGCAATTCGATATTAGGATAACCTGAACTAAGTTCACCGACTACGGCGTAATGCCAGATATGACCGGCATCTACTGCAGGCTGTCTAACTAAAGAATCGGTTTCTGCATCTCTACCTGGGCGAAGCGCTCTCTTCTCCATTTCATTTACTAAAGCAGTCGATTCTAATTTCAGAGCCAATTCAAGTCCATGCGGCATATCAATGCGAATAAGCCCATCTGAGTCACTTTGACCTGTATACGTAAAGTTATCGACTGGCCCGGAAACAGGGTGTGAACTTTCAGCAGTCCATGGCATATTCGCCACAGGTTCGCCCTGCTCATCAACCAGTTGAAATTCTACCCAGTAGGGCTTCTGCTCTTCGCATGGAGCATGGGGGTTTTTACGGCAGAGTGAGGATACAGCTGTAGTCATTTTATTCGCCCTCCTGGCTATCAGCTATATTTCGCGGATATTCGATTTTTAACTGCGATGGCATAGACGTAAATATTGGAGAAGTCTCTCCTTCTGCACTGGAAATGCCCTCATAAACCTCCCCTTCAGCCGTTGTAATTTTATATGTGGTGAAAGGCTTGACTGCTCCGCTGGCCGATGATGTTGTGATAAACCCTTCACTGTACCCTTTAGGAAAAGTTACAGGCGGTGTATCTAAACTGGCAGGACCGGTCTGATTAACATTGGCCGCTTTCAGTAAAATATTTCCCGAACATCCCAGTTCAATATTCCCGCCGCTAAGCTTTATATAAGCGCCACCACAACTTAAAACCAGCTCCTGGCTGGCATTCACCTTTACACTTCCCTGACCACTGGTGATGGTGATGTCCTGTAGCGCCGAGACATTCATGGCATCCGCCTGCGCCTGAATATCAACCTTCCCTGCCCCGGCATACATTTTCATTCCTGCAGCCTGTGCAAACAAACTTACAGCCTCGCTTGCCGCTACAGTGAACGATTGCCCGGTACTGATATCCGTGTTTTTACCTGACATGAGGCCAATACTTGCCCCGCCTGAAGCAAGCCGGACAGCCTCAGGACTGAGAATGCCTATTCCAGCGGGAGCACTGGCCAGCATTCCTGGCATTTTCAGATATTTCAGTGAGCTGTTTAGCGTCTTTTGGCTGTCGATGTCAGATACTGTCGCCTGTGCCCCTTTCGCAGCAGCCTGGAGGCTTCTTGCCAGCGTGAGTGCCTGCTCCAGTTGTTCTACAGCCCTGTCCATTTCAAGCATTTTACTGCCGACGTCAGGCTGAGCATCTGCAGTAAGCAGAATGCCCTTACCACCACGAACGCTGACCCAGTCGTTAGTGCGCAACTCTGCCCCTTCACCACGAAGAACCCTGGAAGCATTGACGTTGTGCCCTAAATTAAGTTGGGTCTTACCTCCGTATTCTGTACTGAGCTTGACGTGCTCTTCGCCGCGCTTGTCCTCCATCCGCAGCTTGTTCAGGCCAGCTGTGCGAATGACGTTGCGCGTGCTGTTGGCTTCAGTGACGTGATCGACGTGACGGGAGTCATGCATTGCGTGCGCTATATAAGGACGGTCCGGATCGCCTTCATGGAACGCAATGGCGACTTCAGTACCCTGTATCAGCGGGAAGTGGAAGCCGTATTTGTCACCGCCATAAGGTTTGGCAAAACGTACCGGCATACTTTCCATGCCCTGACGCTTGTCGTCGCGGTCAGCATCAAATTTCACGCGGTACATCCCCGATGCATCCTGCCAGGCGTAGATATCGTTCTCTTTGGCGCTGGTCACTCGTGCCATCAGGGTACCGCTGACCACCGGGCGCTTTTTCGCGGCAGGACGCCAGCAGCGGTTCTCGTAGTAAGGCATCGCTACCCATGCCACCTTCAGGGCATTCTTACGGCTGGCAGTGTAGCCAGTGCGAATAATAACAACACCGTTCTCCGTTTCGCGGGGCAGTGTTGGTGGGATAGCCATTTCGGTGATGGTCAGCACCTGCGCCGGCCCCAGGGTGTGGTCGGTGCTGCTGCCGGTTACCGTGGTCTGGGTGGACAGAAAGCGCTCATGCTCCAGGCGCGCCCAGAAGTTACCGGTTTCTGCCGCCGGCGTGATTTTATCGCCACGTTCAAGGTGACGTGGCCGGTAGTG
>Ga0308165_1005769_pt1 | contig 11275 bp, 9 predicted proteins | sample PhyWR2_FD_201032 | JGI IMG/M metagenome (GOLD analysis project Ga0308165, IMG submission 201032) | Phyllosphere microbial communities from UC Gill Tract Community Farm, Albany, California, United States - DLSLW.R2 | ecosystem: Host-associated > Plants > Phyllosphere > Unclassified | place: USA... | reverse complement strand
CTACCCGTGAGGGTGGCTACCTGCGCATCCTCAAGTGCGGTTTCCGCGCTGGCGACAATGCGCCTATGGCGTACGTCGAGTTGGTTGATCGTGCTGTCGGCGGTGAAGCTGTATCCGCTGAGTAAGACGTCAGTCTGAAACGAAAAACCGGGCCTTGTGCCCGGTTTTTTGTGGGAACTCAAAAAGTTTTGCGTCTGAAGTGATGGATTAGATATTTCTATCGAATATCAAAAGTTAATGAATTTGTACGTGTAACATTTGTGGTCAATACTCTCCACCAAGCCGATTAGCCGGCAGACCGAAGAGGAAGAGATCGCATGAGCCAAAATAAAATACTCACCACCGCCAGTGGCGCTCCTGTCGCTGATAACCAGAATTCTCGCTCCGCCGGCCCTCGCGGTCCGTTGCTTCTCGACGACTTCCACTTGCTGGAAAAACTGGCTCACTTCAACCGGGAAAACATTCCTGAGCGCCGTGTGCACGCAAAGGGTTCGGGCGCCTACGGTACGTTCACGGTGACGCGCGACATCACCGAATACACCAGCGCCAAACTGTTTGAATCGGTGGGTAAGCAAACTCCAACCTTCCTGCGTTTTTCTACCGTTGGCGGCGAGCGCGGCTCGGCTGATACCGAGCGAGATCCACGGGGCTTCGCGTTGAAGTTCTACACTGAGGAAGGTAACTGGGACATCGTGGGCAACAATACGCCCGTGTTCTTCATCCGTGACCCCCTCAAATTTCCGGACTTTATCCACACCCAGAAACGTCTGCCGCAGAGCAATCTGAAAAGTGCTCAGGCCATGTGGGATTTCTGGTCGCACTCTCCTGAGGCGCTGCACCAGGTCACTATTCTGTTTTCGGATCGCGGAATCCCTGACGGCTACCGTCACATGCACGGCTTCGGAAGTCACACTTATAGCCTGATCAATGCCAGCGGCGAGCGCCGGTGGGTGAAGTGGCACTACAAGACCAAGCAGGGGATCAAGAACCTGGCGCCGGCAGAGGCTGCTCGGCTGGCCGGTACCGATCCAGATTACGCACAGCGTGATCTGTTCGAAGCGATCGAGCGTGGCGACTTTCCTAAATGGAGTGTCTGCATCCAGGTCATGACCGAAGCCCAGGCTGAAGGGCACTACGAAAACCCGTTCGACGTGACCAAGACCTGGTCGCAGAAAGAGTTTCCGCTGATTGAAGTCGGTGAACTGGAGCTTAACCGCAACCCGCTGAACTACTTCGCCGAGGTTGAACAGGCGGCGTTCGGGCCGAGCAACATGGTGCCGGGTGTAGGCTTGTCGCCGGATCGCATGTTGCAAGGTCGGGTATTCGCCTATGCGGATGCGCACCGCTACCGTGTCGGTACCAATCACCAGCAGTTGCCAGTGAATGCACCGCGTAGCCCGGTCAACAGCTATCAACGTGATGGTTCGATGGCGTTTGGCAGCAATGGCGGCGCCGCACCGAACTACGAGCCGAACAGCTACGTAGAATCGCCGAAGCAAGCGCCTCGTTATGCCGAACCAGCACTGAAATTGAGTGGCGTGGCTGATCGCTACGATCACCGCGAAGACACCGACTACTACAGCCACGCCGGTGCGCTTTTCCGCCTGATGAGTGATGAGCAGAAATCCCTGCTGGTCAACAACATCGCCGGCGCCATGGGTGGTGTGTCCGGGGATGTGGTAGACCGCCAATTGCAGCATTTCTACAAAGCCGACCCGGCGTATGGAGAAGCAATCGCGAAGGCGTTGGGTGTACAGCTTAACGAAGTCTAAACGAGAAGCAGAACCGCCCTCATTCGGGCGGTTTTTGCGTTATTTCAGCTGCTTTTCTCAGAATATCTTCGCTTTTGTTGCGTCAAGTGAGTGACCTCCCGGTCAGGTTGGTTCAAACTACAGACTTTCAAGCAGGGAGATGTAGGGCGATGCAAGGCCACCCAGACGTAATCGATTACCTCAACACGTTGCTGACCGGAGAACTGGCAGCGCGTGACCAATATTTCGTTCATTCGCGCATGTATGAAGACTGGGGTTTCACCAAGCTCTACGAGCGAATCAACCATGAGATGGAAGAGGAAGCCGGCCACGCTGACGCCCTGATGCGCCGCATTCTGATGCTCGAAGGCACGCCACGTATGCGTCCGGATGATGTAATCGTTGGAGTGACGGTGTCCGACATGCTTGCTGCGGACCTGCAACTGGAATACAAAGTCCGCGCTGCACTCTGCAAAGGCATCGAGTTGTGCGAAAAGCACCAGGACTATGTCAGCCGTGAGATCCTGCGCGTTCAATTGAACGATACCGAAGAAGATCACACCTACTGGCTGGAAAAGCAGTTGGGCCTGATCAAACTCATCGGTATCGAGAACTACCTGCAATCCCACGCCTGATTTGCAGCGGCTACAAAAAAGCCCCTGTCACCGATAACGTGACAGGGGCTTTTTCATGCGCAGGACTAAGCCCTGTCGCGTTCCAACAGCGGCTTGAGGTAGAAGCCGGTGTGCGACTGCTTCATCTCGGCAACCTCTTCCGGGGTACCGACGGCAATGATCTGCCCCCCTTTGGAACCACCTTCCGGCCCGAGGTCCACCAGCCAGTCGGCGGTCTTGATCACGTCCAGGTTGTGCTCGATTACCACCACGGTGTTGCCGTGGTCGCGCAAACGGTGCAGCACGTCCAGCAGTTGCTGAATATCCGCGAAGTGCAAACCGGTGGTCGGCTCGTCGAGGATGTACAGGGTCTTGCCGGTATCGCGCTTGGACAGCTCGCGGGACAGCTTCACTCGCTGCGCTTCACCACCGGACAGCGTGGTCGCTGACTGCCCCAGCTTGATGTACGACAGGCCGACGTCCATCAGCGTCTGGAGCTTGCGCGCCAGGGCTGGGACGGCATCGAAGAACTCCCGCGCTTCCTCGATGGTCATCTCGAGGGTTTCGTGAATGCTCTTGCCCTTGTATTTGATCTCCAGCGTTTCTCGGTTGTAACGCTTGCTCTTGCAGACATCACACGGAACGTAGATGTCCGGCAGGAAGTGCATCTCAACCTTGATCAGGCCATCTCCCTGACAAGCTTCGCAGCGCCCCCCCTTGACGTTGAAGGAGAAGCGCCCCGGGCCGTAACCACGCGAACGGGACTCCGGAACCCCGGCGAACAGCTCGCGAATCGGTGTGAACAGCCCGGTGTAGGTCGCCGGGTTGGAGCGCGGCGTGCGGCCGATTGGGCTTTGGTCGATGTCGACGACCTTGTCCAGGTGCTCCAGTCCTTTGATGCTGTCGTGCGCGGCCGCTTCAAGGGTGGTGGCGCCGTTAAGGGCGGTGGCGCTCAACGGGAACAACGTGTTGTTGATCAATGTGGACTTGCCGGAGCCGGAAACCCCGGTAACGCAGGTCAGCAGGCCAATCGGGATATCCAGGTCGACGTTACGCAAGTTGTTGCCGCGAGCCCCTTTCAGAGAAAGCGACAGCTTCTTGTTGCGCGGCGTGCGCTTGGCCGGTACTTCGATTTTCACCCGGCCTGAGAGGTACTTGCCCGTCAGCGAATCCGGGTGGGCCATCACTTCCTTCGGTGTACCTTCGGCAACGATGTTGCCGCCATGTACGCCAGCGCCCGGGCCGATATCCACGACATAGTCCGCCAGGCGGATGGCATCTTCATCGTGCTCGACCACGATCACCGTGTTGCCGATGTCGCGCAGGTGCTTGAGCGTACCGAGCAAACGGTCGTTGTCGCGCTGATGCAGGCCGATCGATGGTTCATCGAGGATGTACAACACGCCCACAAGCCCGGCGCCTATCTGGCTCGCCAGGCGAATGCGCTGGGCTTCACCGCCCGACAGGGTGTCCGCGCTGCGGTCCAGGGACAGGTAGTCCAAGCCGACGTTAACCAGGAATTGCAGGCGCTCGCGGATTTCCTTGAGGATCTTGTCGGCAATCTCGCCACGGCGCCCGCTGAGCTTCAGTACGCCGAAGTAGTCGCAGGCATCACCGATTGGCAGATTGGTGACCGCCGGCAGGTTCTTCTCGCCTACCCATACATGCCGCGCCTCGCGACGCAGGCGGGTGCCACGGCAATCCGGGCAAGGCTGGGTGCTGAGGAACTTCGCCAGTTCCTCGCGCACGGAAGCCGACTCGGTTTCTCGGTAGCGACGTTCCAGGTTGGGAACGATGCCTTCGAACGGGTGCGAGCGTTTGACGATGTCGCCACGGTCGTTCAGGTACTTGAAGTCGACGCTTTGCGAGCCGCTGCCGTGGAGGATGACTTTCTGTTGCTCGGCCGGCAGTTCGTTGAACGGCACTTCCAGGCTGAACTTGTAGTGTGAAGCCAGCGAGCCGAGCATCTGGAAATAGTAGACGTTTCGCCTGTCCCAGCCGCGAATAGCGCCTTCAGCCAGGGTCAGATCACCATTGACCAGTCGCTTGATGTCGAAGAATTGCTTCACCCCCAGACCATCGCATGTCGGGCAGGCGCCGGCCGGGTTGTTGAAGGAGAACAGCTTGGGTTCCAGCTCGCTGATGGCATGACCGCAGATCGGGCAGGCGAAACGTGCGGAGAAGATGATCTCCTCGCCCGGTTCGTCATCCATCGGTGCCACCAGCGCGATGCCGTCCGCCAGTTTCAGCGCCGTCTCGAAGGATTCGGCCAGGCGTTGCTGCAGGTCGGCGCGGACCTTGAAGCGGTCGACCACCACGTCGATGGTGTGTTTTTTCTGCTTGTCGAGCTTGGGCGCTTCGTCCAGCTCGTAAAGCTTGCCGTTGATCCGGGCACGCACGAAACCCTGGGCGCGCAGCTCTTCGAAGACCGACAGGTGTTCGCCCTTACGCTCGCGAATCACCGGGGCCAGCAGCATCAGCTTGCTACCTTCCGGCTGGGCGAGCACCAGGTCGACCATTTGGCTGACGGTTTGCGCTTCGAGCGGAATATCGTGGTCCGGGCAACGCGGAATGCCCACCCGCGCATAGAGCAGGCGCAGGTAGTCGTAAATTTCGGTGATGGTGCCGACGGTCGAGCGCGGGTTGTGCGAGGTCGACTTCTGTTCGATGGAGATGGCCGGTGACAGGCCTTCGATGGTGTCGACGTCGGGTTTTTCCATCATCGACAAAAACTGCCGGGCATAGGCCGACAGCGACTCGACGTAGCGGCGCTGGCCTTCGGCATACAGCGTGTCGAATGCCAGGGAAGACTTGCCGGACCCGGACAGGCCGGTGATGACGATCAGTTTGTCCCGTGGCAGGGTCAGGTCGATGTTCTTCAGGTTGTGGGTTCGGGCCCCACGAATCAGGATCTTGTCCAAAGTGGCCTCGCTCGGCGGGCGTCGAAAACGTGGAGTATACGGGCAAATACTGGATGGATAAACACTATGGAGCGAGTGGATAATGCGCGTTCATGAAGAGTCTGTCAGCGGAACGCGTCAAAGCGTCGCGATTTACCCTGTCATTCGATGGGACTGGTAGAATCGCGGCCGGTTCACACGAGGTTTTTCCATGCACGATCCCCACAGCGAACGCATGAGTGGCAGTGAGACCCGCGCGGCAAGCGGTCTGGCCCTCGTGTTCGCGTTCCGTATGCTTGGCATGTTCATGGTGTTGCCGGTATTGGCGACCTATGGCATGGATCTGGCGGGAGCGACCCCGGCCCTTATCGGGCTGGCGATTGGCGCTTACGGCCTGACCCAGGCGATTTTTCAGATTCCTTTCGGGGTCATATCCGACCGCATCGGTCGCCGCCCGGTGATTTACCTGGGCCTGATCGTCTTTGCCCTGGGCAGCGTGCTGGCCGCCAGTGCCGACTCGATCTGGGGCGTGATCGCCGGTCGCATCCTGCAGGGTGCCGGGGCGATTTCCGCTGCCGTGATGGCGCTGCTGTCCGACCTGACCCGAGAACAGCATCGTACCAAGGCCATGGCCATGATCGGGATGACGATCGGCCTGTCGTTCGCCGTCGCGATGGTGGTCGGTCCGTTGCTGACCCGCGCATTCGGCTTGTCCGGACTTTTTCTCGCCACCGGCGGCATGGCCCTGGTGGGCATTCTGATCGTCGCGTTCATGGTGCCGCGCGCCAGTGGGCCGTTGCAGCACCGGGAGTCCGGCGTCGCGCGCCAGGCCTTGATACCGACGCTCAAGCACCCGGACCTGCTGCGACTGGACCTGGGCATCTTTGTGTTGCACGCGATGTTGATGTCGAGCTTCGTCGCATTGCCCCTGGCCCTGGTCGAAAAAGCCGGGCTGCCCAAGGAGCAGCACTGGTGGGTCTACCTGACTGCGCTGTTGATTTCATTCTTCGCCATGATCCCGTTCATCATCTATGGCGAGAAGAAACGCAAAATGAAACGAGTTTTTTTGGGCGCGGTGCTGACGCTGATGCTCACTGAGCTATTCTTCTGGCAGTTCGGCGATAGCCTGCGAGCCCTTGTGATCGGGACGGTGGTGTTCTTTACCGCGTTCAATTTGCTGGAAGCTTCGCTGCCATCGCTGATCAGCAAGGTTTCACCAGCGGGTGGCAAGGGTACGGCGATGGGCGTTTATTCCACCAGTCAGTTCCTCGGATCGGCACTGGGCGGGATACTCGGCGGCTGGATGTTCCAGCACGGCGGTCTGTCGGTTGTGTTCCTTGGATGCGCCGCCCTGGCTGCCATCTGGCTGGCCTTTGCTGTTACCATGCGCGAACCTCCCTACGTGACGAGCCTGCGCTTGCCGTTGTCGCCCGAGGCGATCCGCGAAGCGGGTCTGGTCGAGCGCCTGATGGCCGTTGTAGGGGTAACAGATGCAGTGATCGTTGCAGATGAGGCGGCGATTTACATCAAATTGGACACCGAACTATTGGATCGCACTACCCTCGAGCGTCTGGTGAACAACCCGGCCGCGACAGCGTGCGAAGCCTAGGAGAACGTTATGGCCCGTGGGGTTAACAAAGTCATATTGGTCGGCACTTGCGGCCAGGATCCCGAAGTTCGCTACCTGCCTAACGGTAACGCCGTGACCAACCTGAGTCTGGCGACCAGCGAACAGTGGACCGACAAGCAAACCGGCCAGAAAGTCGAAAAGACTGAATGGCACCGTGTTTCGATGTTCGGCAAGGTGGCTGAAATCGCCGGCGAATACCTGCGCAAGGGTTCGCAGGTCTACATCGAAGGCAAGTTGCAAACCCGCGAGTGGGAAAAAGACGGCATCAAGCGTTACACCACCGAAATCGTGGTCGACATGCAAGGCACCATGCAACTGCTGGGCGGCCGTCCACAACAGGGCGACCAACAAGGCGGTGGCAACAACTACCAGCAATCGGCCCCACGCCAGCAGGCTCCGCGTCCGCAGCAGTCGGCACCGCAGCAGCGCCCTGCGCCTCAGCAGGCCGCCCCGCAACCGGCTCCGGATTTCGACAGCTTCGATGACGATATTCCGTTCTGAGGCAGCGATAAGCCGCAAGCTTCAAGCGGCAAGCTGAATCAAAAACCCGCACCTGGACAGAGGGTGCGGGTTTTTTTATGGGCGGTGGGTTCAGGCCGCGATGAACTCGTCTGTAGACACGACCTTGGCATAGGCAAAACCCAGCGCAGCCATGAAGGCGGCGTGCACGTGCGAGGCGGGTACCGTCACACCGTTGAACTCCAGGTCCCGGGAGGCGCAGGCATCGTGAATCACGGTAACTGCATAACCCATGTCGGCGGCGGCGCGGGTGATGCCGTCGATGCACATGTGGCTCATGCTGCCGACCACTACCAGCTCCTTGATGCCCTGCTCGTCGAGGATCGATTTGAGTTCAGTTTCGCGGAACGAGTTGACGAAGTGCTTGAGCACGACGGGTTCGTCGGCGCGATTGAGGACTTTGGGGTGCAACTGGGCGCCTTCGGAGCCGGGGGTGAAGAAGGGGGCCTCATGGGACGTGAATTCGTGGCGGATGTGTACCACCGAATCGCCAACACTGCGAAACGTCTCGATCAATCGTGCTGCGTTGTCTGCCGCGGCGTCTGCTCCGGCCAGCGGCCACTTGCCTTGTGGGAAGTAGTCGTTTTGGATATCGACTACGATGAGTGCTTGCTTGGCCATGGCTGTTTCCTCTAAGTGCGGATTGGGTGTGGAATGAAGTATCGGCTCGGGCCGACCCTCCGAGGATTGGCGGCACCGACAATAGAAAGGGGAAAACTGACAATGGACGCACAAAGGCCAGTCGCCGAACTCGGTGTGCTGATTTACCCTGGCGCGCAGATGGCGGCGGTGCATGGGTTGACGGACCTGTTTGGCGTCGCCAACCGGATTGCCGCCGACCAACAGGCGGCGCAGCTACCGCTATTGAGGGTCAGCCATTGGCAGGTTGACGAGCACCAGGCGCCTCGGCGGGGCTACGACAGCCATCCAGCGGCAGATGACGGTTTGGTGGCATTGCTCATTCCGCCGTCGATTGCCGGATTTTCCGAAGGTCAGGCGTCCCAGGCGTTACTGGACTGGATTTGTCAGCAACACGCCCGGGGCGCGACCATCGGCGGCGTGTGTGTGGGCTCGATTCTGTTGGCCGAAAGCGGCTTGCTCGACGGGCGTAGTGCCACCACTCATTGGACTTCCGCCAAGTCCTTCGCCGAGCGTTACCCCGACATCAAACTCAAAGCCGATACACCCATTGTCGACGATGGCGACCTGATTACTACTGCTGGCTTGATGGCGTGGTCCGAGTTGGGGCTGCGCCTGGTCGACCGTCTGATGGGGCCAAGCATTGCCACCGCTACCGCGCGTTTCCTGGTGGTGGAGCACAGCGACAGTGCCAGTGAGTGCGGCAGTAACTTTGCACCGATCCTCAGCCATGGCGATGCCTCGATTCTGAAGGTTCAGCATTGGTTGCAGAGCACCGGTGCCACTGATGTCTCGCTGACGGCGATGGCCGAGCGGGCGGGGTTGGAAGAGCGCACGTTCCTGCGTCGTTTCCGTGCGGCCACCGGCCTCAAACCCACCGAATACTGCCAACACCTGCGGGTCGGCAAGGCCCGGGAGATGCTTGAGTTCACCAACGGCACCATCGACCACATTGCCTGGACCGTGGGCTATCAGGACCCCAGTGCATTTCGCGCCACATTCAGGAAAATCACCGGTTTAGCGCCGAGTGATTACCGGTCGAGGTTTGGCAGTCGATAACCGATGAACTGTAGGAGCAAGCTTGCTCGCGATAGCAGTGTGTCAGCTGCAAATCTTCCGACTGACACGACGCAATCGCGAGCAAGCTCGCTCCTACAGGGGGCATGGCACCTGGCAAGAATCGTGCAATTTGCACGGGGCGTCGTGCAGAATAAAACGGCGCCTGTCCTGGAGCACACCCGAAAACTCCTGATTTACAACGGCGTTTCCTCACAAGGTCAATTGGCCTGATCTCTGCACCCCTTCAATGACATTCATCCAGCGCCGATTGAAGGGGGACGCATGACCCCAACAAACCGCAAGAAACTGGTAGTCGCCCATTCCGTGCGACCCGATGCTCCACAGCACGAAGTCGAGACCAATCGTGCACTGGCTCGATGGCTGGCGCAGATCCTCGGTTACAAGTACGGCGGCAGTTACGACCCCGAGCGCCATCAGGGGCGAGACCTCTACCTGTTGCCGACCCAGACTCTGGTGGGCGCTGCAATTGCCCGACAACTGGGGGTCATGGGACCCCAGGATCTCTGGGGTGGTTATGTCGAACATGATTTCATCTGCACCAAGGCCATCAGCCACGGCCTGCGCGACAAGAACGCCTTGGCCCCGCCGGGTTGGTCGCCGTTGTTTTCCGAGCGGGTGCGCGGCGTGGTGCTCGACGGGCTCAGCGTGTTTTCGTTCGACGATGCACGATCAGCGGCGGAGCACTTGCTCTACGCCGGCCCGATTCGCCTGAAGCCCATTCATGCCTGCGCCGGACGTGGCCAAGAGGTGATCAAGAGCCTGGACGAGTTCGACACGGTCCTCGCTCGGTCCGAGGCCCGGGCGTTGTTCACTGAAGGCGTGGTGCTGGAGCAGGATCTGTCTGAGGTGGTCACCCACAGCGTCGGGCAGAGTTTTTTCGGCGACATCGTGCTGAGCTACTGCGGCGATCAATACCTGACCCGCGATGCTCAAGGCGAAGAGGTCTACGGCGGTTCGAACCTGATCGTGGTGCGCGGTGATTACGATGATTTACTGGAACTGAAGCTGCCCGACGACGTGCGGCTGGCCATCCATCAGGCCCAGGTGTTCGACTGTGCTGCGGATCAAGCGTATCCCGCGTTCTATGCTTCGCGACGCAATTACGACATCGCCCAGGGCCTGGACACCAACGGCAGGCGCCGCAGTGGTGTGCTCGAACAATCCTGGCGCATGGGCGGTGCCAGCAGCGCGGAAGTGGCGGCGTTGCAGAGTTTCATCAATGACCCGCAAATGCGTGCGATCCGTGTGTCCTCGGTGGAAACCTACACCGACACCGCGCTGCCGGCGGACGCCATCGAGGTGTACCGCGGGCCGGCCCAGAACAGTGAGTTCCTACTCAAATATGTAACGGTCCAATCCTATGACGGCTAGAAGCGAAAGCATTCAAATCGACATCGATGACGAACAGATGAGCGGGACGTTTCTGAGTCCCAAGTCCAAGGTACCCGGCGTGTTGTTCGTGCACGGTTGGGGCGGCAGCCAGGAGCGTGATCTTGAACGGGCCAAGGGCATTGCCGGCCTGGGCTGTGTGTGCCTGACCTTCGATTTGCGCGGGCACACCGGCGGCACCGGCATTCCACTGACGCGGGTCACCCGTGAGGATAATCTGCGCGATCTTCTGGCGGCGTATGATCGGTTGCTCGCGCACCCGGCGCTGGACACTTCAGCGATTGCCGTGGTCGGTACCAGTTACGGCGGTTATCTGGCGTCGATCCTGACGTCATTGCGTCCGGTGCGCTGGTTGGCGCTGCGGGTGCCGGCGCTGTACCGCGACGAGCAGTGGCATACGCCCAAGCGTGAACTGGACAAACAGGATCTGCGTGATTACCGCAGCACCCTGGTCCGCGCCGACAGCAACCGCGCATTGCACGCCTGTTCGCAGTTCACCGGGGACGTTTTACTGGTTGAATCCGAAACCGACGATTTCGTGCCTCACGCGACAATCATGAGTTACCGCGCGGCGTGCCAGCAGACGCATTCGTTGACCCACCGGATCATCGACGGCGCCGACCATGCGCTGAGCGAACCGGTTTCTCAGCAGGCCTACACCTCGATCCTGGTGGACTGGATTACCGAGATGGTGGTGGGGGAGCGGTTGAGCATCATTCAGTCGAAGTGATGGGGTGGCCTTACTGGCGCCTT
>Ga0308165_1005768_pt1 | contig 11276 bp, 11 predicted proteins | sample PhyWR2_FD_201032 | JGI IMG/M metagenome (GOLD analysis project Ga0308165, IMG submission 201032) | Phyllosphere microbial communities from UC Gill Tract Community Farm, Albany, California, United States - DLSLW.R2 | ecosystem: Host-associated > Plants > Phyllosphere > Unclassified | place: USA... | reverse complement strand
CGCTTCAAGCAATGGTGCGGTATCGATTCCGCACTCGTGGAAAACGCCACCCTTGGAGTCAATGTAGGACTTGATCTCACTGAAGTCTGGCTTTTTAAGTTCATCAAATCGTAAGCCGAGAAGATCGCAGATTAAAATATTGGCAGAAGTCATCTATTGTCGGCTTTCATATATCGCTGTTGAGGCACCAGCCGTTAGGCGGTAGGAGCATACGCAAACTATTTTCAAATGTGACCGAGCAGACAAAACGAGCGTGTCACATCATAACCAAAATTGCTCGTAGATCGTTCACATTGGTACCGGTTGGCCCCGGTATGAATAGATCATCAATCGCATCGAAAGCCGTCCACGCGTCATTGGCGTTAAGCCGCGCAGCCCCATCTTCACCGGCCTTTTGCAGCCGCGAAATTGTTGTGCCATCGGCAAAAGCACCTGCATTATTTTCCGAACCGTCAATGCCATCGGTATCCGCTGCAAGCGCGTGAATATTGGTGTAACCATCAATATCGAGCGCGAAGGACAGCAGAAACTCGCTGTTGCGTCCGCCTTTGCCGCCTTTTGTCCGAATAGTCACGGTCGTTTCACCGCCCGACAGGATCACCACCGGCTTCTTGAACGGACGATCACGATCAGCCACCTCCCGCGCGATTGCCGCATGAACTTGGGCAACTTCGCGCGCCTCACCTTCTATTGAATCGGACAGGACCACCGCCTCAACGCCATGGCGCTTCGCTTCCTTGACTGCGGCCTCCAGCGAAACGGCTGCTGACGCAATCACCCGCACTTCATTGTCGGCAAAGATTTTGTCGTCGGGTTTGGGAGCATGAGCCTTCTCGCTTTTGATATGCGCGAGCACAGCATCTGGCATTTCGAGCTTATAGCGTTCGATGATTTTCAGCGCTTCGTCGCGGCTGGTTTTATCCGGCACAGTCGGGCCTGACGCAACAAAGGCTGGATTGTCACCGGGAATATCAGAGACGACCAGCGAGAAGACTTTTGCCGGATGGGCGCAAGCAGCTAACCTTCCGCCTTTGATGGTAGAAAGATGTTTTCGCACGGCATTCATTGCCGAAATCGGCGCACCAGATGCCAGCAGCGTCTTGTTGACGGCGATCTCATCTTCCAAGGTCAGCCCTTCGGGCGGCGATGGCAACAAAGCCGAACCGCCACCGGAAATGAGCGCGACGACAAGATCGTCCGCTGTGAGATTAGACACGGCATCGAAAAGCCGCTTTGAAGCCGCAAGCCCGGCATCATCCGGAACCGGATGTGCGGCTTCGATGATTTCAATACGCTCACAGGGCGTTCCATAGCCATAGCGTGTGACCACAACACCTTCGAGTGGCGCATTCCATGCCCGCTCAAAAGCAGCTGCCATTTGCGCCGAGCCTTTGCCTGCACCAATCACAATCGTACGGCCCTTGGGCTTTACAGGTAGATTGGCGCGGATCACCAATTCTGGGTCCGCCGCAGCGACCGCTGCATCAAACAAAGACTTCAGAAAAATGCGGGGCTCAAATTTTGACGTCATATCGTGTTGAAGGCCTTCAGTCTTCTCAGCTCTTTAATAGGGGCTTGCAAGTAGCGGCGGCGGACCATCCCGAACACGCCACCGTAGAGCCCTACTATTTCGCGATGCCAGAAATAGTCTTTAAAATGGAAGCGCCAAGAGTGTATTTGGGGTCTACCATATTTCCAAGACGTACGCGTCCCGCCTGTGTCAAAAGCATATAGGCATCGATTTCATCAAAATCGAAATCCGTGGCCATCCAGCGGATCAGTTCCCGGTAAGCTTGTCGAGCTGCATCTTCCATAGGACGAGAAGAACCAATCGTCATGTAGAATTTTTCGTTCTCTAGACGAGGCGTACGAATAGCCCAGTTTTTGATCAGATCGACCTGAACCGTAGTTACTGTTGGATGTTCAACAGCTACACCACAAAGTTCACCATCACCTTGCGCAGCATGACAATCGCCAAGAAACAGATAGGCCCCCTTGGTTTGCACAGGTAGGTAAATGACCGCACCCGGTGCAACATCAGGCAAATCCATGTTGCCACCATAATAGTCAGGCACAAGGGCGCTTATCGCTTCGATTTCCGGTGCTGTGCCGATTGTACCGATGAATGGTTCATATGGCAGGGTTATACGATCGTTCCATTTGATGCCCTTGTCAGCGTCAATATGCAATTTTTTGACCACCTCCGGCAACGTAGGGCTTAGCATCGCGGTATCTGCTGTCGGCACAAGACCGCCAAATTCTGGCATGATCACAGTAGTGCCGGATGGCTGTTCGCCGCGCGGACGAATTTCCTTAATGTATACCGCCAGCGTGTCGCCTTTTTCCGCGCCCTCGACATAGATTGGTCCATTCTGGGGATTGAGAAATGGAAAATTCAAAATCTCCGAAGGTTTGTCAGTCTCCTTACGAATTTTCCCCTCAAAAGCGTCGTGTGTCTCTGCGGAAATGATCGCGCCCGGCTCTACATGCAATACAGGCTCAACAAAAGCACCATAAACATATTGATACTTCCCCTGCGTTTCCTCACTAATGTGGTGAGATTTTCCGGCGATACCTTTTGCAACGCCTTTACGAGCCATGATCGTTTCATCAAACCAGGACATACAAGTCTCCTCTATCAAATTTTGATCTAATAAGTTCCCGAGCAACTCGCGGCTCGGAGTAATCGAAGATTGGATGGCAACTCAAAGACCGACACCTGCCATGGTCACACAGCCAGATATCTGCGCACCGTATCCCGATCTTCCAGCATGTCGGATGTGAGGGTTGCTACGATACGTCCTTTGTCCATGACATAGCAGCGCTGGGCCATAGCCCGGATCATGTCGATATTCTGTTCAACCAGAACGATGGACACTCCGGTTTTCTGGTTTAGTTCGACGGATAACTTTGCGATATCCATAACGATATTTGGCTGAATTCCTTCGGACGGTTCGTCGAGAAGGATAAGAGATGGGCGTCCTATCAAGACACGACCAATTGCCAATTGTTGCTGCTGACCACCTGACATGGTTCCGGCGCGTTGATGACGTCTCTCCGCAAGAATTGGGAACCGGGCATAAATTTCGTCGTAAAGTTCTTTACTTGCACCCGGTGTTATAGATTCTCCAACTGCCAGATTTTCTTCAACAGTCATCCGAGGAAAAACATCCCGTCCTTGCGGAACATAACCGATGCCATGCCGTGCGCGCTTGTGAGGCGGTAAAGGGGTAAGGTCATGCTTGTTGAAATGTATTGATCCTCTGTCAGCTGGTAACAGCCCGATCAGCGACTTCATGAGTGTGGACTTACCAACGCCGTTACGACCGATGACGGCTACAATTTCACCTTTATGCACATCGATATCGACACCTTGCAGGACCGGCTTTCCACCATATCCTGACCACAGCCCGCGTGTTTGAAGTAGTATTTCTTTATGCATCGGCTTGCCCCAGATAGATTGCGGCGACCCGGTCATCCTTAACGATGTCCTCGATCAAACCTTGCGCAAAGATTTTACCAAAATGCAGCACGGTAACTTGTTGTGCAATTTGTCGAACGAATGCCATGTCATGTTCAACAGCCAACACGGTCACGCCTTCGGCGTTCAATTTTTGAACCATTTCACCTGTGGCAAATGTTTCATCAGGCGTCATACCTGCTGTCGGCTCATCAAGAAGCAGCAATTCCGGTTCAAGACTGATCGCCATTCCAATTTCCAGCCATTGTTTCTGGCCATGGCTGAGATTGCCTGCAAGTTTTGTGTTAGAATCCTCTAGCTGCAAGAAATCTAGAAGACGATTGATCTCCCGTTTGAGATCTGCGCCGCGATGCTTTCTTTGAACAGCAATTTCCAGATTTTGGTGCACACTTAGCTCTTTGAAGATTCCAGGCACCTGAAATTTTACGCTAATGCCTCGGTCAATTCTATCAAACGATTTCAATCGCGTAATCGTTTCACCTTTATAAATGACGTCACCTTTGCTTGGCAGATACTCGCCCAGAATGAGCCGGAAGAGGGTGCTTTTTCCTGCACCGTTTGGTCCGATCAAACAGTGAATTTCTCCCTTTTTAAGATGGAGGTTGACGTCATTGGTTACGTGCAATCCACCGAAGCTTTTATGCAGGTTACGTGTTTCCAGAATATTCATTGTGCTGACCTCTTACGTTTGAAGGACAGAACACGCCCGACCAAATTTGCCAGACCAAGAACAATACCTTGTGGTGCAAGTAGTACCGTGAAAACAAGCAAAGCGCCCATTACGACCAACGCATATTGAGCGCCATAAATTGTCAGCGCCTGAAATCCTGCAAGAACAAGAAGTGTTCCAATCAACGTGGCAGTAATATCGCTACGACCGCCAACAGCTACCCAAACGATCGGCAGTGCAGCAGCTGTAATGCTCATGCTGGATGGTGTGATATATTGACCCCAAGCAGTGTAAAGAACGCCTGAAAGGCCAGCTAACATCGAACCTATTATAAACGCTGCCCACTGATAGATGCGAACATCGTAGCCCAGCATCTCAGCACGCTGCGGATTTTCGCGAATAGCAACGAGAACATTGCCAAATGGCGAGTTGAGCAGAACTCGCAAAGCCAGGTAGACCAGAACTACAAGGCCAAGAACAACATAGTAAAGTCCGATATCTGGATAGAGCGCAATATCACCACCGAACCAAGGTATCGTAATGGGCGGCATACCGCTCATTCCGTTGAAACCGTTAAGACGTGCCTTGCCTATCGCCCATTCCGGGCCGGCGGTCTGCGCCATAAAACGCTCCAGTACAAGCGTTACCGAAAGAGTGACAATGCCCAGAAAGACGCCAGTTATGCGTCCATAAAACAGAAAATACCCGATGATTGCCGCAAACAGACCAGACAGAAGAATTGCCAATACCAAAGCTATAATTGTAAGTCCGTAGGCATCTCCAATATTGATTGTCAGTACTCCATAGGCATAGCCAGCAACACCGAAGAAAGCTGTTTGCCCGAACGATAAAGCACCACCATAGCCCCATATGAGACTGAGCCCCATTGCCATGAATGTCCAAATCAGGAAGTAGACATTGTTTCCGATGGTGTAACCATCAGAAAACATAGGGTAAATGATTGCGAGCAAGACGACGGCAAAAAAGCCACTCCAGAAAAGGGGGCCTCTCCCCTTGGTTTGCGGGCCTTCGAGGTGCCCGAAGAGCTTAAATGCCATTAACCTTTTCCTTTAATGAAAAGCCCTGACAGGCCATTTGGCAGCACACGGATAACAAGGATCACGGCCACGAGCAGGCCAATCTGTCCGAACAACTGGCCGTACACTGAAGTAAGAGTTGCTTTCACGACCGCTAGAATGGCGGCGGCGGGAGCGGTGCCTAGAAAGACATCAGCGCCTCCGACAACAACGGTTACGAATGACTCCACGATGAAGCTTGAACCCATTGTAGGCACCAAGGTCATAGTCGGTGCATAAAGGCCGCCAGCTAGCCCGGCCAAACCAGCACCTAGACCGAAAGTCAGTGCATAAATGTAGTTAGTGTTCACGCCCAGCGATTTGGCCATTTCCGGGACCTGAATCGTCGCACGTGCTAGAATTCCAAAGCGAGTTTTGTTGAACACGAGATAGAGAGCTGCGAGAATGGCGAGTGCTGCCAGCATCAAGACCACTCGGTAAAAGGAAAACGACAGAGCTCCCAGAGTGAACGAGCCCAATGGAGTGCCAATGCCCTGCATCGTTGAACCCAACAGGATAAGCGTTCCTTGTGTTGCAATAAGACTGATACCCCATGTCGCAACGATTGTATCAAGTGGTCGGCCATAGAGATGACGGATCACAAGTCGCTCGAGTAGCATACCGATGAGGCCTGCAACCAAGGCGCCGGTAAGTATGGCCAATGGCAGGGGGAGGCCGGCTTTTGTGGACATAACGGTCACATAGGCGCCGCACATGATAAACTCACCATGTGCGAGATTAATAACGCCCATCATGCCAAAGATAACGGCTAATCCGCATGCTGAGAGAACGAGGAAGGCGAACGTGTCGCCAAACTGATAAAAGGCAGCAAAAAGAGAGCCCAATAACTCCATCATAGTAGTCCTTAATCGGGAGGTCTTTCGTCAACCGGCACACATAAAGTGTGTGCCGGTTGAGACTTTACTGCTTCGAAGGGGGATTGGATGGTGTGTACTGTTCACCCGGATTGCTTTTGGTCAGGTCGCAACCGGCTTCACCCAACCAGTAAGGCTTCACATCATTCCAGACTTTCGGGAAAGAAACGCTGTGATCATCACCAACTTTGGCAAGATAAATGGTATGCGAAATATGCTGGCTCTTGGGATCAAGACAGGTTTTTCCGGAAGGACCATCAAAGCAAACGTCGCCCTCGGCAATTATCTTGCGTAGGTCATCGCGTTTGGTTGACCCGCCGGCGCGCTCAACCATCTGTTTGTAGAGATTGACTGCAATGTAGGAATTGGCCGCTTCCTGGTTGATGTAGGGCTCATTCGGAAATTTGGCGTGGAAGCGCTCAATGAATTCCTTACTTGCTGGCGTGTCAACTTCTTCGATGTAGTTTGTCGTCACATGCATATTCGCAAGACTTGGCGGTGTGAAACGCTTGTGTTCATAGCCCTGTCCCACATTGACCGATGAAGCCATAGGCAATTTCAGATTTGCTGAAGCGGCCTGTTCATAATAGGAAGCTTGCGCAGTTCCGACCAGCAAAGTCACGACAACATCGGGCTTGGCAGTCTGGATGTTCTGAATGGTCTGTGAGAATTGCGAAACGCCAAGCGGGATGAATTCCTCACCCACCATATCGCCGCCATTCTCCTTGACAATTTCACGGACCCATTCAGCAGAAATCTGGCCGAAATTATAATCAGCAGCGATGGTGTAAACCTTCTTCCCATAGGTTTCCATCATCCAGGGAATGAGCGTCGAAAACTGCTGTTCCGGTACTGCGCCCGTAATGACCATGTTTGCGTCGCATACACCACCTTCATACTGGTTGTTATAAAAGGCAAAGCCGTCAAACTGGCGTACGATTGGTCGATAAGCCTCTCGGGACGCCGATGAAAAGCCTGCGAAAATTACATCGACCTTATCGCGTTGAAGCGCACGGCGTGTGAATTCCTGGAACCGCGTATTGTCTGACTGCGTGTCGTAAATGACCAGCTCAATCGGACGCCCTGCAATACCACCTTTTGCATTGATTTCTTCGGTCGCAAGCTGGATCGCATGGACCTTCCCGATTACAGGGACGACGAACTCGCCAGATTGGTCTTCCAGAACACCGATTTTAATCGGCTCCTGAGCATGTGCTGCACTGGAAAAAAGCGCAAGCGTTCCCGTTACCGCAAGTACTGCGGTTTTTGTAATCATAGACATTTCTTATTCTCCTCGGAGGTTATTTCGCGATCGTTGACCTTTGAGTGGTTTCTGTTTCGCGGTCCTTCACCCTCATTAGTTCGCTGATGAAGTGTTCTGCGTATGTTTCAACATTCATTCGCGCTTTCATGCTTTCTTTGCGAAGAATGTTGTAGGCCTCGTCGTCACAAACATTGTGACAACGCATAATCTCTACAATTGCTTTAATCAGACTCCGACGTTGCAATCGGCGCATTTCGTGGAGAGCAATCGTCGTCTCCATCTGCTGCCTCTGCTGATAGGAATTAATGCCAAGAACAATTGCGGAATAGACAATGGAACCGTAAACAGGCTTACGTAAAAAGGCAGTGGCGCCTGACTGCACAAGTCCCTTCAAACGACTGGGAGCTTCAACACCGACTAACCCAATGATCGGTACGCAAGCCAAGCCGCTGACAGAACTGACAGGCAGCGAGAGCGGGCTGTCCAGATCACCATCTACAAACAGAACATCACGATCGACATTTAGTTCCGATTCTAAGAGACCAGCACGGTCCTCTTTCAGAGGTACATATGACGGACTCAAACCGAGTTTTGGTAAGGTCGAATCCAAGGCACTAATCGCTCTGAAATCACGGGAGATGATGATCCCTCGGCGGTTGTTGAAATTCTGTATGAAGCGGTTGCTCATCGTACAACCCTCAAACTAGCCTGGCCTATTGAAGTGAGGGCTAGGCTATCTGCTGATACGAGATAGGGATCTGGTCGGACAGGTTCTGGTGCCTCGATAAGCACCTGAAATTCGGCATCTCGCGTCGATAGTCCTATGCGGGGTGTGAGATAGGCATGATGGGTTTCGGGGTCTATTGTTACAAGTCCTTGAGGTGCCTGTAACTGCATTCCTGCAACAGCGTTTCTGACCAGTATAGGATCGATTGATTTAGCTGCAGAAATCGCTCTTCCGAGCATGAGAGTAGCAATATAGGCAGCTTCGCCTTCTGCTGCGGGTGGCGGACCTTCCGGAAACGCCTGATTGTACTCGGCTACGAAGCAACGATTCTCAGGATTGGTCAGAGTGGAGAAATAAACTGAAGAGCTGATATGCCCATCTCTGCATTCGGGTATTATCTCGGTCAGATCGGGTTCAGAAAGATTGCAACTGGCGATTGGGAACCGTTCGGTTTGATTGATGCCACGTGCCTCGCATGCGCGTCGAAACTGTTCGAAAAAGGCGTAGGAGGAGTCACCAATCAATGCATTGAATATAAAGTCAGGCTCTTCTTCGAAGATGGTTTCAATGATTTTTTGAAGATCAGTCTCACCTACGCCGAGATAGCGCTCAGCCAGAACAATACCTTTTCTTACGTGGACATATTCACGCAGGACGCGGATGCTTTCCCAACCCCAAATATAGTTGGAGCCAACGCAAAATGTTTTGCGACCGTATCTTGTTAGAAGGTAATCCATCAATGGAGACATGTGATGGTTGGGCGAAGCACCCGTGTAGATTACGTTTGGGGAACTTTCGAACCCTTCATAATGGGATGGATGCCAGAGCTGCGCGTCATACTTCTCAAAAAGCGGGATGACTTCCTTTCGGCTGGATGATGTATAGCAACCGACGACATGACGAATTCCGGAATCGATCATCTTTTTGGTCGCGACCGAATATTCTTCCAAATCACCACCTGGATTGTAATGCACCGGCTCCAGAGTTGTTCCCAACTCAATGTCAGCATTTATTTGAGCGCAAGCAAGCAGGGTTCCGTTCAAGATCGCACGTCCAACGGCTGCGTAAGCACCAGTTGTCGAAATCAATATGCCGATCTTGCAAGTCAGCTCACCCATTTCACCTCACAAACGACAAAAATCCCGCCAACACGATGTGTTGCGGGCTTCATTGCCACCACGTTCCCTTAGATTGTTTTTCTACGCATATATCGGCAACGTTGCCTTGCGTTTCGAGCATACAACAAACTTTTGGTGATCCTGTCAAGCGGTCAATAGATTCTCTTTAATTGATTGTCTTCTTTCGCTGTGTTGATGAGATCCGTTTGGAGGCTTAACTTTTAATATATGTTTGCTAATTCATTTTTTGGAGGGCGTGATAGATCCGTTGTAAGATATCTTGTTTTGGCTGTAACAACTTGATTTAAGGTAATTACAACCTCAATCATGTGCGCATTCGCAGATGAGTTTAGTTCCCCTGACTGGAGGTATTGCGCAAACCTTAGGAAAGTTACTATCGGAAACCGCATCCTGAGGAGTGCGGGCGCACATATGGCAAAAGCTGACTTTTGCCATATGTTCAGCCGGGGATATGTAAAAGCGTGGTAAATTCGTGCAGTTTGTACGGTTAACCAGAGCAATAATTATTTTCATCTTCTTTCAGTTTTTCGAGATGAAATTACACTTCATCGTAGCGCCTAAATTTTATAATAAAAGAATGCGATGATAATATTTTCGGATATTTCAATAATTTAGATATTTTGAAACAAAGTTAACTGAATTATATATCAAGGTTGTACTAAATTAGAGAGTAAACATTAAATATTAAAAAACCACGGTAGCGGGGGCAGGACCGGAGCTGCGCCTCAATAGATTATAATTAATATTATTTGCTCAATCATGATGACACATTCCAAAAAAAGACAATAATATAAGTCGTATTTACTTTATATCAATTTTGATGTTTTCCCTGACTGGCAAATCTTTTTTCGAAGGCCGCTTCAACAGCTGAGGCTTTTAGGTCTGCTTTGGCTTTCTGCCTGCTTTAAGCCCCTTTGGCTTTTCTGCGTCCGGTTGTGGCTCTACGAAGAGTGCTGATACAGGCACATTTAGCGCTGTTGCCATCGCCTCGAGCGTTGAAACGGTAACATTTTCCATGCCGCGCTCAACTCGACCGACATATGATCGATCGATTTGAGCTTCGAGCGCCAATCGCTCCTGCGAAAGGCCACGTTCAGAGCGAATATATCGCAAGTTCCAGCCAATGATTTTTTTAACATCCATGATCACGCAGCAATCATATTGACGGCCTGTTAATCGACGGACTGTTGATCTCCTATTTAATATTTGCTATGCTTGAGCTAACGGCACCCCTTTGCAGTTCGCAAAACAAAGGGCGTGCCGTTTCTCACATTTGGGTGTCATTAGGGGGATTTCATACACTATACTATACCGATGCAATGCGCAACTATGCCGTGTTTTCAGGGCGCGCCAGCCGTTCGCAATACTGGTTTTTCAGCCAAGCGTTTTTCATTATGCTCGTGGTGGCTATGGTCATCGACCAAACGGTTGGCGACACAACGCGCAATGAGCCTGCAGGGCTTTTCACGGCGATTGTTTACTTGGCGCATTTACTGCCAGCCATTGCAATCACTGTCAGGCGCTTGCACGACACCGATCGGTCGGGCTGGTGGATCTTGGCAGGGTTCGTGCCACTCATCGGTCAAATTGCGCTGCTGGTTTTCATGTGCTCGCCATCAACACCACTCGCAAACCGCTTTGGCAGTAATTTTGCTGACAATGCCACTGCGAAACTGACGTCAAACCAGCACGGCATTGCGCCATCGAATGCCACTGCTGCTGCACCACTCGATCAGCTTGAAAAAATCGCCTCACTTCGTGCTTCTGGGGCTATTGATGAAGATGAGTTCAAACAGCTCAAAGCGAATGTGATTTCGCGCCCATCACATTGAGCTTGTGTCATGGGGGAGTTTATCAGGATACTGCAGCGGCTTTTGCCGCTGTTCTGCATTGCAGTAACATCGGGTCTGATTTTACCTAGGTCGCACACTCATAAACTGGGTTTTCAAATTGGTCTGATTTTGATTCACTGAAGCCTTGATTTGGAGGCTTCTCATGACCCGTCGCCGGTTTGATCTCACCGATTTCGAGTGGAATGTTATTC
>Ga0308165_1005767_pt1 | contig 11277 bp, 7 predicted proteins | sample PhyWR2_FD_201032 | JGI IMG/M metagenome (GOLD analysis project Ga0308165, IMG submission 201032) | Phyllosphere microbial communities from UC Gill Tract Community Farm, Albany, California, United States - DLSLW.R2 | ecosystem: Host-associated > Plants > Phyllosphere > Unclassified | place: USA... | reverse complement strand
TCCCCGACGAGCTCGTCGAGGCGGCACGGGTCGACGGGGCGTCGCGGCTGCGGATCATCCACTCGATCGTCCTGCCGCTCGCGGCACCCGGTCTGGTCGCGGCCGGCCTGTTCGCCTTCGTCCGGGGTTGGAACGACTTCATCTTCGCCCTCACCCTCGCCGGACCGGACAAGCAGACGCTGCCGCCCGGCCTGGTCAACACCTTCGTCGGCGAGGCAGCGACGGCATGGCCCGAGCTCATGGCGGCGTCGCTCGTCGTCTCGCTGCCGGTGTCGATCGCCTTCATCGCGCTGCAGAGGTTCCTGGTCGGCGGTCTGACCGCCGGCGCCGTGAAGGGCTGACGGCTCGCTGGTCGTACGGCAAGTCGTCACGCACCGCACCGCACCCGCCCCGCTCTCACTCTCACTCTCACTCTCACTCTCACAGCACGAGACTCCCGACTCCGCCCACCCCTGTCTCCGCACGACTCCCTCACCCCCGCGCGACACCCTCACCGAGGAGGACCCATGTCGAACCGCCCCACCCACCTGCCCCGCACCGACCAGCTGACCCGCCGCAGCATGCTCCGGCTCATGGGGCTCGGCGCCGGCGCCGTCACCCTGGGGGGCCTCGCCGCGTGCGCCCCGTCCGGCGGGACGTCCCCGGCCCCCGCCGCCACGACAGGCGGAGCCGCCGAGGACTTCTCGTTCTCCTCGTGGTCCCTGTCCGAGGAGAACCCGAAGCCTGTCATCGAAGGTCTCATGTCGACCTTCGGCGCCGACAAGGGCGTCACGATCTCTCCCGTGTCCTACCCGTACAACGAGTACCTCAACCAGCTGACCCTGCAGACCCGCGGCGGTCAGTTCTCCGGCGCAGCGCAGGTCGACGTCGCGTGGCTCGGCTCGTTGGCAGCGCTCGGCAAGCTGCAAGACCTCTCCGGCCTCGCCGAGGGCCGCGGGTACACCGACGCCGCGCTCGCCGCGAGCCGGTACGACGGCGCGCAGTACGGCCTGCCGTGGACGATCGGGGCGATCGGCCTCGTGACCAACACCGAGCTGCTCGAGAAGGTCGGCATCAGCGAGGTCCCGTCTGGCATCGAGGACTTCGAGGCGGCGCTCCTCGAGCTCAAGGGGATCGGCGGCGGCGTGATCCCGTACGCCGCGTCGACCAAGGTCGCCCAGCTCAAGGACATCCTCATCTGGATGCAGACCTTCGGCAGCCCGCTCGTCGAGGACGGGACCGTGACCATCGGCGACGACGCGAGCGTCGAGGCCGTCACCTGGTACAAGAAGCTCTACGACCAGGGGCTCATCGCCCCGGACGTCGACCGCTTCGACGCCCGTGCCCTCTTCAGCCAGGGCAAGGCCGCGATCTACGACGACGCGATCGTCGGGCGCGGGGCCGTCGTCGCCGACTCCCCCGACCCAGACTTCGAGAGCAAGCTCGCCCCCGCGTCCCGGCCTGTCCTCGCGGCGGGCGACGACCCGCGCGCCTTCGTGTGGGGGCACGCCGTGGTGGTCGTCGACGGGCCCGGCGCGGGCACCGCAGCCGAGTTCGCGCAGTGGATCACCTCCGACACCACGGCGACCACAGGGTTCTTCGACGAGCTCGGCCTGCCGCCCACGACCGAGGCGGCGCTCACCTCCGAGGTCGTCACGAACGACACCTTCACCAAGGACTTCGGCGACAAGATCACCGCCACGGCGACCACGAACCCGTTCTGGGCCTTCCCGCAGTACGCGCAGGTCGAGGCCGTCATCGCCGAGAAGGTCCAGGCCGTCCTCGTCGGGTCGAGCGACGCCGCGACAGCCATGCGCGAGGCCGGCGAGCAGGCCCAGGCCCTCCTGGGCTGAGCCGTCCCGCCCTCCAGAGCTCGGCCGGCCCGGCCCTCCAAGGCTGAGCCGGTCTCGCAGCCCTGCTGCCCTGCGAGCCCCGCCGGTCTGGCTCGCGCCAGCCCGGGGGTCGGTCCGCAGGCCGACCCCCGTCATCTCCCGCACCACGAAGCACCTACGAAGGATCCTCATGCTCAAGCAAGTCGTCGAAGCCGATGTCGTCGTCGTCGGAGGTGGCCTCGCCGGGGTCTGCGCCGCCGTCGCGGCTGCACGCCGGGGGGTCGACGTCGTCCTGATCAACAACCGCCCGGTCCTCGGGGGGAACTCCTCCTCCGAGGTCCGGGTGTGGGTGTGCGGCGCGACAGCGCACGGCAACCAGCGGTGGGCGCGCGAGACCGGGATCATCGGCGAGATGTACGTCGAGAACCAGTTCCGCAACCCCGAGGGGAACCCGGTCTACTGGGACGACGTGGTGCTCGACACCGTCCGCCGGGAGAAGAACATCCGGCTGTTCCTCAACACCGACGTCCGCGACGTCGTGGCCTCTGGTCCCGAGGACGCGCGCCGGGTCGAGACGGTGACGGGCTGGACCATGGGGTCGGAGATCCTCACGACCTTCCGCGCGCCGGTCTTCCTCGACTGCACGGGGGACGGGCTCGTGGGGCACCTCGCCGGGGCGCGGTACAGGCTGGGCAAGGAGGCCCGCTCGGAGTTCGACGAGGAGTGGGCTCCTGACGAGCCCGTCGAGGAGTTCCTCGGCTCGACGCTGCTGTTCTACACCAAGGACCTCGGTTTCCCGGTGAAGTACGTGGCACCGGAGTCGGCCAAGGACATCCGTGACACCCCGATCCCGACGTCACGCGTGATCCGCAGCGGGGACTCCGGCGCGCACTACTGGTGGGTCGAGTGGGGCGGAGAGCTCGACACCGTGCACGACAACGAGACGATCCGCGACGAGCTGCGCTCGGTGATCCTGGGCATCTGGGACTACATCAAGAACTCCGGGGAGTTCGACGCCGACACCCTGACCCTCGAGTGGGTGGGCAACGTCCCCGGCAAGCGCGAGTACAGGAGGTTCGTCGGCGACTACACGCTGACGCAGAACGACATCGTCGAGCAGACGTCGTTCCCGGACACCGTGGCCTTCGGCGGGTGGTCGATCGACCTGCACCCGGCGGCGGGGATGTACCACGAGGGTTCCGGGGCGGTCCAGAGGTTCTCCGACGGGGTCTTCGAGATCCCCTACAGGTGCCTCTACCCGGCGAGCACCTCGAACCTGCTGGTGGCGGGACGCAACATCTCGGCCACGCACATCGCCTTCGGGGCGAGCCGGGTCATGGCGACCTGCGCGGCCCTCGGCCAGGCAGCCGGGACCGCGGCCGCGCTGTGCGTCGAGCACGCGGTGACCCCGCGCGAGCTGGGGACCCACCACCTCGCCGAGCTGCGCCGCGCGCTGCTGCGCGACGACGCGCCCATCATCGGAGCCGTCAACGACGACCCGGACGACCACGCCCGCACGGCACGCGTGACGGCGTCGAGCACCCTGTCGTCGATCGGCACCGGGCCGGGGCGGTCGTTCGGAGGCGAGGAACGTCGCGACGGAGGCACGGCGCCCGGCGCAGCCCAGGTCCCAGCCCCACCCACCGACCTCGTCGCCGAGAACCGGGCGACGCCGCACCCGCTGGTCGACGACCTCGGGATCGTCCTGCCCGTGCACCCCCGGCTCGACAGCATCGACCTGCTGGTGTCGCGGGCTGCGCTCGTACCTGCGGGCGGCGGGGACGCTGTCGGGGGCACACATGCTGTCGCCGGTGCGGCCCCGGTAGACGGCGCGGTCACCCGTGACGACGCGGCTTCTCCCGACACCGCAGCCTCACGTGGCACCGCAGCCTCACGGGACAGCGCAGCCTCACGGGACAGCGCAACCTCCGCCGACCGCACACCCCCCTCCCCGCTGGTCGTCGAGGTGTGGTCGACCGGCAAGCCCCAGAACGTGGTCCCGTCCCGGCTCGAGGTGACGACCAGCGTCGAGGTCCCGGCGGGTGAGGCGAGATGGGTCCGCGCGCAGCTGGACTACCAGCCCGGCTCCCCCGAGACCGCGATCGTCGTGCTGCGCGCCGACCCGTCGATCACCGTGCACCTGACCGATCCTCTGCCGCCCGGTGTCCTCACCCTGGTCCACGGTGCCGCCTCGGACGACCAGAACGTCGAGGTGAGCCAGACGGAGCTCCTCGTGCAGTGGCCCACCCGGCCGCTGCGCGGACGCTCGGTGTGCTTCGTCGCCCACCCCGAGTCCGAGGCGCTCGCACCGGAGCGGGCGACCTCGGGCGGCAACAGGCCCTACGGGGGACCCAGCATGTGGGCCTCGGCGCCGATGTCTCCCGGGACGCCCGAGTGGCTGCGCCTCGACTGGGACGAGCCCGTCGAGGTCAGCGAGCTCGTGCTCGTCCTGGACGACGACGTCGACCTCGAGCTCAACACCCTGCACCACCACAGGTCCCCGCACGAGACCATCCCCGAGCTGGTCCGCGACTACCGCGTCGAGGTGCTGACGGCCGACGCGCCGGGCGGGCTGGCTGGCGACCGGGACGAGGCACAGGCACCTGCTGTCGCGCCCAGTGGGGCGCCTGCGACAGAGCCCTCGACGGACCTCGCGGACGAGACCTGGACCGTGATCGCCGACGAGACGGACAACCGCTGGCGACGCCGGGTCCACAGGCTCCCCACCCCGACGCGGCTGCGCGCGGCACGGGTGGTCGTGACCGCGACGAACGGGACGCCCCAGGCGCGCGTCGTCGCGCTCAGGGCCCAGGCCTGAGCTGGAGGTACCGTGACCTACCAGACGCGCGACACGAAGGCTCAGACGAGGGGCGGCAGGGTGCAGGAGGACGAGGCGACGACGCCGTCGCGCGGTGCGGCGCTGGCTCGGCGCGACAGGACCGGTCTCGTCGCCCTCGCTGTGCCGGACCTCGAAGAGCCCTACTTCGCCGAGCTCACGGGGCTGCTCGTGCGCCGGGCCGAGGCGCGCGGCCTGTCGATCCTCATCCAGCAGACCGCCGGGGTGCACGAGCGTGAGGTGACCGTCGCGAACGGGGTCGGCCTGCCCCCGACCGACGGGCTCATCCACATCCCGCGGTCTCTGACGGTCGCGGACCTCACGCGACGGACCTCGCCCGGGCCTCTCGTGCTGCTCGGGGAGCACATCGTGTCGAGCCCGTTCTCGCACGTGACCATCGACAACCGGGCGGCGGCGATGGCGGCCACCCTGCACCTCGTCGAGCGCGGGTGTCGCCGTCTGGCTGTCGTGGGGCCGCGGCACACGACCCCGTCCGACGCTGCCGACAGGCGGGTCGCGGGCTTCCGGGACGCCGTCCGGGCCCAGGGGTGGGAGGTCGACTCGGACCTGGTCGGGCCTGTCGGCGCCTTCACCTCGCACGAGGGGCAGCGGGCGATGCGCACGCTGCTGGACGCTCACGAGCCGCCCGACGGTGTGCTCTGCTCGAACGACTCCGTGGCCTTCGGGGTCATGCGGGAGCTGCACGTCCGGGGGTTGCGCGTCCCTGAGGACGTCGCCGTCATCGGGATCGACGACGTGAGCGGCGCCGAGTTCGCGACCCCGTCGCTCAGCTCCGTGGCACCTGACAAGTCGGCGATCGTCGACTCGGCGCTCATGCTGCTCGAGCGTCAGATCGCTGCGCCGCCCGCCGCCGACGTCCCGGTCGAGCAGGTGGTCGTCGGATTCACCCTGCGCGCCCGGGAGAGCACGGCGCGGTAGAGATATCGGGGTAGAGACGGCCCGGTCCAGAAGCGCGGACGAGGCCGCGCCGCAGAGACGGCGAGATCCAGAGACGCTGCCGAGGTCGCGCTGCAGAGATGGCGGGACCGCCTAGCGGTCCGTAGCTGGGTGCGCGTTGCTCGGTCAGCTACGTGCAGCCCGGTCAGGCAGGCGCAGCTCGGTCAGGCAAGTCGGTGCAGCTCGGTCAGGCAGGTCGGTGCAGCTCGGTCAGGCAGGTCGGTGCAGCTCGGTCAGGCAGGTGCAGGCGCAGGCGCAGCCCAGTCAGGTAGGTGCAGCGCGGTCAGGCAGGTCGGTGCAGCTCGGTCAGGCAGGTCGGTGCAGCTCGGTCAGGCAGGTCGGTGCAGCTCGGTCAGGCAGGTGCCACCCGGTCAGGTGTGCGCAGGCGCAGCCGGCGACGCGACCCACAGCTCGTTGACGAGCGGGCGCAGGACCTCCGCGTGCTCGTCCTCGAGACCGTCGTCCACGACGACCCTGTCGACGGCGTCGAGGTCGACGACAGTCGTGAGGCCCACCCGCCCCCACCGCGTGTGGTCGGCGACGACGGTGACCGAGCTCCCCGCGCTGATGAAGGCGCGGTTCGTCTCGGCCTCGAGGAGGTTCTTCGTGGTGAAGCCGGCGTGCTGGTCGATCCCGTGGACGCCGATCATCACGACGTCGCAGTGCAGGTGCCCGAGCGACCTGACGGCGACGGGTCCGACGAGCGCGTCGGCGGGGGTCCGGACACCGCCCGTGAGCACGACGGACTGGGCCGCCGAGTCGTCGGCGGCCGAGACCCGCTGGAGCAGGTCGGCGATGCGCAGCGAGTTGGTGACGACGGTGAGGTCCGGCACCCCGACGAGGGCGCGGGCGACCGCGAGCGTGGCGGAGCCCGACGAGAGTCCGACTGCCATCCCTGGTTCGACGAGCGTCGCGACGAGTTCCGCCACATCGGCCTCGGCGGCATCCTGCGCGGCCTGGCGCGTCGCGGCTGCCGGGTCACGGTGCGGGCCCGGGTCGCGGTGCGGGCCCGGGTCACGACGCAGTCCAGAGTCGTGGCGCGACCCCAGGCCGCTCGGGTCGTACGTGCCGAGCCCCGTCGAGCTCCGGGGCGCTGTGGCTCCGCCGTGGACCTTGTCGAGCACACCCTGGCGGGCGAGCACGTCGAGGTCGCGACGCACCGTCATGCCCGAGACGCCGAGGAGGCTGGCGAGCTCGGCGACAGTCACCGAGCCGCGGCGGGTCACCTCGTCGAGGACACGTGCCCTGCGGTCGTTCACGAGCACGCCAACATCACCGTCACCCAGTCGTGCGCGGGGACCGTCCACCGCGTCGAGGTCGTCGAGGGATCAGTCTGGCACGGGCCGGCCTGGGGCGACGTCGCCACCACCCGGCGTCCGGTACGAGCCCAGTGGGTGACACGACCCCTGTCCTTGACAGGCACCCAGTACATGACTGACCTCATCGCTTCTCAGACCTCAGCGCCCGACAGACCCCGGTGCCCGACAGCCCTCGGTGCCTCACAGACCTCTGTGTCCGACGCCACCTCAATGCCCGGCACGACCTCGGTGCCCGACGCCTCAGCACCCGACAGGCCCCAGCGCCTGACGCCTCAGCACCCGGCACCACCTCAGCGCCAGCCGGCCGCCACCCGCAGGAAGATGTCGGTCGCCTCGTGCTCGCCGACAGACACGCGGATGCCCTCACCGGCGAAGGGCCGGACGATGACACCGGCCGCGGCAGCCTGGGCCGCGCGCTCGGCGGTGCGCTGCCCGAGCTCCATCCAGACGAAGTTCGCCTGGGACTCCGGGAGGTCCCAGCCCTGGTCGCGGAGCCCGTCGGCGAGCCGGGTGCGCTCCGTCACGATGGTGTCGACACGGGCGAGGAGCTCGTCCTTCGCCTCGAGCGACGCCAGGGCGGCCCGCTGGGCGAGGTGCGAGACGCCGAACGGCGTCGATGCAGAACGGATGCCTGTCGCCAGACGAGGTCGGGCGACCGCGTAGCCGACCCGGAGGCCCGCGAGGCCGTAGGCCTTGGAGAAGGTCCGCAGGACGACGACGTTGGGGTGGGCCGCGAGCGCCGCCGTGCCGTCGACCGGGTCGTCCGAGCGGACGAACTCGAGGTAGGCCTCGTCGACGACCACGAGGACGTCTGTGGGGACCGTGCGGAGGAAGTCGAGGAGCTCGGTCTGGGTGAGCGCTGCGCCCGTCGGGTTGTTCGGCGTGCAGACGAGGACCACGCGGGTCCTGTCTGTCACGGCTGCTGCCATGGCCTGGAGGTCTAGGCGTCCGTGGGCGGCGAGCGGCACGGGGACCCCGGTCCCGCCTGCGACGCTGACGACGATCGGGTACGCCTCGAAGGACCGCCACGGGTAGACGACCTCGTCGCCGGCGTCGACGACAGCCTCGAGGATGTGCGCGAGCACGGCGACAGAGCCGTTCCCCACGACGACCTGCTCGGCCGAGACCGCACCGTTGTCCTCGAGCGCCTGGGGCGTGAGGTCTGCGGTGAGGTGCTGGGCGAGGGCCTCGGTGAGCTCTGTGGCGAACATGTCCGGGTACCGGTTGACGTCCGACGCCGCGTCGATGATCGCGGCCTGGACCGAGGCGAGCGGCGGGTACGGGTTCTCGTTGGACGAGAGCTTGAACGCTGCTGCGCCGACCGGGACGCGGGCGCCCGGGACGTAGGCGGGGAGGGCGGAGACGGCAGGGCGGAGAGGGACACGTCGAGTCACGCGATCAGTCTCGCACCTCCGTGGTGTCCGTAGGACTAGCACCGCTGTCTGTGTCTGTGGCTGGCCCCGGGGCCGGGGGCCGGGGGCCGAGGTCCGGGGGCCGAGGTCCGGGGCCGGGGTCCGGGGGCCGAGGTCCGGGGGCCCGGGGGCCGAGGTCCGGGGGCCCGGGGGCCGAGGTCCGGGGGCCCGGGGCCCGGGTCCGGGGTCTGGGGTCAGCCCTGGTGCTGGCATCGCACCTTCGCTCCTCCCGGACCCTAGGTTCGCGCCGAGCTCGCACCACTCGTCCTGCGCGATACGTGCCGTTGGTGGGAGGATCTGGACATGAGCTTCTTAGTGAGAGTCCTCGTCAATGCTGTCGCGATCTGGCTGACGACCCTGCTCATGGGGTCCCACTTCGAGATCGTCGGCGGTGAGGGAACTGGCGGCCGGGTGGTCGTGTTCCTCGTCGTCGCGCTGATCTTCGGAGTCATCAACGCGATCATCAAGCCCATCGTGCAGCTCTTCACGTTCCCGCTGTACATCCTCACGCTGGGCCTCTTCACACTCGTCGTGAACGCGCTCATGGTGCTGCTCACGGGATGGATCACCGACCAGGCCGACTGGGGTCTGCGCGTCGACGGCTTCTGGTGGGCCGTGCTGGCTGCGTTCCTCATCTCCCTCTTCTCGATGATCATCTCCGTCGTCGTGCCGACGAAGGACGAGTCGCGCCGCTAGACGTGAGCGGTCGTGAGCGGTCGTGAGCGGTCGTGAGCGGTCGTGAGCGGTCGTGAGCGGTCGTGAGCGGTCGGTACCGGCGACGGGCGAGGTGCACCTCGCCCGTCACCGGCTCCGTCTGTCAGAGCTCGCTCCTTCCGTCAGAACGGGGGAAGGTCGGGGAAGCTGGGCTCGGGTCCCCCCTCGGCTGGGCCCGATCCTGCGCCCAGGTCCAGCCGCGGGCGCGGCTCGACGGAGAGGCGAGCCGGTCGCGGGACCGCTGGGTGATCGACGTAGGTCCGACCCGATGGTGACGTCCAGATGACATCGCCAGGGCTCGCGAAAGCAACTGCCCAGCCCGAGTCGCTCGCCGAGACAGACCACGCAGTCTCGTGCTTGATCCGATGATGATGACGGCACAGGTGGATGAGGTTCCGGTGATCGGTCTCCCCACCCGTCTGCCACGGGGCGATATGGTCGACATCGCAGCCTTCGGACCGCCGGTTGCACCCCGGGAAGCGGCAGGTCTCGTCTCGAATCCGGAGCCAAGCCCTGAGGTCCGCGGGGACTCTGTAGCTCTCTCGTCCGACGGAGAGGACCACCCCGCTCTCCGGGTGGGTGAGCAGCCGTCTGAAGGAGGGCGCACGCGCTGCCAGTTCCCGGGCCGTCTCTGCATCGATCGGCCCGTAGCCCGCGAGGTGCCCGTCCTCCTCCGAGGTGCCCAGAAGTGTCATGACAGGGACGGTGACCGCTACGGTCGCGCGGATCCCACGCAGAGACGGTCCCTCGGGCCGGGGCCAGGGCCCGTGCCGGGGCCCGTTCGTGCGGGCGTGCAGGTCCGCGGGATCGTCGGCAGCCGCGCCTGCACCAGTGCCCGCATCCACACCAGCACCAGCACCAGCACCAGCACCAGCACCAGCACCAGCGATCGTGCTGTCCGCGCATCCCAGCGACCTCGCCGACTCCCACGCAGAACGTGACGTGCCGTCATCGAGGAGCAGTGCGCTCAGGACGTCTGCGCGGAGCTGAGCGAGGGTGCGTTCTTCGTCCGGGCCCTGGAAGCTCGACGCGATGTCTGTCACGCGGTTGTAGATCGCCGCAGCCTGGACCGCCGGAAGGTACTGGTGGAGCCACATCATCCCGTCGCGTGCAGGCTCGATCTCTACGTGCCTCTCCGCAAGGCGCTCACGGTGACGCTCGATCAGGGGCCGCGGATGGGTCCTCTCGCGCTCTCGTCGGGCGAACCTCCGCAGCGCAGCGACAGTCGTGTCCTTGGCTCTGTCGACGAGCGTGACCTCGAGGGCGCGGCAGTCGTCCGGCTCCAGGAGAGTGGTGTTCTCCAGCACCACACCCACATGGGCGTACGAGATGCTCCCGTCTGTCAGCGCGGCGAGCGTCGCCGGGTGGTGGTCGACCAGCACCTGTGCGTCGTGCACCAACGACGCAGTGCTGACCTCAGGAGCCCTGAGGGCACACGAGACCTCGAGTACCACAGACTGGTGCGCGAACCTCTGCTGCGCGCGGATGGCAGAGACGCGGACTGCGTCAGCAGGATCCACGGGCCCCAGCACGGGGTCGAGAGCAGCCACAGCCCCCACAGCCTCCACCCGCACGGCCTCGATCGCCCTGATCCGGCGCGCCTGGGCGCTCGCTATCGCCCGATCAGCGGCCTCGACCTCGTCGACCAGCGCGTCGAGGACCTGTCGACGCGCCTCACGCCAGGAGAGCCCAGAGGCAGCACGGGCGACGACCGGTGCGCTCGGTGTGACCAGGAGACTGCCGCCTGCAGGGGACGGGTGATGAGGTCGCTCACCTGTCGGAGACGGGCGATGAGGTCGCTCGCCGGCCACCATCCGCGGAGAGGGTCGTGCGTCTGACTGTTCCCGAGGGTCAGGCTGCACACGAGGCTCAGGCTGCGCACGACGATCGGGCCGCGCTCGAAAATCCGGCTGCGTCCGACGATCAGGCTGCGTCCGGCGTCCAGAGGGACCTGAGCCGCGCGCAGACCCCGTCCCGGACGTTCCCGCGGCCAGCGACGAGCGCTGCACGCGACGGGGCCGTACCTCCAGCCGTGCAGCTGAAGGGAGAAGAGCAGAGCTCGACGACGCCGTCTTCGCAGCGCGATCGTCTCCCCCGGCCGCACCACGGCCGGGGTCGGAAGGACCCACGAGCACGCTGGAGCCGCCGGCTGTGCCGGAGGATCCGTCTGGGTGAGCCTGGCCATCGGCACCAGGACTGTTCGTCGAACGCATGTTCGAATAGTACTG
>Ga0308165_1005761_pt1 | contig 11284 bp, 9 predicted proteins | sample PhyWR2_FD_201032 | JGI IMG/M metagenome (GOLD analysis project Ga0308165, IMG submission 201032) | Phyllosphere microbial communities from UC Gill Tract Community Farm, Albany, California, United States - DLSLW.R2 | ecosystem: Host-associated > Plants > Phyllosphere > Unclassified | place: USA... | reverse complement strand
TTCACCTAACTCATCTTTGGGTTGGTGAATGGTGGTCAGTGGTGGTGTCATATAACGGGCCAGCTCGATATCATCATAACCGACCACTGCCATATCTTTCGGAACGGTCAGTGATGCCTGATATAAGGCATGATAGATACCGACCGCCATAGCATCATTACTGGAAAATACCGCTTCTGGCGGTATTTCCAGCGAGAGCAATTTCCGCATGGCTTCATATCCGCCATGAAATTCAAAATCACCGATAACTTCATATCCAGGAAGAATAGGCAGTCCGGCCTGTTGCATCGCCTTACGGTAGCCATCAAGACGCATACAAGACGGACTTTTATCTATCGGACCACCAATACAAGCAATGCGGGTATAGCCTTTATCAATCAGATACTGGGTGGCTATCTCCCCTCCCAGTAATGAATTATCCTGAATCACATCACCACCGTCGAAAGGTGACCAGTCCATCATCACGGTGGGCACACCGGGATAACGATTCATTATTTCAATCGAAGGGTGATGCGATTCGGTACTGAGTAGCAGTAACCCATCAACGCGTTTTTGCAACAGCGTTTCCAGGTTACGATTCATTCGCTGTTCATCACCTTCGGTATTGCACAACACCAGGCTATAACCGCGTTCAAAACAGCTCCGCTCTACACCACGCACCAGCTCAGAATAAAATGGGTTACTACTCGCAGTAATGAGCATACCAATGGTATGAGTTTGATTCAGCTTAAGACTACGAGCCAACGCTGAAGGAGCGTAATTCAGCGTTTTAATGGCATCGTCGACTTTCTTACGCGTGGCCTCACTCACAAAGCGATCGTTGTTAATCACATGCGAGACGGTTGAGGTAGAAACACTCGCTAAGCGAGCGACATCCTTCATGGTGGCCACTGTTTACTTACCCCTGTTGTTCTAAAAACGCATCGATTTCATGACGCCACGGAACAGAAGGCTGTGCGCCTTTACGCGTTACCGCGATCGCGGCGGCGGCATGAGCAAAACGAACGGCTTCATTCATAGGTTTATCTTCCAGCAATGCCGTTACCAGAGCACCATTAAAGGTATCTCCGGCAGCAATAGTGTCAATGGCTTTAACACGAAAACCAGGAACACGCTGACCCACACCTTTATCACTTAACCACACCCCACGACTACCGAGCGTAATAATGATAATCTCGATTCCTTTGTCATGCAGAACACCAGCAGCTTTTGCAGCATCGTCATCATTTTCAACACGAACGCCGGTCAGCTTTTCCGCTTCGGTTTCATTCGGCGTTATCATATAGAGCAGCGCCAGTAACTCATCTGATAATGGATAAGCCGGTGCCGGATTCAGAATAACTTTAGTCTGATGCTGATGCGCTATTTTTGCCGCAGCCAGTACGCTTTCCAGCGGTGACTCCAGTTGCATTAATAACGCTGATGCTTCACTGATTTTTTGTTTCTGCTCATTGACCAGCGCAGGTGTTAACGCCGCGTTCGCCCCAGCATGAATACCAATCACATTCTCGCCAGCACTATTAACAAAGATTAATGCCACGCCAGTGGTCGCATCGGGAATGGTGCTGATCGCTGAGATATCTATCTGGTCACTGGCTAATTGCTGGCATACCTTCTTACCGGTATCGTCATCACCCACGCAGGCAATAAACGTGATATCTGCGCCACTGCGCCCTGCAGCAACAGCCTGGTTAGCGCCTTTACCGCCAAAAGCAACCTGATAGCCCTGTCCGGTTACAGTTTCCCCTGGTGTTGGGAAGTTATTATTAAGATTCAGAATATGGTCGGCATTGATACTACCAAGAACAACGAGTTTTGCTGTATTTTTCATTTTTTTATACCCAAAATAATTCGAGTTGCAGGAAGGCGGCAAGTGAGAGAATCCCGATGAGCTTACGCGGGTAAGTGATTCGGGTGAACGAATGCAGCCAACGCGCGTGCAACTTGAAGTATGACGGGTATATATCCAGTTAATTACGCCACCTGATAATCAGATGGCGCAATGTACTTGCTCGCTATTTTTAGGGTATTACTTCTTAATCAGTTTCAGCTCAACCGGGATTTGCGCCGGAACAGTTTCACCTTTTAACGCTTTATCTGCGGTGACTACACCGATAACGCCGATTTGATCGGCCATCTGTGCCACGGTAGCGCCCAGTTTACCGCCTTCAACCGCTTTCACACCGTCATCAGTACCGTCAAAACCTACCACCAGAACATCGTTTTTACCTGCAACTTGCAGGGCACGCAATGCACCTAACGCCATTTCATCGTTTTGCGCAAATACAGCCTGAACATCAGGATGAGCTGTCAGCAGGTTCTGCATAACGTTCAAGCCTTTAGTCCGGTCAAAATCAGCGGGCTGGCTGGCCAGAACATTGAATTTATGCGCAGCAACCGCCTGTTTGAAACCTTCACCACGTTCACGCGCAGCAGAGGCACCAGCAATGCCCTGGAGCTCGATAACTTTAGCGCCGTTACCCAGTTTTTCAGCAATATAGTCACCGGCCATTTTACCACCCGCCACGTTATCAGAAGCGATATGGCTGACAACAGTGCCTTGGTTTGCTACGCGGTCAAGCGTAATCACTGGGATATTAGCCTGATTAGCCATCTTCACCGCGTTACCCACTGCATCTGAATCAGTTGGGTTAATCAGCAGTAATTTAGTCCCACGTACTGTTAAATCTTGAACGTTTGCCAGTTCTTTGGCCGGGTTATTCTGCGAGTCCAGAACCACCAAGGTATAACCCAGTTTATCGGCCTCTTTTTGTGCGCCATCTTTCAGTGAAACAAAGAACGGGTTATTCAACGTAGACACTACCAGAGCGATAGTATCTTTTGCCATGGCATTAGCGCTAAGTGTGGCACTCAGTGCAACCGCAGAAACTAAAGTAGCCAGTTTTTTCATGTTCATATGCGTATTCCTGTAGGGTTACGTGTTACTGTTTTTTGTTATCTACCAGTACCGCCAGCAGAATAACAAGCGCTTTAACGATCATCTGGTAGTAAGAGGAAACACCTAATAAATTCAAACCGTTGTTAAGGAATCCGAGAATCAATGCCCCGATCAGGGTACCGACAATTCGGCCCTTGCCACCAGCAAGACTGGTTCCACCCAGTACCACCGCAGCGATAGCATCGAGTTCATACCCCATCCCCGCAGTAGGCTGTGCAGAAGAAAGGCGAGCGACTTCAATGATCCCGGCCAGTGAGGCCAGTAAGCCACACAGCGAGTAAACAATAATTTTAACTTTATCAACGCTGATGCCAGAAAGACGAGTAGCCGCTTCATTCCCGCCCAAAGCATAAATATAGCGTCCTAAACGGGTATGGTGCAGCATGTACCAGGCAGCAATAAAGACAATCGCCATGACCCATATTGGGGTCGGGATACCTAAAGGACGGCCGATACCAAACCAGCCAAACAGGTCAGCATTCTCAGAAAAACCGGTATTGACCGGACTGCCATTGGTATACACCAGGGTCACACCACGCAGCAGTAACATCATTACCAGCGTAGCAATAAAAGCCTGAACTCGCCCTTTCGCAACAATCATCCCGGTGACTGCACCAATCGCCGTACCTAATGCCAGAGCAGCAGCAATCGCGACTAAGGCGTTAACTTCAAAACCGATAATAGAAGCCGCTACCGCGCCGGTTAGTGCCAGTAATGAACCGACAGAAAGATCAATACCCGAAGTCAGGATAACCAGCGTCATACCCACCGCCATAATGGCGTTAACAGAGGTCTGTTGCAGAATATTGAACAGGTTATTAACAGTAAAAAAGGTTGGGCTCAGGCTGGATACAATGGCAATCAGCACTAATAATGCTATCAGTGATTTTTGCTCCATTAGCCATGCTTTAGTGAACCAGCGACGGCCAGACACGGTTTGTACACTCATTTTTTCCACTCCTGACTATCACGATGAAATTTGCCAACAGCTGCTGCCATTAGTTGTTCCTGGGTTGCCTCTTCCCGAGTAAAGATTGCACTCGATTTCCCTTCATGCATTACCATTATTCGGTCACTCATTCCCAGAACCTCTGGCATTTCTGATGACACCAGAATGATGCTTAATCCATCGGCCTTAAACTGATTAATTAGCTGATAGATTTCTTTTTTTGCACCAACATCGACACCGCGTGTAGGTTCATCAAGAATCAATACATTCGGTCTGGTCATCAAACCACGAGCAATGGCTATTTTTTGCTGGTTACCGCCTGACAGTAATCCTATCGGTTGCTCCATTGACGGTGTTTTAACCTTAAACAATGAAATAAAGTCACCGACGGCAAGCTCTTCCTCTTTATGTTTCAGGCGGCCTGAGGCACGACTAAAATAGCGAAGTGCAGTCAGCGACATATTCTCTTTCACCGACATACCGAGGATCAGACCATCACGCTTACGATCCTCGGAGATATAAACAATCCCGTACTCCAGGCCCTGCTGAGGAGAACGAGCGGTAATCTCTTTACCACCCAGAACAATACGACCGGCTGTTTTTGGCAGCGCGCCATAGAGCACTTTCATTAATTCAGTACGACCAGCGCCCATCAAGCCAGATACGCCAAGGATCTCTCCTTCACGCAGCGTAAAAGAGACTTCTTTAACCCCAGGGCCTGATAGTTTTTCTACCTGCAACCTGACGTTGCCAGGCTGTTTATCAATATGGGGATACTGCTCTTCAAGTTTACGACCGACCATCATCTCAATCAGCGAGTCTTCACTGAGAGAGGACACTTCGCGTTCAGCAACAAACTGCCCGTCACGTAGTACAGTCACGTCGTCGCAAATCTCAAAAATTTCTTTCATACGGTGAGAGATGTAAACAATGCCGCAGCCCTGGTTTCTCAGCTCACGGATAACGCGGAACAGTGATTCGGTTTCCGTATCGGTTAACGCATCCGTTGGTTCATCCATGATGATGACCTTGGACTGATAGCTCAGAACTTTAGCTATTTCGACCATTTGCTGATCGCCAATCGATAAATCACCCACCAGCAACTCGCTGGTAAAACGCAGATTGAGCCTGGCCAGAAGCTTGTCGGCTTCACGGTACATCGCCTTCCAGTCAATATTGCCGAAACGACCAACAAACTCACATCCAAGGAAAATATTTTCCGCAATACTGAGTTGGGGTATCAGGTTAAGTTCCTGATGAATGATGCCGATGCCTGCTTGTTCGGAATATTTCGGTCCTTTAAAGCTGGTCTCTTTACCCAGCCACAACAGTGATCCCGCGTCTTTGGTATAAATACCGGTCAAGACCTTCATCATTGTCGATTTACCGGCACCGTTTTCGCCCACCAGCGCCATTACTCGACCCGGATAAACATTCAGGGAGGCGCCGGACAGGGCTTTTACTCCCGGAAATGACTTTTCAATACCCTTAAGTTGCAGTAAAGGTTCCATACTGACCTCAGAAGGTTACGCCAGCACAGAGAATGATGTTCGCAAATGGAGAACATTCTCCACTGCGAATAACAGCCCGGCTGTCTGTCGTACATTGTTTAAAGGCTTCATGGCTGACGTAGCGAATAGAGATAGTGTTGCCCTGCTGCTGCTGCAGCTGCTCTATATGCTCTAATAACTGTTCATGAAGCTCGGAATTATGCTGTTTAATTTCCAGAGCCAGGATAGCGGCTTCAACCTGCATTTCCTGCGTCACCACTTCAACGACCTGCATAAAGCCCGGGATCCCCTGGGTTAGAGCCAAATCGATACGCGGCGTCTTAGGCGCAATAGGTAATCCTGCATCAGCGATGGTCAGCATGTCTGTATGTCCCAGACGGGAGATAACAGCCGAAATATCCGCGTTAAGTACTTTGCCTTTTTTCATCTTTTCACCTCACGAGCGAAACGTTTCGCTCGTTCGTAGTGTAGGTAATGGCGGGGCTGTTTCACAATGATCATGTGGCAAAAATGTGATCGCCATCGAAACGTTTCGCAAGACAGGATTTTGAGAGGCGCAGACACTGGATGTTGCCTTAGCATAAAAAAAGCCTCTTCGATTGAAGAGGCTTTTTTAGCTAAATTTCGACCTGTGTACCGAGTTCAATTACCCGATTGGGCGGGATCTCAAACTGGTCCGGAGCGCGCAGAGCATTTCTTTGTAGAGTGATAAATAACCTGGCCCGCAAACGTAAATACCAGGGACGCTGACCGATAATCAGTGACTCATGAGAGATAAAGAACGACGTCTCCATCATCTCGCAGCTCAGTCCTTCCATTCTGCAACGATAGAAGACTTCTTCGACATTCGGCGTTTCTCGCCAACCATAGCTCGCCACCACTCGCCAGAATGTCGGCGAAAGCTGTTCAATAGCCACCCGCTGAACATTATGAACATACGGAACATCTTCAGTACGAAACGTCAGTAACAGCACCCGTTCATGCAGCACTTTGTTATGCTTTAGGTTATGGAGTAACGCGAAGGGGATCACATTGATGCCACGGGACATATATACGGCGGTTCCAGGCACGCGCATCGGGGGTGATTTTTCCAGAGAAGCCACCATCGCTGTCAACGAGTTGCCATGTTCATTCATTTTGCGTAATAGACGAAACCGCTCACTTTTCCAGGTAATCATAATCATAAACATGACAAACCCTAAACTGAGAGGTAACCAGCCGCCGGAATAGATTTTCACCAGGTTGGCAGAGAACAGCGGAATATCAATACATAAGAAAATCAGCCCCGCGAAGCCGACAATAATCTTATTCCAGTGCCAGTTTTTACGTGCGACGGTACAAGCCAGTAAACTGGTCAGTATCATGGTTCCAGTGACCGCAATACCGTAGGCCGCAGCTAAATTACTTGAATGCTCGAAGCCAATAATCACTAGTACTACCGCGATATAGAGTATCCAGTTCACCACCGGAATGTAGATTTGTCCGGACTCTTTTTCCGAGGTATGGATGATACGCATCGGGGATAAATATCCCAGCCGAACCGCCTGGCGAGTCAGTGAGAACACACCCGAAATCACTGCCTGGGAAGCGATAACTGTCGCCAAAGCGGCCAGAATAAGTAACGGAATCAGCGCCCAGTCAGGGGCTAATAAAAAGAAGGGGTTTTTAATCGCTTCTGGATTCTGCAGTAGTAACGCTCCCTGACCAAAATAGTTCAGAACCAGGGCAGGTAATACCGCGATAAACCATGCAATACGGATGGGTAATTTACCAAAATGCCCCATATCCGCATACAGTGCTTCGACCCCTGTTATCGCCAGAACTACCGCGCCAAGAGCAAAGAAAGAGACCGCTTTATATTGCACAAAGAAGTTAAACGCCCAATAGGGATTCAGCGCTTGCAGTACTTCCGGGTTTGCAATCACCGCCCGCCCACCCAGTACCGCCAGTGTCAAAAACCATAACAGCATGACCGGGGCAAAGAGTTTCCCGACCATACCCGTTCCATGCTTTTGGATCACAAATAGCAAGGTCAAAACAGCAATCGAAAGCGGCACGATATAGGTATCAAGAGAAGGTGCCACTATCTCCAACCCTTCAATCGCTGACATCACCGATATCGCCGGCGTAATCACCACTTCGCCGTAGAAAAAACTGCCGCCGATTAGCCCCATAATAATCAGCAACGAAGTGCTGTGAGCAGAAGTATTGCGCCCAGCAAGTGACATCAAGGTCAGAATCCCGCCTTCACCCGCGTTATCAGCACGCATAACAAAAAGCAGGTACTTAATAGAAACAACCACTACCAGCAGCCAGAAAATAAGCGATAGGAAGCCAAATATAGCCTCACGCTCCACCCCAATACCAAATTGCCCGGAAAGGCACTCGCGTAAGGTATAGAGCGGGCTGGTACCAATATCACCATAAACAACACCAATCGCGGCCAGTGTGACTGCTGGCAGTGATTGCTTACTTTTTGTATTCATACGTCATCTTTTTTGTGATCCTGAACAAGTATATGCCGACCTACAGACTCACTCAGTATGCTCTTAATGACGACAATCGTCTTCTTGCGTTATCTTGAATATTCCCTGTAAGGATGCAAAATTAACTATGGCTCAATCACATTTACTGGCAGAAAGAATCGCTCGTCTCAGCCAGGCATTAGAAAAAGGTCTTTTTGAACGCCAGCACGCCATTCGTTTGTGCTTACTCGCCGCATTGAGCGGTGAAAGTGTGTTTTTACTTGGCCCGCCAGGTATTGCCAAGAGCCTGATTGCGCGTCGTTTAAAGTTTGCTTTTCGTCATGCCCGTGCTTTTGAGTATCTGATGACCCGCTTTTCAACACCGGAAGAGGTGTTCGGCCCACTCTCAATTCAGGCACTCAAAGACGAAGGCCGCTATGAGCGCTTAACTGCGGGTTATTTACCGGAAGCAGAAATTGTCTTTCTTGATGAGATCTGGAAGGCAGGCCCGGCTATTCTCAATACTTTACTGACTGCAATCAATGAACGGCGGTTTCGTAATGGTGCTGGGGAGGAAAAGATCCCAATGCGCCTGTTAGTGGCGGCTTCTAATGAATTACCTGAAGCTGACAGTAGTCTGGAGGCCCTGTATGACCGTATGCTGATTCGTTTATGGCTGGATAAGGTACAGGACAAAAATAACTTTCGGGCCATGTTAGTCAGTACTCTGGACGAAAACCAAAATCCGGTACCCGAGAATCTGCAAATTACTGACGAAGAGTATTTCAGCTGGCAGCAAGGGATCGGTAATGTCCGTCTGCCTGACGATGTTTTCGATCTTATTTTTACCTTACGTCAGCAACTTGATGTCACCCCTGGCTCGCCCTACGTTTCAGACAGACGCTGGAAAAAAGCCATACGCTTATTACAGGCGAGCGCCTTCTTTAATGGTCGTGACATAGTGCAACCCATTGACCTTATTCTACTAAAAGATTGCCTGTGGCATGACACAGCAGCGATGGCAATGATGCAACAGCAACTCGAAATATTGATGACCGGTCATGCCTGGCAGCAGCAGTCGATGCTGACAAAACTGACCACTATTACTCAGCGTCGCCTACAGTTGCAGCAGCAAAGTAATGACAAAGAAGCCCTGACAGTGAATAAGCAAAATGGGATGTTCAGTCGTAAACCTCAGTACCAGCTTCCTGATAACTTAACCGGTGAAACATTAACCTTATTACTGCAAAAACCGTTACGACTGCACGATATAGAAGTAATTCATATCACCCTGGCCCATGACGCCCTGGTGCAGTGGCTGAGTAAAGGCGGAGAGATCCGCGGCAAACTCAATGGAATAGGCTTTGCCCAGACCCTGGATATGAGTGTGGATAACAGCCAGCATCTGACTCTCCGTGATATCAGCCTGCAAACAACACGTCTGACACTACCAGGTCATCAGCAACAAGGCGTTCCGGACGAAATCAAACAGCAACTGGATTCCCTGGATGCCTTGTTACATCAACAGCATGAGCGTTTTAATCACCAGCAGAAGTGTTTATTTATCGAAAATGACTGGTTAGCCAAAATAGAAGCCAGCTTGCAAGATGTCGCAGTGCAACTTCAACAGGCTCGTCAATGCTAAGTATTGAAACGCTGGATATCATCTTAACTATCGCCGAAGGTGAATTGATAGAAGGGATTATTGTTGCTTTGCTGGCCTCGCCAACACTGGCCGTTTTTTTTGAGAAGTATCCACGACTGAAAAAAGCAGTCAGTGAAGACTTACCTCGCTGGCGGGAGCAGCTAAAAAACCGTCTGAAAGAGGGGCAAGTCCCTGAAGCACTGGCTCAAGAGGTACTCTGTTATCAGCAAAGTCAGACACTACATACCCCCCAGCTGGCGCTAAAAATACCTGAAATTACGCTATTACTGGAAAAGTTAGACTCCCCTTTTAAGCAGGAAGCGAAAACCTTAGTGACGCCAGCTTCAACCCTGACGCCGGCGCTGCATACCTTATTTTTACAACGCTGGCGTATCAGTCTGGTGCTTCAGGCAACCTTGTTGAGTCAACAGATCCTGGAAGATGAACGCGATAAGTTATTAGCTGAGATTCAGGCCCGTATGGCGTTAAGCGGCCAGCTAGATGCCACCCTGGCAGAAAATGATACCGCTGCAGGCAAGCTATGGGATATGAGCCGCGGTGGAGGACTGCGTTACGCGGACTATCAGCTGATCGTACAATACGGTGATTTTCTTGCCAGTCAGCCTGAGTTAATGAAACTGGCAGAGCAATTAGGTCGTTCACAAGAAGCAAAGTCAGTCCCACGCGAAAGTGCGCCTACCGAACAGTGGCGTACACTGGTACGTGAACCTTCCAGCGTACCAGAGCAGGTCGACGGCTTGACGCTTGGGGATGATATTCTGCGCTTATTACCCACGGAACTGGCAACTTTAGGCATCACTGAGCTTGAATATGAGTTCTATCGGCGGCTAGTGGAAAAGCAGCTGCTCAGTTATCGACTGCACGGCGACTCATGGCGGGAAAAGATTATTGAACGCCCGGTGGCTCACCAGGATTTTGCTGAACAACCGCGCGGCCCGTTTATTATTTGTGTCGATACTTCCGGTTCTATGGGAGGCTTTAATGAGCAATGTGCTAAAGCATTCTGTTTAGCCTTAATGCGTATTGCGCTGGCAGATAACAGACGCTGCTTTATAGAAATGTTTTCACATGATGTTATTCGCTATGAGGTCAGCGGACCTGGCGGTCTGGAGCAAGCAATTCGCTTTTTAAGTCAACGCTTTCATGGCGGTACCGACTTGGCTAGCTGTTTTCGTTCGGTGATTGAGCGGATGAAAGGACCTGAGGGTTATGATACTGATGCAGTGGTGATTTCTGACTTTATCGCTCAGCGCTTACCGGATGATGTGGTTAACACCGTAAAAGTACTACAGCGTCAGCATCAGCACCGTTTTCATGCGGTGGCGATGTCAGGACATGGCAAGCCCGGTATCATGCGTATTTTCGATCATATCTGGCGCTTTGATACCGGGATTAAAAGCCGCTTAATACGTCGGTTTAAACGTTAGTCATTGCAGCAATACTTTAGTTTTACGCTGCAATCGTTCGCTACTCATATATTATTCAACCTGAATATTCCCATATCAAATTATGAACTGCGAATAGATCTGCATACAGGCCGGGTGAATGAAAAAACCGCCCTGAATTTCTAGAGAAAGCATTATCTAAGAATATTAGTATTGCATCTTTTATGTCATGTAAAGATTGATAACGATCATCTTTTAATGAATAGAATTTTGCAGTTTTTTCCTTAAGGGTCTCTTTTAGTCTCCTAATTAAGTCATAATAGCTCACTAGAGCTTTAATGTAGAAATT
>Ga0308165_1005760_pt1 | contig 11285 bp, 8 predicted proteins | sample PhyWR2_FD_201032 | JGI IMG/M metagenome (GOLD analysis project Ga0308165, IMG submission 201032) | Phyllosphere microbial communities from UC Gill Tract Community Farm, Albany, California, United States - DLSLW.R2 | ecosystem: Host-associated > Plants > Phyllosphere > Unclassified | place: USA... | reverse complement strand
AGCAGCACGGCGACGAGCCCGACGAGGCCTACGACAGCCTCCGTGCGGCCGATCCCGCAGCCTCCGCCGAGCCCGACCTCTCCGCGATCCGGGCCGCCGTGAGCCGCAAGGTCGCTGCCTCGACGGGTGACGGGCCCGCAGGCGCGCGTGACGGCGACGGCGCTCCCGAGGAGCAGCTGGGTGCCGTGCCCGGGCAGGACGGGGTCGCCGACCTCGCCGCGGCCCGCGCGCGCCGTCGGCCTGCGCGCTGGCTCCAGGTCGCAGCCGCCGCTGTCGGCGTGGTCGCCGTGGGGACCGCCGGATACGCCTTCGGCGCCCAGGGCGCAGACCCGGAGCCGACGGCGGGTGGCGTCGGGAGCGAGGCTGCCGACGCACCGGCTCTCCCCGTCCCGGCTGGGACTGCCGCGGGCGACCAGCAGCAGGGTCTCGGTGCACCGTCGACCGAGGAGAGCTCCGCCTCGCAGGCCGACAGGTCGATGATCGCGCCCTTCGGTGGGATGCGCACCCTCTTCACGGCTGTCGGCCTCGGCGACGAGCCGGGCACAGCCACCGCCTACGGCTACGACTCGTCGGCAGCCTTCACCTCGGAGAAGGCCTCGGCGATCGCAGCCCTCGTCGGTCTCGAGGGCACCCCCGAGCTCGTCTACGGTGCGTGGCACCTCGGGTCGACCGACTGGACGGGCCCGACCCTCGACGTGCAGCCCGACGCCGCGACGAGCTTCTACTACAGCGACCCGACGCAGGACCCGTGGGTCGAGGGCTCGACGGCCGTCGCCGTCGACGGCGCGACCGCCACCGCGCAGCTCGCCGACATGATGACGACTCTCGGCGTCGACCCGGCCGCGTACACGCTGACGGTCGAGGACACCGGCACGCAGAACGTCACGACTGTCACGGCGTACCCTGTCGCCGGCCCCGGGGCGACCGGCCAGACGTGGCAGCTCAGCGTCTCGAGCGAGGGGATCTACAGCCTGAGCGGGACCCTCGCGCCCCTCGTCGACCTCGGCGCCTACGACGTCGTCGGCCCCACGACCGCCGTGGCCCGGCTCACCGACCCCCGCTTCGGCGCGACCCCGGACTTCTCGATCCTCGAGGACCAGCCCTTCGCCAGGGCCGACGTCCAGACGCCCGAGATGGTCGACCCCGGCGTCGGGGTCGACTCGGCCGAGGTGCCTTCTGAGGACCCCGCCGCCGTCCCGACGGTCCCGCCGGTCCTGACCCCGGGGACCAGCTTCTCGTGGCCTGTCGCCGAGGTGGCGATCACCGGGGCCGAGCTCACGACCACCACGGTCTTCGGGGCCGACGGGTCTGTCGCCCTCGTACCGGCCTACAGGCTCACGGGAGACGACGGCAGCGGCTGGACGGTCGTGGCCGTCACCGAGGAGCACCTGGACTTCGCGGCCCAGCGCTGACGCGCTGAGACGCGGGCGGGGCCTCGGCGCCCCGGCACCACCAGCAGGGGTCTGCGGGTGGCACCGCAGACGACCGACGAGAGGGCCGGACGGGTTGTCCGGCCCTCTCAGCCACTCAGCCGCTCAGCGGCTCTGGGACGCCAGTGTGCGCAGCGCGCCGCGCTGGAGCTGAGCGCCGGCCGACTGGACGAAGGCGGGCATCCACCCGAGCTCGGCCGTGAGCCACCGGCGGGCGACGGCGTCGACAGGGAAGAAGGTCCGGCGGAAGAGGTCGTTGCGCACGGCGACTGTCGTGCGCGGCTCGTCGGCCACCACCTGCCAGCGGCTGGTGCCGCACTGCTTGACGAGGACGTCGCCGAGCGCCACGCCGAGCGCGCCGACCAGATAGTCGGGGTCCCAGCGGTCCGACTCGGGTGCTCTGTGCCACGCCCGGCAGTAGGCGTCGAAGAGGGACGAGAGGTACCCGACAGACCTCAGGTCGGCACCGGGGCCCCGCAGGTGCTGGCGGAGCTCTTCCATCCACACGAGCTCGACCACGCTCGGCTCGCGCAGCACGACGGCGCCGTCCTCGGGGCCTGGGGCCGCGGGCGTCGGGTCGGCCTGCGGGGACGACGTGCGTCCGTGCGATCGCAGCAGTGGCTTCATGCCCTCCCTATCGGCCGGAGGTCACCTGTTCTTGACGATTTCCGGGCGAGTCTGCGCCGCCTTTCATCCGCTGGTCGAGCCAGCCCGCCCCGGCGGCGAGGACCAGGAAGACGACGGCGACCACGAGCGTGCTCAGCAGCGCCGAGGCGTAGCCGTTCTCCGCGGCGTCGAGGAAGGGGTACGGGTACCAGCCCACGATCTCGCCGCGCACGAAGGTGTACGCGATCCAGGCCAGCGGCGCGACGAGCGACCACCCGATCGTGCTCCGGTCGATCCGCGGGCGCGGCCCGAAGAGCACCCACCCGACGACGACGGCCAGAGGGGAGAGCACGTGCAGCAGCAGGTTCGACACCGCGCCGGCGGCCGAGAGCTCGACGAGCCCTCGCAGGACGGCGTTGTAGACGATGCCCGTCACGGCGATGCACAGGATCGCGTCGAGGCGGGCGACGCGGAACAGCCGCCCGTCGCGGTCGGGTCGGACCGCGAGCAGGACCGCGACGACGCACACGAGGACGTTCGACAAGATCGTGAAATAGCTGAAGAGCCTCACGAGGCGCTCGAGCATCGACCCTGCCTCGCCGGGACCGTCGAGGAGGGCGACGACCACCTCCATGACCACACCTGTCCCGGCGAGGAGGGCTGTCGCTGCGTGCCACGTGCGCTGGACGACCACTGCGGCTCCCGGGGGTGAGGCGTCTCGCGTGCCTGTCGCAGCGCGTCGCGCCAGTCTAGGCGGGGCGTCCCGGGGCGGCGAGGTGTGCGTGCGCTCGAGCCCTGGGGCTCGCACCTGGTCAGGGGTACGGTAGGGGGACAAACCGTACCCGACGTGAAAGAGGTCCTCATGCCTACTCGCACCGCACGCACAGCATGGAACGGCACGCTCGAGGAGGGCGCTGGCCAGGTCGAGCTCAGCAGCTCGAAGGCGGGGACCTTCGACGTGTCGTTCCCCAAGCGCGCAGCTGACGAGGCGGGTGGCACGACCAGCCCCGAAGAGCTCATCGCCGCGGCGCACTCCTCCTGCTACGCGATGCAGCTCTCCGCGCTCATCGGCGAGGCCGGCGGCACGCCGGACTCCCTCGACGTGAGCGCCGACGTCTCGCTCGCCCCCGACCCCGCCGGCGGCTTCCAGATCACGAAGATCGTGCTCACGGTCCGCGGCGAGGTCTCCGGGATCGACGAGGCGACCTTCCTCAAGGCGACCGAGGACGCGAAGGCCACCTGCCCGGTGTCCAAGGCCCTCACCGGCACGACGATCACCCTGGACGCCTCGCTCGAGAAGTAGCAGGGCAGCAGGAGAAGACCATGACGCACAGGACCGCCGGGCACGAGCCCGGCGGTCCTGCTGCGTCACCGGGGGAGGGGCCCCGTGAGGTCTCCCAGGACGGCCGAGAGCGTCCGGACGAGGAGGTCGCGCAGCTCGTGCTGGGTCAGCGGGCTGCCGGCCAGCCAGGCGGCTGTCGTGTTCTCGGCGAGGGCGACCCACCCGCGCGACAGGAGGGCGAGCGCGTCGGGGCCGAGCCGCTGGTCCCCTCCGGAGGCGTCCGGGGTGGGCGAGGTGCTCGACGCGTGGACCGCGGTCGAGCGGCGGGCGAGGCGCTCGACGAGGAGCGAGCGGGCGTCGGCCAAGATCTCCTGGGTCTGGGGGTCGTCGTGGAGCGCACCCCGCCAGATGTCCGTCCACAGCTCCCGGCGGGCGGTGACCGTGGTGATGAAGGCGTCGAGCACGACCACGGGCCGTTCGGGGGTGACGGGCCCCTCGGTCGCGGCGAGGGCCGCGAGCAGGTCGTCGACAGCCGCGGAGACGACCGCGCGCTGCAGCCCGACCACCGAGCCGAAGTAGTGGAACACCAGCGCCTTCGAGGCCCCGGCGGCCGTCGCGACGGCCTGCGTGCTGAGGCTGCCGATCCCGTCGGCGGCGGCGAGCCGCTCGGCCACGACGAGCAGCTCGCGTCGGCGGTCGGCAGGCTCGAGTCGGGTCCGGGGTGTGTCGCGGCTCATGGCTCTTGTCTACCAACAGTGTTGACCTCAGGTCAACAGCGTCGTAGATTCTTTGTTGACCACTAGTCAGTACGAGGGGCACATGACGACTCACGACCACCCAGAAGCCATCTCGCTGCGCGCAGTGCGCGTCGAGGGACGGCGCGACACCATGCTCGACCCGGTCACCCTCCGGCTCGAGCGGGGCTCGCGCCTGCTCGTCGTCGCCGAGCCCGGCCACGGGCACACGGCCCTCGCGCTCGTCGCGACGGGCCGCATGGTGCCCGACGAGGGAGACGTGCTCCTCGACGGGCGACCCGACGCCGAGACCCTGCGCAAGGTCTCAGCCGTGGTCGACGCCCCCACCATCACCGAGCCTGACGACGCCCTGACCGTGGCCGGGACCGTCGCCGAGGGGCTCGCCCTCGCCGGTCGACCGTCCAGCCGTCGGGCCGTCAACCACTGGCTCACCGAGCACGACCTCGCCGAGCGCCGCTCGCTGCGGGTCGACCAGCTCGACCCCGTCACCCGCGTCCAGACGCTGCTGGCGCTGGGCGCCGCAGACCCGGCCGTGCGGTATCTCGTCCTCACGCTCCCCGACCGCCACGGCGGCAACCCCAAGGACTGGTGGCGGATGGCCGGCGGGTACGCCGAGTCCGGTTACGGCGTGATGGTCCAGTGCACCCCCGCCTCGGCCCACGTCCTCGAGGCCGGACGGCACATCGAACGGCCCGTCGAGGGCACCGACAACCACGACGCGATGGAGGTCCTGCGATGAAGGCCGTCCGGATCAGCCTCTCCGAGCTCCGCCGCATCAGCGCCGGCACGCTCCCCAAGCTCGCGATCGCCGCCTTCGCGATCATCCCCACCCTGTACGCAGGGCTCTACCTCTTCGTGAACTCCGACCCGTACTCGCGTCTGGACCAGGTCCCGGCGGCCCTCGTCGTCGAGGACACCGGGGAGTTCGGCCAGAAGGTCGCGGACAACCTCCTCGACGACGGCGGCTTCGGCTGGGTCGAGACCTCACGGGCCGAGGCGCAGGTCGGGGTCCGCTCCGGCGAGTACGACGCCGCGCTCGTGATCGGCCCGACCTTCAGCGACGACCTCGCGTCCTCGGGAGAGTTCGCGCCGCAGCAGGCGAGCATCACGCTCGTCACCAACGACGCCAACAACTACCTGGCGCGCACGATCGCGGACCAGATCGTCGGGAAGGTGCGCGACTCGATCGCCTCCGAGGTCGGCACCGAGGCGGCAGCGCAGTTCCTCGCGGGCTTCTCCGACATCCGCACGAGCCTGGAAGACGCCGTGAGCGGCGCGACCGAGCTCACCGACGGGACGGCGCAGCTCGTCACAGGCTCGGACCAGCTCGTCACGGGCTCGGCGGACCTCGCGACGGGTGCGTCGACGGCAGCCACGGGTGCCTCCGACCTCGCGACAGGTGCGAGCACCCTCAAGACCGGCGCCGCCACGCTCGCGACAGGCGCGAGCACCCTCAAGTCCGGGATCGACGACCTCGACACGGGCCTGGGGACCCTCAAGACCGCTACGACAGACCTGCCCACCCAGGCCCAGGCTCTCGCCGACGGCGCGAAGAAGGTCGCCGACGGCAACGCGACGATCGCCGGCTACGGCGACGCTGCAGCCACTGGTGCGCAGGCTCTCGTCGACGACCTCGACACCATCCGGACCGGGATCGCCGACGACCTGCGTGCGCAGGGCCTCACCGAGGAAGAGATCACCACGGTCCTCACGGCCCTCGACACAGCGCGCCAGCCGATCACCGACGCGTCCACGGCGCTCGGTGAGGTCTCGACCTCCCTCGACACGCTGTCCTCAGGTGCCACGCAGGTGAGCGACGGGGCTGCAGCGCTCGCGCTCTCCGCACCGACCCTCGCCCAGGGGATCGCCGATGCCGCCACGGGGGCCGACAGCCTCGCGACAGGCGCGTCGACCCTCGCGACAGGTGCCTCCGACCTCTCGACGGGCGCCTCGGAGCTCTCGACAGGTGCCGACTCGCTCAAGACCGGGACCGCGACCCTCTCCGAGGGTGCCAGCACCCTCGCGACGGGTGTCTCGACCCTCCACGACGGGATCGTCGCGGCCGACTCCGGAGCTGTCCAGCTGCGCGACGGCCTCACCTCCGGCATGGGCGAGGTGCCCGACGTCGACGCCCAGACGCAGGACGACACCGCCCAGACCATCGGCAACCCTGTGGTCGTGCAGAACGAGTCGCTGACCAGCGCGGGTACCTACGGCGCCGGGCTCGCACCGTTCTTCCTCTCGCTCGCCTCGTGGATCGGCGCCTATGTGCTGTTCCTGCTGGTCAAGCCGCTGTCCAGGCGTGCGCTCGCCGCCGGGCGGTCCGTCTGGTCCTCGGTCGCCACAGCCCTCGGCGGATGGCTGACCCCGGCAGCCATCGGTGTCGCGCAGGCCGCGCTGATGTTCACGGTGACCAAGTTCGCCCTCGACATCCAGCCCGCCTACCCGTGGTTCACGGCGCTGTTCCTCGTGCTCGTCTCGGCGACCTTCGTCGCGATCCTCCAGGCCCTCAACGCCTGGTTGGGTGCGGCCGGGCAGTTCCTCGGTCTGGTCCTCATGCTCACCCAGCTGGTGACCGCGGGCGGGACCTTCCCGTGGCAGACGATCCCGGAGCCGCTGCGCTCGCTGCACCAGTTCTTGCCGATGAGCTACGGCGTGGACGGTCTGCGGCACCTGCTCTACGGAGGCTCGCTGACGAACGTCGGGACCGACGCGGCCGTGCTCGCGCTGTTCCTCGTGGGGTCGCTCGCGGTGACCACGCTCGCTGCTCGCAAGCAGCGGCTGTGGACCGTGCGGACGCTCCAGCCCGAGCTGGTGCTCTGACGGAGCGGCAGGACGGTACGGCGGACGAGATCGTCCGCCGTACCGTCCTGCTCGTGGTCGGCAGCGCTGGTCAGTCGACCGTGACGGCCTCGAGCACCGGGAGCCGTGCCGCGCGGATCGCCGGCCACGCCGCCGCGAGCACGCCGACCACGACGGAGATCCCCAGCATCACCGCGAGACCGCCCCACGGGACGACGAGCTCGGTCAGCCCGGAGCTCTGGAACACCGTCGGCATCCCCGCGGCGAGCCCGACGCCCACGGCCAGCCCGAGGACTGTGCCGAAGACCGCCGTGAGGACCGACTCGATGGTGATCGTCGCGGCGAGCTGCGCCCGGCCGAGGCCCACGGCCCGCATGAGGCCGATCTCGCGGGTCCTCTCGATGACCGACAGGGCCAGGGTGTTGACGATGCCCAAGATCGCGATGACGATCGACAGCCCGAGCAGCGCGTAGAGGATCGTCAGCACCTGGTCCACCTGCGCCGCGAGGGACGACACGAACTCCTCGTTGTCCATGACCGAGACGATCATGTACGGCTTCGCGGCTGCGGTCACGGCTGCGTCGAGATCGGCCTGGGAGACGCCGTCTGCTGCCTGCAGCAGGACCATCGTGGCCATGTCGGCAGGACTCGAGGCCAGCTGGTCGAAGATCGAGTCCGCGACCAGGAGCGGGGTGCCCAGGGCCGGGGAGTCGAAGACCGAGCCGATGGTCACCTCGACCTCGCCGACCTGCGTCGACAGGGTGAGGCTGTCTCCGAGCGCCCAGCCGTTGGACGTCATGGCTGACTTCAGCACGCTGACCTGACCGTCAGCGAGGGTGTCGAGATCGCCCTCGACAGCCTCGGTCGCCCAGCTGCGGTCGAAGACGCCAGGGTCCGCGCCGAGGGCGTAGAGGCTGACGGGGTCACCCCCGGAGGCGTCCGTGACGAAGTACTGGTCGAGCAGCATCGCGTCTGCGGCACCGACCTCGGGCAGCGCGTCGATGTCGAAGACGACCCCGGCGGGCAGGGTGCCCGTCGCCGACTGGACGATGAGGTCGGCGCGCGACTCGTTCTCCACGATGCTGCTCACCGACGACTGCGCCGAGGCGGCGAGGACCGAGGCGGCCCCGACGAGCGACATGCCGATCATCAGTGCGCTGGCCGTGCTCGCCGTCCGACGAGGGTTGCGGGTCACGTTGCCGGACGCGAGCTTCCCGAGCGGCTTGACGAGCCACACGAAGGGCAGCGCCATGACGCGCAGGACAGGCTTCGCGATGGCCGGCGCGAGCAGCAGCACGCCCACGACCACGGCGGCTGCGCCGATGCCGAGGATGCTCCCGGTGCTCGCCGTGTCGTCCCGGGCGGCGGTGACGACAGCCGCGATGACGGCGCTCGCCCCTGCGCCGGCGACGACCAGCCCGGCGATGGTGCGGACCCGCAGCGAGGCGCTCTGGGCCGGGGAGTCGTCCCGCATCGCCTCGACAGGCGCGACGAGCGCCGCACGCCGGGCGGGCACAGCCGCCGAGAGGATGCTCACGACGATCCCGAGCACGAGCGAGATGACGACCATCGAGGTCGAGACCGGCACGCTGCCCGCGAGCTCCATGCCCATCGAGGCGAAGAGCGCCTTGAGCGCGAGGACCAGCCCGAGACCACCGGCGACCCCGAGGGCGCCGCCGATCGCCCCGACGACAGCCGCCTGGACGAGGATCGACACGAAGACCTGGAGCGGTGACGCCCCGACAGCCCGCAGCAGCGCGAACTCTCGCTGACGCTGACGGACCGTCATCGCGAAGGTGTTGGAGATGATGAACCCGCCGACGAACAGCGAGATCCCTGCGAAGACCAGCAAGAAGGTCTCCACGAAGCCGAGCATGGTCGAGATCTCGTCGCGGGCCTCCTCGCGGGCCGTCTCGCCGGTGACGACCTCGACGGGCGCCGCGTCGGTGGCACCGGCCGCCGGCTGGACTGCCGCGTCGACGCGCTCCGCGAGTGCCGTGTCGTCGACGCTGCCGTCGCCGAGGACCGAGATGGTCGAGACCATGCCGTCGGGCGAGAAGGCCGCGGCAGCCGTGGCCTCGTCGAAGAACACGATGGTCGCACCGGCCATCGAGGTACCCATGTCGACGATGCCCGTGAGCGTCGCCTCCGTGAGCTGCCCGCCGACGACGAGCGTCGTGGTGTCACCTACTGCCAGGCCCGTCGTCTCGAGCGCACCGGCCTCGAGCATGAACTCCCCAGGCCCGCTGGGGGCGGTTCCCTCGGAGATCGGCGTCGCCGGGTCGTCGGCGTACCAGGCGAGCCCGAAGGTGGGCGCGCCCGTCGTCGGCGGCACCGTGCCGTCGGCCCCGACGAGCACGAGCGGACCGGTGAGGTCCGCGAAGGCGTGGGCGACGCCGTCGACCTGCGCCACGGTGGTCACGAGGTCGGCGGGGATCGTGTTGCGGACGGCCCCGGCGCTCGCGTTCTCCTGGACGAGGGTCGACACGTCGTCGGCCCCGCGCAGGTACACGTCGGAGGAGGTGCCGGCGTCGACGATCCCGTCGAAGGTGTCGGACAGCATCTCGCGCAGCGAGAAGGTGCCTGCCACGAAGGAGACGCCGAGGACGACGGCGAGGATGGACAGCCCGAGGCGGACGAGGTGCGCCTGGACGTTGCGCAGCGCGACGCGGAGCATCAGCCCGTCACCTTCTGGCGCGTGAGGGAGGCGAGGACGTCGAGGACGGTCTCGGGGGTCGGCTCGGAGAGCTCGGCGACGATCTGCCCGTCCGCGAGGAACAGCACCCTGTGCGCGTTGCTGGCCGCGACGGGGTCGTGCGTGACCATGACGACAGACTGGCCCAGGGTGTCGACGGAGGTCCGCAAGAACGACAGCACCTCACGCGAGGACGTCGAGTCGAGGTTGCCTGTCGGCTCGTCGGCGAAGACGACCGACGGCTTGGACACGAGAGCCCGGGCGCAGGCGACACGCTGCTGCTGCCCGCCGGAGAGCTCGGCCGGGCGGTGCTTGAGCCTGTCGCCGAGACCCACGGCCTCGACCACCTCCGCGAGGTACGCGCGGTCGACAGGCACCCGGGCGATGTCGAGGGGGAGCGTGATGTTCTCCTCGGCGGTGAGCGTGGGCACGAGGTTGAAGGACTGGAAGATGAACCCGAGATGGGTCCGGCGCAGACGTGTGAGCTGACGCTGGTTCATCGACGACACCGTGAGGTCGTCGACGACCACGGTCCCCGACGTCGGGGTGTCCAGGCCCGCCATGCAGTGCATGAGCGTCGACTTGCCCGACCCGGACGGGCCCATGATCGCGGTGAACTGCCCGCGGGCGAAGTCGACGTCGACCCCGGCGAGAGCCCTGACGACGGTCGAGCCTTTGCCGTAGGTCTTGGTGAGACCACGGGCCGTCGCGATGGCCGCTGAGCGGCTGCCGGGTCCCGGGGACGTGGGGGCTGTGCTGGCGGGGGAGGGCGACATGACCGTGCTCTTCTCTGCTGGGTCGGGTGGCACGCGGGGTGCGCCCGCGTCTGAGACCATCCTGGCCGCGGCCGACCGCTGCGGGAATAGGGGAGGTCCCCCACCCGACCCTGAGACCTGCCTGAGAGTCCTGTGGCTCGGACCCCGGCCCGCAGTGGTCTTCTCGCCGCTCCGCTGACCTGCGGCTATATGTCGAGGTCGCTGCTGAAGCGGCGCTTGACCCCGGGCCCGAGGTCACGCGGGTCCGAGACCGTCGTGGTGAGGACGGGACGCCCCAGCAGCGCGGTCAGGGCGGCGTCGAGCGTGCTGAGCCCGGGCTGCGCGGTCACCGTCGCCACGGAGGCAGGCGTGGTCCGGCTCGGCAGCGCGGTGAGGTGGATGGTGCCGTCTGCTGCCTGGTGCAGGTGCCAGGCGGCGAGCCCGTAGGCCTGCAGCAGCTGGGTGGTGTCGACCGACGGGACCCAGCGGCCGTCGGCCGTCTGGAAGCGGACAGCCGCCCGACCCTCGAGCCCGACGAGGACCGTCGCCCAGGTCCCCTCGGCATCGCGCTCGCGGACGAGGGCCGCGGTGTCCCCGGTGCGGTACCGCAGCAGCGGGAGGTACGGGTTGTCGTCGACCGTGACGACCACGTCGCCCCGCTCGCCGTCGGGGACCGGCGTCCCGTGCTCGTCGAGGATCTCCACGTGGACGCGGCGGGGCAGGACAGTGTGGCGCGTCTGGCCGTCCGTCGTCCGGCCCCCGGTGAGGTCTGCGGCGACGAGCCCGGCCTCACGGGTGCCGTAGACGTCGACGACGGGCGCTCCCCACCGCTCCTCGAGCCGTCGCCGTGCCCCCGGTGCCAGGTGGGCGGCGCCGGAGAAGACGACGAGAGGGTGCAGCTCGACGTCGAGGTCGGCGAGGGCGAGGAGCGACAAGGGGTTGCCGCTGAGCACCTGGGCG
>Ga0308165_1005759_pt1 | contig 11285 bp, 13 predicted proteins | sample PhyWR2_FD_201032 | JGI IMG/M metagenome (GOLD analysis project Ga0308165, IMG submission 201032) | Phyllosphere microbial communities from UC Gill Tract Community Farm, Albany, California, United States - DLSLW.R2 | ecosystem: Host-associated > Plants > Phyllosphere > Unclassified | place: USA... | reverse complement strand
TCACGGATTCCTGTTCCGTGCCGACACTGTTGAGGAACTGGCAAGGCAATGCGGGATGGATCCTGCGACCCTGCGCGGCCAGGTCGATCGCTTCAATGGCTTTGCAATCACCGGCGAGGACCTGGATTTCCATCGCGGTGCTTCGGAATACGATCGCCACTGGGCTGATCCGGATCAGCACCCGAATCCCAGTCTTGGCCTGATCGATAAGGGCCCGTTCTGGGCAGCTCTCATTCGGCCGGGTGATCTGGGCACCAACGGAGGTATCAGGACAGACAACCTTGGGCAAGTGTTGACGCAGGACGATCGCCCGATCCCTGGGCTGTACGCTGCGGGCAACAGTGCCGTTTCGCCGTTCCGATATACCTACCCTGGAGCGGGGGCGACTATCGCGGCTGCTGGTACCTTTGCTTTCATTGCGGCCCGGCATGCGTCTTCAAGGAGCACGAACTAAGCTGTAGGTGTTGTGCGCTTGACCTAGATCGCCATCACCCGCTCGAAAGTCTGGGGTCAAAGCTCTGCTCGGCGATCGATGCTATGATGTCAACTGGTTCCGCAAGACACCCGCCAAACGGAACATAACTGCTTGCATCGCCGCAACTGTCATCTTTTGGTTCATCAACGTATCTCAGGTCAGAAGCCAAGGCTGTTCAGTTCTCTCAATTGAAGCGTAACTTGGCAAGCGCCTCGAAGGGTTCTGTCGCAAATTCCTCCGTCGGGTAAATCGGGCCCTCGAGAACCAAGCTTCACGCCGCCAACAGGTTGAACTGATGTCCCAGAGACGGATTTTGGGTATCAGGTACCAGCATCTGGCCTTTGCGGATCATGTGGATCAACTCGATGCCGGTCAGGATGGCAGCGGCCGACGCGAGCGACTTGAAACCCAGCATCGGTCGAATACGGCGCTTAATGCGCCGATGGTCCTGCTCGATCCGGTTTTTGATGTATTGGCTTTGCCGCACTTGAGCGGCTCGGCGTCGGAGCGCGCCTTCAGACGCGCCTCGCCATGGCACAGCCGCGCGACCTCAAGATTGGTCTGGCTGCCGTCGATGGTGACCTGCTGCGGAAGGCCGTGCCGTTCGTAGGCCTGGCGGAAGAAGGCCTCGGCATCCTTGAGGTTACGCGTTGGCGAGAACCGGGAACCGGAAATCGACGGTGGCGCCTGACTTGTCTATCGCCCGGTACAGGTACCGCCATTCGCCCTTCACCTTGATGTAGGTCTCGTCCACGTGCCATTTCGCCATCACCGGGCGCTTGCGGGCATGAAAGGTTCCAGCAACTCCGCGGAAAAGTGGAGCACCCAGCGATGAATCGTCGAGTGATCGACACGAATGCCGCGTTCGGCGATCATCTCTTCCAGATCCCGGAGGCTCAGGCCGTAGCTCAGGTACCATCGCACGCACAGCAGGACCACTGATCGGTTAAAATGGCGGCCTTTGAACATTCTTTCTCTGCGCGGAAATGCCAACAAACGCCTCCCCTACCGTCACCCGCAGAATTTTGCGACAGAACCAGCGCGCGCCCCAAGACGGCGGTCAAGCCCCGCCGCCGCCCTTCGGTGGCAGCAAGACCGGCGAGCCAGGCTATGTTCGGACCAGGCGTCAGCTCGATCAGCAGGACGGCAAGCGCAAACCCAAGTAGGTCCAAATGTGTCTCCCCCTTCGACTAGACGCTGGTGCCGAGTGCCAGTCCGATACCCGCCGTGAGCGCCATCGCTAGTGCGCCCCAGAAAACGACACGTGCGACAGGCTTCAGCGGTCGCGCCCCGCCAGTGACTGCACCGATCCATCCGAGCAGAGCAAGGAATAGGAGCGATGCGACCGCCTCGCCGGGGACAAGCAGGGCCTGCGGGAGTAGCATCGCGACCAGCAGCGGAAGAAGGGCGCCCACGGTGAAGGTGCCTGCCGAGGTGAACGCCGCGGTGATCGGGCGTGCGGAGGTTATTTCGGTAATGTGAAGTTCCTCGCGGGCGTGAGTTCCCAGCGCGTCAAACGCAGTCATCTGTTGGGCAACGGTTCGTGCGACATCGGCATCGACACCCCGCGCCCGGTAAATACCGGCGAGTTCCTCGAGCTCGGCTTTGGGGCCTGTGGCCAGCTCGAGCCGTTCACGTTCGAGATCCGACTGTTCGGTGTCCGACTGTGAACTCACGGAGACATATTCGCCAGCGGCCATCGACATCGCTCCGGCGACAAGACCCGCGACCCCGGAGACAAGGATCGCCGAACGCGGCGCTGCAGAGGCGGTAACGCCGATGATGAGGCTTGCGGTCGAAACAATGCCGTCATTAGCGCCGAGCACGGCCGCACGCAGCCAACCGATGCGATAAACGAGATGGTTTTCGCGGTGGCTTCTCATGCATCTTTTCCTTGTTGCAAAATTTTCGATTCTTTTTATCTCGTCACCATCGATGAGATCTTCGACCATTAAACTGTCTATAATCGCGGAGTCCGCCACGGATTACGTTCTTACGACGTTCAATAGGTCCGTTTATAGGAAATTCGTCTACTAATCGGGTGGGCAGTCATCCCTGTCCCTATTTGTCATTCGGATGCAACTTGGACATCCTGTGTTTGGTTGACAACTGCCGTTCCCAGGATGCACCGTGGCTTTGTCCTACTTTGCGCGTAGGCCACGTTACCAACCTACGATCGCACCCGCGACAACACCCGCGCCGCGACACCGCTCTGCACCTGGAGCTGTCGCCCGTAACGCAAGGCGGTCGAAGGCGATGACCAGCGCAGCGTCAGCGCGATGCCTGCGCCGTCCTCGCCCGCGGCGAACAGGTCCTGGGTGAGCCCGACGCGCAGCGAATGGGTGGACAGCGTCTTGATGGCAGTGTCCAGTTCGCCCGCTGGCAGATCGACCAAGCCGGCGCGAGCAGCGCCGAGAGCGATCCGGCGGTAGATGCCGGTGACGCCCTGTCGAGTGAGGGGTTCACTGCCGACGGTATAGGTGACAAGCAGGGAAGCACCGGCTTCATCGGTCTCGCCCCAGCGGGCGTCGGCGATTTCCTTGGCCCGCTCGCGGCGGCGATCGACCCCGACCCTGCGAAACAATACCCCTTCGCTGATCCCGCTTTCCGAGCGCCAGACGGCGATCCGCCGCATGGTGTCGGCCGACAGCCAGGCCCAGGCACCGAGACCTTCCTGATCGGTCTTGGAGCGGGGCAGATGGAGCAGGCCGGTGCCGTCGCCCTGCGGGCGTAAATCCTTGATCTCGATTGCGGTGAGTTCGCTGACCCGAAGCCCGGCATCGTAGCCGAGCGACAGCAGGGCGGCATCGCGCACGCCCTGGACATCGCTGCTGCACGCCTCGAGCAAGGCGGAGATCGTGAACCCGCCGGCGCCGCCGAGCGCGCCGCCGAAGCGCAGCGGTGCGGCCTGGCGCTGCGCGGCGCCCTTGCGGCGGCGCTGCGCGCGCAGCGCATTGCGCACCATCGGGGCCGAAGTCGGCGGCAGCTCACCGCCAAGGTCGAGTATGCGGTGCACCGTCGCGAGACTAGCGATCCGGCGGCTGAGCGTAGCGGGCTTCTTGCCGTCGGCTTCGAGGATGCGCAGATAGCGCACCAGGTCTTCAGGATCAGCCGGCAGCGCGCGGCGGTGTTCGTGCGCGCACCAGTCGAGCCAGCAATCGAGATCGGCGGCAATCGCCAGCTTCGACGCGGGCGCCATCGCCTCGAGCGCGGTCTCGATGCCGATGCCGCTGACGGGGGGCATGTCCTGCGGTGCGGCGCGGCCGAGCGTTGTCATCAGGCGTTCGTCGGGCGTGGGGGCATTGGCGCGCCGCGCATGGCGACGCGGCAGCGGCCCGGAGGCACGCACCATGATCGTGGTCGCGTGCACCGGCGTGGCTGGATTGCTCTGGGATAGTGGATGCACGCCAGAATTTGGCATGCCTGTCTCATCCGGCACGCCGAGATCCGCCAAAGCTAGTGTGTCATCGGGGACTGATTGAGCCTCGTTCGGATCTTCGTGACTCACGCCCTGCCCCGCCGTTCTGTTGTCACCGATAACCACACTGTCATTACCATAACACGCGATTATGGAAAGTGCCTATCTGCGGCATGTCACGGAGCAGGGGGCGTGGCTCGAACACCTTCGTTGAGACTCATTGTTGGCGGAGTTGCATGCGAGAGGATGCAGGTCTAGGCTGTGACCTGTTACCGCGCCGACCGCAAGCGAGCCCATCATGACCGTTCAGATCAACATCACGCCCAATGGCCGCATGAGCCTGCCGGCTGACATCCGCAAACGCCTGGGCCTGAATGGCGGCGGTGCGATCTATCTTGATGAAACCGACGACGGTGTGGTGCTGCGCACTGCCGCCCAGGCCGTGGCCCGCGCACAAGCGCTGGCCAAACGCTACACCGGCGACAAGCCGGACAGCTCAGTTGAAGCCTTTCTCGCCAACCGCCGCGAGGATAGCGGCGAATGAGTGAAATCGTGCTCGATGCCTCTGCGCTGCTGGCCATGCTTAAAGGCGAGCGCGGCGCCGCCAAGGTTGCCAATGCCATCGCCGGCGCGCGGATCAGCGCGGTGAACTATGCCGAGGTCGTCAGCCATTTTGTGCACGCCGGCATGCCGGAACGCGAAGTGGACGCCATGCTCGATCCGCTGCCGATGACGGTCGTGCCGGTGGACAAGGCGCTGGCTCAGTTGGCCGGTCGTCTGCGGGCGGTGACCTCGGAGGTTGGCCTGTCGCTCGGCGATCGCTGCTGTCTCGCGCTTGCCCGCCGTGACGGTCTGCCCGCGTGGACCAGTGATCTCGCCTGGAAAGCCATCGCCGATGCTGCGCAGGTCAAGGTGGTCGCCATCCGCTGACTGCGAACGGCGCGTACGACGCCGGTTCGGAGCGCGTTAGCCGATCGGGATCGGCCTGCTTTGCTCGGCACACATGGCGTTGAACGCGGCCTTTTCCCCCTCGATATTGTCGCGGATCCACTCAGGGTGGGCTTGCACCCGCTCGCGAAGTTCGCGAGGCCAGCGGTCGCCGTCCCGCGCGAAATTGAACGCCAGATAAATCAAGCCGCCGCGCGACGCTCGGTCGAGAAGCCACTCCAAATTCTGATGCGTCCGCCCTCGAAGCACATGCCAACTCATCATATGGCTGACCTGCTCCGGCGCCAGAATCGTGACGACCGCGCTGAGCAGCCAAGCTCGCCACAAAGGAGAGCATTCCGAATAGACCAAAGGATCCCATTTCCACGGCGCCTGGTTGGGCGTGAACGGCAGCGTTCGGGATACGAACGCATTGATCATACTGCCGTAATTGCGGACCGGCGTCGTCAGCAGCCACACCAGGTCCGTGATAACCGCCAGCAACTGCCGAGGCCGCACCACCCCGACGCCAGGGAGCACGGCATAATGCCCCAGGATAGCCCGGCGCACTTCGCGCTCGAACGCGAACAGCGTGTTCAGCGCGAACTCGGACTGCGGTGTCACCTCGTTATAAGGTGGCCGCGGGGTGATCGACTGCTGCAGGCGCAGTGGGGCGCCGCAATCAGCACAGACAAATTCCAGCCGCGCGCCATATAAGAAACGGGGTGGCTTGCGAGGCTGACAGCGCTGGCAGGAATCGTGACGCCAGGTGTGATGGCGATGACAGAAGATCAGCGGAAACGCGGTTTCGCGGTCCAGGTAGGCCCCGCCCGTCGCGTGCGCCTCTGCAAGGCACATCGCACACCAGGCCAGATCGATATGGCTCAGGGCGCGTTTTTGATGTCCAGCTGTTTGCGGCAACCAGTCGCTCATCAGACCGGGCCAGACGTGCGCCAGATCCAGCGCTTGCAAGCGTGCCGGGGGCACACGGCAAGCGGCAGCGAGCTGCGCCGCCTCAACCGGGTCCAGCGCAATGTCGGGCCGTGCCAGGCGACCGGCGTGGGGTGCGAGCCATTGCCGCAGTTCCTCCCCATCAAGATCGTACAGGGCGGCTGTGCGACCGAGCCACGAGGAAATCAACTCGTCTTCATGGGGTCGGGGCGCGGCGGGCAGTACCACCCTCGACATGCACGACCTTCAGACCGAGGCCGCATCGGCGCGAGCCTGCCCACGCCGCCGCGCCAGAGTCTTCATGCTGACCGACGGCAATATCAGATCGGCCGCGTCAAGGTCCCGGACGGTGATATGCTCGGCGCCCGTTTCGATCGCTCGCACCGCCAGCGTTTCGACCAAGCGGAATATCCGTCCGGTGTTACCATCACTGAGGTCCAGGATCGCCTGGCGGCATCGCTCATCTGTCAGCTCCGATGATGCGCGGAGCGGCAGGATGGCGCTCATCGTCATCAACAGGAGTTTGAGGGGCTCGTCATCCTGCCAGCGGGTTAGTTCGACGGCATCGAAGCGTTCGGCAAGGGCGGCGTCGGTCAGGAGCGCAGCTCTCGCCTCGTGGTTCCCCGTGCATACGATCGGTATCCGCAGATCATTCGCGAGATAACGCAGCGTGTTGAGGAAGATACGTTGTTGACGCGCGGTGCAGGCCAGCATGTGGTTGATCTCATCCAGGATCAGCATGCGCGCGCCGACTTGCGTCATGAGGCGGCGTGCGAGGTGCCGCGCGCGGCCGACTTCGGTTCGTCCTTCCGACCACGCGACCCGGCCCGAATATCCAGCCCCCAGCGCTTCGAGCAGTTCCCCGTAGAATTCGCCTTCGGTGGGCTGCGGTGGCAACTGGACCGTGACGACCGGAATGGAAGCGACGCCGGTGCTGTCATCGAAACCGCGCGGGTTCTCCGCTCCAAACCGTTCGACAATGCGCGTCTTGCCCATGCCCGTCTGCCCGTAGACGAGCAGGCAGGGCATGCGGGTGCGCGTGGGATAGTCGAGCATGGTTTGCAGCGTTGTGCGCACCGTCTCCGCCTTGGGAAATCCTAGCCAGCGGTCCTGCCGGATCCAAGCGATGCGCTCGGTATCGGGCCGCAGCGCCCGCTCGCGATAGCCTTCGGCCAGATGGGTCAGATCGGTCATCGCTGTAAATCTTCAACGACGAATGGAAGCGTCGGTGGCGGCGCCGGCTTGGCATCTATAGAAGCGTGAACCGCTACAGGCGGACCGAGCCGCCGAGCCTGTACTTCACGAGCTCGGCGCGCGTCGGCCAGCGCATTGCGGGTCCGTTGCAGCGTCAGCCGTGCGGCCTTGGTCTTGTGTGCCGCCTCGGTGACAATCATGCGCTGGGTCTCTACTGCCTCGAAGATCAAGGCCTCGTTCCTGGCATTGCATCCTTTCTCGCGAAGCGCCCGCACGGCCATTTTCTGTTCCCAGCGGGTGATCGCCGGACGCCGGATGTCGCGATACGGAACTTCGAGGTGCTCGCCGTCCGGCAGTTCTAGCCATACCCGCGACAGGTCGCGCGGGTCCCAGCGCACTGGCATGCGCTGCCCGCGCCGAGTGTACCAGCAGGTCAGGGCATCGTCCCAGTAGTGCGTATTGAACAACTCGATGCCGTTCGGCGTCACGGCGCGCAGCGCGCACGGCAGGAAGTCGAAGAGGAAACGCGCCGGATCGAGCGGAAGGCGCATCAGTTCTGGTCGCCGATCCAGGCCCTCCTCCCAGGCCAGCGCTGGCGGGATGCCGATGCCGCGGTGCGTTTCGGCATGATAGGGACCGATGACCTGCGCCGCGAGCCAGGCTTCCAGTTCGCCTAACGTCAAGCACGCGCGCCCTTCCGCATCGTAGTCGCCGCGCTCGGCCACATTCGAAAAAGTCGTGCCCGGAAGAAGGTGAACAGCGCCCATCATCGTCCCGATTAGCCGCTCGATGTGCCCGCCGAAGTGCGGGCGTTTGACCGGCCGATACTCCAGATCGATCGAATAGGTTCGGCAGCCGCGTTTCAGGGCATCGCAGTGATGCTCCCGGGCATTGTCAAGATGGAGGCGATCCATCAATCCATGATTGGGCCAAGGCGCCGTCATCCCGCGCTCTGCGAGCCAGTCCTCCTTGGGCAGCACCGCGTGGCGCATGCACATGGCTACCGCCACCGCCGAAGGCGCCAGAAGGTCGAGGTGAAAGCCCGGAACGCTCCGACTGGCGACATCGATCATCAGTGTCACCCACGGTCGCCCGATCGGTTGTCGGTAGAGATCATCGACCACGATGATGTCGACGAGTGTGTGATCGGATTGGACGAGGTCAAGAGCATAGCCGGCTTCCAACGCCCCGCGCGCCGGCTCCCATCTGTCGTTCGCTGCCTTGCGCCCTTCCCGCGCTCGCATCGTCGAAACAGGCGGTAGCGCCTCAATTCGTGCGGTGATCGCCTTGGTGCTTGGGGTTGGCAAACTCGCCTTGCGGCACTCGTGGCGCAGCCAGCGCCGGAGCGCCTGGACACTCGGCTTTTCGCGGGTGAGATAGACCTCGTCGATGCCTCGCGTGATAAGCTGTTCGGCCTGTGGGGACAGGCGACGGTCTCCTTTCTCCCTGCCCCGCTTGCCCGGCAGCAAAGAGGCCGCACAAGGGGCTTCCCGGTATCGCTTTACCAGTTCGAGGAACCGGGACCGCGCCACACCAAGCTCCATCATGGCCAGGGCGGCCACCGCGGAGGGAATGCGCCCGCAGCCGGCCAGCGGGCGGATGACCTTTTCGCGGCGCTGGGCCTCCGCCCAATCCGCATCGGATGCCGTCAGTGTCTGAGCAACCATAGCCGGGCAACCCTGCTGGAAGTTACAGTGCGATTGTCCGCCTTTTGAGGAAAAGAGTCGAATCCTTCGTGCAGCACGACACCCGAGGGCTTTCTCGGCAAGTTCAACTACGACCACGAAAGCCGGCTCATCTATCCGACTTTTAAGGAACTCATCCGGCATTTAGACCGGCGGAAATCTGCGGTTCCGTCGTCCGGTCATTTAGGAAAACCGACAGGTATCGCACGGTTCAAGATGGGCCATGGTCTCCGAATGGCAGTTGATCTGCGCGAGTGGTTGCCGAAACCATCTCCGGGTCGGTCGCGGCGAAAGAACGCAAGGGCTTTGCCCGGTTGCTCGACCGACTAAAGGATAGCGACGTGCTCGTCGTCACCAAGCTCGACAGGCTCGGTCGCAACGCGATGGATGTGGCCAGTACCATCGCCGATCTCGATCGCATGGGCGTCCGCGTCCATTGCCTGGCGCCGGGCGGTGTCGATCTTACCTCGTCGACGGGCAAGCTGACGATGGGCGTCATCAACGCGGTCGCCGAATTCGAGCGTGATCTGTTGATCGAACGCACCCAGGCCGGGCTGCGCCGCGCGCGGGCGGAGGGCAAGGCCATCGGCCGGCCGGCGAGCCTGACCGCGGACGAACGCGGCGAGGTCGAGCGCCGTCTTGGAAACGGCGACACAGTATCCGCGCTCAGCAAGGCGTTTTCGACAAGCCGGCAGACGATTACGCGGGTGCGCGACGACAAGCGCGTTCAATCCGAGCTCGCCCGAGCAGCCGCCATAAATCCCGGCTAGGTCTTGTCGGTGAACTCTGCTTGGAGCGCGATATTGATGGCGTGGCGATCGATGACACTCGGATCGTAGCGCAGCAGCGGATCGTTCGGAGCATCAAATCCGGCGCGATCAGCCGACGTCCATTCTTCGCCGTCACCTTCCTCACCCTCGCCGGTATCGGTTTCATCCAGCAGATTATCCGTGCCATCTTCTTGATCGAAGCGCACGTCGTCGAGCCGTTCGGGCAGTCGTTCATACCCACCCGGTCCGCCGATATCCTCGGGCGGGCCGGCGCGAGCGCCGTCGACGCAGTCCGGCCAGGCCTTTGTTCGCGCGCCTCGACACGGATCTCGTGCTCCCAGAAATCGCCGAAGTCGGGGGCATCGCAGAATCTGGTCGTAAACGTACGCTCTCATGACCGTCATTTTGGAAGCGGAGCCGCACAGAACCTACACCAAAACTGAGGTCCGGTGTAATTGAAACTGATGATGCACCTGATGGGTGTGCCGCGAGCCGATCGACGACGATTGATCATGCTCTCATCCGCGGATTGACTACCGCATTTCCCATTTCCGTCGTGGGCCTTCCTCTCTCTAAGCACGGGCATCGGTCGAAACCTGCCCCAACGTACGCCGAGGGTTACCCATCTTGCCTGGTCTTCGCGGCACGCCCATCAGGTCCAATAACTTGAGATGCCGTCGTCATGCGGGCTGCATACGTCGCCCGATGTCCCAGACAAATCCCACCAATTCGCGAGCGATCGCCGTGATGACCTTCGGCAAGGGCTTCCCGGACGCAGCCAACATCCGGTAGCGCTGGCACAGTCGGACTTGTGCTTTCCAGGCGATGGCTTTGACTTCATCCGGCAGTCCCTCGACCCGGGCTCGATAGCGGCGTTCTTCCCGCGCTGGCAGTCGATAGGACCAGGCCGCCTCCACCAACATTGCTCGCGCTTCGCGGTTGCCGGTCTTCGTTATTGCGCCTCGGCGCGTCCGGGCACCACTCGACGCTTCAGACGGGACCAGCCCCAGCCAACCCATGAGCTGTTTTGGGGTATCGAACCGACCAAGGTCGCCTATTTCTGCAACTAAGGTGGCGGCGACAATCAAGCCGACACCCCGCAAGGCCTGCAGAGCCTGAACCAACGGCGCCAGCGACCAATAGGGCAATGCCTCCACCAGCATTGCATCCAGTCGGTCGCAGCGCTGCTGTGCTTCCTCGATCCGGCGGATGCTCTCGCCGAATACGAATTGCTGGTGAGGTGCATCAAACGCCTGCTCACCGAGCCAGCGCCAGTGCGCCTTGGTCCAATTGGATCGACCGGCGAACTTGCGCCCATGGCGCAGAAGGAAGCTCAACAACATCTGCCGGCCAGCAACCAAATCGTGTTTCGCCTGGCGTCGCCCACGAATCAGATCACGGATAGCCTCGTGTGCCTCGTCCGGGACCCAGATCGCCGTCAATTCACCAGACCGTAGCAATCGGGCGAGCGTCATCGCGTCACGTCGGTCGGTCTTTATCCGGTCCGCAGGTTTGCGCGGCATGACCGATGGCGCAATCACGCTACATTCCGCCCCCAGATCGACTAACTGACGATGAATTCCGTAGCCACAGCCGCCTGCTTCATAACAGAAATGCAGCGCGACATCCGGGCTGCTCAGTCGGGCCACCAGACGCCGGATCGAATCCTGCGTGTTGGGTATGGTCCCGTAGAACCGGATTTCTCCAGTCCGACCGTCATCGGCGAGCGCAACTGCAATCGTCTCTTTATGGACATCGAGACCGACAAACTTGCTGATCGACATTGTCCTTCTCCTTCCTGACAAGCTGAGCTTACGCCCCACCTGCCTCGAAGCGCGAGGCGAATGACGGTCATTGGGTCTAAG
>Ga0308165_1005758_pt1 | contig 11286 bp, 13 predicted proteins | sample PhyWR2_FD_201032 | JGI IMG/M metagenome (GOLD analysis project Ga0308165, IMG submission 201032) | Phyllosphere microbial communities from UC Gill Tract Community Farm, Albany, California, United States - DLSLW.R2 | ecosystem: Host-associated > Plants > Phyllosphere > Unclassified | place: USA... | reverse complement strand
TCCAAATACACCGATTACTATAAAGTAATCATTGAAAATATTCCAATCATACTAGATAAAAACAGGCAGAAACTTCACTCATTGAGCGTTGTTTCTGTCTGTTTTGGATTGGCTTATTTTTCTTCAATACTTGCCAATAACTGTTCCATTGTGTCTTGATTTGTTTTTGCTTTGCTCTTGAATGTCCATGAGATACTTTGAACAAAATGTTCTTTACCTTCTAAAATATCAATATCATAGAAAAATTTAATTCCATCAACCGCTTGGTAAAACGTATAATTGGTTCCTTTAAGTCCGTTTCTAGTCACTTCTTTTTCTTGAACCTCATCAGGTTCATCGATCATCTGTTCTATAATTAATTCTTTATAGAAATCAAGGCTCTCGAAGTCCTCTTTATTTTCTCCAATGACAACATAATAAATAGTGTTTTTCATATTACTTAATGCAACGGAGGCATCTTCATGTACCTCTTCAACCTCTAATTCTTTCCAACCCTTGATTAAATCAACTGAGAACATCGCCTCTTCTATTTCAAAAGATATTTTTTTATCAGTTGTTCCATCGTCATTTTTTTGACTCACTCGATCGGTTATCCCTACTTCTTTTTTTCTATTATAAAAATTAGTAGTTGAGCAACCTGTTAATAATAAACTTCCTACAATAATTCCAACGATACTACCCTTTTTCAAATTTCCAACACTCCTAAATTAAAATAGCTATCAGTTACTTATCCAATGATTTCAGAAATTTACTGATATGCGTGACTGCAAATGGAATTGCTTCTTCTTTTGGATCGAATTTTGCCGAATGTAACCCATAAGGACTATCGACTCCCAACCAAAACATCGTTCCTGGAACCTTAGATAATAAATACCCAAAATCTTCACCTGTCATGGCTACTTCTGCCACTTCAAATAAAACATCTGGCTCATTTTCCATATAGGACATGAAGTTTTCTGTTGTCTGCTGGTCGTTGATTACCGGCAGATATCCTTTTTGCTCTAAAGAAACAGCTACTTCACAATTAAAAGATTTAGCGATCCCTGCACCGATTTCCCTGATTCTAATTTGAGTCAGCTGATTCATCGCATCTGTCAACGTTCGAATCGTACCAGAAATCGTCGCTTTTCCAGCAATCACATTTGTCGCAGTTCCTGCATTGAACGTCCCAAAAGTGACTACTGCACCTTCGATGGGGTTGACATTTCGGCTGACAATTGTTTGTGCTTGTTGCACGAAACTCATCCCTGCTATGATCATGTCATTTGATGCCTGAGGGAATGCTGCGTGGCCACCTTTTCCAGTTAAAGTAACTTGAACCTCGCAAGTTGCGGCAAAGAGTGTACCGACTTTCGTTGTAATCTTTCCTACTGGCAAATCAGGGTTGACATGAAGTCCATAAAACTCATCTGGTAACCAAGAACCAAATGCGCCAGCCTCATACATTAGCATACCTCCAGCTTCATTTTCTTCTGCTGGCTGAAAAAGGAATAGATAATTATTTTTTGGCTGATTCATCGTTAGCTGCTCCAACAATCCCAAACCGATTGTCATATGAAAATCATGCCCACATGCATGCATCGATCCTACATGTATAGATTGAAAATCAGAGACAACTTCTTCTGTTATTGGTAAGCCATCAATATCTGCACGCCATCCAATTGTTTTAGTTGGTGCAGTTCCATGCACAAATACTAAAATTCCAGTTTGCCATGTTTTCACTTCGATAAAGTCTTTCTCAATTGATGAAATGATTCTTAGCAAAAATTGTTGTGTCTTTACTTCTTCTAAGCCGATTTCTGGTATTTGATGCAGCTGTCTACGAATCTTGATCAATTGTTCTTGAATCACTACTTATCTGCCTCATTTCTATTTCTCTATGACTTATTGTTGAATAAAAACAGGTTTCTGTCAATCCTTCTTTATAATAAATTTCACAATTTTGCACTATTTTCCCAAAAATTTATATGTACTCGATAAAATTTTTAGCAAATTCACTTATTTTTTCTAAATCGATTCCTTTTAGTTTATTTTCCTCACTGATTGGAACCCATGACGGTTTATATCCACCAAAAGAAGTGATTTCAATCGATGCTTCTCTAACAGCTTTTGGAATACTATCAACAATTACTTGTTCTGTTGTTTTTGGTTTTGAATTACATAAGTAACATGCAACCGTTTTAGACAACAACTCAATTTGATTCTTCTTCAAGAAATCTCTGATTGGTTTATACATTTTATCGTTTCGGACACCAGCGCCAATAATAACATGACTAAATTCAGCTATATTTGGTTGCTGTTGCTCGATATCTAAAAGAGTGGCTCCACTTAACTCCGTACTTAAAAAATAAGCACATTCTTTAGACGCACCCGATTTTGTTCCATATACAATCAATAATTTAATATATTCTATCCTCGATTCTTCCTTTGCTTTACACAAAATACTCTGTTTGTTATGATAAAAATATTAAAATATATTTCGATTAAAAAGAATCTCGTTTAACGAGATATATTAAGCGTAAAGCGAGGAATCTAATTTGTCAAACAATGAAATTTCAAAAAATACTGATGCTATCAACCAACTTACCTCTTTATTACGAGGTTTCGGTTCACGTTCTATTTTACATCAACAAGCTATCATTCAGTCTTTAGGAATCCCCACAAATGATTACATTTCAATTGACTTATTAAATGAATCAGGTCCTATGACAGCTGGTGAACTAGCTGAAAAAACTGGCTTATCTACTGGAACTATCACGGCTTTAATCGACCGATTGGAAAAAATAGGTTATGCCCAGCGAAAAAAGGACCCTAATGATCGAAGACGAGTCATTATTGTACCTACATATGAAGATAAAGAGGAAATAAAAAAAGCTTACCAGCCTTTGGATAGTGCTATGAGAAATCTAGCTCATGAGTACTCCGAAAAAGAGTTGCAATTAATGAATGAATTTTTATCAAAAGCAATCTCAGTATTAGATAGTCAGCTACAACAAAAGTGATTGATCATTGGACCTACAAGCTACTAAAGGACGTATCAAACTTTTTATGTTAAAGCAACGTTTTTATTGTTGTTTCTCTTCGCTTACCTATGCTAGTAACAGTTGCTATTTTAGATAAAAATAAAGTGAGGGGGACATAACTCTTCGAGTCATATCTCACTCACTTAAAATTCGTTTAAACAGCAGAAGTAGAAGTCTTCCTCCATGTTTCTGGGGTTTGAGCATTTACGTGGTATCTAGTTCATTCTTTAACCATTTAAGCAAAAAGCTGTGGTTTATTACTATAATTTGCGTAATTCTTCCATCATATTCGTTTTACTTTTCGTCTTAGCATCGATATCTTTGATTTTTTTAGCTGGCACACCAGCTACAACCGTATAAGGTGCAACATCATCAACTACAATGGCACCAGCTGCAACAACTGCGCCTTCACCAACACGAATACCTTCTAATACAACAGCATTCGCACCAATCAAAACATTGTCTTCGATGATAACTGGCTCTGCACTAGGCGGTTCGATCACACCAGCTAGGACAGTTCCTGCACCAATATGACAGTTTTTCCCAACGGTGGCACGTCCACCTAAGATAGCCCCCATATCGATCATCGTTCCTTCGCCTATCACTGCACCGATATTGATCACAGAACCCATCATGATTACAGCATTGTCACCAATTTCTACTTGATCTCTGATAATGGCGCCGGGTTCAATCCGTGCATTGACCTCTTTAATATCTAACATTGGAATAGCAGAGTTACGCGAATCGTTTTCAATCACGTAATCTATGATATTGTCCTTATTCTCTTCCAAAAATTCTTTGATTATCTTCCATTCACCAAACAAAGTGCCCGTTTTACAATTAGTAAATGCTTGAATCTCTTCTGGAAATGTTACTTCCTTGAGCTTGCCTTTTAACGTGACCTTTACTGGTGTTTTTTTCTCTGCGTTTCCAATATAGTTAATGATTTCATATGCGTCCATAACATAACTCCCTTCAAATTAAGTAACAATGGTGCTACTTATAAGGTATTAGCTTATCAAAAAATCAAAGAAAAGTGAATAGTTATTTATCAATATTTAGATCACTTTCATTTCTATAGATTCATCATCTGATTTTGGTAAGATGATATTTTTTCTTTCTAATTCATGAGCCATGTGATTAATCGCTTTTAATAATTCTTTGCGCGTGATGATTCCTTTAAAACATTGATTATCATCTACAACAGGCAGAAACGCAGCATCTACAAGCAAATGTAGAACATCTTCCAATTCCCATTCTTCCCCGATGATCGGGACGTTGACTTCCATAACATCAGCCACTGTAAAATCTTTTAATTTATCGAAATCAACCGATGTGATATCAAACATTTTATCCACAACATCAGATAAACTGATCAATCCCACAAAACGATCGCCTTTATCTAAAACAGGGATTTTTGAATATTTCACTTGAGATAATACCAATAGAGCGTGACTTAGCGGATTCAAACACATGACGTTTGCAACATTTTCCGCAGGGATCAAAAAGGTATTTTCTTTTTCTAATAATAATTCTTTTACAGCAGTTCCAATCATTGGAGTGCCTCCATTTCATTTTCTTTGCCACATTAACCATTGTACCGAAAACGAATGCAAATGTCTTGGAATTCAAACTTTTTTCATAACTCTTAAAAAAAATTAAGGTTTGACCTTAGTTTCTTCACACTTAGTTTTTAACAACATTATCTAAAAATTGGTTGGCCTATAACTCTTTGAGTTAGTCCAATATTATGCGTATTTCAAATAAGAAGCAGAATTTCCAGCAATCTTCTAAAACCCACGTAATGCATTTTTGCATTGCGCGGGTTTTAGTCTAAACTCTCTTTAAAAAAACTTTTGAAACTATGATTTAGTAAATACAAAATGTAAGTCATTATATGGCTCGTGATTTCGACCATAATATTGAATAATCAACTGATTTTCTGTACTTTCAATGATCGCATAAGATTTCAATTGAATCATCCCTCTAGGTTGGCTGATGCTGCCTGGATTCAAATACAATACATTTGCTCGAATTTCACAGCCAATTTCATGTGTATGACCAAATAATACTATATTTGCCCCATGCTTTTCAGCTTGTAAAGCAAGAGAAGTCAATCCAGAGCGAACATTCGCCAAATGGCCATGGGTCATAAAAATAATGTCCAATCCAGTACGTTCTACGATTGAATCTGGAAACTCAGGATCATAATCACAATTTCCCTTTACAACAATGAAGTCTTTCCATAGTTCATCAGTAGGTTCCAATTCTGAATCACCGCAGTGAAACATTTTATCTACTTTTCCTTGATAGTTTTTTACTAAATCAACTAAAATATCACGATCACCATGATTATCACTTACAACTAGATATTTCATCCAAGACCTCCTAATTCTCCAACCAATTTTTCCATTCTTTTCTCAATTTTGCAACTGCTTTCCCGCGATGACTGATTTCATTTTTACGCTTATCTGATAGTTCAGCAGCTGTTTGTTTTTCTTCCGGAATGAAAAATAAGGGATCATAACCAAACCCGTGCTCACCACGAGGAATCGTCCCTATTTCCCCAGACCAGTCCCCTTCAACAACTAAACTTTCTTTGTTAGGCGCCGCAAAAACTAGGGTACAATGGAATGTTGCCGTTCGTTTGTCCTGCGGGATACCTGTCAATTCATGCAGCAGTTTAGCATTATTTGCAGCGTTATTCGTTGGTTCACCTGCAAAACGAGCTGAAAATATTCCTGGCATACCATCTAAAGCATCAACAATCAAACCAGAATCATCGGCTAAAACAGGTTGTTTTAAGATAGCTGCAATCGTCTCAGCCTTTAGGCGAGCATTTTCTTCAAAGGTTTTGCCAGTTTCCTCTACATCCGGAAGTTTGGGATAATCCAACAAAGTTTTAACCTGATAGCCCTTTTCAGCAAAAATTTTCGTAAATTCTTTTGCTTTGCCTGGATTTCTTGTGGCTATAACAATGGTGTTTTCTTCTGTACCATTCGTTATTTCAGGCGATTGGCTCATCAGGGCTTCTTTTTGATAGGAAATTAAATGTTCGATTCCTGTTTTCCCATAGAATAATAATGAATTTAGCTCATCACCAGAAAAAGTTGACTCTTCTCCAGTTCCTTGAACCTCAACAAAATTACCCGATTCAGTCATCACTAAATTCATATCCACTGCCGCAGCAGAGTCTTCTACATAATCCAGATCAAGCACACAATTTCCCTCATTTAGAATACCTGCACTTACAGCAGCTAGATATTCTTTGATGGGATTCTCTTGCAAGACCCCTGTATTTAATAGCTTATCTACGGCGAGTTTCATTGCTACAAAAGCGCCTGTTATGCTTGCTGTTCGTGTTCCTCCATCAGCTTGAACAACGTCACAATCGACTACGATACTTCGTTCTCCTAGCTTTTGCAAATCAATCACAGCTCTTAAAGAACGGCCAATCAATCGTTGAATTTCCATTGTCCGACCAGTTAGTTTTCCTTTTGCACTTTCTCGGATATTACGCGTATTCGTAGCTCTTGGCAACATACTATATTCCGCAGTCACCCAACCTGTCCCTTCACCTCTTAGAAAGGGCGGAACCTTTTCTTCTACAGTTGCAGAGCAAATCACCTTGGTGTCCCCAAAAGATATAACAACCGAGCCTTCCGGGTGCTTATAAACATTTGTTTCTATTGTGATTTTTCTTAATTCTTTTGCTTGTCTTCCGTCGTGTCTGATCATGCATAACGCCTCCTAAATTTGAAAAAATGTATGACTTTGTCTGGTATTGTTCTGAAAATAAAAACAGGAACATTTATTTTCATCCTATTAATCCTCAAAAGGAGATAGTTTAATTTGTTGAACATTGATTGCTTCTTGTTTTAACCAATCATCTGCTATTGCCTTAAACATTTTTGCTGATCCTGTTGTAAAAAATTCGTTTGGTTCATTTTTGAATTGCGGACTATTTGCAATGTCAAAATAATCTAATAACATACTAACTTCACTTACTGTTTCAGCACCAGAGTCAATTAATTTTACTTTACTTCCCATTACATTTTGAATCAACGGTCGTAGTATCGGATAGTGGGTACAGCCTAAAATCAATGTATCTAATTTCTTCAATTGAAGCTGACCTAAGGTTTCCGATACAACTTTTTTTGCCACAGACGAATGTGACTCATTACTTTCAACGATCGGAACAAATTTAGGACAAGCTAAGCTTGTTATAATTGTGTTTGGGGCTTTTCTTTTGAGTGCCGCTTCATATGCATGACTCTTAATCGTCCCTGCTGTTCCGATGACACCAATCCGATTATTTTCCGTAGCTTTTAAAGCCGCTCTAGTCCCTGGTAAAATGACACCCACTACAGGAATATCTAATTTTGCTTTGATTTCATCTAACGCAACAGCTGTCGCTGTATTACAAGCGATTACTAACATTTTAATATTTTTTTCTAAAAGAAAGTGAGTCATCTCCCATGTAAATTGAATGACTTGTTCACCTGGTCTTGGTCCATAGGGACATCTTGCTGTATCCCCAAGATAAATCAATCGTTCGTTCGGCAATTGCCTTAATGCCTCTTTTATCACCGTAAGTCCACCGACTCCGGAATCTATAAAACCTATTGCTTCATGATTACTCAAATCAATCAAACCTTTACAGTATTTTTTCAACACTCTTATTTTCTACTTTTTACTACTTTATTTCAAGTTTTATTGTCGTACTTCTTCTATTATAACATTTTTTGTTAAAAGTTTTCTTATGTTAGAACCTCTATTATTGTGCTTTTTTGCTCCTTGCTAAAAAAAAACTAGTATTCTCTTTTTTCATATGTTATAATTTCTAACATTAACAAACGAATAGATTTATGATGAATAGATTAAATATAAAAGAAAACTGTTTTTATAAAAAGACAATGTGAAATGGAATGATATTGCTATTAAAGGTTATTATATATATGTATAATTTCTTAAAAAGACTCTTTCTATTTTCTCAGTTTAAATCAATGCTAGTGATTTTTTAATTTTTGATCTATCCTTCCACCTACTCACCAATCTACATTCATTGAATATGATGTGATAATTTTATACATAAAGGAGAATGACTATGATTTCGTTGGACCATGTTAATAAGTTTTTTGGGGATCATCATGTATTAAAAGATGTTTCCTTAAACGTCAACGAAGGAGAAAAGATTGTAATCATCGGACCTTCCGGTTCCGGTAAAAGCACTTTGATCCGCTGTATCAATCGTTTAGAAAAGGTCAGTGACGGCCACATATTGGTAGACGGTATCGATATTACCGAACCCAAAGCCCCCGTCCAAAAAGTTAGGCAGAAAGTTGCTATGGTTTTTCAAAGTTTCAATTTATACGCTCACAAAACAATCATTCAAAATTTGACTCTTGCACCCATAAAGGTCAAAGGAGTCAGTAAAGAAGAAGCAACCAAAACAGGTATGGAATACTTAGAACGAGTCGGTTTAGCTGACAAAGCAAATGCCTATCCTGCTCAATTATCAGGTGGCCAACAACAACGCGTGGCGATTGCAAGAGCTTTGAATATGCATCCAGAAATCATTCTTTTTGACGAACCCACCTCAGCACTTGATCCAGAAATGATTCAAGAAGTATTAGACGTGATGGTCGATTTGTCCAAACAAAACATTACGATGATTTGCGTTACTCACGAAATGGGTTTCGCACGTCAAGTAGCTGACAAAGTTATTTTTATGGATGATGGGCAAATCATTGAAACGGGAACTCCCGAACATTTCTTTACCAATACTAAAAATGAACGCGCTAAAGAGTTTTTAAGTAAGATTATCCATAATTGATTTTTTAAATAGAACAAAACATTACTGAGGAGGAATTTTAAATGAAAAAAACAAAAAAATTATTAGGTGCTTTATCCCTTGCTTTGTTACTCGGTTTAATCGTCGGCTGTGGTGGTAGTGAAGACAAAAAAACGACAGCTTCTGGAACTGATCTTCAAAAAATCAAAGATGCTGGTGTAATTAAAGTTGGTGTTAAAGAAGACGTGCCCAATTTTGGCTATATGAATCCTGATACGAATAAAAATGAAGGGATGGAACCCGACATCGCTCGCTTAATTGCAAAAGAACTAACTGGTAGTGAAGATAATGTAGAGTTTGTCGGTGTAACTGCAAAAACTCGTGGTCCTTTACTGGATAATGGCGAGCTTGATATGGTCATTGCTACATTTACCATTACTGACGAAAGAAAAGAAACCTATAATTTCACCACTCCATATTATAAAGATGAAGTTGGTTTCCTAGTACGAAAAGATGACAAATTCACAGATACCGCAAGTTTAGACGGAAAAACAATCGGCGTTGTTCAATCAGCAACGACAAAAGAAGCCATTGAAAAACAAGCGAAAGAATTAGGTGTCACGTTTAAATACCAAGAACTAGGCTCTTATCCTGAGTTAAAAACAGCCTTAACGTCAAAAAGAATCGATGCGTTTTCAGTGGATAAATCGATTTTAACTGGTTATGTCGATGACAGTACAGAAATTCTTAAAGATGGTTTTTCACCTCAAGAATATGGCATTACTACAAAGAAGGCAAACACAGAACTAAATGAGCAATTAAACAAGTCCATTGAAAAATGGAAACAAGATGGTACTTTAGATAAAATTTACAAAACGTGGAATCTAGACTAACTCTTCTCGTTTCTATGTTATTTTGTTAAGGATTGGGAGGAAACTATATGTTCATTATAGCGAATGCAGGACCTTTTGCACTCTATCGCTGGGAAGCATTATTCAAAGATTGGCGATTATTTGCTGATGCTTTCCTATACACCATTTTATTGGCGATCGGTTCATTGATCGTTGCGATGCTATTAGGTATCTTTTTTGGTAGCTTATCAACAATGCATAATAAACTATTAAATTTAATTAGTCGGATTTACGTGGAATTTTTTCAAAATACCCCTTTATTAATTCAGTTCATCGTTGTCTATTATGGCTTTCCGTTAATTAGTCCGATGCTGACTTTTTCAACGACTACTATTGCAATTATTTGTGTTGGTCTTTATCATGGCGCTTATATTTCTGAGGTCGTGCGTTCTGGTATTGGCGCTGTTCCTAAAGGACAATTTGAAGCCGCTTATTCTCAAGGTTTTTCTTACGGCAAAACAATGCGTTATGTTGTATTACCTCAAGCATGGCGGATCATGTTACCACCATTGACCAACCAAATTGTAAACTTGATCAAAAATACATCCACTGTGGCCATTATCTCAGGAGCAGATGTGATGTTTACAGCAAATAGTTGGTCTTCCATTAATTTAAATTATATCCCAGCCTTTGCAGTAGCAGGATTTCTTTACTTTATCCTGTGCTTTCCTTTGGCTAACTTCGCTCGAAAATTGGAAGAAAATAATAAAAAAGCTTATACCAGATAGGAGGTTCGCAAAATGTCTTTCTCAGACCAAATGAGTCAACTTCTGACCGGCAATAATTTGCGCTTTTTATTTGATGGTTTGAAGCTTACTCTTTATATTTCTTTTGTATCAATTGTTCTAAGTACAATTTTTGGAACAGTATTAGCTGTTTTAAGAAATCAAAAATCAGGTCCTTTAAAATTTTTAGCTAGTTTATATATCGAAATCGTGCGGAATATTCCTAACTTATTGTGGATTTATGTTATTTTTTTGATTTTCAAAATAAAGTCTACTCCCGCAGGGATTGTTAGTTTCACCGTTTTCACTACTGCAGCATTAGCGGAAATCATTCGTGGCGGTTTAAATGGTGTTGATAAAGGACAAAAAGAAGCTGCTCGGTCGCAAGGATTTAGTAATTTCCAAATTCTTCTGTATATTGTTTTACCACAAGCGATTCGAAATGTGTTACCGGCAATTGTTTCTCAATTTGTGACAGTAATTAAAGATACTAGCTTCTTATATTCTGTTATTGCTTTGCAAGAATTATTTGGGAAATCCTATATCTTAATGGGACGTTATGCTCAAACTGGACAGGTTTTTGCAATTTACGGTTTAGTTGCTCTAATGTATTTTGTCATTAATTTTTCCATTTCGCAATTTTCCAGATGGTTATCCCGAAACTGGGCTTAATCAATTGATAGATAAAGAAAGAAGCCAAGCTATTTGTAGTGACCCCAAAGAGTTAGACTTTTTTCGGAGTAGAGAAATCTACTCCGTTTTTTATTCGTTATTAAGCTGCTTTACTTTCGGCTATTCGAAACTGTACAGGACTTTTCCAGTTCAGTTTCTTT
>Ga0308165_1005757_pt1 | contig 11287 bp, 11 predicted proteins | sample PhyWR2_FD_201032 | JGI IMG/M metagenome (GOLD analysis project Ga0308165, IMG submission 201032) | Phyllosphere microbial communities from UC Gill Tract Community Farm, Albany, California, United States - DLSLW.R2 | ecosystem: Host-associated > Plants > Phyllosphere > Unclassified | place: USA... | reverse complement strand
CGTAGTTCAGACTGAGTTAACGGCGTTTTTTTATCATTTATAGACGTAAAATATGTTTTTTATCATATGGTTGAAGTGGTTTTTTGGGGTGGGGTTATGACACTATGCGCTAAAGATTTTTTGACAGGGCTGTCTGACGCCCGGGATATCTCACGATACTGGTCAGGCATAGGGATAAAGTTATTGCTAAAACTGCGTTATGACGCAGAGTCAGTGCCTGCAGCCAGCGCAACTTATTTTTTAGGTCTGTGGCTTATCGGTGGTATTTTTTACTTTATCGAAAAATTGATTTTCAACTTTCAGATAATCATTCCAATCAGCTTTATCAATTTTCAAGGCAGCTGTAGCAGAATTAAAGCGGTGCTCTCATCCGTGACTAAAACGGTGGCATTGTTTCCTGATAACAGCGCATGCAGAGCAGGGACTTTATCTGCTCCACCGGCAATACAAATACGCTCTGGTATCTGTTTTAATTTTTCGAGCGTAATGCCTATCATTCTATTATCCAGCTCCCCCATCACGGGGTTACCAGAGTTATCAAAAAACCGTCCGGCCATAATACCGACGGCGCCGTTATCCTGATAAGGCAGGGCATCATCTTGCTCTAAATAGCCGCTCACAAAAGCCATGCTTTGTGGCCCTAAGTCAGCCATTCCAAACACAATTTTTGAGCAGGAGTGCAGCAGGGAAAATTTCTCTTTAATACTTTTCTCTGCCATTAACGCTTCTTTTAACGCGTAACTAGAGACGATGCCAGGGGCATGAAGATTGACACAGCGAGCATGCAGCCTGACGGCCATATTCGCAGTACAGCGTTCAGTGGATGATTCATAGGCCCCCATTGCGCTACCTGCAGCCTGGACGATGGTCAGGTTGGGCTGTGTCGTTTCAGGCACGGTTTCAGACATAGCCAGTACCGTCTTTCCCCAGCAAACCCCGAGAATATCTTCAGGTTTGATAACCGAAGTGAGATAGCGACCCGCTGCTCGTCCGATACGTTGATAATCGGGACTGACGCCGCCATCATCGGGAACCACAATCACCGTTTCTAATTGATAGCGGGCCTTGAGTTCGCGTGCCCCGCGTACTGCCCCAAGATGTTGTGGGGCAACACTTATTGAGACAATACCCTCATCCCGTGCAGCCTGGAGCATTTTCACTACGGTAGTCCGTGACACATGCAGCAGGTCGGCAATTGCTTGCTGCGTCATGCCTTCTTCATAGTAGAGCCAGGCTGCCCAAATTAATGGATTACCATAAAATTCAACGGGAACATCTGCAACTTTATCGTGAACCAGTTGATTAATAGGGTATTCCATTATTTTTATCCGTTAATTTTCCAGAGACTGACTTAATTGTGCCTGCTTCATGGCATCCACGTCATCTTAAACCGTACAGAAAGTGACAAATGTCACGAAGTTCTGCTCATATGTCACGCCGAGTTTGACAAAAGTTTTCCTGAAATGTCATATGTCACTAGCGAACAATGCGATAAATATTTTTATCACCGGAGCAAACAGCATGACGACTGACTCAATTAAAAATCTTGATGTGCGTGAATCGATGATTCGTACCTGCCTGAAAATGAACGAAGTCGGTATCAATCAGGGAACATCTGGCAATTTATCGGTACGTATAGAGGGTGGCTTTCTGATAACGCCGAGTTCAATGCCTTATGACCGAATGCAGCCAGCAGATATTGTCGAGATGGGGTTTGATGGTCGCTGGGAAGGGCTGCATATGCCTTCATCTGAATGGCGTTTTCATCGTGATATTCTGGCGGCGCGTCCGGAACGTAATGTGGTGCTTCATACCCACTCGATGTATGCCACAACGCTCGCTATTCATCATAAAGAGATCCCGGCCTTTCACTATATGATTGCTGTCGCGGGAGGGAGCACTATTCGTTGCTCACCCTATGCCACCTTTGGTTCGCAGGCGTTATCCGACGTTGCTGTGAAAGCTTTAGAAGGGCGTGATGCTTGTCTGTTAGGGCAGCATGGGCAGATAGCGATCGGTACCACCGAGGAAAAAGCATTATGGCTGGCGATTGAAGTCGAAACGATTTCTCGTATGTATGTCCAGGCTCTGTCTCTGGGAGAGCCGCCGATCCTTGATGATGAAGAGATCCAGCGAGTGATTAAGAAGATTAAAACCAGCGGTTATGGGCTGGGTGAAAAGCGCAGCGCCGCTAAGATAATCTAATGTCATATTCTTGCTTGCAGTAAAGAGATCCGGTTGAGTTATTCATGTCTTAATAAGTTTAAGTGAGCGTTATGGCACAAAATTAACGCTTTTCTGCACAACCTCAGTCGAGCATTGTCGGTAGGCTAAAGGTCCTGTCCATCACGTGGAATCGAAGATGAAAAATATTATTATAATATCGGCTGCTGCTTTGCTGGGGATGAGCTTTAACACCTTAGCAGCGAATAGTTTTAGTGTTACCAGTACAGATATGAGCAGTAATAAACCGTTGTCACAACAGCAAGTGTTTAACGATTTTGGTTGCTCAGGTATGAATCTTTCGCCACAACTGGCATGGGCTAATGCGCCTGAAGACACCAAAAGTTTTGCCATTACTGTATATGATCCTGATGCACCAACCGGTAGTGGCTGGTGGCACTGGACTGTGGCTAATCTTCCGTCGACCACTACCAGCTTGCCAGCCGGGGCTGGAGATAAGCAGAACCCACAGTTACCGTCTGGAGCAGTGCAAGGGCGTAATGATTATGGCTATGCTGGTTTTGGCGGTGCTTGTCCGCCACTGGGTGCTAAACCACATCGCTATCAGTTCACTGTCTGGGCATTAAAAACCGAAAAATTGCCGTTAGATAATGAATCAAGCGGTGCAATGGTCGGGTATATGCTGAATAATGCCGCACTGGCTAAAGCAGAAATGACGGTAAAATTTGGGCGATAAATTGCACGCTAATGCGGTGTCAAAGGTACAGGTACGCTTTAATCGCCTGACGTCTACGGAAGTGCATTCCAGCCGTCTGCATCACTTGCACCGCGTTAAACTTTTCTCTGCTGCGCTTTGCCATGTGACGCAAGGAAGCAAAGTGATTGTGCAGGATGAGAACCGTTTAGTGGCGACTACCCGTTCACTGATTATTATTCCGGCCAATACCGCGCTGGAAATTATTAATCGGCCTGAAAACGGTTTTTTTAATTCTGATTTGCTCTTCTTATCACCCGAAGTCCTCAGCCGTTTTAAGCAGCACTATCTACAGAGTTACACTGCCAGTCAGCTGACCTCACTGTGTGCACCTTTTAGCACCGATCTCTCTTTTATCTGGTCTTCGGTACTGCATGCGGTACGCAATAATCTGTCGGCTACCGTGCAGGAACATCTGGTGATGGGGTTATTGCGAGTACTGCATCAGGAGGGGCTGGCAGGGCCACTGTTAATTGAACCGCGCTGCAACCTGACTGAGCAAGTCAGGCAAATTATTCTGTTTTCACCCGCCACTCAGTGGAGCGTTGAGCATGTGGCCCACCAGTTATCTCTGGGGGCCTCAACCTTGCGACGCAGGCTGCAGAATGAAGGACAGAATTTTCGCCAAATTGTCGAAGAAGTCCGTATGGCATGTGCCCTGTCATTACTGCAATCAACTCGATTACCGGTGGCTGATATTGCGCTAAAGTGTGGTTATCTTTCTGGTTCCCGTTTTACTGCCCGCTTCAAGAACCATTACGGATGCCTGCCAAAAAATATTCGTTAAGATAGCCTATCGCTCAGGTCAGAATGGCGCACTGAGCGGCTAGCAATAGATTATTTAAACGACTTTATTGCCCGAATAAATCTGTCCAGCCCGTCAGCTAATTTTACTCGCGAACAACCCACATTGAATCTGATATAACTGCGGCCTTCATCACCATAAGTGGCGCCCGGCATAATGGCGACTTTTTCCTGATGAATTAAACGAGACTGTAATTCTTTCTCATCAATATTGAGTGGGGAGATATCTATCCATGCCAGATAGGTTGATTCAGGTATCTGCCATGTCAATTTTGGCAATTCAGCCGCTAAACGATCTTTAACATAATTTAAGTTATCAAAAAGATAGGCGCGCAGTTGCTTAAACCAATCATCACATTCGGTATAGGCCACAATATGTGCGATCACGGCAAAAATAGCAGGAGAGGATAAACCGTCACACACTTTTAATTTATTGAAATAGGCTTCACGTGCTGCCGTATCATTAATAATGCCGTAAGCACCGGTTAATGCTGGAACATTAAATGATTTTGATGCTGAGGTGAAAAGTGCGTAGGGTTCAGTGCCAATCGCTGACCAGGGAATATGTTTTGCCTCACCCCAACAAAGATCCATATGAATCTCATCGCTAATTACCCGTACATTATGGCGTTTACACAACTCTGCCATAATGGATAGCTCTTCCTCTGACCATACTTTGCCGGTTGGATTGTGTGGGCTACAGAGCAGTAATATGCGGGTGGTGGGTTCCGCTAATAGTGTTTCCAGTTGCTTCATATCGCAAACCCATTTTTCATCCTGACGGATTAACGGGCAAGGACGGACTCTTCGCTGATTGCCTTCGATGGTCTTAAAAAAGGCATCATAAGCCGGAGTATGAACCACAATACCTTCTCCGGGGTTGCTCCACTGGCAAATTAACTGACTCACCATATAGATAACTGATGGGCCATAAACCACCTGGCTGGTTTGAATCTCGTGGTGAAAACATTTTTTAAACCAGCACTGAATCGCAGAAAGAAAATCGTTATGCTGCCAGCGACTATAACCAAACACCCCATGCTGAGTGCGTTTGATCATGGCTTCAATAATGGGGGGCGCAGTGGCGAAATCCATATCAGAGATAGTAAATGGCAATAGATCAGCTTCACCAAATCTGTCCTGAACAAAATCCCATTGAGTACAATAGGTATTGTGGCGATCAATAGGTTGTGAAAAATCGTTATCTGTTTTCATCGGTGTATCCATCGTTCTGAACAACATCCCCCCTGAGATGATATCAGAGGGGGAAGGGTTAATTTATTGTTCCGTCACCTGCATCAGCCGGTCTAATTCGTCTTTGACGGATTGAACCTGCGGGCCGATAACAACTTGTAAGTTATTATCATTCAGACGAATGACACCAATCGCTCTCAGGGATTTTAATTCAGCATCATCAATTATGCTCATATCCTTAACCGACATACGCAGACGGGTAATACAGTTATCCAGAGAGACAATATTTTCTTTACCGCCTAGAGCCTGCAAGATAGCGGCAGAGTCATAGCCTGATTTGGTGGTAATAGGGGCGGTAGTTTTTGTTTTATTCGTTGTTTTTTCATCGCTATCACGTCCCGGCGTTTTGATATTAAAACGGGTAATCGCGAAGCGGAAAATGGCGTAGTAAGAAACAAACCAGATAAAGGCCACAATGGGTACCATATACCATTTGGTTTCAATGCCATGCAGAATACCAAAGACCACGAAATCGATAAGGTTGCCATCAGTATTACCGATAGTCACACCCGTGACTGCCATAATAGTAAAACCTAAACCGGTTAAAATCGCGTGGATCAGATACAAGAATGGCGCGACAAATAAGAACAGGAATTCAATCGGTTCCGTGGTTCCGCCAATAACACAGGCCACCACTCCGGAAATTAATAAGCCTTTAATTTTATGGCGATTGCCAGGGTGTGCGCAGTGATAGATAGCGAGTGCTGCGCCCGGTAAACCACCTAAAAATGCCGGCATTTTACCTTGTGACAGGAACTGGGTGGCACTTTCTGAGAAGCCATGGGTCGTCGGGCAAGATAATTGCGCCTGGAAAATGGTTAAAGCACCACTGACTTGATTCCCACACACCTCCATGGTTCCGCCTGCTTCAGTAAAACGAATCAGGGCCACGAGAATATGGTGAAGGCCAAAGGGTAATAACAGGCGCTCGCCAGTACCAAAAATCATCGGGCCGAACGCACCCGCACTGCTGATGAGGTTGCCTAATCCCGCAATACCCATGGCAAACCATGGCCAGATTAAGGGTACAAACAGTCCGACTAAACCCAGCACCAGAGTCGTAATAATGGGAACAAATCGCGTCCCGCCGAAAAAGGCCAGTGCATCGGGTAACCGAATGGTATTGAAGCGCTCATGCAGGAAGTAAACGATAATACCGACGATCACTGCACCCAAAATTCCGGAATCAATAGATTGAATACCAATGATATTTTGAATGTTATGGGCTTTTAAAATCAATGGATCGGTGGTCGGTAAAATACCTTTTACCGTGAGGTAGAAATTAGTGGCCAGGTTAAATACCGCGAAGCCGACGAAACCTGCGAATGCAGCAACGCCTTTATTTTCACGTGCTAAACCAAGTGGAATAGCAATCGCGAACATAACGGGTAAGAAGCTAAATGCAAAGGAACCGACTTTACTCATCCAGATAAAGGTTAACTGGAATACTGGATTTTCAAGGAATGGCAGCAATGTGATGACATCGCGACTACTCAGCGAGCTGCCGATCCCTAACATAATTCCGCAGAACGAAAGTAGGGCGACAGGTAACATAAACGTCTTACCTAAACTCTGGAAAAACTCCCAGAGTGTGATTTTTTGCTTTTGTGGTTTGCTCATACAGCGTCCTACAGACAGATGAAAGCCAAGGGTAAAATAGGGTAAAACGTTTAACCTACTTAAGTTGTCTGTTTGATCACAAAAATATCTATTATTTTGTGATGAGAATCTCTAAACAGATAAAACGTTTTATCCTTGATGATGTAAAATAGGCTTCTATTTTCAGGGATGCCGGGTGCGTATGACTGTCAGGAAAGTGACTATCACTGATGTAGCACAAGAGGCGGGGGTATCTGTCGCTACCGTATCACTCGTGTTGAGCGGTAAGGGGCGTATTTCTCAAAAAACGGCAGATAAAGTCAATGCCACCATCGAAGTATTGGGTTATGTGCGTAATCAGCAGGCTGCCTTTTTAAGAGATAATGTTTCTAATGTTATCGGCTTAATTGTCCCGGATTTAACCAGCCCGTTCTATTCTGAAGCCGCTTCTGGTATCAGTCAGTATCTTGAAATACACCATAAAATTGTCTTCTTAACCCAGTGCGGCAAAAGTCGCGAGAGTTTTAATCTCTGTCTGGATAGCTTAATCAGCTATGGCGTCGACGGTATTATTGTGGGTGGCGGATCGTTTCTTAATCATGAAGCGCTACAACGTTTAGCTCATCATAAAATCCCTGTGGTATGTGCTGCCCGGGCCAGCGAGTGTTCCGGCATTGATATTATTCGTCCGGATAATACCCTTGCGGCAAAAATAGCAACTGAACATTTAATAAATAATGGACATCATCAGATTGCCTATTTTGGCGGTGAAAGCCATTCGTTAACCCGAGCAGAAAGAATTGGTGGTTACTGTTCAACCTTGATTCAATATGGTCTGCCATTTAAAACCGAATGGATTATTGATGTTGATAATAAGCAACAGCATATTATTGAGAAAATGACCGACTTTTTGCATCAGTATCCTAAAGTGAGTGCAGTGATTTGTCATAACACTGCGACGGCGCTGGGGGCTTATCTTGGGGCATTAAAAAGAGGCAATACGATTAGCTCGGCTGATAACTACAGTTATTATAACCAGGAAATTACCCTGTTGGGTTTTGATGATATCGGCAGTGAAGCTTTATATGATATCCCGGTTTCCTTTATTACTCAGCCAGCCAGAGAGATCGGTATTAATGCCGCGAGCAGGATTATTCAGCGCATCAACGAGAGTGATGCTTCCCCGCAAAGTATTATGTTATCACCGGGCTTCTCGCAACTTAAAAGTTAACCGCTAACTCCTCCATCCGATCAAATACATCGACACTTCGTTGTCGACCGAAGTATCCCTTGATGAATACAGGCAAAGTATCTGCTGCCTATTCACAGAGGATAAAAATATGATTGCCGTGATTTTCGAAGCTGACATCATTCCCACTCAGCAAGCACGTTATCTGGCGCTTGCTACAGAACTTAAACCGCTATTAGCCGATATCGAAGGCTTTATCTCAATAGAGCGCTTTCAGAGCCTGACGACGGAAGGCAAGGTGCTGTCGCTGTCCTGGTGGCGCGATGAGGAGTCGGTTTTGTTATGGAAAAAAAATCTGCTTCATAAAACTGCCCAGGCTGAAGGAAAGGCTACTATCTTTTCGTTTTACCGTATTCGGGTAGCCAATACGCTCAGAGACTATTCTTCAGCACCCGGAGAACCACGCCATGTATGATCTTCATGTGATATTAAATAATGAGCCTGGCGGGCTGGCATTACTGGGAGGTATTCTGGGTCGTAATGGTGTGGGTCTGGAAGGCGGTGGTGTTTTCACCGTGGCTCATCAAGCTCATGCCCATTTCCTGGTTGAGGATGGCGAGAAAGCCAAAATGGTGCTGGAAAGTGCCGGTTTTCATGTGGAGCATATTTGCCGGCCATTAATCCGTAAACTTAAACAACAACGGCCCGGCGAGTTAGGCGAAATTGCCGCGATTCTGGCAGAAAATGCGGTCAATATTCTGACGCAATATAGCGATCATGCCAATCAACTGATTCTTATCACTGACAATGATACTGTGGCCGAAGAAGTCACTCAACGCTGGGCGGTTATCGCGGAGTAATATGTTAAAACAGGCGAGTATTATCGATGATAGCCAGGCTCTGGAGCACGCGATGGCGACGCTAGCCGCTGCCATGGCGGATATCTCACGGGTAAAAATACTCTGTGCCCTGATGGACGGACGAGCCTGGACGGCGACGGAGTTGAGTGTGGTGGCGGAAGTGAGTTCTTCCACTACCAGTGCGCATCTCGCTCGTCTGGTCAGCGGTAATCTTCTTACCTGTCTGAGTCAGGGGCGTCATCGGTATTATCGTTTGTCGAGTCGGGAGGTGGCTGAACTGCTCGAGAAGGTGATGGGGATATCATGGCAGTCTGCCTCAAGCGCGAAAATCACCACACCTTCTTCACTACGCCTGGCGCGCACTTGCTACGATCATCTGGCGGGCGAAGTTGCGGTAAATATTTATGGCGCGATGCTCGCGCAGGAATGGCTGGCTGAGGATGGCAGCGCTATTACGGCCAAGGGTTTACAACAGTTTGCGCTGTCAGGCATTACGCTAAATCCACAGGCGCGACGTAAAAAATGTAGCGCCTGCCTGGACTGGAGCGAGCGCCGCTTTCATCTGGGCGGTGAAGCGGGAGCCGCTTTTTTTGCCCACTGTGAACAGCAGCAGTGGATAACCCGTACGGCCGGATACCGTGAAGTCGGCATCACCCTTACGGGTAAACGGGCGATTAATAAAATATTCGGTATCCTGATTAGCTAGCCTTATCGTGTCCGGCATTCCAAAGTGAACGACACCGCCCTTCGATCGCCATTGCCGGCATGACGGGGATACTCCAGTTCCCCAACACCACTGATCCCCAGAACTCATATCGCCTGAAGCCCAGGGTCTTCAGATCTGAGATATTTGTATTACACAAATAGTGATATGCCAGAGATCCCCGTACGATAAAGTGGCGTGACTGAAATTAACTACGTGAAATACGGAGGATGCTTATGTTAGTGATTGACTCACTCGGTGCAGACGGGGGGTTCTGGATCAACAAGCCTGAGACTTGTTCGTTTGGCGAGGGGCGTTTGCAGTTAACGACGGAACTCAATACCGATTTCTGGCAGCAGACTTATTATGGGTTTCAGCGGCATACCGGGCATGCGTTTGGGTTTTACGTTGAAGATGATTTCACTGTTCAAGTCAAAGTGATGGCTGAGTTTTCGCATCTTTATGACCAGGCCGGAATACTCCTGCAGGACGATGATAATCACTGGGTTAAAGCAGGCATTGAATTTAATGACGAGCAGTCATCGATCGGCTGTGTGGTGACACGCAAAACATCTGACTGGTCAACGGGCGTTTTTCCAGGCAACCCGGGTGTTTTCTGGATGCGTGCCACGCTGGCAAATGAAGCATTAAGAATACAGTATTCAACAGACGGCGAAACGTGGCCGCTATTAAGATTGTGCCACTGGCCGGAAAGAAAAAAACGTTTTATCGGCGTGATGGGATGTACGCCAGAACGCCACGGTCTTGACGTTACCTTCGAAGATTTTACGCTCGGTGAGCCATCAGGCAAATCGCTACACGATCTGACCTGATAACCGCCTGAGGGTGGAAAGCTGTGCCACTCCTTCTGCTGAGTGGCACAGAATGACTCACTTGCGGCTAAAATCAGTCTTTTAAAGAAGCGCCTTTGGTAGCAATCACTTCTTTGTACCAGTGGAAGCTTTTCTTACGGCTACGCGCCAGGGTTCCGTTACCACTGTCATCACGATCGACATAAATAAAGCCGTAACGCTTGGACAGCTCTGCTTTTGAGGCGCTGACCAGGTCGATAGGACCCCAGCTGGTATAGCCCATAACCTCAACACCATCGTCGATAGCTTCGCGTACCTGGACCAGGTGATCGTTGAGATAGCTGATACGGTAATCATCCTGAACCACGCCATCTGCATCCGGTTTATCTTTAGCGCCCAGACCATTTTCAACGATAAACAGCGGTTTTTGATAGCGATCCCACAGCACGTTCAGCAGGGTACGCAGGCCAACTGGGTCAATCTGCCAGCCCCATTCCGAACTGGCGAGATGTGGGTTAGGGACCATATTAAGAATATTCGCGCGTGCCTGATGATTCAGCTCTTCGTCGGTGGTGACGCAGCCGGTCATATAGTAGCTAAACGAGATAAAATCGATGGTGGCTTTCAGCGCGGCACGGTCGGCATCGGTAATCTCGAGCTGAATACCGTTGTCGCGGAAAAAGCGCAGCATATAACCCGGATATTCTCCACGACACTGTACATCGCCAAAGAACTGCCAGGTGCGGTTTTCTTGTAGGGTTTCGAAGATATCTTCAGGTTTGCAGGTCAGCGGATACACCAGACCACCGAGGATCATATTACCGATTTTAGCATCAGGAATAATCTCGCGGCAGGCTTTGACAGCCAGGGCACTGGCCACCAGTTGATGATGGATAGCCTGGAATACTTCAGCCTTACTGCTGGTTTCAGGCAGTCCCACACCGGTCATTGGGGCGTGGAGAGACATATTAATTTCGTTGAAGGTCAGCCATAGATTAACTTTTTCTTTATAGCGCGCAAACACCGTGCGGGCGTAGCGCTCAAAGAAGCCAATCACTTCACGGCTGCCCCAGCCGCCGTACTGTTTTACCAGTCCCCAGGGCATTTCATAGTGTGACAGGGTGACCA
>Ga0308165_1005749_pt1 | contig 11294 bp, 14 predicted proteins | sample PhyWR2_FD_201032 | JGI IMG/M metagenome (GOLD analysis project Ga0308165, IMG submission 201032) | Phyllosphere microbial communities from UC Gill Tract Community Farm, Albany, California, United States - DLSLW.R2 | ecosystem: Host-associated > Plants > Phyllosphere > Unclassified | place: USA... | reverse complement strand
CCTGTTGACTGTATTTGATAAGAGATGGCTATGAAACCTTTCAATTCGAAAAAAGTGGGTTTAAACGTATTGTTAACTCTGGCGTTAACTTCTTTTTGGGTTAATGATGCGTCGGCAAGATGTAATAAAATTTCGCCGCCTTTTAAGGACTATCTTCTCTATGTTAACTTCGGGTCATCATTATACATTGATCCAGCCACCCCCGTGGGCACCGTTCTTGCTCAGCAAACCATCAGCGGCGATGCGTTGAACAGCCCTAATGGCGGTTGGGTGGGCCTTTGTGATGATGCCGCATCAAAAATCGGCTACTGGTGGCTGGAACAACACAACTCTGAGTCCAAGAGTCATCAGCCTGTCAGTGGCGTGACAGCGCTAACCGCCGATGGCGATATGTATGTTATGCGGGATAATGGTAGTGGTAATCCTTACGGCGGAGGGGGTTCCGGTAGTATCGGTTATACGGTGGAATTGCTTTCCAACGGCAACTATTTACCTTTCAGTGAAGTGGGCGGAAGCCCGCCTATTAACGTTCCACCATTAACCGGTGGTGCCTTATCAGGTATCCCTTGTGCATCTGCAAAAAGTGGTGCTTCTGGCTATCCGCCTTTTACGGGTAACTGTAAAACCGGGCAATACGTCTTTAACTGGCGGCAGCTGGGTTCATTTTCTATGCGGGTGACATTGTATCGTCTGAAGGGAACCGTACCCGCAGCCGGTATCACGATGTCAGGTAACGACGGCGACCGTTCTTTCAGCTTAATGAGTCTGATGGATAACAGCTCAACACCGCCGTCGATTAACAAAAATATGTTTAACCTGACCCGAATTGCTTTGAGCAGTCCTGTCGTTCTGCGAACAGCGCCATGTAATAACTTTAGTTATCCGACGGTAAACTTAAATAAAGTCAATGTGGGCGCATTTAAGACAGTGGGACAGCCTGCTAGTGGTATTGCTGATGTTCCAGTCAATGTGTCTGCTAAATGCTCCTCAAATACGGCGGTAAAATGGGCGGTGATGGGAACCAGCGACAGCTATAATCCTGATGGAAGTCAGGGTATTCTGGCCCTGGATACGGTGGATAATATGGCCAGTGGTGTCGGTGTACAGTTAACCAAAACCACAGGTGAACTGCTGCCTATTACCCCGGCTAACAGCGTCAATTATCAGTGGATCGACACGAATCTGAAAACGAATGCCAGTGGCGCTTTACTGATACAGTTTATGGCACGCTATGTTCGGGTCGGTGATGTTTCACCCGGAATCGCTAACTCTCATGCTTATTTAATCGTGTCGCCAAAATAACGGCTAAACCGACAGCATATCAATCCAGCCCGCTTTCACAGCGGGTTTGCCCCTGTCATTATCAAGCACTGTCGGCGTCTGATGTGATGAGATTCATCAATGCTCGCGTATTGGCGGTCATTCCCCCTTTACGCCATATCAGTTCGGTGGTCACCTCACTACTCGCCGGGTCAAAGGGATGAACAGTCATTAAATTGGCCGCCGGAAAGGTCTCCAGTATCGGTCTGGGGACTATCCCTACGCCCATCCCGGCACTGACTCCGCCTAGAATGGCATGGTAGGAGGACATTTCAGCCAGACGATAAGGGCGGATGTTTGCCTGTCTGAGCCAGTTTGTCAGCCGGTCCCGATACGAACAGCCATCGCGGAAGACCAGCAAGGTTTTCTGCTTTAAGTCATCCTGTGTCCGGATGGCAGAGTAATCAGCCGGAGCAATCATCACCAGCTCTTCTGTGAAAGCAGGTAGGCGTTCAAGTCGGTCATCGGTGGGAACATCGGCGATAAAAGCGGCGTCCAGTTCGTGATTCACCACGGCTTCATACAGGACTCGACTGATACCTGTAGTCAGCTCAATACTCATGTCAGGATACTGACGATAGAGAGCGGAAAGCGGAGCCGGTAAACGGGTTGCCGCCATACTGTCGAGTGCGCCGAGCCGGAATCTACCGCCTGGCTGTGGTTTTATCGCCTGCTGTTCAGCCTGGTGCACCAGCGCAATGATTTTTAGCGCATTTTCATACAACAACTGGCCTGTGGCTGTGGGAATAAACCGCCGATCGGCTTTGATAAACAGCACGGTGCCGAGTTTACTCTCCAGATTCTGTATCCTTGTTGTGATAGCGGAGGGGACCCGACAGAGTGACCTGGCGGCAGAGGTGATACTGCCTGTTTCGGTCAGCGCAACGACGGTCTGAAAGTCTGAGATATCCATATATTCACCAAAATTGAAATATGGATTCTATTTTATTCAATTGAAAAGAAACTTCATGTTTTTTATTTTACGCCTCTGATGCTGGCGGAAATTTTCCGAAATCAGCGTGCAGAAAATTATTGAGGCTAAAATGAAAAAACTCGGACTTATCGGTGGCACCGGCCCTGAATCAACCTTGCTGTATTATCGAAAATTTGTTTATGAAGCGAATGCGCGTAAAGGTGAGCATTTTTTCCCCAGTCTGACTATCGAAAGTATTAATGTTTATGATGTACTGGCGATGTGTGGCAAGAAAGATTATCCCGGGCTGACAAATTATCTGGCAAAAGCCGTGGCGAATCTGGTGGCTGCGGGGGCTGAAGTTATCGCCCTGACAGGCAACACGCCGCACATTGTCTTCCACGAACTCCAGGCCACAACGACGGTGCCCCTGGTCAGTATCATTGATTCCACTTGTACAGAAGTCAAAGCGCAGGGATTAAAAAAGGTCGGTCTGCTGGGAACCCGGTTTACTATGGAGGCGGATTTTTTCAAACAACCCTTTATTGACGCCGGCATCAGGGTCGTTATTCCCACCAGCAGTGAAATCGATTTTATGGCACAAAAGATCCATGATGAGCTTGAAAGAGGCATTATCAGTGCCCACACCCGCGAGCGGTTCCTCGATATTACCGAGCGGATGTCCCAGGATGAGGGAATAGAAGCGGTTATTCTTGGCTGCACGGAGTTACCTCTACTGTTTGCTGACGCCCAGCTTTCCGTTCCGGCACTTGATGTGGTTGATATTCACATTAAGGCCCTGTTTGATAATCTGGGTTAGCCTCTAGAGCGATGCCGCTGCAAATACGCCTGGTGTGGTACCAAAGTGCAGACGAAAATATTTAATCAGGTGGCTTTGATCGTAAAAGCCCACGTCAGTCGCGACCTGGGCGGCACCCGCACCTCTGGCCAGTAGTCCTTTGGCTCTCACCAGACGCAACTGGGTCAGATACTGATGAACCGATAAACCGGTCTGGGCCTGAAAAGTGCGCATAAAATGGAACTCGCTCAGACCCGCCACCTCAGCAATCTCCCGGATAGTCAGGGGGTGCTGATAAGCGCAATGCAAAAACTCTATTGCCCGACGAATATCGGCTCTGAGTCGTTTTTTCACTTCTCCTGGCTGACTACGTTCACCATACCGCCCCACCAACAGATTCAGCACCTGATACATCAGGCACTCTTTTTCCAGCGGATCGCTATTGACTCCCAGTTGTGCGGAAGCCTGTAACATTTTTTGTGCCATCAGCGGATCGTGGCGCATGCCTTCGCCACCAAAATTGACCTCACCCCGACCTCCGATCGTTGTTTCCGCGACTTCGTTAATCAGACTGGCGGAAGGATAAAAAGCGCAGTAATCCCAGCCTTCATCACGCTGGACAGCTTCACCGGTATGCACTTCCCCGGGCATTATCACCATCACCGTACCGGCTGAGGCCACGCCGCGCTCACGGCAAATTCGCGTTCGCTGCGAGCCGCGAGCAAAGGCGGCAATCACGTATTCATCATGAAAATGGGGGGGATAACTGTGTTCGTAGCAGGATGCACGCAGGATCTCCATACCGCCATACAGTTTACTGTCATGCCAGAGATTGATTTCGTCCCGCACTTTTTTTATCAAACCGATATTCCCTTCATCATGAATATTTTCGCCAATGCGCAGGATTTTACTATCGCGATTCTGGCAATTTCTTAATATTACCATTCAGTAACGCAGAATGAGATTATTTGATGTTGATAACAAAAAGTCTACCGAATGATAAGGGCAGGGCGGAATTCAGAGCGGGAGTGGTCGCTTGTTTACCGACCATCCCTGGCTACTGGAGTATTGGATTCGCCGCAGGCGCGATCGGCACATTATCCGGATTCAGCACCCTGGAAACCGCGCTACTGGCCAGTGTGTTATATGCAGGCTCTGCACAGTTGATGTTTTATTCGCTATGGGCGGCCGGGGCTGAAATGGCTTCGGTGGTACTGAGCGTACTGCTGGTCAATCTGCGCTATCTGTTAATGAGTTCGGCGATGAGTCTCTTTTTCCGGAATTACACTTCGCTGCAAAAAATAGCCAGTGGTTTACTACTGACCGATGAAACCTTTGCGGTCGCAGTGCAGCAAGGCAGTGAGCGCGGTTCGGTCTCTTTTGCCTGGATGTCCGGACTTAACCTTGCGGCCTGGCTGAACTGGATAGTGGCCTGTGTCATTGGCGCAGAGCTGGCCTCATCGCTACCCGCTTCATTAATGGAGGGGCTGAGTTTTAGTCTGGTCTCTATGTTTATTGGCCTGGTTCTGGCGATGTGGTACGCCAGTCAGCGTAAGATGCTGGAAACCTTAAGTATAATTATTGCCGTGCTGATAACGCTGGTGCTGGCGGGTAAAACCGATATGAGTATGGTGGTGATTGTGGCGGCCTCCGTTGCCGCAACCCTGGCGACCCTCGGTTTTAGACTGTCCGGTAAAGCGAGAGGATAAAATGGAAAGAAATATTCTTATCACTATCGTTATTTCGGCGCTGGTGACGGCCTTAATGCGCACGGTACCGATTTTACTGTTGTCACGATTTCGGCTGGCTCAGGGTTTGCAGCAGTGGCTCAGTTTTATTCCTGCGGCGATGATGGCGGCGATTGTCAGCGCTGAACTGCTTGGTAAACCCGCCCTGACAAGTGGAGGAGTCAGCATTTCACTGCTGGCCGCCGTTGCCGCAATCGCGACAGGCATCCTCACTCGCAGCCTGTTTGCCACGATAATTGTCGGTATGGTGGCCTTTTCAGCGCTCAGCTATCTGCTGCTATAACCTGCATTCGCGCTGTCGATACAAGGAGGCCTGTGACCAGGCCTCCGGGCTAAAAGAGTAGGTATTTCAGCAGAGGAGAACCTATCACCATCAGAATACCTGACAGCATCATCACCAGACTGGCGACAACCCCTTGTTCCTGCCCCAGTTGATAAGATCGCGCGGTTCCTGCGCCGTGAGACGCCGCGCCGAAGCCAGCGCCAATCGCACCGCCACTGCGTATCGCCAATCTGAGAAAGATAAAATCACCCACGGCAAATCCGCAGACTCCGGTCAGGGCGACAAAAAATGCCGCCAGGTCGGGCTGGCCTCCGAAGGTTTTCACCGCGGAGAGCGCAAAAGGCGTGGTGACCGAGCGTACCACCAGGGTGCGCTGCAGTTCATCAGGCAAGCCAAGTAATCTGGCGAGCCACACTGAACTGGTGGAAGCGACGATGATGGCAGTGAAGACACCCGCAGTGATAGACAGCCAGTGTTTGCGGATCATCGGTGTGTTTTCATATACCGGTACTGCAAAGGCAATTGTCGCAGGCCCCAGTAGCCACAGCAGCCAGTGAGACTCGCCGATATAATCGTTCCACGGGAGCGCTAAATATAAAAGGATAGCAATTAACACCGCGGGTGTGAGTAACAGCGGCATCAATAATAACCTGGGATATTTGCGGTATATTTTCTTGTTGATGTAATAAACAATCAGCGTTACAGCAAGCGAAGCGCACTGCCATATAAAATCAGTCATGAGTTTTACGATTCTCGTAAATGAACAATTTATCGACAACAAAGGCAGTACAGCCCAGCACCAGAATGGTACTGAGAATAATCACGGCGAAAATCCTGATGCCGAACTCCTCTAATACATTGGCGTAGTTGATAATGGCAACGACTGCCGGAATGAAAAAGAGCAACATTTCAGACAGCAGCCATTTTGAACCGGCTTTGACATAGCGCACAGGAATTATCCCGGAAGACAGAAAGAACAGCATGATCATCATACCCACAATATTGGCAGGTAAAGGCAGGGAGAGGAGTTCTACTATAAATTGCGCTATCAGAAAAAGGCCGATGTAAACCATCAGCTGTGAAGCCGTTTTAATCGCATTCATGTCCGTAGCAACTCACGTAGTGAGAGGGCTCGATAAAAGATGTGACGGTGATGGCATGCACTATCCCATCACTCATAAAAAAACCTCCGTCTGGAGGCTTGTCGCTTAATAATCCAGTTCAGTCTGGCATCTTGAATAGAACGTGATGGGAACGTTACCTGCGTATCGCCTCACTGGACTGGTCACAGCATTTTATCACCAGTATAGTGGTTGATAATCACCATCGGCTGAATGAGTTTAATGCAAAAAATGCAGGTATATGATGAAACTCTGAATATCGAGGAACTGACCGCCTTTATTGCCGTGGTTGAAAATCATGGGTTTGCGGGGGCGGGAAGGGCGCTTGGCAGAGATGCCACGGTGATTTCCCGGCGTATCAGGCAGCTTGAAACCCGACTGGGGATCAGCCTGCTTGCCAGAACCACTCGACATGTTGCCCTGACTGAAGCGGGTGAGTTTTTTTTCAAACGCGTAAAAGGGTTGCTTGCGGAACTGCATAATGCCCGGCTTGAAGTCAGTGAGCTGGCGGCTATGCCTCGGGGGAGCCTGAAGATTTCCCTTCCTGCAACCTTTGGCCGACGCTGGCTGGTGCCCCGGTTGCGTAGTTTTATTAGCCGCTATCCTGATATCCATTTAGATATCCGCTTTAGCGATCGTCAGGTTGATATTATGGCGGAAGGCTTCGATATGGTTATTGGAGCCGGTAAGCTAACTGACAGTACGCTGGTCTCCAGAGGGCTGGCACGGTTTCGCTATCAGCTATTTGCCTCACCGGGCTATATTAAAACGCATGGCGTGCCCGACTATCCGGATTTACTTCTTTCCCATAGTTGTCTGGGTTATGTCAATCACGCGGACTGGCCTGACTGGGTACTCAGCAATGGCAGTCAGAAAAGTATTATCCGCCCACGAGGACCACTTCAGGCCGATAATGTGGAAGCCCTGTTGCAGGCGGCAGTAGATGGCCTGGGTATTGCCCTGATTCCCGCATGGTTGACACGAGAAGAGATCGACCGGGGAAGTTTGGTGCGCATACTGCCGGAATGGCAGAGTATCGAAGAGGGCAGCCTCCATGCGCTGATGCCGCCAGGCAAGCTTATGCCGGCGAAAACGCGCGCTTTTATCGAGTTTATTGTCGACAGCATAGAGTCTGACTGGTGTTACTGAGCCAGCCAGACGCAGACTGGAATATTTCAACGCGGCCTGAGGTCGATTTTGTGCCATGACGCCGGTGAGGTGACTTTAGTCTGTTGATAGTGAACTTGAGCAGATAATCGCAGCGTTTGAGGCAGTTGTGCAGCTAGAAACGAATGGCATAGCAAATAGAATGTCAGCCATCGTTACCGTTTTTGCCGTCATGAGCACCGTTGGCACCCCCTTTACCACCATGACCCTCTTTGCCGGAGCCATTCCCTCCGTTTGCGCCATTACCGCTGCTGGCAATGGAGGGTACAGAAACAAGCAGCAGAATGGCGCCTGCCAGGGGAGCAAGGCTGAGGGAAAAGAGCGTAAGAGTTAATATGAAACCAGGCTTTTTCATCGGTATTATTTCCCCAGTGGAGTGGTCCTTCTGGTGTTGAACAGAGGACCACTAGAGTTTACCTGTTTACCCGTCAGCACCATTACCACCATTGCCGCCGGATGTGCCATTGCCCCCGTTGCCCCCGTTGCCCCCAGGGGCACCGGGCTTACCGGGTTGACCTGGCTCTGAACCTCCATCACCTCCAGCACCACCAGCACCTCCATCACCTCCAGCTCCGCCATTAGCGTTATTTGGCGAGGTATTATTACCTTCCCAACCGTTTCCTCCGTTGCCACCCGCTCCGCTATTAACATCGCTAATGCCATTGCCTCCATTACCACCATTTTTACACTTTTCAGTTCCGTGCTTGCCGTTCTGACCGTGATTGCCGTTCATCTGATGGCAGTCTGTCATTTTTTTGTTCGCGGATATGCCGGTAACCGGAAGGGATAAAAAAGTAGCCAGGGCCAACAGGAAAATCAGTTTATTACGCATAGATAGTCTCCATTTTTAGTCTGGCAATTAGTGTCTGCCACCATTCGCATTGCCATTCCTTGTGCCATTGCCGTTACCTGAGTTATTTCCGTTATTGTTTCCTGTGTTGTTACCCCCGTCACCACCATGACCACCAGGGGAACCTGATGCTCCCGGGCCGCCGTTTGCTCCATTACCACTACCTCCATTTCCGCCATGCCCACCGTTTGAGTGGCTACTGGCGTTACCGCCTTTACCGCCATTTCCCCGTGACTACCGTTGCCGCCGTTACCACCATTGCCGCCATTTCCATTCTTAGCCAGCAGGATCCCATCATCTTGAAACGATGATAGTGGGGAGCTGTGAGCATAAGGTGTAGATATAAGAAATAGGGATGAGAAGATGGATGTGACTATTAACAGTTTGGTTTTATTCATGACTTATTCCTCTTCTGATTTAGGTTAGAGGTGTTAAAAAAGAGACCTCAATTAATCAGACGGGGTTATATCCGGGTAGTTCATAAATCCTACAGTTGTCATTTTTGTTTATTAAATTCAGTAATATAAGATATATTTTTTTATTTTAATCTTGTTTCACTTGTTATTGCAGAGTCATTAGCCTCATTTTTCGGCATAAAATTTGATGCCACCTTGGTGGCAATATCAGAAAACGAGTACGGAGCGACAGCGTCTGGTCGTTTTTTGAGATTCTTATTGTGTGTGGGCGTGTTGTGTCAGAAGTAATTCAAGGAGAGGGCGTTGTATTCCCACCTATGGCAGAGATAAAGAACGATATGACAGGCACATGATCAACAGCATAGAGTCTGACTGGTGTGACTAAACCAGTCAGACGCAGCCGGGTTTATTTCAACGCGGCCTGAGGTCGGTTTTGTGCCATGACGCCGGTGAGAGAATGTGGCTGGTAGCACTCTTCCAGATAGTGAATCTCTTCTTCACTCAGTACCAAGTCAACGGCTTTGACTGCGCCATCGATATGGTGTTTTTGGGTAGCACCTACCACGGGTGCGGTGACTTTGGTCAGCAACCAAGCCAGCGATATTTCGGTCATCGACACCTGGCGTTTGTGGGCCAGCTCGGCCACCCGCTGGATAATCGGCGCATCCTGTTCTGCGGTTTTATCGTATTTTCCTTTGGCAAAGTTATCTTCATCAGAGCGTTTGGTATGGGCTGTACTCAGGCGAGAAAGACGCCCGCTTGCCAGTGCGCTGTAAGGAGTCATGGCAATATTGTCTTCAGTGCATAAACCCATTAACTCGCGTTCATCCTCGCGCATAATCAGGTTGTAATGGCTCTGGACAGAGACAAAAGGGGTCAGACCTTGATGCACTGCCAGGGCATTCGCTTTGGCAAGCTGCCACGCGTAGCAGTTGGAAATACCAATGGCGCGAACTTTACCGGATTTCACCGCGCTGTGCAGCGCTTCAAGCACGTCGAGGATGGGCGTATTGTAATCCCACATATGGCAGATATAGAGATCGATATAATCCATACCGAGATTCTGCAAACTCTGGTCGAGTGAGAGGGCTATCGCCTGCTTGCCGTCGATCCCCGCGGCAATCTGCTGCGCCGATCGGGGAAGAAATTTTGTCGCAATCACCACCTCATCTCGCTTCGCCATATCGCGTAACGCCTTACCGACATAACGCTCACTCGAGCCAGCCTGATAGGCAATGGCGGTGTCATAAAAGTTGATCCCCTTAGCAAGGGCATAGCGAACTATCTCTGCACTTTCTGCTTCATTCAGCGTCCAGCTATGCTGCCCGGTAAGCGCATCCCCAAAACCCATACAGCCCAGACAAATACGTGAAACGTTTAAATCACTATTACCCAGTTTGTTATATTGCACGGATATTTCCTTTTAGCATGGCGGCCAGTTCTACCTGTATCTGATTATTCTTTTATACCCGCTACAGGTCAAATATTCCGAATGCTTAATATGTCAGATTATCAGTATGGATTATTCTCCCACCCTGCAAAGTATTTCTGTGTTTTTAACTGCGTACGACGCCGCACTTTTTTATAAAAATAAAAACCCAAAAATTTACATTTTGAACTGCATTTTTCATCAGTGGATGGCTGGAAATATTGCTAGCAATTCTCATATCATTCTTATGTAAGGAATATATTATTCCTATTAAGAATACTCTTATAAATCATTGCGATGTTTTGTTTTTGTTAATTTTTTTTCAGTATGATCATGTTACATATTTAGATTTCCAATCTCATCAGGAATATTTCTACACTCCCCTCTATCAGACCTTAGCCGACATTTTTTTATTTCAGTTAATCGTCTCATTACACCGTGTCAGTCTGCCAGTGATTCTATGCACATTTAGCTTTCTACTGTGTTTTTTCGCCGGGCAGTGACCCTCTCATGACTTCATAACACAGGGACCGTTATGTCTAATTCTTATCAGTCCGAAATTCCCAGGGCGCGTGTGAATATCCAGCTGAGTCTGCATACCGGCGGGGCGAAGAAAAGCGTTGAACTACCGCTGAAGCTGATGGTGGTGGGTGACTACAGTAACGGCGCTGAACAGCGCCCGGTTTCTGAGCGTGTCAGTGTCAGCATCAATAAGAATAACTTTAACAGTGTGATGACCGAATTCTCTCCCAAGGTGAGTCTTGCGGTGGAAAATACCCTTGCGGGTGACGGCAGCGAAGAAAATATCAGTCTCTCTTTCAAGGATATGAAAGCCTTCGAACCTGAACAGGTCGTCCGTCAGATCCCCCAGCTTAAAGCCATGCTGGCCATGCGCAATCTGTTGCGTGACCTGAAAGCAAACCTGCTGGATAACCAGACCTTTCGTAAAGCACTGGAGAAAATCCTACTCGACCCGACGCTCACTGCAGAACTACGGGCAGAACTGTCAGCCCTGGCACCCAAACAGCCTTAATGGCTGTCACACCATTAACGGATTAATAAAGGAGTGCTGATGTCTGTAAAAAACGAGAATGCCACGGGCGGTGAAAGCCTGGTGCTGGAGCCTCCGGAGGCGGGCAGAGTCTATGCCTCACTGTTTGAAAAAATCAACCTTAGTCCGGTCAGAGAACTGAGAGCGCTGGATATCTGGCAGGACAGCCAGGCCATGTCGGATGCGACCGCTGATGA
>Ga0308165_1005748_pt1 | contig 11297 bp, 8 predicted proteins | sample PhyWR2_FD_201032 | JGI IMG/M metagenome (GOLD analysis project Ga0308165, IMG submission 201032) | Phyllosphere microbial communities from UC Gill Tract Community Farm, Albany, California, United States - DLSLW.R2 | ecosystem: Host-associated > Plants > Phyllosphere > Unclassified | place: USA... | reverse complement strand
GGACGTAAAGTATTATTCGTTTCTACAAAGAAACAAGCTAAAGGAATCGTAGCTGAACAAGCTAAAAAAGTAAACATGCCTTTCGTAACCGAGCGTTGGTTAGGTGGTATGTTAACCAACTTTGCTACTGTTCGCAAGTCAATCAAAAAGATGTCTAACATCGATAAAATGACTAAAGACGGTACTTATGCGATTTTATCTAAAAAAGAGCGTTTAATGATTCAGCGTGAGCGTATTAAATTAGAATCACTTTTAGGTGGTATCGCTGATTTAAACCGTTTACCTGCAGCTTTATTCTTAATTGATGTTAAGAAAGAGCACATCGCGGTAACTGAGGCGTTAAAATTAAACATCCCAACTTTTGCGATGGTTGATACAAACTCTGATCCTTCTAACATCGATTTCCCAATCCCGGCGAATGATGATGCTACAAAATCAATCTCTTTAATTACTGATGTAATTATCAAAGCTATTGAAGAAGGTTTAGATGAGCGTAAACGCGAAAAAGATGATGAAGCTGAAAAAGAAGCAGTAGCAGCGAAAGTTGCAGCTGATGCTCCTGAATCAAAAGAGCCTAGAGCAGCTGGTGAAAAAAGACCAACTACTAAAAAGGTAACTGCTGAAGCAGAGGTTGAAGCGCCTTCATCAGAAGAAACTAAAACAGAAGAATAGTAATATTTTTTAATTGCAGGTTACTGGTTTCAGGTTTTAAGTTGGCTTAACATGAGTTTAACTTTCGGCTTGTAACTTGTAACCTGTAATTGTTATAAACAAGATTATAAAATTTAAAAAGGAAATAAAATGTCTACAGTACAAATTACTGCCGCAGATGTAAATAAACTACGCCAACAAACTGGTGCTGGTATGATGGATTGCAAAAAAGCTTTAGTAGAAGCTAACGGCGATTTCGAAGCTGCGGTTGATTTATTGCGCAAAAAAGGTCAAAAAGTATCTGCTGCCCGCTCTGGAAATGCTACTTCTGAAGGTCTTGTATCTATCAACGTATCAGCAGATGGTACAAACGGTAAATTAGTTGCTTTAGCTTGCGAAACTGAGCCAGTTTCTAAAGTTGAAGATTTCCGTAATCTAGCACAAGCTGTTTTAGCGGCAGCGGTTGCCAACAATCCAGCTTCTATTGAAGAATTATCAGCGATTGCTTTGGAAGACGGACGTACAGTTGCAGAAACCATTACTGAATTAACTGGTAAAATCGGCGAGAAAATCATTATCCAGGATTACCAAAACGTATCTGGCGAAAAAATCGTTTCTTATATCCACTCTAATGGTAAAATGGGCGTTTTAGTAGTATTTGAAGGTGCTAACGGTACTGATATTACTGAAGCTGGTAAAGATGTTGCAATGCAAATTGCTGCAATGAACCCAGTTGCTGTTGATAAAGACGGTGTTGATCCTGCTACTATTGAGCGTGAAATCGAGATCGCTAAAGATGTAATCCGTCAAGAAGGTAAACCAGAAGAAATGGTAGAAAAAATTGCTGCTGGTAAATTGAACAAATTCTACAAAGACAGTACTTTATTAAACCAGGAGTTTGTTAAAGATAGTTCTGTAGATGTTCGTAAATTCTTAGACAACACGGTTAAAGGATTAACTGTAACTGCTTTCAAACGCGTACAGTTAGGTGCATAAGCATCTATAATAATATTAAAAAGCTCCAAGAAATTGGGGCTTTTTTTATGCGTTATGTCTCCAGTGGTCACCCTGAATTCATTTCACGGTCTATACGTATATGCGAGATAGATGCTGAAATAAATTCAGCATGACGAGCACTTGAGGTTTGCCTACTTCCTCAGCGCAGTATATGCCCCAACCTCCTTGCCCGAATCATCAAGCATGCTCACAGTTACCTTATCTTTATCTGCTTTTATTTTAGTTATTGTTCTGAAACCTGTCTTTGGTCCGCCCCCGATAATTAAAGGATACTGATTTAGTGCTTTATCAGGCTGATGCACCATATATTTATGGGTATGGCCACTTAATACCAGGTCGACCTTTCCCTTGTTTAATAATGGCTCAAATAATTCAGTACAATGTAAAGGCCCATGTGCATCACCAGAGAATCTCGGAGGGATATGCATCAAAACAATCCTGAAAGGTGCTTTCTTAAATGCTTTGGAATTGATTTCCCCTTTAAACCATTCTGCCTGCTGCCTCCTGTAATCATCAAAATTTACAATTCCTGCATAAACAGGATGTGCATCTTCCTTATCTTCGCCGGTATCCAAAATTACAAAGCGAACCGGCCCCAGAGTAAAAGCGGCATGACCAACATGCATGTAATACTGCGGAAATTCGCGTGCAAATTTTCCCCGGGTTTCGTGGTTTCCCCTTACATAAATGAAAGGCGTATTTTTAGCAAAATTTTCTGCACAGGGTTGCAGCATGTGATCGATAATCTGCTTTTCATCAGTCTGATAATCGAATATATCGCCATTAAAGAAAATAAAATCCTGTTTTTTATCCGGCACCAGTCCCAATAAGTGCGGAATTGACTCGGGACGGTCGTGCGTATCGTTCAACATCAAGAATGAAATTTCATCTTTCCCCTCATCAGCATTTATAAATTCTTCAACAGTGCTACTCACCGTTTCTCCATAGGTTAATTTATAAGGCTGAAAATCCTTAATTTCTTTCGAAACAATCTGGTAATAATATTTTACACCAGGTTTTAAGTTATTAAGTGTTACCGCATTTAATTTACTATTGGCCTGCATTAATCCCAACTCAGATTTCCCATATGCTTTCTGGTTCAACTGATCAGCCTGTTCGCCAAAAATTACCCAACCCGCAGCATTTTTGTTGGTTAACCAAAGAATAGTCATTGAGTTGTTAAAATTGGTTTGCAAGTATGGGCCAACGGCTATTTTAAAGGCATCATCAGGCTCTGTTACATTTGCCAAGGTTACGGATGGTGCAACTAGTGTCGCCGCACTTAAAGTTAATCCCGATTTTAAGAAATTTCTTCTATTCGACTGATTTTCATTCATTTGATTAAGGAGTTATCTGGCTAGCCAAATATATCGTTACAATACTTAACTTTGAACGTGTAAGATTAAATTTACTCAAACGTTTGATATGCCTAAGATAATCCCAAATACTTCCTACTATATTAACAACGAATTACTAAAAGATCAAGAAATAGTAATACAAGGCGAAAAAATCGCGCAGATTAGCAGAACAACAGAAAAAAACAGCAACCAGTCCATCACCGTTCCTGGGTTTATCGACTTGCAGATATATGGATCGGGCGGGCGGTTATTTTCTGCCGATCCTAGCGTAGAATCGTTGACAATCATGGAAAACGACCTGTTAAAAAAGGGAACCACAGGCTTTTTGGCCTGCATGGCTACAAATTCCGCCGAAGTTTTTAACGAATGTATAAAAGCTGCAAAAGAACACCGTAGCATGGCTAAAAATTGCCTTGGATTACACCTGGAAGGCCCCTTCTTAAACCCCAAACGTTTGGGAGCACACGTACCCTCATTTGTACGCAAAGCCACACTTGATGAAATTAAACAATTGATCGACTTTGGGGATGGCGTAATTAAAATGATGACTATTGCGCCAGAACTACAGGATGATGACGTGATTGAATATTTATTAAATAACGGGGTAGTAGTTTCATTGGGCCATAGTAACGCCACATTTGATGAGGCTACCGCTGCTTATAACAAAGGCATCCAAACCACTACGCACCTTTTTAATGCCATGAGCCCAATCCATCACCGAGAACCGGGCATCCCTACTGCTGTATTTAGCCATGATAGGGCCATGGCCAGCATTATTGCCGACGGACAGCATCTCGATTTTGAAGTGGTTAAATTTGCACAGAAACTTTTAAAAGAACGTCTATTCCTGATTACAGATGCCGTTACCGCCTGTTCTACAGGCCCATATCAGCATGTAGAAAAAGGCAATAAATATGTAATGCCCGATGGCACGCTTTCAGGTTCATCGCTCACCATGTTAGAGGCTGTTAAAAATTGCGTATTGCACTGCGGCATCAGTTTAAATGATGCGATAAAAATGGCAACAAGCTATCCTGCCAAATTAATCGGGATCGAAAACCTTACCACCAGCATTGAGGTAGGACAAAACGCAAACTTAGTGGTAATCGACAACCGTCTAAATTTAAAAGAGGTTATATTCCAGGGTGAAACGGTTTAAATAATCCAGTATGTTCAAAAAAATCCTTTCATTACTCCTATTTTTTGCCGCTTATAACGGTAATTCATGGGGGCAGCAAGTCAATACTGCTTTTTCGGTTATCCCCCTTGGAGTAAAAGGAGGCGATGATGAAAGCAATTTATCTTCGTATATGGTTGCCCCAAAAGGTAGCGCAAATTATATCTGTTTTGATGCGGGCACCATTAATGCGGGGATCCAAAAGGCCATTAAATATAAATCTTTAAAAGGCATCAGCGAAGAAATCCAAAGGAAACAGATTAAAGGATACCTGATCTCACATGCACATTTAGATCATGTTGCAGGCCTAATTATCAATTCGCCAGCCGATACTTCAAAAAATATTTACGGATTACCTTCGGTGCTGAATATTTTAAGGGACAAATATTTCACCTGGGATGCCTGGGCCAATTTCGCCAATGATGGCGAAAAACCACAATTAAAAAAATACACCTATTTTCCACTGAGCGAGGGCAATACCTATCCACTCGATGGAACAGAGATGAAAGTTAGGGCTTTTGAATTAAGCCACGGCAATCCTTATAAAAGTACTGCATTTTTAGTCAATCATAATGATAGTTACCTGTTGTATCTTGGAGATACAGGAGCAGATGAAATCGAGAAATCAGATAAACTGGCCAATCTCTGGAAGGCCATAGCCCCTATCATTAATGCCGGGCAGCTAAAAGCTATATTTTTGGAAGTTTCTTTTCCAAATGAGCAGCCCGACAAACAATTGTTCGGTCACCTTACACCAAAACTTTTCTTCAGTGAACTCTCAAAACTTGAAAGCTTAACTGACAAAAAAGCATTTAAAAAGATATCTTTTATTGTTACCCACACCAAACCGCCACAAAAAACCGCCGAAGAAGTGAAAAAGCAATTAATTTTAGGAAAATCAAAAGATTTAACACTTATTTTTCCTGAACAGGGTAAGTGCTTAACAATTAATTAATTTAAATAGAACATTAGCAGTATTAAGTACGTGTATTTTTGTAATAATGTGAAGAAAACGTTATAATTTTAAGTGCCTCAGGCAAATAACAAATTATAATTACCTCATCACCAGCAAAAAAACATAACTAATGAAAAAACTACTACTATTATTCGCATTTATGCTGGCCATAACCGCTTACGGTTTTGCCCAGGGCGTTACCACTGCATCATTTATTGGTACAGTTAAGGATCAAAAAGGTGTAATACCCGGTGCAACAGTTACAGCGGTGCATATTCCATCGGGTACAAAATACGCTACAATTACCAGGGCTGATGGACGGTACAACTTACCCAATGTACGCGTTGGCGGGCCTTACACCGTTAAAATAAGCTATATTGGCTACAACGAACTGGTTAAAGAAAACCTAAGTACAACCATTGGAGAAGATTTAAGGGTAGATGCTTCACTAACAGAAACCTCGCAAAATTTAGCTGATGTAGTTGTAAAAGGAACCCAGGACAAAGTGATCAACTCGTCGAGAACCGGGGCCAGAGAAACCATTACCCGCCAGCAGATCGACAATCTGCCTACCATTAGCCGTTCATTATCAGATTTTACCAAATTAACACCTTCAGCAAACTCCACAACGGTTGGCGGTTTAAGTTTCGGAGGAAGAAGCGGTTCTTATAACAATTTAACGGTAGATGGAGCACTGTTCAACAATTCGTTCGGGCTATCGGGCAGTTTGGGCGGACAGGCAAATTCACAGCCAATCTCTCTGGATGCGATTGAACAGATCCAGGTTGATATTGCACCTTATGATGTCCGTCAGGGATCTTTCACCGGTGCAGGTATCAACACCATTGTTAAATCGGGAACGAACAACTTTAAGGGATCAGCTTATTATTACACAAGGGGAACCAACTTAACCGGTTATTCTGCAGGTGTTACCAAAATACCAGTGGTTGATTTTGATTATAACCAGCGTGGCTTAAATGTTGGCGGACCGATTATTAAAGACAAACTGTTTTTCTTTGTTTCGGGCGAGCAAGAGCGGATCAGTACACCTGCTACTTCTTTCGTAGCTTCAAGGCCAGGCTTATCTGGTGCAAACGTTTCTGGTGCAGATGCCGCAACCTTAGATAAGTTATCAAATTACCTGATGAGCAAATACAACTATGCTACAGGGCCATACGAGAACTATCCTTACAAAACACAAAGTGATAAGATAACGGCGAAAATCGACTGGAATATTAATGCCAACAATACTTTAAGTGCAAAATATTTCTACCTAAAATCGAACAGACAGGTTGTGGCCAGCGGATCTGGTATCCCGGCTGGTTTAAACGGTAGCCGCTCCCCTTCTTCAACCTCTATGCCTTACCTGGGATCAAGTTATACCATTAACAATAACTTTAACATTGGTATAGTAGAGTTAAACACGAGGATTGGCAATAGCATGTCGAACAAGTTAACGCTCGGTTATTCTGCATTAAGAGATTTCCGCGCTTCTAATGGCGCAGAATTACCAATGGTTGATATTGGCAACGGAAATGGGGGCATTTTAACCAGTTTCGGATACGAGGTTTTTACAGCAAACAACTTATTAAATTCTGATATCTACCAGTTTGCTGATGATTTTTCGATCTACGCCGGTAAACATGAAATCACCATCGGAACCAGCAACCAATTGAATAAATTTTTGAACGGTTTTGCGCCAAATTACAACGGACTGTATTATTTCAGGACTGCCGACGATTTTATCAATAATGCACCAGCTGTAAGTTATTCTTACCGTAATTCAGCATTGGCAGACGGTAGCTTCCCTTTCGCAAAAATGTCGTCTTACAATTTGAGTTTATATGCCCAGGACAAATATCAGGTTAGCGACAATTTTAAGTTAACTTATGGTATCCGCGCAGATTACACCTATTTCCCAACCAAATTAGATCCTAACCCGAATTTAGCCGCGTTAACCTTCCAAAACGGTTTACAGGTAGATATCTCTAAATTTCCGAACAAAAAATTACTGTTCTCTCCACGTGTAGGTTTTAATTACGATGTATTTGGCGATAAAACCACACAACTTCGTGGAGGAACCGGAATTTTTACCGGTCAGGTTCCATATGTATGGATTTCAAACCAAGCCTCAAATACCGGAACACTGTTCAGCTCGAATACCATTTCTACTGTTGGCGATCCCAGGTTGATTTTTAACCCCAATGTAAATGCAAACCGTCCGGCGGCAGGTACTGTAAGTGCAAATACGGCTTACGAGGTAGATGCAACCTCTAGAAAATTTAAGTATCCACAAATCTGGAGAACAAATGTTGCTATCGATCAAAAATTGCCAATGGGTATTATTGCAACTTTGGAAGCTTCGTACACCAAAGATATCAATGCCGTAAACTTCTCAAATGCAGCATTACCGAACAATTCGACAGGCTTAATTACGATCCCTGGAATTGAAGGCCAGCAACGTTACACCGCAAAATCAACACAAACCGGTACAACGGCAGCAAATCCTTCTATTTCACCCTTTATTTATATGCAGAATACCAACAAAGGTTATTCTTATTTCATTACCGGTCAGTTGCAAAAATCTTTCTTAAACGGATTTAATGCAAGCGCGGCCTATACTTACAGCCAATCAAGATCTGTGAATGATGGAGGGTCTACGGCCAGTTCAATCTGGTCGCAGAGGGCGATTGCAGGTGATGCTAATTCGGATGTTTTAGCCAACACCAACTTTATTCAGCCAAACAGGGTTATTGCTTCGTTAAGTTATAAAAGAGAATATTTTAAACATGCTGCCACCACAATAGGTTTAATTTTCGAATCGGCCAACAATGGAGCATTCAGTTATGTTTCATCAGGCGACATTAACAATGATGGTGGTGCAAACGACCTGCTTTATATTCCGCAAAATCAAGGCGACATTACTTTAGTTCCCGATTTCGTTGGCGATACCCGTACACCTGCACAGATCTGGAATCAGTTAAACGCTTACATTACGCAAGACAGCTACCTGAGCAAACACCGCGGCGAATTTGCAAAAAGAAACGGTGCAATCATGTCGTACTTTAAAAGAGCAGACCTGCACATTGCACAGGATTTCTTCGTTGGTCCAAAAGGGAAAAGAAATACGCTTCAGTTTACTTTAGACATCATTAACCTGGGTAATATGTTAAATAGCGACTGGGGTTTATACCAGACTCCAAATATCCCCTTATCCACTTACAACACAGCAGTATTGTTGGCTTATAAAGGTTTAGATCCGGTATCTGGAAAAGCAACCTACTCTTTCCCATATCAGGATAAAGCAAATTTGACCCCATATACCACTACATATAAAAACATTACCGATCAGATTTCGCGATGGCAGGCACAATTTGGTGTCCGTTACATCTTTAACTAGGATAAACAGCCTTTACTGCTTGTTATAGCACAATAAAGACCGTAGCAAAAAAGGAGCAGTATCTTAGTATATTGCTCCTTTTTCTTAAAATCAATATTTCTATTTAAATATTTACATCAATTGTTAAAAAGCATAGCCAGGTATTAAAAAATTGTTAATATTTTTGAGGTCATGAAATACAAACGCATCCTACTAAAGCTTAGCGGAGAATCGCTAATGGGCGACAAACAATACGGCATTGATAATGAACGCGTTAAACAATACGCAGAAGATATCAAAGCAGTACACGATAAAGGTTTAGAAATCGCAATCGTAATTGGTGGAGGAAATATTTTTAGGGGCTTGAGCGCCGAAAAAAGCGGGATGGACAGGGCACAGGCCGATTATATGGGCATGTTGGCTACGGTAATCAATTCTATGGCCCTGCAAGATGCACTAGAAAAGGTTGGTATTAAAACACGTTTGCTTACTGCAATTAAAATGGAGCAGATCTGCGAGCCATTTATCCGCAGAAGAGCAGTGCGCCACTTAGAAAAAGGCCGTGTGGTTATTTTTGGTGCCGGAACGGGAAATCCATATTTCACAACCGATTCTGCAGCAGCTTTGCGTGCAATCGAAATTAAAGCGGATGTTGTATTGAAAGGAACACGTGTAGACGGCATTTATACAGCAGATCCTGAAAAAGATCCGTTAGCGACCAAATATGGCGAAATTTCATTTAGAGAAGTTTACGATAAAGGGCTTAATGTGATGGATATGACTGCTTTTACCCTTTGCGAAGAAAACCAAGTTCCAATTATCGTGTTTGATATGAACAAACATGGTAATTTCATGAAAATCGCCAATGGCGAGCCGATTGGAACGCTTGTTAAATAAGGAATAAAAATTATTATTTTTGTAGAAATACACACAATTATGAACGACCTCATACAATTACAATTAATGGATGCCCAATCTGCAATGGATAGGGCTATCGATCATTGTGAATCTGAATTAACTAAAATCAGGGCTGGTAAGGCATCAGCTGGAATGTTGGATGGAATTTATGTTGATTATTATGGTGCATCAACAGCATTATCGCAAGTATCGAGCATCAACACACCAGATGCCAGAACAATTGTAATCCAGCCTTGGGAAAAATCGCTATTAACGCCAATAGAAAAAGCAATACAGGTAGCGAATATCGGCATCAATCCGCAGAATGATGGTATTGTAATCCGCCTAGTGGTTCCACCTCTAACGGAAGAGCGCAGAAAAGATTTGGTGAAAAAGGTTAAAGAAGAAGCAGAAAGAGGCCGCATTACTGTTAGAAACATCCGTAAGGACGCCAATACCAAAATTCAAAAATTAAAAGGTGAAAGCGTTTCTGACGATGAAATTAAAACAGGCGAAGGCGAAGTGCAAAAATTAACCGATGCATATATCGTAAAGGTTGATAAACATGCTGAAGCCAAAGAAAAAGATATTATGACAGTTTAACCTGTTTAAAATACACTTGGGAAGAGGGAATGGATCTAAAAATCTATTCCCTTTTTTATTGCACTATTTTTTCGTGCTCGATGCCCTTACATTTAATATTGTAGGTAGCGATACCTGCGTATTTTCGACCGGTTTACCCGCCTTTTTTAGCTTATTCAATAAAATTTTCATAATGTTTTCTGCAATGGCCTCGAGGGGCTGTGCAATAGCCGTAACAGGCGGATCGCAAAACTCCAGAATTTCGAAATCATCAAATGAAACAACTGCCAGGTCTGTATGGATCTGTATACCCGATTTTCTAAAAGTTCTTAAGCCGTCCAAACAAATATAGTTGGCTGCAAAAATTACGGCATCAAGCTGATTTTCTTCTTTAAAAAACGCTGTCATCTCCCGAATCGATTCAGCAGACCCCACATAGCTGATTTTTTTCACAATTGCTGGCAGACTATACGCAGCAACGGCGTTTTCGTAGCCAGATAACCGGTCTACCATCTGTTGCTGTACAGTATCAATCGTTACAAAGCCAATCCGCTTGTAATTATTCTTAATGAGGTGTTCTGTGGCCTCGTAGGTACTATTCTTGTTATCAATAATTACATAATCACTTTTTACATCCTGTACATACCGATCGAACAAAACTACTGGGGCATCTGTTTGAATCAGCTTTTTTACTTCTTCTTCCAATCCCTCGGGCAAAGCCATAATGTAACCATCAACGTGGCGGTCTTTAAAAATCTGCAACAGTTCTATTGCTTTCTCGGTATCGTTTCTTGTACTGCTAAAAAGGATTTTGTAGCCCAGGTTAGAAGCAATTTCATCAATACGGCGGGCTATTCCAGAGAAAAAAGGTTCGGAGATATCATCAACCAGGAAACCGATAATTTTTGTTTTGCCTGTTCTTAAACTGGTGGCAAGGGCATTAGGCTGATAGTTTAACTCAGCAACGAGTTCCAAGACTTTTTTGGTAAGTGATTCGCTGATGTTCTTCTCTCTCGCTTTTCCATTGATTACAAATGATACTGTTGTAATGGAAATATTTAATTGTTTAGCTATATCTTTAATTGAAACGCGTTTCTTCATCACAGGCGGTTAGAAGTATTGAATAATTTAAGCCGGTAATATAACAATAATAGCTAGCCTATAAAAAGAAAAAGAGCAACCTATCCAGGATTGCTCGATTAACTAACTTATTATTCATAAAAAATGCTGTTGGGGAAGGAGTCGAACCTTCAAGGGGTAGTTAGCTACAGTTCAAAAAAT
>Ga0308165_1005745_pt1 | contig 11303 bp, 5 predicted proteins | sample PhyWR2_FD_201032 | JGI IMG/M metagenome (GOLD analysis project Ga0308165, IMG submission 201032) | Phyllosphere microbial communities from UC Gill Tract Community Farm, Albany, California, United States - DLSLW.R2 | ecosystem: Host-associated > Plants > Phyllosphere > Unclassified | place: USA... | reverse complement strand
ATCCGTTGGATGGACAATTTAACGCTCTCATTAAGCAAACGGCGCAATGGTTTTCGATACCAGCAGATCACCAAAGCCGAAATAATTTTGAATCTGACGTTCGAGGGTAAAAAGTCTTTTTTGTGACTATCCGGTATAGTCTCCGTCATGATCGCTCATGCTTCAATCAAATTCGGTTATGTTTGCCCCAGGACAGGCCGTGTGGCCGTGTCATTGTCTGAGTTCGCCACAAGCGAATTCAACGGTGAAACCAATTCCTACTTTTACAGTCAAGCCAGTAAGGAAATTGGCTTTGATTCTTGGACAACTATCGACAGTATCGACGTTCCCATTGAGGGAAACAGTTTTGATGTTTGGTTGTCTGATGGCTCTTGCAAACAAAACGTACCTGGTGAAGCGGTCATTTTTGTGAGAGCGTCTATTGCGCTAACACTCAAGGACATAACGGCATAATGCGATCTATCCATGCATTATCAAAGCGAGTTATTTTAATAAATGCGGTAACTCAGCGGCGCCATGGGCTGACGGAGATTTTCATGCTGAGCGATGCAGGCGTAGTCCTGCAAGTGTGGGATTAACTGATTTATTATCAATTGCAAATCATTATTTGCAGATAGCTGAAATCTAATGACAAATGCAACTGCTCTGTTTCTTCAAAGCGATTGCAGGAGTAAGTGGATTACTATTGATGCGTTGAGTGTTTATATCCGAAAAAGCTCAAGGTTTTATAATGGAAAGATATATAAGTGCCTGGACATTGCGAATGTTGAGGTCGAAGCGCACAAACGTCAACAAGGCCAATTTAGAGCCTGGTATGCAAAAGCTGAAGCAGAAGCAGAAGCAGAAGCCAAGTATTTTGGACTTGACGCCATTTTCATTGAGTCAGTTATGAGTTCTGTCATGGCAGATTTTTGCCTTAGACATGGTTTTTCAGTCAGAGATGATGGTCTGGCTCCAAATTATATAAAAAAATTAAAATAGAAATTGTTTGTGTTTTCTTTCACAGTTTAAATGTCTTATTTTTTTCTGCTAGGTGAGATTGATAATAACATTTCCTTTTAGCCTGTAATGTCCTAAAAGCTTCAGATCTACAGATAGAGGCATAGGAATTTATCATTCCCACGATCAATCGATTCGCTGAAGCATGCACAACCAACGCTTCGTAGGCTAATTGTGCTGTGTCCTGCGTTTATGCCAGACGAGCTGGATCGTCTTTGCTTGGGCAAGGAACTTCTTTCCTATGATGTTGTAATTTCTACCTCTAGCGTTTTAGCCACGAAAATAGTTTTTTTAGATTTGTGGGCGACAATGGCCGTGTTACGAAATGCTTTTCAATCCGTATAGCCGCAGCGTTTAGCCATCTTGGTTACTTATCGGTGTAAAAGTTGTTCAAAGCGAACCGATACCATTTTTTAGGCAGCTTTGTTGAATGCTTACATCTTTCCATGCCAAATATTTCGCACACGAGCTTACACGGAGGCATGCCCCTAATGATGTTGGGCGTCTTTCTCAGTCTCTTTTTGATGCCAGTGTTGACCTGAATCCCCATCAAATTGAAGCGGCACTGTTCGCCTTGAAATCACCCCTGTCCAAGGGCGTGTTACTGGCTGATGAGGTGGGTTTGGGCAAGACCATCGAGGCATCGCTGGTGTTGTGTCAGTATTGGGCAGAACGCCGCCGCCGTCTACTCGTTATTTGCCCTGCCAGCCTACGCAAGCAATGGGCACAAGAGCTGTTGGAAAAATTTGCGCTGCGAGCCACGGTCCTTGATGCCGTAAGTCTTCGTAAGTTACGCTCGGGAACACCCCTGTCAACCCTTGAAGGGCTGGCAGGCAATCAAGTTGTCATCATGTCGTATCAGTTCGCGGCCAAGCTCGAAGCTGAAATGCGGTCGATCCCATGGGACTTGGTTGTGATTGACGAAGCCCACAAGCTGCGCAACGCGCACCGCACGACCAACCGAACCGGCCAGATGCTGCGGCGCACGTTTGACGGGCGCAAAAAACTGTTGCTGACGGCAACGCCCTTGCAAAACAGCCTAATCGAACTTTATGGCCTGTCAACATTGCTTGATGATCACCTGTTTGGCGACGAGGTGGCATTCCGTAAACAGTTTATGTCGGCAGGGGCATCGCTTTCGGGCTTGCGTGAGCGGCTGCAAACCTTTGTTAAGCGGACGTTGCGCAAGCAGGTTCTTGAATACGTCAAATACACCGAGCGCAAGGCCCTCACTCAGCCATTCAATCCGACTGACGACGAGCAGGGCCTCTATGAGGCCATATCAGCGTTTTTAAGCAGGGAGGAATCCTACGCGCTACCCCGGCAGCAACGCCACCTTACCGGACTAATCCTGCGTAAGCTGCTGGCATCTAGTTCACACGCCGTGGTCGCGACGCTCACAAAGATTCGTGACCGGCTGGAAAAACTATTGGAAGATCAAGGCTATGCTGACGAGGGCTTGCTTGAAAAGTTGATTGAAGAAGAGGACATCGAGGACGAATATCTCGAAGAGTCTGAAGACATTGACGACGGTCTGTCCGACCGTGAGCCGGTAAAGATAAACCTTGCCGCCGTGCGTGACGAGATAGCTGAAATCACCAGCTTTATTGAAGCGGCAGGCCGCATCCAGACGGATACCAAAGCACAGGCTCTACTGGTTGCCCTTGATCTTGGTTTCGTCAATATGGCCGAACTACAAGCACCGCGTAAGGCGATCATCTTTACAGAATCACGTCGCACCCAGGAGTATTTATTCCGCTTTTTGTCCGCTAATGGCTATGCAGACAAGCTAGTGTCATTCAGTGGAACCAACAACAGCGAAGAATCCACGCGCATTTTCCAAAGGTGGATGGAAGTAAACAAAGGCACCGATCGCACCACAGGATCACCGCAGGTTGACCGACGCACTGCCATCATTGACCACTTCCGCCGCATGGACGGCAAAGGCGCAGACATCATGATTGCGACCGAGGCCGGGTCCGAGGGTATTAACCTTCAATTCTGTGCCCTAATCATCAACTACGATTTGCCGTGGAATCCCCAACGCATTGAGCAGCGTATTGGTCGCTGCCACCGTTATGGCCAGCGTTATGACGTTGTGGTGATCAACTTTCTGAACACGCGCAACCAAGCCGATCAACGTGTGCTGCAACTGCTGACGCAAAAGTTCAATTTGTTCTCAGGCGTATTCGGCGCATCCGATGAAGTGTTGGGCCGAATTGAAAGCGGTATCGACTTTGAACGTCGTATTCTGCAAATTTACCAAACATGTCGCCAGTCCGAAGATATTGACGCAGCATTCACCAAGCTGCAATCCGAACTGGAAGAGGACATTGGCAACCGGCTGCGTGACACGCAGACGCAATTGCTTGAACACTTTGATGAAGACGTTCACGACCGGCTCAAATTGCGTCTTGATGAAGCCGAGGCACATCTCGACAAAATCGGCCGCTGGTTTTGGGACACGACTCGCTATGTTCTCGAACATGAGGCTCAATGCGGCACTCGTTTTGAGGAAGCCAATTACGCGTTTTCATTGGCAAAATCACCACTGTCTGAAGCACCAGTAGGCCGTTATCAGCTTGTTCGTGGGGGTAAGCAACTCGACATGTTGGCCCATGCATACCGGCTTAATCACCCGCTGGGTGAATGGGTGCTGGACAACGCCAGAAACGCGACAACGCCGATTGCTGAAATTTCGTTCAATTACAGCGGTCACCACACGCGGGTGTCCGTCATTGAGCAGTTACGCGGCAAAAGTGGCTGGCTAACGCTCAACTACTTGACCGTCAGGGCATTTGACACATCCGAATCCCTGCTGTTTTCGGCGCTGACCGATGACGGCCAGCCGCTTGACCAAGAGACCTGCGAAAAGCTATTTGCGGTGCAGGCGGCAAAAAAGGCATCCACTACCACCGCCACTGCACCAGAGGTGCTTGCCGACAATGCGGCGCGGCAGGTGCAGGCCCACATTGCAGAACTATTGGAAGTCAACCAGCGTTTGTTCAATGAAGAGCGTGACAAGCTGGAAAAGTGGGCGGATGACAAGTTGCTTTCGACCGAAGAGGGCTTGCGTGAAACTAAGGCGCGTATCGCGCAACTTAAACGCGAGGCCCGTAAGGCCGCGACGCTGCACGAGCAATCCGATATCCAGAACGAACTACGCGAACTGGAACGCCGCCAGCGTAAGCAGCGGCAGGACATATTTTCTGTTGAAGACGAAATTATCGAGCGGCGTGATGCATTGATCGACCAGCTGGAAAAACGGATTCAACAACATACCGAAACCAAAAATCTTTTTACTCTGAGATTCAGGGTGATCTAAACCCAAAGAAAAAATATGCCTACCGAAAAAAAAATAAGTGAGAAAAAACAGCGATTGCTGAATTTGTTGCGGGGAATGTTTCAGCTTGACCAGCCCGATTTGGACTTTGGCCTCTACCGAATCATGCATGCCAAGCGCGAGCAGGTAGAGACTTTTTTGAATTCTGAATTTGATCAGCTCGTTGACCGTGTCTTTGCAAGTCGTGGCGCGAGGAAGGTTGAAGACGCCAAGAAAGAATATGAGACCGCGAGACAGCAGGCCGTTGACTTTGGCGCACCTGACCCGGAGGCACCCCAGAAAGTTCAACAAGCACGCGCTCGATACGACGCTATGCGGTTGACGGGCGGTGATGATGCAGAAATTTACGACCATTTGAATCGATTCTTTTCGCGCTATTACGACGATGGTGATTTCATGTCCTTGCGACGCTATGGAAAAGGTGCCGCCGGTGGAGCAGAAACGTATGCGGTTCCATACGATGGCTCTGAGGTTGTTCTTCATTGGACAAACAAAGATCAGTATTACATCAAGACCTCAGAAAACTTTTCAAATTACAGCTTCAATCCACGTCAAGCTTTGGAGAAGGATGCATCTGGCGTAAGTAAGAATCTTTTTGATGATGGGAGTTCGGAAAAAGTTCTCAAAGTTCATTTCCGTGTTGTCGAGGCCGCGCCTGATCCACACAACAATGCCAAAGCCAGCGATAAAGATGACCGCTTCTTTCTCATAGACAAAGATCAGCCCATTGCATGGGAAGGCAGCGAGTTAGTCATTCGCTTTCAATATCGGGTTGATTCAGACAAACCGACGAGAGCACAAAAGGGAAAGTGGCAGTCGGACCGCAATGATGAAATAGTTGCCTTGGTGATCGAAACGCTCTCAAAAATTGAAGTTGCCCAAGTGAAGGAACTAGCCACGGAATACGTTTCTGTTCTCGCGCGCGAAGTTCCCAAGGGGAAGGACAAGAAGCAAGCTCTATTGGGTCGATACCTAAGTCAATACACAGCATCCAACACGATGGACTTTTTCATTCACAAGGAGCTGGGCGAATTTCTGCATCGAGAGCTTGACTTTTATTTGAAAAATGAAGTTTTGAAGCTTGATGACTTCGTTGGAAGTGAAGACAGTGACGTGCAAGCAGATGGTATGTCTGACGCAAAAATGAAGGCCGTGCAAAGCGCACTCGAAAAAGCACAGGCTATTCGTTTGCTGGCCCAGCGCCTGATTGATTTTTTGTCGCAGCTCGAAGAATTTCAAAAGAGGCTATGGTTGAAGAAGAAGTTTGTTGTTGAAACCAACTACTGCATCACCATCGACCGTATCCCAGAGAAGTTCTATACCGAAATTGCCGCCAATGACGAGCAACGCAAGGAATGGGTTCGTTGGTTCGCAATTGATGAAATCCAGCAGGACACAGCCACCGTTGGCTATTCCACCCCAGTGACCGTAGATTTTTTGAAGGCTAATAGGTTTTTGGTGCTTGATACCAAGCTTTTCAGTTCTGAATTTGTAGTGCAGTTGATCAACGAGTTTGATGGCTTTTTCGACTCCCTTGGCGGAACGATTATTCATTCGGAAAATTTTAGTGCTTTGACTTTGCTTGAAGGTCATCACAAGAACGGTGTAAAGCTAATTCTCACAGATCCACCCTACAACACCAAGACCGATGTTTTCCCGTATAAAGATTCATACAAGCATTCGAGTTGGCTGACGATGATGAGTAATCGCATGGAGAAGGCGAAAGGGCTTTTGCGTGAGGATGGTGTTTTCTTTCATCATATTGATGAGAACGAGCACCAGAATGCCAGCATGCTGCTAACGGAAGTATTTGGTTCGAATAACCGTGTTGTTGATATTGTTTGGAAAAATTCGAGCAAAAATGGAGAAAGTTTTATCTCTATGCAGCATGAATACATCGTTGGTGCAGCCAAGAATGCAGCCGCCAACAAAGGTGTTTGGCTTGAGCGCAAAGAAGGGTTAGAGGAAATTTACAAGGCGTTTGACGGCTTTAAAAGAAAGCACGGAACAGATTGGAAAGTCATTCATCAGGCTGCGCTGGACTTCTACAACTCATTTCCTGATTCAAACCCTATCAAGGACAGTTCGCACTATTCATGGATGGATCAAAAAGGTGTTTACTTTCCCGGCGATATTTCGAAGCCGGCAAATGGCTACTACTATGACCTGGAACACCCTACTACAAAGCGTCCTTGTAAAAAACCAGCAGGTGGCTGGCGGTTCATTGAAGAAACCATGCTGGATAAAGTCAGCAATAACGAAATTCACTTTGGTGATGACGAGACCACAATTCCAAATAATAAGGTGTATCTGAGTGAGTCTGAAAATCAAGGTCTGACCAGTATTAAATATAAGGACGGTCGAGTCGCTTCAAATTTACTCAAAGATATGTTTGGGGAAAAAGACCCGTTCAAAAATCCAAAAGACGTTGAGCTAACTTCTCGCCTTCTAAAAGCACTCGACACTGAGAATGAGGTTGTGCTTGATTACTTCGCAGGATCGGGAACAACCATCCACGCCATCCTAGAACTTGAACGTGTAGGCCAAAAGAGAAAGTATGAAGCTATCGAAATGGGCGATCATTTCGACAAGGTGCTCATCCCACGGGTCAAGAAAGCCATCTATTCCGTTGACTGGAAGGACGGTAAACCCGTTTCACGGAAGGGTATCTCTCACGCGTTTAAGTATGTTCGCCTCGAATCCTATGAGGATTGCTTGAACAATTTGGCTCTCAATTCAGTGGGCCAGGCGACCAGGTCGCAGACCGACACGGGCTTTCAACGCGATTATTTGCTGCAATACATGTTGAACGTTGAAACGCAAGGCAGCAATAGCCTTTTGAATTTTTCAGAGTTTCGCGATCCGCCAAATTACAGTTTGGAAATAAAGAAGCCGGGTTCAGACGTGCGCGAGAAACGGAATATTGACCTTATCGAGACATTCAACTATTTGATTGGTCTTCGTGTCGATAAGCTTCACGCAGGGCGCCGTTTTGCAGCCACTTTTACACGAAAACCAGACCCACTCTTGCCGGACGATGCGACAACGCGGTTATTGACCGAGACCTTGACTGACGATGCGGCGGGGCCGTGGTGGTTTCGACCGGTTGAGGGATATACCCAAACTATTCCGGGCGACAGTCGCCAGCGTCAAAATATTCTCGTGTTGTGGCGGTCTTTGACGGACGACCCAGAGCAGGATGCTGCTGTTCTAGAAGCTTTCATGGGGCAGCAAATGCGGTTCAATCCGACGCGCCGCGCAGACAGGGCTTTGTATGACATCATTTACATCAACGGCACGCATAACCTGCCCAACCTGGGAAAGTATGGCGAAGTCCGTCTGCTAGAAGAAGAGTTCCATCGACGTATGTGGGTCGGGGGATAAGACCATGGCGACATCAAAGAAAACTACAAAGACCCCAAAGAAGGGCAAAGCCAAAAGCGCTTCGGCGGTCAGAACTGATCCCTTTGTTTACAAGCTTGTTCTGAACGCATGGATGATCAACCAATTTGGTATTGATCCACTGGTGGAGCATAGAGCTACGGATGGACGCGTCATTCCGCCCATTCGCAAGCTCTCTTACGCAATTCTTGATGAAGAAAAAGAAGGCTTGCATGATGACGGTCGTCACCGCTTTTTCCATGAGCTGAATGCCAATTGGCCAACAGGCGCAAGTGTGAATTCGGCGCAACTTGCCGTCTATGAAGACAACATCCTTGCCCACACTAAGACTCTCAATGACAAGCGCATTGCAAACGGATTGCGGCCTATCATTTGGAAGTATTACCAATGGCTTTCTCTGCTGTTTGGAGAGCGGTATCTTGATCTTTTCTTTCACCAACCGGTTTCATTGTTGGATCAGCTCAACGCATTCGTAGAAAAATTTAATGAGTGGAGAACTTCGCAAGGCTTGTCCACGGCACTTGAAACGTTTGATGTTTCCGAGCTAAATCGAATTTGTTTTCAGAATGCTACCGGCAGTGGAAAGACATTGCTAATGCACGCAAACGTAATCCAGTTTCGATACTACGCAGAGGCATCATCCCGCGTAAATGAATTTTCGCGTGCGGTGTTGATCACACCGAGCGAATCTTTGACTGACCAACATCTTCGGGAGATGCAAAGCAATGGCATACCGTCACAACGGTTTCGCGCCGACTTGCTTGGTTCTGCTGATTTGGAACGCGTAGACGTTATCGAAATCACCAAGTTGGGAGAGGTCCGACGAGAAAACACCGTTGCCGTTTCCGAATTTGGAGATAACAATTTGCTGCTGGTTGACGAAGGCCATATGGGTCTTGGCAGCGAAGAAGAAACTGGCTGGCTTAAGCGTCGTGAGGCAATCTCTTCACGCGGTTTCGTGTTTGAATATTCGGCGACTTTTGCTCAGGCGGTTGCTGCGACGGGAAACGAAAACATCACGCAAGCCTATGCCAAGAGTGTTCTATTTGATTACTCCTATCGCTATTTCTACGAGGATGGCTTCGGGAAAGATTACAGCATCCTGAACTTGGCAAAGGAAGGGGCCGACACGCGCAGATATCTGACTGCATGTTTGCTTGCTTATTTCCAACAACTTCGCCTCTATGACAGGGATGTCCTTGCTTTACGTCCATTTAATTTGGAAAAACCCTTATGGGTTTTTGTTGGCGGAAGTGTAAGCAAGCCAGGTGGCGCCAATTTGGAAGAAAAGGTCACACTTGCAGACGTTGCAAAGATTGTGCTGTTTCTTGGTGAATTTTTGTCCGACCCGGCTACAAGCAAAAAGGACATCATCCTCTTGCTGACGAAGTCGGGAGCCAACAACGGCATGGTGGATGCGAACGGCAACGATATCTTTGCGAACAGTTTCCCTGTCTTGCAGCCGTTGTTAGCCTCCGATCCGACCGGTGACGAAATTTACAGCCTCATTCTTGCCGAGGTTTTCAATGCGAGGACGAACGGAGTCTTGCGTATCACTCGAATCAAAGGAGACGGTGGAGAAATTCATTTGCGCGTTGGCTTGTCTGAGCAACCCTTTGGATTGATTAACGTTGGTGATGCCAAAGGTTTGGCCGACCATATCAACGACCATATTCCCAGCGATAAGGTTGAGATCGTGGACAGTGAGTTCACGGATCGACCTCTGTTTGCTGGAACGTCTGACAGTGATTCGCCAGTGAACATACTTATCGGCGCCAAGAAGTTCATCCAAGGCTGGGATTGCTGGCGAGTTTCGACCATGGGTTTGATGCATGTTGGTAAATCAGAAGGGTCGCAGATCATTCAGCTTTTCGGTCGAGGCGTTCGTCTCAAAGGTTTCGATTGGAGTTTGAAGCGGAGCAGCCGTTGCACGCGCATTAACGTTCCACGACCGGCGAACATACATTGGCTTGAAACATTGCAAGTATTTGGCGTGGAAGCCGAGTTTATGCAGAGGTTCAGAGACTATTTGGCTGATGAAGGGTTGCCGGGTAACGAGCGCAAGGAAGTGATCGAAATGCCGATGCACACCACACGCAATTTCGGCAAGCGTTTGAAGGTGCTTAGACCAAAGCGCAAGAAGGATAACGGCAAGGAATACGATTTCAAGTTAGATGCACCACTACCTGTATTGAAGTTGCCTTTGCCGTCAAAGCTGATGGTGCGACGGGTTGTATTGGATTGGTATCCGCGCATTGAGGCATATGCCGTTGGTAGTGCCGACACCGCGCAGGAGGTGGCTAAACAAACCCAACAGTTCCATAGCCATCAGTTGGCTCTGGTTGATTGGGATGCCGTGTTTTTTGAACTGGAAGCATTCAAGCGCGTGCGCGGTTTCGAAAACCTGCTGATCCAGCGGGAGGACTTACCCAGGCTGTTCGCGGACGGACATGGTGGCTGGTATACCCTATATGCCCCTGACTCAGCGATGCAGCCACGCGCGTGGGTGGAGGTGCGCCAGTGGCAGGTAATTGTTAGCACGCTCTTGAAGCGGCTCATCGAATCGTTATGCAACTACCACGTTGACGCATTCTTTGAGCGCCGGATTGAATACCGCCAACTGACGGCAGAAGATGAAAATCTCCCTCACCCTGGCGACCGCTGGCAAGTGGTGGTGGATGCCAGTGAAACCACACTCGTTGCCGACCTGAAACAGCTTGCAGCAGATGTTGAAACGCTTGCGCAGACGATGAAAAAGTCTGGTGCAGTTGATGTCCTGCATGAGCATCCAAAAACCTCTGGTAATCCGCCAAGAGCCTTGCTTGGAGGAATTCACCTTTTTTCACCGCTACTTCACATGCCGGACGGTAGTGCTGCGACTTCGCGTATCAAGGTCATGCCCGTGGCGTTGAAGGACAGTGAATACAGATTTGTTAACAACCTTCATGATTTTCTTGCTGCAAGCGGCGAAGCACTGATGGGTAAGGAATTTTTCTTGCTGCGTAACAAAGCGCGTGGTGGAGGCATCGGATTTTTTGAGGCCGGTGGTTTTTACCCCGACTTTATTTTCTGGGTTCTCGATGGGTCCAAGCAGCACATTGTATTCATTGAGCCTCATGGTTTGATCCACGAGGGTCCGATGAGTTCGAAGGTGCAGTTCTTTAAGACGATCAAGGAAATTGAACAACGGCTTGGAGATAAGGCGGTGGTTTTGAATAGTTTTATCTTGTCACCAACCCGAATGGGCGATTTACAAAAGTGGGGAATGACAACCCTTGATGAGTTTCGAGCCATCAACGTGATGTTGATGAACGATGATACCGAATATATAAAAAATATGTTTAAATTGATACTGACCTAGGGCCTGTCATCAATTGAGCCAGACCACAGCAGCAGCTAAATGGATGGCGCCCAGGAAGTTGCGCGCTGTTTTGTCGTAGCGCGTTGCAATGGCACGGTACTGCTTGAGCCGGGCAAAGAAGTTCTCGATCAGATGGCGCGCCTTGTACAGGTGTCGGTCATGACTACGCTGGTGCCTGCGCGTTTTGGGACAGGGAAT
>Ga0308165_1005744_pt1 | contig 11303 bp, 9 predicted proteins | sample PhyWR2_FD_201032 | JGI IMG/M metagenome (GOLD analysis project Ga0308165, IMG submission 201032) | Phyllosphere microbial communities from UC Gill Tract Community Farm, Albany, California, United States - DLSLW.R2 | ecosystem: Host-associated > Plants > Phyllosphere > Unclassified | place: USA... | reverse complement strand
CGGTGAGCTCGTCGACGATGGACTCGATCGCATCGTCGGGCGGCAGGCTGATGGGCGAGCGGACGATCTCCGTCCCGGGTTCGCGTGGGATGGTGAGGCGGAAGGACGAGCCGGCGGCGGGCTCCGACCAGACCTCCAGCCACCCCTCGTGCAGGACCGCGTCCTCGAGGGATATCGCGAGTCCGAGCCCGGTGCCGCCGATGGTGCGCTTGCGGGACGGGTCCGCGCGCCAGAAGCGGTCGAACACGCGCTCGGTGGCCTCACGCGTCATGCCCTGGCCGTAGTCGCGTACCGCGATCGCGACCGAGGACTCGTTGCTGTCCACCGACACCACGATCGGTTTGCCCTCGCCGTGCTCGATGGCGTTGCCGACGAGGTTGCGCACGATCCGCCGGATGCGCCGCGGGTCCATCGGGACCGCCGAGTAGCCACCCGGTGCGACGATCCGGAGATCCGAACCGGTCGGCTCCGCGAGCGGGCGGAGCTCCTCCACGACCTCCTCCGCGAGATGGACGAGACTCGTCGGTTCCAGTTCGAGTTCGATGCTGCCGGCGTCGTAGCGGCTGATCTCCAGCAGGTCGGCCAGCAGGATCTCGAACCGCCCGACCTGGTCGTGGAGGAGCTCGGCCGTCCGCTCGGTGGCCGGTGGGAAGGAGTCGCGCTGGTCGTAGAGCACGTCGCCGGCCAGGCGGATGGTCGTCAGGGGCGTGCGCAGCTCGTGCGAGACGTCCGACACGAACCGCTGCTGCACGAGCGAGAGCTCCGCGAGTTCCTTGATCTGCTTCTGCATGCTGGCGGCCATCCCGTTGAAGGAGCGGGCGAGGATGGCGAGCTCGTCCTCGCCCTTCTCGGGCATCCGCACGTCCAGGTCGCCGCCGGCCAGACGTTGACTCGTCTCGGCTGCGAACCGGATCGGTGTCGCCACGAAGCGGACGATGAACCACGCGGCACCACCGACGAGGATCATGAGGCCGACGCCCGCGAGGAAGAGCGTCCGTTGGACGAAGCCGAGCGTCTGCTCCGAGTCGCTCAGGTCGAAGCCCAGATAGATCTCGTATGACCCCGCGGTCGGCATCGACACCATGGAACCGACGACGATGCCGGCGGTGGTCGAGCCGTCGGCGGATGTGAGGGTCACCGACTGCCACTGGAGGGTGTCCGGGTCGGCCCGGACCGCCTCACTGAGCGCGTCCGAGATGACACCCCCTCCCAGCCCCGGCGACTCGAAGCCCGGAGGCGTGACCTGGCTGGGGTCCTGCCCGGGAGCCCGGTAGGCGGCGATGAGGCTGCTGCCGGAGGTCGTCTGGAGATCGGTCCGCACGGTCCCCATGAGCTGCTGGAGGGCGACGCGCTCGCTGGCGTCCGACGCGTCGAGGATGCTCTGCGCGGACGCGATGGCACGACCGGAGCCGCCGAGCGCCTGCTGCAGTCGGGATTGGAAGAGATCGTTGCCGATGCTGAACGAGAGGTAGGCACCGGTCAGGAGGATGGCGAGTCCCGAGAGGCCGACCGTGATGGCGACCGTCCGGAACTGCAGCGAGCGCCGCCACTGCGAGCGCACCTGCTGCGGCCACCTCCGCCACAGCCGCCAGTCGGCCGCCCAGCCGGCGAGTCGGGAGGCCATGTCGGATCAGCCGGTGACCGCGCCGGCGCGGTATCCGACGCCACGCACCGTCATGACGATCTTCGGGTTGTCGGGGTCTTCCTCGACCTTCGCGCGGAGCCGCTGCACGTGGACGTTCACGAGTCGGGTGTCGGCCTTGTAGTGGTATCCCCAGACCTGTTCGAGCAGCATCTCGCGGGTGAACACCTGCTGGGGTTTGCTCGCCAGTGCGAGGAGGAGGTCGAACTCCAGCGGCGTGAGCCCGATGACCCCGTCGGCGCGACGGACCTCGTGGCCCGCGACGTCCACGGTGAGGTCGCCGATGCGGAGGGTCTCCGCGAGGTCGGCGGCCGGCGCGCGCAGCCGCGTGCGGATCCGGGCGACGAGCTCCTTCGGGTTGAACGGCTTCACCATGTAGTCGTCGGCGCCGGACTCGAGCCCCTTCACCACGTCCGCGGTGTCGGACTTCGCGGTCAGCATGATGACCGGGACACCGGACTCCTGACGGATCAGGCGGCACACCTCGATCCCGTCGATCCCCGGGAGCATGAGGTCGAGGAGGACGAGGTCGGGCTTGGTGTCGCGGAACGCCTGGAGCGCGCCGCCCCCGTCCGCGCAGAACGACGGCTCGAAGCCCTCGGTGCGCAGCACGATGCCGATCATCTCGGCGAGTGCGGTGTCGTCGTCGACGACGAGAATGCGTGCGTTCATAGCTCCGTCTCGGGTGTGACCGGCCGGCCGCGCTGCCTGACCGGTGTCCTTACGTCTCGCCTCAGCGTAGTCGAAGTGTCCAGGGGAACCGCCGAACCGCCGGTCGCGGGCAGGCTCGGTGTGACAACATGGAGGGGTTCGAGACGGCGAGGGGGTGTTGCTGATGGACACGGAACAGCGAGCCGGGGGCGAGATGGGCGATCAGGATCCGAACCCGTGGGCGACCCCGCAGGGGCCACAGCAGCCGGTGGCGCCGGAGCAGGCGACACCGCAGCCGCTGCCACTGCATCAGGGGCATCCACAGCAGCCCGGCTATCCGCCGCCGCCGCAGGGAGCCCCACAGCAGCCCGGGTACCCGCCGCAGCAGGGATACCAGCAGCAGCCCGGGTACCCGCCGCAGCAGGGACACCCGCAACAGCCCGCGTATCCGGCGCAGGCGGCGTACCCACAGCCGGGATACGGCCAGCAGCCGTACCCGCAGCAGGTCCCGCCCCGGTACACCCAGCCCTACCCCCAGGCTCAGCAGCCCGGGTACGGGACCCCTCCCTCGGCTCCGACCGCCGCCTACGACGCGAACCCGTACGCGACCGGCGCGTCCTGGGCCCCGGGTCCCCAGCAGGGATGGGCACCACCGCCGAAGCCGGGGCTCATCCCGCTCCGGCCACTGTCCTTCAGCGACCTGTTCGGCGCCCCCTTCCTTGTCCTGCGACGCAACCCGAAGGCCACGTTCGGCAGCGCCCTCCTGCTGCAGGGTCTCACCGCCGTCCTCTCCCTCGTCATCGTCGGCGTCGTCACCTGGCTCTCGTTGAGCCGGCTGTCGCAGGCGGCCCCTGGCGAGGAGGACGCCATCAGCGCCGGGGCGATCACGGCCATCATCCTGTCCTTCCTCATCCCGGTGGCGGTCTCGATCGCCGGCAGCGCGATCCTGCAGGGCATCATCGCGCAAGAGGTCGCTCGCGGCACCCTCGGCGAGAAATTGCCGCTCGGCGTGCTCTGGCGGCGCACGAAGGCGCGGTTCCTGCCGCTCATCGGCTACACCTTCCTCCTGATCGGTGTCGTGACGGTGTTCATCGCCGTCGCGGTTGGCCTCGGATTCGTGCTGACCGGTCTCGGCGGGACCGCGGGCGTGGCCCTGACGGTGGTCATGGGCATCGGCGCACTGCTCGTCCTGATCGCCGCTTCCGTGTGGCTCGGGACGAAGTTCTCCCTCACACCGAGCATCATCGTCCTCGAGAACGGCAAGGTCTTCGCCTCGCTCGCTCGCTCCTGGCGCCTGACCGACGGCTATTTCTGGCGGACCTTCGGCGTCCAGTTCCTCGTCTCCTCGGTCGTCAGTGTCGCGTCGCAGGTCGTCGCGACCCCGATCAGCCTGCTCGCCAGTCTCGTCCCCGTGCTGTTCGTCGGGGTGGACTCGGAGGCGACCATGATCGTCGCCACCATCGCCGCGCAGGGCCTCTCCCTGCTCGTCTCCGTCATCATCGGTGCGATCACGGTCGTCGTCATCAGTGCCACGTCGGCGGTCATCTATGTGGACCTGCGGATGCGCAAGGAGGGGCTCGACCTCGACCTCGCGCGGTTCGTCGAGGCGCGCGCCGGCGGTCGCGAGACGGTCGACAACCCCTTCGACGTCGCCGCCGCCGGAGGCAAAGCGACCCGATGAGCCCACTGTTCCTCGCGTCGCGCCTCGACGTCCCGCTCGTCCCTGACGCACCGGGCGCCCGGGACCTCCTGCAGCGTGAGCTGTCGAAGCCCGAGTACCAGACAGCGCAACCGACGTTGTGGGACATCGTCTCGAAGGCGTTCTGGGACTGGGTGAACTCCCTCCGGGTGCCGGGTGAGGGCCCTTTCACTGGCCTGTTCCCGATCATCGCGATGACCGTGGTCGTCGTCGGAATCGTCATCGCGTTCATCGTGTGGGGCGTCCCCCGCCTCAACCGACGGAGCGCCCGTCAGCTCGACCTCTTCGGCGAACGCGACGATCGGACCGCCGATCGGTTGCGCCAGGACGCGAGGACCGCCGCCGCGGCCGGCGACTGGACTCTCGCGCTCCAGGAGCTGTACCGGGCGATCGCTCGCGGACTGTCCGAGCGGACGATCGTCGTGGTCACCCCCGGCACGACGGCGCACGGTTTCGCCGCCCGGGCGGCGGCCGCGTTCCCGCAGGACGGGCGGGCGCTCGCGGAGGCCGCGGACGTCTTCGACGCCGTCCGCTACCTCGAGGCGACGGGCACCGAGGCACAGTACCGTGAGCTCGAAGCGCTCGACGCCCGGCTCTCCGCCGCCGCGCCGCAGCTGCTCGCCGACCCCGAGGAGCTGGTCCGGTGACGCTCACGACGAAGCCCACGGTGCAGCGGGAGCCCGAGCCCGACGTCGCCACGCCTCGGCTGCGAACCCGGCTGCGGCGGAACCGGTTCTGGATCGTCGCGGCGGTCTTCGCGGTCGGGATCGCCCTCGTGCTCATGTTCGCCACGCGAGGCGCATCGATCGACGCGGCGCTGCTCAGCCCCGGAAACCAGACCCCGAACGGCGGCCGCGCGCTCGCGCAGGTGCTCCGCCAGGAGGGCGTCACCGTGACGGAGACCACCACGCTCGACGCGACACTCGAGGCGGTCGAGGACACCGACAGCACCGTCCTCCTGTTCGATCCCAGCGGACTGCTCGACGCCTCGCAGCTCGAGCGGTTGGGCGACGCCGACGCCGGACTCGTCGTCGTCACCCCGCGAGCCGCGGCGCTCCGCACCCTGTTCCCCGGCGTCTCGTTCGCGGGCAGCTCGGATGCCACCGACGTCCTGTCGTCCGACTGCGGCGACCCCACCGCCGAGCGGGCCGGGACGGTCACCGGTGGCTGGACGCTGTACACGACCACCGACGCTGACGCCGACGGCTGCTTCACGGCCGACAGCGGCGGGAGCGCGGTCGTGACGCAGGCGGACGGCGCACGGGTGCTGCTCGGCTCGGCCGACGCCCTGACGAACGATGTCATCGACCGGGCGGGGAACGCCGCCCTGGCGCTCGGCCTGCTCGGCTCCACCGAGCAGTTGGTCTGGTACCTGCCGAGCCTCGCCGACGTGCCGGTCACCGGTCCCCCGAGCCTCGACGAGCTGACGCCGAGCTGGGTCGCCGGAGTCACCGGCACCGTCGTCGTCACGGCGATCCTGGCCATGTTCTGGCGCGGGCGACGCTTCGGCCCGCTCGTCATCGAGGACCTGCCCGTCGCGGTCCGCGCGAGCGAGACGATGGAGGGGCGCGCACGCCTCTACCAGCGGTCCGGCAACCGTCAGCGGGCGCTCGACGCGCTGCGGATCGGCACCGTGTCCCGCCTCGCGGTCGCCGCAGGCCTCTCCCGCCACGCCTCGGTCGTCGAGGTCGCCGACACGGTCGCCGGACTCGCCGGACTCGATCCTCGGCACGTGCGGTCCGTCCTGCTCGACGCCGTACCGACGAGCGACGCCGACCTCGTCTCCCTGTCCGATCACCTGCTCGATCTCGAAGCCGCCGTCGCGCGCGCCACGGACCTCACCGGAAGGAACCATCCATGACCGACGCCCCCGTGCCAGGATCCACCGCACCGCACCCCGACGACCTCCGGCGAGCCCTCGCCCAGGTCCGCGTCGAGGTCGGCAAGGCCGTCGTGGGTCAGGACGCCGCCGTCACCGGGCTCGTCATCGCGCTCCTCGCCAAGGGCCACGCGCTCCTCGAGGGTGTGCCCGGCGTCGCGAAGACGCTCCTCGTCCGATCGCTCAGCCACGCGCTGAGTCTGGACACGAAGCGCGTGCAGTTCACGCCCGACCTCATGCCCGGCGACGTCACCGGCTCGCTCGTCTACGACGCCAAGACCGGCGAGTTCGAGTTCCGCGAGGGCCCGGTGTTCACGAACATCCTGCTCGCCGACGAGATCAACCGCACACCCCCGAAGACCCAGTCCGCCCTGCTGGAGGCGATGGAGGAGCGCCAGGTCAGCGTCGACGGCCGTTCGCTCCCACTCCCGGACCCGTTCATCGTGGCCGCCACGCAGAACCCGATCGAGTACGAGGGCACCTACACGCTCCCGGAGGCGCAGCTCGACCGCTTCCTGCTGAAGCTCGTCCTCGACGTGCCCGAACGCGACGTCGAGGTGGAGGTGCTCCGACGGCATTCCGCCGGGTTCAGCCCGCGCGACCTCACGGCCGCGGGTGTCAGGCCGGTCATGGGCGCGGCCGATCTGCGGGCGGCGCAGCTCGAGGTCGGACGCGTGGGTGCCAGCGCCGACGTCCTCGCCTACATCGTCGACCTCGCGCGCGCCACTCGGCGCAGCCCGTCCGTCCGGCTCGGGGTCAGCCCTCGAGGGACGACCGCCCTCCTCGCGTCGGCGAAGGCCTGGGCCTGGCTGAGCGGCTACCAGTCGATCACCCCCGACCACGTGCAGACGATGGTCCTCCCGGTGTGGCGCCACCGCATGCAGCTGCGGCCCGAGGCCGAGCTCGAGGGTGTCTCGGTCGACGCGATCCTGCGTTCGATCATGCAGCAGGTGCAGGTGCCCATCTAGATGGCCGTCACCGGGAGGTTCGTCGCGCTCGTCGCGTTCGGCATCGTGCCGATCGTGGTGCTCGGCGTGCTCACGGGCGACGCAGCTCCGGCGTTCATCGCGTGGCTCGTGCTCGCCGCCGCGCTCGGAGCGCTCGACCTCGTGGTCGCCGGTTCGCCTCGGGACATCGTCCTGCAGCGGCAGCTGCCGTCCCGGGTCAGGCTCGGTGACTCGGCGACGAGCACCCTCTTCCTCACCAACCGCGGAGGTCGCCGCGTCCGGGCGCTGGTGCGCGACGCCTGGCAGCCGTCGGCCGGCGCACCCACCGGGCGGCTCCGCGTCGACCTCCCGCCCGGGGAGCGACGGAGCGTCAGCCTGGTGCTCACCCCGTTCCGTCGGGGCGAGCGACGGGTGTCCCAGGTCACGGTGCGGTCGTTCGGTCCGCTCGGTCTCCTGGCTCGACAGGCGACGCTGAACAGCGCCGGGCACCTCCGGGTCCTGCCGGCGTTCAACTCCCGGAAGCACCTCCCGAGCCGGATCGCACGCCTCCGCGAGCTCGACGGCGCGACGAGCGTCATGGTCCGCGGTCAGGGCACCGAGTTCGACTCCCTCCGCGAATACGTGCGAGGTGACGATGTCCGTTCGATCGACTGGCGTGCCACGGCACGACGCGGCGACGTCATGATCCGCACCTGGCGGCCCGAGCGCGACCGCCGGGTCGTCATCGTCACCGACACCGGCCGCACCTCCGCCGCGCGTATCGCCGACGAGCCGCGCATCGACACCGCGTTCGAAGCCGCGCTCCTCCTGGCCGCTCTCGCCACGAGAGCAGGCGACCGCATCGACTATCTCGCCTACGACCGTCGCGTGCGTGGTCGCGTCCAGGGGGCGACCGGCGCCGAACTCCTCTCCAGGATGGTCGATGCGATGGCGCTCGTCGACCCGGAACTCATCGAGACCGACTGGGACGCCGTCCCAGGCCAGGTCAGGCAGATCACGAACCAGCGCGCCCTCGTCGTCCTGCAGACCTCGATCGACGCCCCCGGGGCCGCGCGCGGGCTCCTCGCCGTCCTCCCCCAGCTCACGCAGCGCCACACGGTCGTCGTGACGAGCGTCGTCGACCCGGCGACCCTCGAGGCCACGCGCGACCGCGGCGACCGCGAGACCGTCTACCGCGCCGCTGCGGCCGAACGCGCCCTGCTGGACATCGAACGCGTGTCCGCGGCGATCAGACAGCTCGGGGCCGACGTCGTCACCGGTTCGCCGGAGACCCTGCCCCCGGCGCTCGCCGACGCCTACATCGCGCTCAAGGCCTCCGGTCGGCTCTAGCCCGATCCGTTGCCGATCGATCGGCTTCCTCCGAGCGCCGGCCGGAACCGGATCGACGGGTCAGCGGCCCTTGCGCTTCTTGCGGCGTTCCCGGGCGAGCTCCTCCTGCTTGGCCTTCCGCGCGGCGAGCTGGGCGCCTCGGCTCGTCCCGGCGGCGGTGCCCTGGGTCGAACCGGCCTTCGGCGCCTTCCGTCGTCTCGCGGCCTGCTGCGGTGCAGGAGCGGCGGCCTGCTCGGTTGGGGCGGACCGTCGCGAGCTGTTGGCCGTGCGTCCGCGCACGATGCCGATGAACTCCTCCACGGCTTCGTCCTCGCGGTCCTGCGGCCAGACCAGCACGACCGGGATCGAAGGAAGACCGACGATCGGACGGTACTCCACGTCCTTCCGCTGGTGCAGTCGCGCGACCGACTGCGGGACCACGACGATCCCGACCTCGGACGCGGCCAGTTCGACCGCTGCCTCCGGGTCGTCGGTCAACGGGGCCGCCGGGGCGTCGAACCCGAGCACGGCGGCACGTTCGGCCCACTCCAAGACGAGCGGCGTCATGATCAGCTGCTCGTCGGCGAGCGCGGCCATCCCGACCGTGTCCTCGGCTCCGAGGGCAGCGCCCTTGGCGAAGACGACGACGGGGAGCTCCTCGAACAGGGCGATCGTGTTCAGCCCGTCCTGGTCGATCGGGACCCGGGCGAGCACGACGTCCGCCGCTCCGCTGACCAGGACCGCTCGCTGCTCGTCGAGGTCCACTCGGATCAGGCGGAGTTCGTCCTCCGGACGGCGCTCGCTCCAGATGCGCGCCCACTTCCCTGGGTTCACGCCGCGCGCGTAGGCGACGGTCAGCGCCGGCGGGACGATCTCCGGCACCGTGTCGGCACCGAGCCCGTCGTCGCCGACATCGATCCCGTCGATCTGGTCGTCCCGCCTGTCCATCGAAGCCTCCACTGCTCGGCTTGCCACACTACTGCAGCTCAGTCGACGGGTGATCCGGCTGGTTGGGCGAGGACACCGCAGCGGGGTACGCTGAGCGGATGGGTGCGAGCGAACAGATCATGAAACCGGCGACCGCGGCGAAGAAGCTCGGGGTCTACCTGCCGGCGACCCCGGCGTCGTTCCAGGAGGAGCCGATCACGCGGTCGGCGTTCCTCGAACTGCAGGCGAACCCGGCGGACTGGCTCGTCGAGCTCCGCAAGAACGGACCGCACCCGCGCGACGTCGTCGCCCGCAAGCTCGGCGTGTCGACCTCCGGTCTGGCTCGCGCCGAGATCACCGAGGCGTTAACCACCGAACAGATCCAGGAGCTCCTCCGCACGCTGCCCGCCTGGCTCGTACAGGAGCGCGCCGTCCACGCCGAGGTGAACGCCGAGAACGCCCGGGTCAACGCGAGGAACGCCGAGCGCCGCGCTCGATCCGAAGCCGGCGAGTAGCCGTCAGCCGGCGACGATCCGCTTCGCGCCGGCCTCGAACTCAGCCAGGTCACCGCGCTCGCCCGAGCGGTACGCGCGGCCGCCCCACCAGCACATGTAGGTCAGGAATGCGGCGAGCGCTCCCCCGCCGATGAGCATCTTGACCGCCCACGGCCACGGTGCGGGCGTCACGAAACCCTCGACGAGCCCCGAGACGAAGAGCACGATCACCAGCCCGATGGCGATCGTGAACAGCGCTCGGCCCTCTTCGGCAAGCGCCTGGCCCCTCGTCCGAGGCCCCGGTGCCACCCAGGCCCAGAAGATGCGGAGACCCGCCGCTGCCGCGACGAACACCGCGGTGAGCTCGAGCATGCCGTGCGGAAGGATGTACTCGAAGAACACGTCGCCCTTGCCGTAGGCGAACATGACCCCCGCGGCCTGCCCGACACCCTGGGCGTTGGTGACGATGATGTACGGGACCCAGACACCGCTGATGCCGAACGCGACGCATTGCGCTGCGATCCACGCGTTGTTCGTCCACACCTGGCCGGCGAAGCTCGCAGCCGGGTTGTTGGAGTAGTAGGCGACGAAGTCATCCTCGACGTACTGCTTGAGCTGGGCGTCGGTACCGAGGTTCGCGAGGACCTGCGGGTTGCCGGCGATCCAGACGGCGTACAGGGTCGCGATGACGACCGTCGCGACCGCGACGGCGAGGGTCACCCACCGGACCCGGTAGAGCGCGGCCGGCAGCGCCAGGACGAAGAACCGCGGGACACTCGACAACACGTTCGCGCTGGCGCCGGTGAACCGGAGGCGCGCCCGCGACAGCGAGACCGAGAGGCGGTCGCCGACGAGGGTCGATCCGGCCGTCGTCTTGATCGCGGAGAGCTGGGTCGCTCCGGCCTGGTAGCGGTCGATCAGCTCATCGGCCTCCGGCCCGCTGAAGAACCGTTGCTTGCCGAGCGCGTCGAGGCGGTCCCATTCCTGACGGTGGGCTGCGGAGTAGGCGTCGAGGTCCATCGCAGCCATGCTACGCGGTGGTGGCGCTCCATGGCCGGTCCCCCGCGCATCTGCTTGAATGGAGCACATGTCCGAACCGGCCCGGGTCCCGCTGCACGAGACGACGCTGGACGACGGCACCGAGCTGATCACCGGCGAGGCGGTCGCCCTCGACGTGCGGCCCACCGGATTCATCCTGCGCGCGGCGGGCGCCATCATCGACTACGTGGTGTCCATCCTCGTGTTCGTCGGCCTCATGCTCGCGATGTTCTCCTGGATCCTGTCCGGGGTCGCCATGGACACCGCGATGTTCACCGCCATCGTGCTCGGCCTGACGGTGCTCTGTCTCGTCGTCCTGCCGGCAGCGGTCGAGATCTCCACCCGCGGACGGTCGCTCGGCAGACTCGTGGTCGGTGCCCGCATCGTCCGGGACGACGGCGGTGCACCCGGCTTCCGGCACGCGTTCATCCGTGCCCTCACCGGGTACTTCGAGATCTACGCCACAGCTGGCGGCATCGCCGCACTCACCGGCCTGCTCAGTGCTCGCTCGAAGCGTCTGGGCGACGTGCTCGCCGGGACCTACAGCCAACGTGAGCGTCTGCCGCGGGTGGTGGAGCCCGTCGCGATGATCCCACCGCAGCTCGCCGCCTGGGCCGGCGGCGCCGACGTGGCCCGACTGCCCGATCCGCTGGCGCGGCGCGTCACCCAGTTCCTCAAGCAGGCCGGCTCACTGACCCCGGCCACGAGGACCCGATTG
>Ga0308165_1005742_pt1 | contig 11306 bp, 9 predicted proteins | sample PhyWR2_FD_201032 | JGI IMG/M metagenome (GOLD analysis project Ga0308165, IMG submission 201032) | Phyllosphere microbial communities from UC Gill Tract Community Farm, Albany, California, United States - DLSLW.R2 | ecosystem: Host-associated > Plants > Phyllosphere > Unclassified | place: USA... | reverse complement strand
TTCATCCTAAACCTCTCAGTGATGTATTACGTCGCTTGTGGAAAATTCGCGTCCTGGCTGAAAGTGGTTCAAGAAATGCAATGGGAATAAACGAGGTAGAAATAACTATAATCGGGGAGAGGTATTCAGCAAGTAAATAGATGAAAAACCGGGCATTGCGCCCGGTGCGTTATTTATTTCTGTTCGTCTTTCTTTTTCCCTAGCGTTGGCGTCTCGTCAAAGAAGTTCCACGGCTTAAGCAGGGTATGTACCCATTCCGTCGGCATAATCGGCCACTCCTCCGCGCGGGCGACGTGGGTAGTGCCGGTGGTCATCCAGACCACGTCATCCTGACCGTTGAGCGACTCGTTATCCTTGCTGTACTGCCCCAGGCCCGTGTCGTGGATGGAGCGGTTCGGGAATTTCCCTTCCGGGTAGAGCTCATCCGGATGGTAACGGGTCACCCAGAGCTGTTTGTCCATAAAGCTCAGGCGATGATAAATCCACTCGTCCGGGGCAAATTTCGCGCCGGTCGCCACCGGGTGCGTTCCCCCCGCGTAAGGGATAATCTGGTATGAGACCGGGTTGCCCATGCGGTTCTCTTTACTGGTGTTGCTCAGCAGCCGAATGGTGCCCGGGTCGAATTTCTGCGCCGCCTGCTGCTCGGTATCAATATCGTACTGATTGATCTGCATGGTGCTGGTCCGCGGGCCCCCGGCGGTATTCGGCTTCACTTCCGGATCCATCGCCACCAGCTTGTTGTTGATGCCGTCCACGTCCATATCGAGACGGAAGTTGTAGATGTGCTGGTGCGTGGTGCCCACGATGTTATGGTCGATCAGCGTGCCGTATTTGGTGTCGTCTTTGGCGGTGGCGTCGTGCATGGTTTTCGCCTGAACGCCTTTCACTGCTTCGATACCCGTCGCGCCGGCATCAATGCCGATGGTGCCATTTTCATGGAACACCCAGTCGAAGATGTAATCGTAGTTGCCCACGGTACTCACCCAGCGCACCACCAGCTCGCGGCGCTCGGTGCTGACGTTCGGCTGGCCCATCTCCTGATGTTTGTATTCCGGCCCCGCGTAGCGTTCGAAAATGGCGATCGCGCGCGGGATCTCCATCGGCGCGCCGGTGTAATCCGGGATAGTTTCATTGAGCATCACGGCATTGGACGGCACGTCTTTACCGCGCACCAGCGGTGAGGTCAGGGTGCCCATACCGTAGTCGCCGGAGTCGAGATAGGCTTTAAAGTACCAGCCCACGTCCGGATCGCCATAAGGGACGATCATGCCGCCGAGCGACCCCTGATACATCACCTGGCGCTTTTTGCCGTTGTCGTTATAGGTGACGGTTGAAATCATCGGGCCGACGCGGGAGTCCAGGCTCAGGTGGAAATCCCAGTTCTGCCAGTGCACCATATTCCCGGTGATGGTGTAGTTCTTGCCTTCTGGTTCAGTGATGTTGAGCGGTTTTTTCGGCGTCTCTTCGCGGTCGCGGCCATCATAGGGACGCGGGGTCATGGGAACCGGAACAACGGCGCCTTCTTCAATCTTCTGGATCTTTTTCTGCTCAAGATCGACAACCGCGACCAGGTTTTCAATCGGGTGCGCCCAGTAGTTGCCGTCGCCCACGTCCAGATAGCTCACCACCTTCAGCAGGCGATCTTCCTGCTTCAGGCCGTCTTTACCGTCGAAATAGCCGACGGTCAGCGGCGTGGTAATCACTTTTTTCGGGTCGGTGATGCCGTGTTTTTTAAGCACCTCGGCGAACTCGGTACTTTCGTTGATGATCTGCTGAACGGCGGTGAAATCATCCAGCAGCACCATGCCGTGCGCGTCTTTTACCGGTTCCCAGCGCAGGATTTTTTTATCCTTCAGGTCCACCACGCTTTCGATAACGTGCTTGCCATCAAGCATGACGATCTTCGCCTGGCGAGGGGCATCCACTGCCGTACCGTTAAGCACAAAGTCCCACACTTTGGCTTTCTCGGGCTCTGCCAGGGCGATCTGGGTAAAGCGGGTATTCGGCTTAAAGTCCGCCGAGGCTTTTACAATCTCAACGGCCTGCTTAATTTCGTCCGCCGTTAACGCATTTAACGGGTGAGGGCGTTTTTCGACCTGGAAGGTCTGGTCAAGGCCGGACTGGAAAACGTCGTTGATGAAGGTATCGGAAATAAAGGCTTTCTTGCCTTTCATCACCACCGGCACCTCAAGCCTGAGGGTTTTACCGTTGACGATGGCGGTTTTAGCGCCCGGTTTGACCTTCACAAAGGCACCGTCTTTCGCAATGGTGAACATCTGTGCGTAATCATCCCACTGAACGTCCGCGCCAAAGTCCTGCAGCGTTTTGTCCATCGGGACCATATGCGCCTCACTGCCGTGGGCGAAAACAGGGGATTGCCAGGCGCAACACAGCGCAACGGCCATGGCCAGCGCCGTTCTACGGGCAGAAAAAGAAGAATTGCTTCCCATCGTAGACCTCATCTTGTTGTGTTTATACCCGTCATACTTCAAGTTGCAGGTGCGTTGGCTGCACTCACTCACCCCAGTCACGTACTTATGTACGCTCCGGGGGATTCGTTCCCTTGCCGCCTTCCTGCAACTCGAATTATTTAGGGGATATTGTGTTGTGACAGCCTTATCCTGACAGGCGCCCGAGAAAAGCGTTTGCCTGCATCTGCCAGATTATTTGTCAGCCTTGCCAGGTTAAAAAAAGAGCGGGGATAAATCACATGCCGGGCCATTTCCTCTCCTCACAAATGATGTCAGCACAGGCGACCCCCTCTCCCTTGAGGGAGAGGGCTGGGGTGAGGGGGAACATACGGCTGTGGTGGTTATTCCGTTCACTTTATGTTCCTTGCTACTCTGTAACGACATGACCGGTGAACGTGCCAGGGTGGCTCAGTCGCCACCACCCTGGCAACCCGGGCTCCCGGCGGTAAATCGCCGCTTCGCGGTCCCCTCAGCTTATTCCTTCAGGCTATCGGGTCGGGCATGAGCCTGCATCCCTGCAGGCCACGCCCCGGCCTTACGGAAACGCTTCGGCGATTTACAGCCGGACCAGGGCATCGCTGTAAGCCATTCATTTTCCTGAAGCAACATTTATCGCTTCCGGTTAAAAAAATTACTGGGATTCCTCTCCCTTTGGGGAGAGGGTCTGGGTGAGGGAACTTAGCTGAATTCGCCCTGCTGGCGCGCCACCAGCGTCAGGATGGAGTAGAGCGCCACGGCCTGCTGGTGCTGGTTGAAGATCTCAACCGCCCATTCCACCACGCCGGTTGGTTTTTCCTCGGCGGTACGCTGTTTCTTCAGCGTTTTACGCTTGCAGGTCAGGCGCACCTGAATGGTATCGCCCGGCTTAACCGGCTCGATAAAACGCAGGTTTTCCATGCCGTAGTTGGCAATAACCGGCCCGACGCCCGCATCAACAAACAGTCCCGCCGCGGCGGAGATCAGGAAGTAGCCGTGCACCACGCGCTCGCCGAAGATCGACTCCGCCGCGCCGATCTTGTCCATATGGGCGTAGAAGTGGTCCCCGCTCAGGCAGGCAAAGTTCACGATATCCGCTTCCGTGAGGGTGCGGCGCGGCGTCAGCAGGCTGTCGCCCGGCTGCAGCTCCTCAAAGTATTTGCGGAACGGATGCACGCGATCTTCCTGCACCGCTGCGCCACGCACCCACTGTTTGCCAATGGCGGCCAGCATCGACGGGCTGCCCTGAATCGCGGTGCGCTGCAGGTAGTGCTTCACCGCGCGCAGGCCGCCCAGCTCTTCGCCGCCGCCCGCGCGGCCCGGGCCGCCGTGCACCAGCTGAGGCAGCGGGGAGCCGTGGCCGGTAGACTCTTTTGCTGATTCCTCGTTAAGGATCTGAATACGCCCGTGGGCGCGCGCCGCACCGGCAATAAACTCGCGGGCAATGGCCTGGTCTGCGGTGACCAGCGTACCGGCCAGGCTGCCGCCGCCCGCGCGGGCAAGCTGCATCGCGTGGCGCGCGTTGCGATATGGCATCAGCGTCGCAACCGGGCCGAAGGCTTCGGTTGAGTGCACCGCCGGGGTTTCATCCGGCTGCGGGCAGAACAGCAGGGTCGGCGGGAAGAACGCCCCCGCGGCCTGCAAATCCGCTTTGCCGCCCAGACGTATCTGGCAGCCTGCGGCGATCAGTTGCTCCACTTTCTCCTGCACGTCCGCGCGCTGTTCGGCGTTGACCAGCGCCCCCATCTTCACCCCTTCCTGCGCCGGGTCGCCCACCACCACTTTTTCCAGGCGGGCAACCAGCGCCTGGCTCACCGCGTCAATCTGGTTTTGCGGGACGATAATTCGGCGAATGGCCGTACATTTTTGCCCGGCTTTGGCGGTCATCTCGCGGACCACTTCCCGGATGAACAGGGCGAATTCCGGCTGGTCTGGCGTAACGTCTTCCCCCAGCACGCAGCAGTTCAGGGAGTCGGCCTCCATCGTGAACGGAATCGAGTTCGCCACGATATTCGGGTGCACTCGCAGGCTTTGCCCGGTGCTGGCGGAGCCGGTAAAGGTCACGACGTCCTGGCTGTCGAGCTGGTCGAGCAGATCCCCCGCGCCGCCGCAGATCAGGCTGATGGCGCCGTCCGGCACCAGTCCGCTGTCGACGATGGATTTCACCATCGCCTGCGTCACCTGCGCGGTCGCGGTAGCGGGTTTGATGATGGCGGGCATGCCGGCAAGCCAGGTCGGCGCCAGCTTTTCCAGCATTCCCCAGCAGGGGAAGTTAAAGGCGTTGATGTGCACCGCCACGCCGGATTTGGAGGTGAGGACGTGGCGCGCCGCAAAGCCGCCTTCTTTCGACAGGGGGATTAACTCGTCTTCCGGCCACAGGGTGTCATCCGGCAGCTCGCGGCTGCCCAGGCTGGCGTAAGTGAAGAGGGTGCCGATGCCGCCTTCAATATCCACCCAGCTGTCCGCCTTCGTCGCCCCGGTCTGGGCCGACAGGGCATAAAACGTCTCTTTCTCGCTCAGCAGGTGCTTTGCCACCGCCTTCAGCATGGCCGCACGTTCGATAAAGGTCATCTCGTGAAGCGCTTCCCCGCCGCGCTCAATCGCATAGCGACGGGCGGCCGCCATGTCCAGCCCTTCGCTGGTCACGCTCCACAGGGCTTCGCCACTGATGGCGTGATGAATAGTGCGCTCGCGGCCCCGGCCAGACTGCCAGGTACCGGATAAGAAGCTGGCTAACTGCTGCATCGCTTATCTCCAAATGTTACGTGATTTACTCATTAATAGTTTGATCGTGAATCATAAAAATCAAGCTGAGTTTTTAATGAATTGTTAACGTTGTGATCTGGCTGGATGAATCGCATCGCCTGAAGACGCTTTATGAAAGGCCTGATGCAAACGCCTTGCGAGCAGCATCACAAAACCAGGAAACAATTCTTGGGGTTATATTTAACCTATGTGTAACTTCTAAAAAACAAAGTGATTCAACATTACGCCTTAATTTGCAAACTAACGAATCATAAAGGTGATGACGTGACGCAAGAACAATGGTTTGAGCAGCGCATAGCGCAGGAGACGGCGATTGAGCCTCAGGACTGGATGCCTGACGCCTACCGTAAGACGTTGATCCGCCAGATTGGTCAGCATGCGCACTCCGAAATTGTCGGCATGCTGCCGGAAGGGAACTGGATCGCCCGCGCGCCGACGCTGCGCCGAAAAGCGATCCTGCTGGCGAAAGTGCAGGACGAAGCCGGGCACGGACTCTATCTCTACAGCGCGGCGGAAACGCTGGGCTGCGCGCGGGAAGACATCTACCAGAAAATGCTCGACGGCAGGATGAAATACTCCTCCATCTTCAACTATCCGACCCTGAGCTGGGCCGATATCGGCGTGATCGGCTGGCTGGTGGACGGCGCCGCTATCGTCAACCAGGTGGCGCTGTGCCGGACCTCCTACGGTCCGTATGCCCGCGCGATGGTGAAAATCTGTAAAGAAGAGAGCTTCCACCAGCGCCAGGGCTTTGAGGCCTGCATGGCGCTGGCGCAGGGCAGCGAGGCCCAGCGTCAAATGCTGCAGGACGCCATCAACCGCTTCTGGTGGCCAGCGCTAATGATGTTCGGGCCAAACGACGACAACTCGCCGAACAGCGCCCGCAGCCTGGCGTGGAAAATCAAACGCTTCGGTAATGACGAGCTTCGCCAGCGCTTTGTCGACAACACGGTGCCGCAGGTGGAGATGCTCGGCATGACGGTGCCGGATCCCGACCTGCGTTTGGATGAAGAGAGCGGTCACTACCGCTTCGGCAAGATCGACTGGCATGAGTTTGACGAGGTCATTAGCGGGCGCGGCATCTGCAACCACGAGCGCCTGGCCGCGAAACGTAAAGCCTGGGAAGAGGGGGCGTGGGTGCGCGAAGCCGCACTGGCGCACGCGGAAAAACAACACGCCCGCAAAGTGGCTTAAGAGGAATCACGATGAGCAACGTCTACTGGCCGCTGTACGAAGTGTTCGTACGCAGCAAACAAGGGTTATCCCACCGTCACGTGGGCAGTCTGCATGCCGCCGACGATCGCATGGCGCTGGAAAATGCGCGTGATGCCTACACCCGTCGCAGCGAAGGGTGTTCTATCTGGGTGGTTAAGGCGAACGAGATTGTCGCCTCCCAGCCGGAAGAGAGCGGTGAGTTCTTCGACCCGGCGGAAAGCAAGGTTTACCGCCATCCGACGTTCTACACCATCCCCGACGGCATCGAGCATATGTGAGGCAAAGAATGAATTCAGTGACTGCCTATGCCCTGCGTCTGGGCGACAACGGTCTGGTGCTTTCCCAGCGTCTCGGCGCCTGGTGCGGCCACGCGCCGGAGCTGGAAATTGACCTCGCGCTCGCCAATATCGGTCTCGACCTGCTGGGCCAGGCGCGCAATTTCCTGACCTATGCCGCGGAGCGGGAAGGCCAGGGCGATGAAGACACGCTGGCGTTTGGCCGCGACGAGCGCCAGTTCCGCAACGTTCTGCTGGTGGAGCAGCCGAATGGCAGCTTCGCCGACACCATTGCCCGCCAGTACCTGATGGATGCCTGGAACGTGGCGCTGTACGAACGCCTGACCCGGAGCAGCGACGGCCAGCTTGCGGCCATTGCCGCAAAAGCGATTAAAGAGGCGCGCTACCACCTGCGCTTCAGCCGCGGCTGGCTGGTGCGTCTGGGCGACGGGACCGAAATGTCCGCGCAAAAAATGCAGCAGGCCATCGACAATCTGTGGCGTTTTACGGCCGAGCTGTTTGAAGCCGATGACGTCGAGCTGGCCCTGATTGACGCCAGCGTGGCGGTTGACCCGCGCGTCCTGCGCCAGCCGTGGGAAAGCGAAGTCTTTGCCGGTCTCAATGAGGCCTGCCTGCAGGTTCCCGCAGAGGTGGCGTACCGCACCGGGGGCAAGAGGGGGCTGCATACCGAACATTTGGGCCCGATGCTGGCGGAAATGCAGTATCTCCAGCGCGCGTATCCCGGTCAGCAGTGGTAAAGGAGAACGCTATGCAACGCCTCGTCGATATCGCGCCCGCGCAAATCCCGCAGATCTGGTCGCTGTTAAGCCAGATCCCCGATCCGGAAGTGCCGGTATTAACCATCACCGATTTAGGCATGGTGCGCAGCGTGAAGGCGCAGGGGGAAGGCTGGGTCATTGGCTTCACGCCAACCTACTCGGGCTGCCCGGCAACGGAGCACCTGCTGGGGGCGATCCGCGACGCGATGACCGCGAACGGCTTTACCCCGGTACACATTGTGCTCCAGCTTGAACCCGCCTGGACCACCGACTGGATGACCGCCGACGCGCGCGAGCGCCTGCGGGCGTACGGCATCAGCCCGCCCGTGGGGCATAGCTGCCACGCGCACGCGCCTGTGGAGGTGAGCTGCCCGCGCTGCGCCAGCACCGACACCGCGCTTATCAGTGAATTTGGTTCGACGGCCTGCAAAGCGCTCTACCGCTGCAACACCTGCCGCGAGCCCTTCGACTATTTCAAATGTATTTGAGGCTGCCATGACAACGTTTCATTCATTAACAGTGGCAAAAGTGGAACCCGAAACCCGCGACGCGGTGACCATCACGTTCGCGGTGCCGCAGGCGCTGCAGGACGCCTACCGCTTCCGCCCAGGCCAGCACCTGACGTTAAAAACGAAGCTTGGCGGGGACGAGCTGCGCCGCTGCTACTCCATCTGCCGGAGTACCGCCCCGGGCGAAATCAGCGTGGCGGTCAAAGCCATCGACGGCGGGCGCTTTTCCCGCTATGCGCGGGATGAGATCAAAGCGGGCATGGCCCTGGAGGTGATGGTTCCTCAGGGACAGTTTGGCTACCAGCCGCGGGCTGAACGTGAAGGCCACTATCTGGCGATTGCGGCAGGCTCCGGGATCACCCCGATGCTGGCGATTATCTCCGCGACGCTGGCGACCGAACCCAACAGCCAGTTCACCCTGATCTACGGCAACCGCAGCAGCCAGAGCATGATGTTCCGCCAGGCGCTGGCGGACCTGAAGGACAAGTACACGCAGCGGCTGCAGCTGGTCTCCATCTTCAGCCAGGAGCGGCTGGACAGCGATCTGCTTTACGGCCGCATCGACGGGGAAAAGCTGCAGGCGCTGGCGAAAACCCTGATTAACTTCCGCCAGTACGACGAGGCGTTTATCTGCGGCCCGTCGGCGATGATGGACGACGCCGAAGCGACGCTGAAAGCGCTGGGGATGCCGGACAAATCCATTCACCTTGAGCGCTTTAACACCCCGGGGACCACCGCTAAACGCGCGGTGCACGTCCAGGCGGAAGGGCAGAAAGTGACCGTGCGCCAGGACGGGCGAGACCGCGAAATCACCCTGACGGCGGACGACGAAAGCATCCTGGATGCCGCCCTGCGTCAGGGGGCGGATCTCCCGTATGCCTGCAAGGGCGGCGTGTGCGCCACCTGTAAATGCAAAGTGCTGCGTGGGAAGGTGGACATGGCGACCAATTACAGCCTGGAGCCGGACGAGCTGGCCGCCGGATACGTGCTGAGCTGCCAGTCGCTGCCGTTAACCGCCGACGTGATTGTCGACTTCGACGCGAAGGGGATGGCATGAGCGAACTGATTGTTACCCGTCATGGCCGCGTGCAGCAGCTGACGCTAAACCGTCCGGCGGCGCGCAACGCCCTCAATAACGCGCTGTTAACCCAGATTGCCGAGCAGCTTGAGGACGCCGCAGCAGATGCCGACATCGCCGTCTGCGTGATTTACGGCAGCGAGCGCTGCTTTGCCGCCGGGGCCGATCTCAACGAAATGGCCGAGAAAGATCTGCCCGCCACGCTGAACGATATCCGCCCGCAGCTGTGGGCGCGCATCAACGCTTTTCCTAAACCGCTGATTGCCGCCGTGAACGGCTTCGCGCTGGGCGCAGGCTGCGAGCTGGCGCTGCTGTGCGACGTAGTCATTGCTGGCGATAACGCCCGCTTTGGCCTGCCGGAAATTACGCTGGGCATTATGCCCGGCGCAGGTGGCACCCAGCGTCTTATCCGCAGCGTCGGTAAATCCCTTGCCAGCAAAATGGTGCTGACCGGCGAGAGTATTTCCGCGCAGCAGGCGCTGAGCGCCGGGCTGGTGAGCGACGTTTTCCCGGCAGCGCTGACGCTGGAGTATGCCCTGAAGCAGGCGGCGCTGATGGCGCGCCACTCTCCGCTGGCGCTGCAGGCGGCGAAACAGGCGCTGCGCCAGTCTCAGGAGGTGCCGCTCCATGCCGGACTCGCGCAGGAGCGTCAGCTATTTACGCTGCTTTCTGCCACCGAGGATCGCCGGGAAGGCATCGACGCCTTCTTACAAAAACGCACCCCCGACTTTAAAGGACGCTAATTGTGGAATTTATTCTCAGTCATGTTGAGCAGGGCGTAATGACCATTACGCTGAACCGTCCGGAGCGTCTGAACAGCTTTAACGACGTGATGCACCAGCAGCTTGCCGAGTGCCTGAAACAGGCCGAGCGTGATGATACCGTTCGCTGCCTGCTGATCACCGGGGCGGGTCGCGGCTTTTGCGCCGGTCAGGATCTGAACGACCGCAACGTCGACCCCAACGGCCCGGCGCCGGATTTGGGGATGTCCGTTGAAACCTTCTATAACCCGCTGGTGCGTCGCCTGGCAAAGCTGCCGAAACCGGTCATCTGCGCGGTTAACGGCGTGGCCGCGGGGGCGGGTGCGACGCTGGCATTAGGCTGCGACATGGTCATTGCCGCGCGTTCCGCCAACTTCGTGATGGCCTTCAGCAAGCTCGGCCTGGTGCCGGACTGCGGCGGCACATGGCTGCTGCCGCGCGTGGCCGGACGCGCCCGCGCTATGGGGCTGGCGCTGCTCGGCGATAAGCTCAGCGCCGAACAGGCGCAGGCCTGGGGGATGATCTGGCAGGTGGTGGATGACGAACAGCTCTCCACTACCGCGCAGCAGATGGCGCTGCACTTTGCGTCTCAACCGACCTTCGGGCTGGGGCTGATCAAGCAGGCGATCAACGCCGCGGAAACCAACACCCTGGACGCCCAGCTCGATCTGGAGCGCGACTACCAGCGCCTGGCCGGGCGCAGCGACGACTACCGCGAGGGCGTCAGCGCCTTCCTGGCGAAGCGCGCGCCGAACTTTACGGGGAAATAAGATGCTGAACATACGGACTGTCGCCGTGATTGGCAGCGGCACGATGGGCGCAGGGATTGCCGAAGTCGCCGCCAGCCATGGCCATCAGGTGTTGATCTACGACATCTCCAGCGATGCGATATCGCGGGCCATAGACGGGATCCGCCAGCGTCTGGCCTCCCGGGTGACGCGCGGAAAACTCTCCGCCGATGCCGGGAGCCAGATCCTCGCCCGGCTGCTTCCGGTCACCGATATCGAGGCGCTCGCCGCGGCCGATCTGGTCATAGAAGCGGCCTCCGAGCGTCTGGAGGTGAAAAAGGCGCTGTTTGCTCAGTTGGCTGAGATCTGCCCGCCGCAGACGGTACTGACCAGCAATACCTCTTCCATCTCCGTCACGGCGATTGCGGCGGACGTCCACCACCCGGAGCGCGTCGCAGGGCTGCACTTCTTCAACCCGGCGCCGGTGATGAAGCTGGTGGAGGTGGTCAGCGGGCTGGCGACCTCTCCGGAAGTGGCCGACGCGCTGTGCGAGCTGGCGCTGAACTGGGGCAAACAGCCCGTTCGCTGCCAGTCAACGCCGGGGTTCATCGTCAACCGCGTCGCGCGTCCGTTCTATTCCGAAGCCTGGCGCGCGCTGGAAGAGCAAGTGGCTGCGCCGGAGGTCATTGACGCCGCCCTGCGCGAAGGCGGCGGCTTCCCGATGGGGCCGCTGGAGCTGACCGACATG
>Ga0308165_1005741_pt1 | contig 11307 bp, 7 predicted proteins | sample PhyWR2_FD_201032 | JGI IMG/M metagenome (GOLD analysis project Ga0308165, IMG submission 201032) | Phyllosphere microbial communities from UC Gill Tract Community Farm, Albany, California, United States - DLSLW.R2 | ecosystem: Host-associated > Plants > Phyllosphere > Unclassified | place: USA... | reverse complement strand
AAAGAAATACGAAATTAAGGTATTAACTGCCGATGATGGTAAACTTAGGGTGTTTTACTGGCTTTCACCCTATTCGGGTTCGATGTGGCATGTGCAAAATATAGTGCAGTATAAGGATGAAAATTATGCAGTATCGGCCATTTCGTTTAACGATCTTTATGAGGATAAAGACGATGAAGGCAGTCCTACACCATTTTTTGAACACATCTATGCTTTAAATACATCGCCTCAAAAAACGTATTTGCTTACCGGGTATGGGCAAATGAGTGGCACCGAACCTTACAGTGTAAGCCACACTTTGGTAATCGATCATGCAAAATTTAGCATCAATAAAGCTTTGTTCAAAACAGGCAAAGCAGTTAAAACACAGTTATTCGCTTCCGCAGAACTTAAAGAAGATCAGGATAAAGAAAAGTTGATTGCCCAGCTGGCAATAACATATAACCCAGGCGGTAAAACCATCAGCTATCCTGAGGTTAACGAAACAAAGGATGGATCTGTGCTCACTGGAAAAAGGAACATTTTAACCTTTCGCGATGGAATGTTTAAGTAGTCATAAACTATTATTTAGTTGATATGGAAAAGAAATTAATCACCGAAATTAACATAGAAGATAAGGCCATTACGCATTTCGCATCTTTTAGCTTAAAACAGGCTTTTAATGCGCATCATTATTTCGAGCTGCGGTTTAATCACGATCAGATGGGCTCGCCTGGCATGATCAGCTTAAATGATAGTCGCGATTTTGTGGGTAAAACCCTTACTGCATCCTTTGGTTATGATTCTGGCAGTTTACAGGAATTTGCCGGCCTGGTAACTAAAGTGGAACTGGCGCAAAGCCATGGTTACCACGGCGTGCTGATTGTGAGCGGATATAGTCCAACAATTCTGATCGACCGTGGACCAGATTTAGGCTCTTATCTGGATAAAGATTTAAATGCAATTGTTAAACTGGCTACTTCGGAAGTACCACAAAACGATCTCAAAATTATATCTAATGCATCAAGAAAAGCGCCTATTGATTATCTGATCCAATATAGGGAAAGCGATTTCGATTTTTTAAACAGGCTTTCGGGCGAATACCACGAATGGTTTTATTACGATGGCAAACAGCTTAATTTCGGTAAGCCCGACGATCAGAAGGAAATAGCCCTTTTTTATGGCCGCGATGTGCAGAACCTCCAATATGCCATGGAAATTGCGCCGATCAAAAATAAGCGTTTTGCCTATAATCCCAAACAGGATGAAATGTTGCACAGTGAAAGTGCAGCCGCCGCTAATGGGTCGCCCGATCTCAATCATGCTATCCAGGCATCAAATACAACGTTTAGCAAGATATTTAACCAGCCATCTTTAATCAGGGTTGATAACAACAGTGATATCAAGAGCCACGTCGATAATGAGGAAAAGGCAAACATCAGCAACCTTTTAAAAGTACATGCCAGTGGAGATAATGCGGCACTTGCTTTAGGAAGCATTGCAGAAATTACCATGAGCTTAAGGAAAGAACTTGCGTTTAGCACCGAAAGTCTGGGTAAATTTCTAATCACCAGTATTAACCACGATATAGATGGCACTGGGAAGTATTACAATACTTTTGAAGGGCTCGTTTCAACAACAGAACGTATCCAGGTAAAAAATTATAGCAAACCAAGCCCCGATATGCAGCTGGCCGATGTGGTGGATAATGCCGATCCGAAAGGGCATGGCCGCGTTAAAGTAAAATTTAAATGGGAATGTCAGAGCAACGACATTACCGAATGGTTGCGGGTAATTACGCCTGATGCGGGAAGTAGTGAAAAAGTAAGCAAAAACCGTGGTTTTTCTTTCGTACCAGAAGCAGGCGATCAGGTTGTGGTTGCATTTGAAGAAGGTAACATTGCCCGGCCAATTGTATTGGGCAGTGTTTACCATGGTAAATCGGGTATTGGCGGTGGCGATACCAATAAAACCAAATCATTAACTACCAGGAGCGGTAATACCATTATTATGGACGATAGTAATGGCAGCATTAACGTTAAAGATCCCAGCGGAAACGTCATCACCATGCATGGCAATGGCCAGGTAACCTTAACCGCGCCCAATTCTTTTACCATCAACACCAAAGATTTTATTGTTAATGCCAGCAACAGCATTGTCATTAATGCCCAGCCTGGCGAAGAGGGTGGTGGTGAAGGAACAATAGCCATTAGCGCCAAGAAAACCATTGCTGCAACGGCAGATACCGAAGGTATTACCCTTGATGCTACAACCCTGGGCGTTGCCATTACCGGTAAAACCGACGTGAGTGTAGAAAGTACTTCTGCATCGGCATCAGTAAAAGGGAGTACCGAAACCAAAATTGATGGTGCAGATGTTAGAATGAGCGGAACCGCCACGATAAGAATCAATTCTAATGATACTGATATAACCTAAAAGATTATGCCTGATCAGTTAGAATATATTGTAGATAAAGCTGTTTGTCATTGCGATAAAGGTGCTGCCCCTAATTTTTTTAAGGGGCTGGCCAATCAGAATGTTAAAATAAACGGCTGTATGGCCTGTACCAAGGCCGATAAAATTCCCATGGCCAATGTTCCATCGTTTGGGCTTTGTTCGGTAACAGGATCTGCATGTGTACCAGCGCCTGTAGATTGGACCGACACCTATAAAGTTAAAATTAAAGGTAAGGAAACCTTATTGTTTAAGTCTAAACTACCTTGTGGTTTGGGTGGAAAAATAGAATTTTTAACTAGTGGACAAATTCCCATAACCCAGGAAGATCTGGAGAAAATGATTGATGAGAACAGTGAAGAAAAAGAGAAAGAAGATGAAGGATGGGGCTGGTGGGATACGGCAGAGCTTATACCAGTAGTTGGTAGTATAATAGGGATTGTTCGAGAATCAGCTAAAGGCAATTTTTGGATGGCGGCAGCGAACGTTGGTTTTTTAGCAATGGACATCGCTGGTGTTGTAAGTTTTGGAGCGACAACTGCTGCATCAACAGCTTTAAAGACCGGAGCTAAAGTAGGTGTTAAAGCAGCAGCAAAAGCAAGTTTGAAAGCAGCGGGGAAAGCTTCTTTAGAAGTAGCAGGTAAGATTCTAACTAAAAGTGGTGCTAAGGCATTGGCTAAGGGTATTGCTAAGCATGTTGATGATATAGCCAGGGCCGCAGGTGATAAGCTATGCGTATTTGCCTGTTTTACCGGTGATACACTGGTACATGTGAAAAATGGCTTAAAAGAAATAAAAGATATACAGCTGAATGATGAAGTATATAGTTATGATATCGATACAAATTCTGTAAACCTTAGAAAGGTTATTGGCTTATTCAATGACGATGTTGAGGAAATTTTAAAAATTACGACACATAAAGGAGTTATCCTTACAACGAAAAACCATCCCTTCTATGTCAATGGTGAATACAAAGATGCAGAACAGATAGAAGTAGGAGATCGACTATTTTCTATAAAGGGAGGGGATTCGCAAGTAATTTCTACGGAAATTTCTTTCAGGAAAGTTAAAGTTTATACTTTTGAGGTAGAAATAGATGAGTGCTATTTTGTTGGAGAGAATGGTTACTTGGTTCATAATGCCTGTTATCATACTACTTTTTTTGGTGCATATCCCTGGTTAAGAGGTAAGGTTGTTGTTCATCATGCTATAGAGCAGCAGGTATTGAAAAGGTATCCAGGAATATTTACAAAAGCAGAGATTCATGCGTTAGAAAACTTGAGGGGAATACCTAAGAAAATAAACAATGATCTGCATTTAAGTAAAATTAGAAAAGAATGGAACAAATTTTATAAAAGATTTGATCAGGCAGGAATAGTTCCAAGTAAAAAACAACTTGAAGATTATGCTAGGGCAATTGATAAAAAATTTTCAAATCAATTTGACCCTCCTTTTTCAGTTTGGCCCAGATAAATAAATATAATTAATAATGAAAGATTATAAAAAAATACAGCCTGAGGTTATTGTTGGTTTGGGAGATAATACTGAGTTCGTAGAGAAAGCACCACCTTTCAAGACAGTTATAAAACTCCATATAAATTTAGAGGACTGGCTTGGTGATGATTTGATGGAGTGCTATCCTTGTTATATTATAACCGAAAATTTAAAAAAACTTCTGGAAGACAATTCTTTTAAAGGCTTTGAGATCCGGGATATGAATGTTTCGTTAGATGAAAATTTTGAGAATAATTACCAGCAAAGTAAATCGTTGCCTGAATTTTATCAATTAAAGATAACGGGTCGAAGAAATAATGATGATCTTTTTCTTGATGAAGATAAAAATTTGAATATAAGTGGAACATTTTTAGATTTTCTTCAATCAAATGTAGATTTAAAATATCTAGAGATAGAACCTGAAAGAAATGACTTTGATGATTTATTAGATCAGATGATAGCAGAAAGTAAAGGTTCAAATGATACAAACAAATCTGACCCGAAAAATGAGGATGATAAGGGCTGGCTTCCTCCAGACTGGAATAAGGATTAATAAAAAGCGACCAAAAGGTCGCTTTTTTAGTTCTATCAAAAACGTAAAGTTTATAACTTTGAGGTAGAGGGTTGGCATACCTATTTTGTTGGTGTGTTGGCTTGGTTGGTGCACAATGCAAGACATTGCCTAAGTCAGATAAAACATCTTCCAGAGTGGTTAGCGAGAATATACAAAGGAAATTACTTCAATTTTATAAGAGAAGGTTTTTATAAAAGGGCGGGAGGTTTTAACGAAGTTGTTTTTGAAACAGGTAAAAGATTGGATAGTTATATTCCCGGTAAGGAAATTGTATCTAGAAAATTTTCGCAACTAGCAAAAGTTACAGAAGAAACTGCAAAGAAATATATTGATGAGCTAGTAGAAAAATATGGGCCTGAGACTAAATATATACTGATTTGAATACTGATCCAGACAAAAGTTATTACGAATTGTCAAAAGAAATGGAATTTGATTTGGCAAGGTTTTTTTAGCAAATATTATTATGGGTGCATGGGGTATAAAAAATTTTGAAAATGATACGGCTATCGATTGGCTGAACGAATTTCAACAAGAAGCAGATTTTACAATTCCGTCGGGCATTAAACCCGATATGATTTGCCACCTGTAAATAGAAGCAACTCCTGGCTATCAACCGATTGGAATAAGGAGTGATTTCATGAAGTATTTGTTTTTTGAATGTACAAAATAACCTCAAATTTTATCCTGCAGCAATAACTTAATTACACTTTTTAAGGCCGGATTCCGGTTCGATTCTTTCCAGATCATATATAGCTCCGTTCTTTGCGGAATATGGGTAAGTTCTACAAACTTCACGTTTTCCTGATAACCGTATTGCAAACCAGTAGGCACAATGGCAATGCCCAAACCTTCTTCTACCAGTTTGAAGATTGTTAAGGCATTAACCGATTTGTGATAGGTTTTGGGTTTAAAACCATGGTCTTCGCATATACTCATCATCAGGTCGTAATAGAACGGACTATCGTCGCTTGAAAAGAAAATAAAAGGTTCATCACCGAGTTTTTTTACGGCTTCGAAACTGGCTTTTTTCATCGGGTGGCTTTTAGGCAGCACCAGCGAGAAACTATCCTGATGGATCATATACTTGGAAATGCCAGGTTTAAACTGCTGTATCCTTACAAAGCCCATATCCAGCATATCTTTTTCTAATAATTCGATCTGTAATTTGTTGGGCATCTCATCCAGATTGGTCCTGATTTCCGGAAAATATTTATTCAGTTTAAAAATCACTTCCGGCACAATTTTCTGTGCTGCTGAGCCTAAAAAACCAATCCGGAGTTCACCCTGTTTGCCCTCATTAATATTGCTGACCTGTTTTTTAATGTTTTCGATATGGCTGAAAAGAAAATCTACCTCATCTTTAAGGTATAGGCCTGCTTCGGTAAGCTCTACCTTTTTCTTCGTCCGATCGAATAGTGGGGCGTTAAAAATTTCCTCCATTTGTTTAATCTGCCGGCTCAGTCCAGGTTGGGAAATAAAAAGGCGGTCGGCAGCCTTTCTAAATTTCAGTTCCTCGGCCAACACCTGAAAATATTTTAAATGCCTAAGTTCGATTTGATAACCCATGGTTATTACATGATGATGTAATTGGTATTTATAGGTATCAAATATAGGGCTTATTTTTGTTTAAAACCTTTCGAACATGAGTGAGCAACAGATTTTTAATTACGGGACAGATCATTTAACCGCTAAACTGGCTTTGGACATCAGCAATGGTGAGATCAAAGGCGTATTGAGTGCCGATACCCGGGATAAAGTGCTTGAAAGCATTAAGGTGGTAGAACGGATTGCCGTTTCTGGTAAAGCGGTTTATGGCATCAATACCGGTTTTGGTCCATTATGTACTTCCATGATTTCGGCAGTTGACACCCGTAAATTACAAGAGAATATTTTGAAAAGCCATGCGGTTGGTGTGGGCGAACCAATAGATAGCGAAATAGCTAAACTGATGCTGGTTTTAAAGCTGCAGGCTTTGGCTCAGGGTTATTCGGGTATTCAGATCGAAACGCTCGATCGGATGATCTGGTTTTTGGAAATCGGTGCTACACCAGTAGTGCCCAAACAAGGCTCCGTTGGTGCTTCTGGCGATCTAGCTCCTTTGTCTCATCTCTTTTTGCCTTTAATTGGATTAGGTAAGGTGCACTATAAAGATGAAATTATTGCTACAGCCCAGCTTTTAGCAGAATATCAAATGGAGGCGCTGCATTTGGGTCCAAAAGAAGGTCTGGCGCTAATTAACGGTACCCAGTTTATCGCTGCCCATGCAGTTAAAGTGGTACAGCGCTTGGAAAATGTACTCGATGCTGCTAATATTATTGCTGCCATGATGATTGAAGGCCTGCAGGGCTCTGAAAAACCTTTTCATGCAGCGCTTCATCAGTTAAGGCCTTACCCGGCCAATATTGCTGTGGCAGGGCAAGTAAGGACGCTATTGCAAGGTTCTGAAATCATGAAATCGCACGCCGATTGTGCCAAAGTACAAGATCCATATTCGTTAAGGTGCATTCCGCAGGTACACGGCGCATCAAGAACAGCGTGGTTACACTTAAAAGAAGCTTTAGAAATAGAACTGAATTCGGTAACGGATAACCCCGTAATATTTAGCGATGATTTAACGATCAGTGGAGGCAATTTCCATGGTCAGCCTCTGGCTTTACCACTCGATTATGCCTGTTTAGCCGCTTCGGAAATCGGGAACATCAGTGACAGGCGTATTTACCTCTCTTTAGAAGGAAACACTCCCGGCGTGCCAAAACTTTTAATGAAAGAAACCGGATTAAATTCGGGCTTTATGATTGTTCAATATACCTCAGCCGCTTTGGCCAGCGAAAATAAAGGACTTTGTTTCCCTGCCAGTGCCGATAGTATCCCAACTTCTTTGGGGCAGGAAGATCATGTAAGTATGGGTTCCATTAGCGGTCGTAAAGCACTTCAGGTAATTGAAAACGTAGAAAAAATCCTGGGTATCGAACTGTTCTGTGCCGCACAGGCCATTGATTATCATCATCCCTTAAAACCCGGTAAAATACTGGCTGCGGTACATGATTTTGTACGGACCGAAATTGATCACTTTGAAGAAGATCAGATCATGTACGATCGAATGGAAAATGCCATCGAAATGGTACGAAAAGGCAAAATTGTGGCCGTTGCAAGCCAAGCAGAATCGACATTGAATTAAGAATTTAAAATTATAAAATATGGATTTTAAAGCACAGCTATTGGCTGGGATTCCTTCAGTATTACCAGCAAAAAAAAATAGAGATGCAGCATTAAGCCATGCTCCCGTACGGCGGGCAGTTTTAAATGCAGAAGAGAAAAAACTGAGCATCAAAAATGCATTGCGTTATTTCCCAAAAATATGGCATCAGGAACTTGCACAAGAATTTTTAAATGAACTGGAAAATTACGGACATATTTATATGTACCGTTTTAAACCCGATTATGCGATTTATGCAAGACCGATAGCCGAATATCCTTGCCGTACACCACATGCCGCAGCAATTATGCTCATGATCCAGAATAATCTGGATCCGGCAATCGCACAGCATCCGGAAGAGCTGATCACCTATGGTGGAAATGGGAGTGTATTCCAAAACTGGGCGCAATACTTACTAACGATGCAATACCTCGCAACAATGACCGACCAGCAAACATTAAATATTTATAGTGGCCACCCACAAGGCTTATTTCCGTCGACCACTGCCGCGCCCCGTGTGGTAGTTACCAATGGCATGATGGTACCCAATTATTCTGCACCAGAAGATCTTGAAAAATTTAATGCATTAGGAGTAACCCAATATGGGCAAATGACGGCAGGTTCGTACATGTATATTGGGCCACAGGGTATTGTGCACGGAACGGCAATTACTTTAATGAACGCCTTTCGAAAGAAAGGATTTTATGGAAAAGATGTAGCAGGTAAAATCTTTCTCACTGCCGGATTGGGTGGCATGAGCGGTGCACAAACCAAAGCCGGTAATATTGTGGGCTGTATTACGGTTTGCGCTGAAGTTAACCCACAAGCTGCAACAAAAAGGCATCAACAGGGTTGGGTAGATGAACTGATCGATAATTTAGATGAACTGGTAAAAAGGATAAAGATTGCTCAGGAAGCAAAAGAAAGTGTATCCCTCGCCTATATTGGCAATGTGGTTGATGTTTGGGAGCGACTTGATGCTGAAAATATTGAAGTGGCCATCGGTTCAGATCAAACATCGCTGCATAACCCATATTCAGGGGGCTATTATCCTGTCGAGTTAAGTTTTGAAGATGCAAATGATATGATGGCAAATGCAGCTGATAAATTCAAAATTTATGTCCAGGATTCGTTAAAACGACAAGCTAGAAGCATTAACAGCCATACGGCCAAGGGCACATACTTTTTCGATTATGGAAATGCCTTTTTGTTGGAATGCAGTAGGGCAGGTGCAGATGTGATGGCGCCAAATGGAGTAGATTTTAGATATCCTTCTTACGTAGAAGATATTCTAGGACCATTGTGTTTCGATTATGGTTTTGGTCCGTTTAGGTGGGTATGTGCTTCGGGTGATGAAAAAGACCTCGATTTAACTGATCAAATGGCCAGAGAAGTAATGGAAGAAATTAAATTAGCCGCCCCATCCGAAATACAGCAACAGTTACAGGATAACATAAACTGGATTACTGCGGCAAAAGAGAATAAACTTGTGGTTGGCTCAAAGGCCAGGATTTTATACGCAGATGCAGAAGGCCGGGCGAAGATCGCTTTGCGGTTTAATGAGGCGATTAAAACAGGTGAGTTATCAGCATCGGTTATTTTGGGACGGGATCACCATGATGTAAGTGGTACAGATTCTCCATTTAGGGAGACGAGTAATATCTATGATGGAAGCCGGTTTACGGCCGATATGGCCATTCATAATGTAATAGGTGATAGTTTTAGGGGTGCAACCTGGGTTTCGATCCATAATGGTGGTGGAGTGGGCTGGGGCGAAGTGATAAACGGTGGTTTTGGAATGGTACTCGATGGAAGTGAACAAGCGGCTGAAAAATTGCAGAATATGCTTTTTTACGACGTAAACAATGGTATTGCCAGAAGGAGCTGGGCCCGTAATAAAGAAGCCCGTTTTGCCATCGAACGCGAAATGGAACGCACGGTTACCTTGAAAATTACCTTGCCAAATTTGGTTGATGATGCGATATTGGATCAATTGGAAATAAATTAGATTTTTGTTGGCGAGAAATATATCGTTGTCATTCTTAACGCAGTGAAGAATCTTTTCACACTTAAAGTTGTGTTGATGTGAAAGATTCTCCGTTTCATCCGATAGCAATCGGATCAGAATGACAAACAAATATAGATTGTGCAAATTTATGCAGTGGCGACTTTCTTAAAATACTCAGCGCCCTTTGCGAAATCTTTGTATTCTTTGCGGTAAAATTACCTCAAAGGCAAAGTAAAATGAAAAACAGAACCCTTTCCTTCTTCACTTTCGGCCCAAATCCGGCCACCATGTCTTTCTATAATTTCGGCACTTAAATAAAGCCCAATGCCAAAGCCAGAAATGGTATGGTTGCCCTGCACACGGTAATAACGTTCGAAAAGTTTGTCAATATCCTCTTGATTTATTCCTATGCCTTCATCTTTGATCTGAATTTCGACCTCTGCATCATGTAATTTACAGGTTACCTCGATGCGTGTTCCATTGTCCGAATATTTTAAACCGTTACTGATCAGGTTAGAAATTACATTTCCAATTTTATCCCGATCGCCATTAACGTTAACCTCACAGGTTGGATTTAATATAATCTGATGCGATGATTGCGAAATATAGGTTTCTTCAATGGTTTCTTTCAACAACTGATCTAAGTTAAAATCTGTTTTTTCAATTAATAATTTACCAGATTCTAAGCGAGAAACATTTAAAAATCCGTTGATCATGGTGGTCATTTTACGGATCTGGCTATGTGCCTTATCTAAAGCAATAATGGCATAGTTGTCTTCGTCTTTTTTAGCTTTCCGCTGTAAAACCTGAACAAATCCATTGATGGCCGTTAGCGGCGTTTTTAATTCATGACTCACCATTCCGATGAAATCATTTTTACGCAATTCATCCAGTTTCTGTTCGGTAATATCAATAAAAAGTCCCGAATACTCTGTTGCGTTACCATGTTGATCTTCGAACACACGTCCGGTTGCCCTAACCCATTTTTCTTCGCCAGTAATTAAATTATTTATAGGGTATTCAGTATCACTTGACGAATGATTTTTTAAGGCATTGCCTAAAGCGGTATTCAACATATCATGATAATCTGGATTGATTGCCCTCATGATGTTTTCCATTTTGGCAGGCTCGTTTATTGGTAAGCCGAGTAGATTTTTAACAAAACCCGACATGGTAACTGCCAATGTTTTGGGGTCGATACTCCAAGTGCCCATTCTTCCAGTATCTATAGCCTGAAGTAGTTTCTCTTCACTATCGGCTAATTTTTTGGTATATTGAATCAGGTCTTCGTGTGTTTGGGCAAGTTCTTCATTGGTTGTGGCCAATTCCTCGTTTGCTGCCGCCATTTCCATATTGATATCCTGAAGTTCTTCCTGATAAAGTTTTCGCTCGGTAATATCCGGGCTTACCGAAGCAATGGCAATTATTTCATTTGTTTCTTCATTTTTAATGGCGAAACCATTCCATTCAATCCAAAAGGGGTTTCCGGTTTTTTCATTCCAGAAACGGATTTCCTGTCTAAAATTAACACTTTGTAGAATTCCGGGTAAAAGTTTTTGGGCGGCTGGCCTGTCTGCAGGGAAAACACAATCTAAAATAGTT
>Ga0308165_1005734_pt1 | contig 11314 bp, 13 predicted proteins | sample PhyWR2_FD_201032 | JGI IMG/M metagenome (GOLD analysis project Ga0308165, IMG submission 201032) | Phyllosphere microbial communities from UC Gill Tract Community Farm, Albany, California, United States - DLSLW.R2 | ecosystem: Host-associated > Plants > Phyllosphere > Unclassified | place: USA... | reverse complement strand
GCGCAGGCACTGTTTCCCAGTGCGGAGCACGCGCCCTGGTATACCGAGGCCCACCAGTTCCGCATCGACACCGCCGAGGGCATTGGCCGGCCCACCCCCGAAGGTGCGCACCGCGATGGCGTGGATCTGGTGGCGGTGTTTTTGGTGGCACGCGAGGGCATCAAAGGCGGGGAGACGCGGGTGTTCGACGCCCAGGGCCCGCAAGGCCTGCGCTTTACGCTCACCGAGCCCTGGTCGCTGATGCTGCTCGACGACGCCCGGATGATCCATGAGAGCACGCCGATCCAGCCGCTGGGCGATGCCCCCGGCCACCGCGATACCTTGGTGGTGACCTTGCGCCGCCAGGCCTTCCAGGGCGACGGTGCCTGAGCGCTGGCATTGCCATTGATCACCATCGGCCCATTGGCCTGGTCATAAAAAAAGGGCACCTGCGAGGTGCCCTTGCCGTATCCCAGCCCTGGGGCTTACTGGATGGTCGCGCCCGAGGCTTCAACAATGGCCTTAGCGTCCTGGAAGTCCTTGTGGAAGAACTTGTCAAAGTCCGATACGGACATGGCCTGGGGCTCGGCGCCTTGGGCCAGGATGGAATCCTGCACTTCCTTTTGGCCCAGTAGCTTGTTGACCTCGGTGTTGAGCTTGCTGACGATGGGGGCGGGCAGGTTCTTGGGGCCAAACAGGCCATACCAGGTGCTCACATCAAAGCCCTTCATGCCCAGTTCCGCAACGGTAGGCACATCGGGCAGCGAGCTGCTGCGCTTGGCCGAGGTAACAGCCAGCGGACGCAGCTTGCCGGCCTTGATCTGGCCAATGGCCGAGGGCACGGACGACACCAGCAGATCGACATTGCCGGACAAGGTGTCGAGCAGCGCGGGGTTGGAGCCCTTGTACGGCACGTGGGTCAGCTTGACGCCGGCCGCCTTCTCAAACAGCACGCCAGCGATATGGATGCTGGTGCCATTGCCGGGCGAGCCGTAGGTGATCTTGCCGGGGTCGGCCTTGGCGGCGGCGATCACATCGTTCAAGGTCTTGAACTTGCTGTTTTCCGAGGTGGCAATGATGACCGGCGAGTAGGCCACATGGGCAATGGGCGTCAAGTCCTTGGCGGGGTTCCAGGGCAGGCCCTTGTACAGGTAGTAGCCCAGCACCACGTTGTCCTTCTGGCCCATGACGATGTCATAGCCCGTTGGCTGGGCCTTGGCGACTTCGCTGATACCGATGGTGCCGCCCGCGCCGGCCCGGTTGTCAGCGACCACCGTCCAGTGGTTCTGTTCGCTGAGCTTTTGCGCGATGATGCGCGAGAGAATATCGGTGCCACCGCCTGGTGGGAAGGGCACGACCATGCGCACCGGCTTGCTGCCGGGGTAGTCCGTCGCCGAGCCCTGGGCCATGGCACCCGAAGCGGCCCCCACCGTCAGCGCCACGGCGGCGCATTGCAGAATGTGTTTCATCATCTTGTTGTCTCCTTGAGGGTCACACCTTCGCATGGCTTTCGCACAGTCGGCCAAGGAGGTAGTTGTATAAACAGTCAAAGGGGTGATGATGTATGCCATCACGCCAGGTGGCATATTCTAGGGGCTGTGGTGTGGAGCGATGGAGCGCAGGCGAAAAACAGAGCCTGCCGCCAATGGCCCAGGCTTGGGGCGTATCTAGATGACAACAGAAGGATCGACTATGAAAGCAAAATTCGTGGGGGCGTTGGCCTCGGTGGTGATGGGCTGCGCGGCGCTGGTCAGCCTGCCCAGCCAGGCGGCGCTGGCTGTTGGTGCCCAGGCACCGATGTTCAGCACACAGTCGGCACTGGCCGGCAAGGTGCAGCGCTTTGACATGGCCGAGGCCTTGAAGCGCGGCCCCGTCGTCCTGTACTTCTTCCCCAAGGCCTTCAGCCAGGGCTGCACGATCGAGGCCCATGCCTTTGCCGAGGCCACGCCGAGCTTTGCGGCCTCCGGCGCGCAGGTCGTCGGTATCTCGCATGACGACATTGCCACGATGCAGCGCTTCTCCAGCGAGGCCTGCCGTGACCAGTTCAGCGTCGCCTCCGACCCCGATGCCAAGGCCATCCAGGCCTATGACGCAGGCTCCGCCGCACGGCCGGGCACCGCTTCACGCATCTCCTACGTGATTGCACCTGACGGCAAGGTGATCTATGCGCATGAGGGCAGCGATCCGCTCGAGCATGTGCAGCAGACCTTGAAGGCGGTGCAGGCCTGGAAGGCGCGCCAGAAGTCTTGAGCCACTTTTTCATGGCGCGGTGGCAGTGTCTGGGCTTGCCAGCCATGTTGCTGGCAGGTGCCCACGATGGCGCCGATCGCCTATGATCGCCTGATGCTGGCAAGTCTGCTTCAACCCCAATGGCCCCACCGGACCTGGCGCACGGCGCGCCGCTGGGCGGTGGCCTGGTGGCGTATTTTTTACCTGGGTGCGGTCGTGCTGGTGATGCTGATGTCGCCCACCAGCTACGGCCCGCAGACCCGCGCGCGGCTGATGCGCCGCATGTATGTCGACACCGCGCCCATCCTGCTGGGCTTTACCGCGTTGGCCGCCTTGCTGTGCCTGGTGGTGGCGCGGATCGTCTTTGTAACCGCCACGAGCTATGGCCTCTCGCGCGTCGCTGTCGAGATGGTCATCCGCGTGCTGGTGCTCGAGCTCATCCCGCTGACGGCGGCCTTGTTTGTCGCGATGCGCTGCTCGATTCCGGCAGGTGCGCAACTGACCAAGTTGCGCGAGGCGGGGCATTTTGAGCGCCTGCGCGAGCACGGCTATGACCCTGTGCGCACGGAGATGCTGCCCCTGGTGGTCGCCAGCATGTATGCCTCGATTACGCTGGCTGCGCTGTCCTGTGTGGTTTCGCTGGTCATGGTCTACCTCAGCGTCTACGGGCTGAGCTGGGTCGGTTTTGACCTGTACACGCGCATGTTTGCCAGCGTGTTCACGCCCATGGTGACCTGGTTGTTTGGCCTCAAAACCCTGCTGTTTGGTCTGGCCGTTGCACTCATACCCACCGCATCGGCCATGTACCGGCCCTACGGCACGCGCCAGGATGAGGTTCTGGGCCCCGATTCGGACCTCAGTGGCCTTGCGCGCATGTTTGCCATCTTGCTGCTCATCGAGGTGGCGTCGTTGCTGGGCAATTATTACTAGGGCGTCAAGCTTGGCAGTGGAGCGAACAGGTCGGCCCGCCATGACAGGCTTTTGGGGTGCTGCTCGGCGCCCTGGCTGCGCAGGATTTAAAATAGCCGATTGCCCGCAGGCGCTGCCTCTGCCTGTGTGGGCCACCACATTCGAGGGCCACGCCTTGGCCGCGCAACCACCATGACTGATTCTCTACCCCACAGCCCCTGGCGCATGTCCGTTGCGCCGATGATGGATCGGACAGACGAACGAAAAAAATCCCCATAAGCACAAAGACTTATGAGGATTCAATTTTTGCATGTTGCTTTATTGTTGCACCCGTTCGCCATTTAGCTGCTTCGATTCCTTTACACCGGCTGCTCGTTGAGCATCGATGTAGGTGGCCAGATCGGTGAGATGGACGCCCTTTGCCCCCTTCTGTGAATTGGGCTCGATACGGGTCAAAGGGAGCTTGATTTCGCCCGATGCGATCTTGCGAAGGAACTTTTGCGTTCCCAGGTGCGGGAAGTAGTCCTTGACTACTTGATCAAGCGGAATCACCGCCATGGCGTTGTACTGAGCCATGAGCAGAAATGCCGTATTCATATAAATTCCTTCGTTGAAAGCCGCCGGAAGGCGGATTAGGGCAACAAAAAACCCGCACTAGGCGGGTATGCTGTTTAAGACGGCGGTGATTCAGTGATCACCGCCTTTTTTGGAAAAATGCGCGCATCTCGTTGGAGTGCTTGGCATCATGAATAAATGGCGGAACTGACACCGCGAGCAGTAGCGCGGCTAGCGGCACCACACAGAAAAAACCGATGTAGCTGAAGCCAACTGCACCCGTAATGCTTCCCAGCACGAACATGCCAATCAGACCAGCAGAGGCACGCATGCGCACCCAGTTATGCTGCACACGGCCTGTTGGAACCCTAAAAGCAGTGCCACTACGCTTCCAAAAGAATAGCTTGCCCAATTCCATTCCCAGGTCCGTGAAGTTCCCAGTCATATGCGTTGTGCGAATGCTTCCACCAGAGGTCTTTGAGCCCACAGCGTTTTGTAGTCCCATCATGAATGAGAGCAGCAGAACCGTGATGGGAACAGCGAATGGTGTGTTCCAGGAGAGGGTGACAGCGCCCATCAGACCAAAGGGCAACAGCATCAATGCCTCCAGCATTAGTGGCAGCGCGTAAACGCTGTAGAGATGCTTTTCTCGACCCCAGTTCACCAAAACAGCACAGACGGCTGCGCCGGTCATGAAGGACAAGATGGCGCCCAGCGCATTCAGAAGCATCTTCATGTTTTCCAGGACCAGGCCATCAGCTATCTGTGACGCGAATCCTGTCATGTGCGAGGTGTACATGTGCAGGACTAGAAAGCCACCCGCATTAACTGCACCAGCGTTGAAAGCCAGTAACCATCCAAGAGCCAAGTTGGTGGAATTTGCTCGATGTCGGTTTGTCAGGTGTCGAATTCTTCTCATCAAAAATACTCCACGAACCAAGATGCAATAGATGCCAGTGACCGACTTGGAAAAGTGATTTGGTCAAGTATGTTGCTTCACATCGATAGCATAGACCCGCATAGGGTTAGGGCCGAAGTGCGGGTGGATGATCGTCTTCACCATGAAGCCGCGCCAAGGAGTTATCAGGCGCCGAGCAAGATCGTCGCGGGCGGGGTAGCCCAAGGTGAGGATGATCTGGTCATACTCGCGGTCCTCCAGGCGCTTGGCCCAGTATGGTGTGCACAAGCGGAATTCCTCGAGCTTGGTGCCGTCGCGTATGGCCTCGAAGTATTGGCGCTTGAGCGGTAGGTGCAAGGTGGTCATGGTGCAACCTTGGTTAGGTTTCGTTTGTTTTCCAAAGGCATTTGCATAAAAGCAAAGATGTAATTTTGGAGGGTGTACAGTGGATCAGTTAATGAAAGGTGCTGCTATGTCCACTCCACTGAGTTTTTTCCTCTATTCAAGTCGGCTGGCACCTGACTGCGACCCCACTGAGGTGGGGAGCATCGTGAAGGTGGCGCGTGAGTTCAATGCCTCGCACGGCATCACTGGCATTCTGGTTTTCGATGGTGAGCGCTTTACGCAATACATTGAAGGGCCGGCCAGCGAGATCGATGCGTTGGTGGCAAAGCTCCGCAAAGACTGCAGGCATACAGACTTCCTGCAACTGAATGCAGGTGATGATCTGGAAGAGCGCCGCTACGCGACCTGGTCCATGGGGTACAGCGACGTTAGCCTTGACGAGCTGGACATCGATCTAATGGCCACAATTGATAGCGATGCTGCCTTGAACTTGTTCACTAAGGCTGTTGCTGAGATAGACCGTCTGTAGCCTTTCAACCTTCCTACTTGGCCTGGCCGGCAGCCATGGCGGCGTTGACAATTTTTCTTGCGCTCTCGCGCATGTGCGATCTGCCTTCCTCTGGCATGTGCTCCCAGGGGTAATCCATCCGCTGGGCCATTACCTTTGCTGCGGCTTCAAAATCCAGTGCATCAGCGGGTTGAGCTTGGGGTGCCGACTCACTCGGCACCAAGCAGCGCAACAGGAGCTGGTCCGCATAGGCGTGAGCAAAATGGGCAGGCGGTTGATCAGGGGCTTCGGCTAGGCCAGCGCGCAGCTGGTCCAGCAGTGACGGGATACGCTCGTCGCGCAGCTTCTGGAAGCGCAGGTACACATCGGCCGGCATGGCCTTGCCCATTTATTCGAGGTGCAGCCGGTTTTTGCTGCTCTCCAGCTGCACCAGCTGCTCGATTAAATCCCAAGTTGCAGGGCTGGGTGCAGTCTTGAGGGGAACGGAAGGGGTGGTTTCAGACATTGGGGCTCCAAAAGTGGAAATGCCCGCTCAAGGCGGGCAATGGTACGGGTGAAGCAGGCAGCTACCATGCAGCTACTGGCAGAGAAAGTGCGACGGCCATGGGTTTGACCCAAACTGGCTGGGCCGACAGCAGGAAGGTTTCTCCAGACCATGCGAGCAAGAGCGTTTCGCCCATGACGTGCGCTATGGCTTCGCCGGCTGCGCTGGGCACCGCGTTGCCGATGCGCTCTCGCCAGGCCTGGTCGCTCAGACCATCCAGTTCCAGCTGCTCTTCAGGGTCTACCAGACTCTGCAGCGCTGCAAGCTCCAGAGTGGTGAATGGGCGGTGCCAGGTGCCGTCTTCGGCCACGATTCTGCAAACCAGCTTTTCAGCAGGCGCTGGCATGGGCCGTGGATCCGCGACCGACCAGCGGCCGTTGTCGTGACAAGCTGATCCGCTGACTGCGCCGGCGGACGTGGCCCAGGGCACTACGCCATAGTGCCCACCAGTGAGATATGCTGCGCGGCCGGCATCCATGCCTGAGCGTGGATCTGCCACTGCGTATGCGCCTTCTCCCGAGGTGCTGCCTGCAATCACTGTCCGGGTTGGCCCTGTCCATTCAGTCACATGGCGCTTCCCATGCAACAGGGTGGGATCGCTACCGCCGCGCGGGTCCGCCACCGCCTGGCCGCTGCCGTGGGCACTGGTTACTGCCATAGCAGCTTTGTCCCAGCGGACGATGCGAAATTCGTTGCTGTGCTTTGCAGGGCCATAGTGTCGGGGATCGGCAACGCTGTATGCGCCCTGGCCAGGCCCTTGCTGGCCAGCTACTGTGCCGGTGCTGCCATTCCAGCGGCGCACGCCGTAGGCCTGGCCATCCTTCCACAGCGAAGACTGCTCAAAGCGCGGATCAGCGACAGCGAAATTGCCGTTGTTGGGCCTGCCCTTGCCAGTGATGGTTGTGCTTGCGCGGCCCCAGTCTTGCACACCCAGCATGCCCCGGTGCATCTCGGACACGATCAGGTAATCGCGCAGCGCTCCATCCTCGATCGCCAAGCGGTTGAGGCTGCGCCAGTCGCTGCCGGCCTCCACGAAGGCCAAGCGAACCCAGGTCTTCCACTGCAATGAGGGTACGCGGTGCATTGGGCCAGCGCGCAGGTCGCCGGGCAACAGCATGCGGCCCAGCACATCGCCCACGGCCCGCAGCGGCTTGCTGTCAGGCTGATAGAGGAAGGCCGGCACCTTTTCAGCGTGCCGGGCCACGAGCAAGAAGCGCTTGCGGCTTTGGGCCAGCGCGCCGATTTCGCCGCAGTCGTGGGTGGTTTCCGCCACCGCGTAGCCGTAGGCACGCAGCAGGGAAACAATCTGATCCAGCAGGTGGCGGCCGCGCGTTGCGATGCGAGGCACGTTCTCGAAGATCACCAGCTCCGGAGGATCGTCGCGCCAGGCTTCCAGCATCAGCCAGACGCCTCGCAGCGTGAGCCGATTTAGCGCCTGATACTTGTCGGTTTTGCTTTTGCCCTCGGACAGCAGGCCGCTGAAACCCTTGCAGGGAGCCGAAAGGAAAACGATGTGCGGCCGCTCGCCGCCGGCCGCGCGCTGGATGTCGGCGGCCGAGGCCTCGCGCCAGTCAGGAGGTGGTTCGCTCCCATGGAAGGTGGTGTACTGGTCGCGGTCAAACAGGTCCAGCACTGTGCCTGGCACGCCGGTGAGCCGGCCAAAGTCCCGAATGCTTGCTCCGTCCACGTCAATGCCGCCCAGGCACCGAAAGCGTGCTTGCAGCGTGCCAACGCGGGGTGATGCGCGGTTGAAGCCGCGTGCGCCGCCGCCCAGGCCACAGAACAGGTGGAAGTGCCGAATTTCTTTGGTGATCATCTTTGTGCTCAAAAAAATGCCCACCAATGAGGCGGGCGGGTCAGGTGCCAGTATTGCTGGAACATCAGGACAAGGCCGTGACGAGCCATTTGCTCGTGACCCTTTGCATGGAGGTTAGATCGGTGGTCCGTCTTGAAAGGAGTCGGCAAAAGCCTTCTCCGGTGTCAATCCCTCGCCATCGGAATTGAGCCCTTCCAGATGCTGCTGGCCACCTTCTTCGCTGTCGTTGCCAGACGATGGCGTGTCGGGCTTGCCAGCGCGGTAGCCCTTCTTGGCCAGCATGACTTCGGCCGGTGCCAGCAGCTTGATGTAGATTTCGCCTTCAGAGGCCAGCCCAGACAGTTCGCCGTAGCGATCGTTGTCCTGCAGCTCTTCGCCGTTGTACTGGATGGTGCCTTTAATGGTGACGCTCCCGCCTTCGACCAGCTCGTATTGCAGGCCACACAGCACAGCATCTGAGTAGTCGACGTGCTCGCCTTCTGTGCCCCAGTCCCAGATGAAGCGATAGCCGCGCCACTTTTGGCCCTTCGCATAGTGGTAGGCCAGGGGCAGCTGAGGGTGGCGGATGTTGGGCAGCGGGATCGCAATATCTGGCAGCTCCACCTGGCCGGCCTGAGCCGCCTTGTTGCAGAAGTGGTGCTCACGCAGGCCTGGCTCGAGCAGGTCCAGCAAGTCGTTCGACCCGGTGATCACGAATGCAATGTCGATCGCGCGCACCTTCTCTTCGCCGTGCAGCTCGCGGCGGGGGTTGGCGTTGGTGATCGTGACCTTGGTAGGTTCTGAGAGTTGGAAGGGCATGGTGCTCCTTTAAAGTTGAGGGCCTTCACGCAGCCTGAGCTGCCTTCAGGTCCTGGATGGCGAAGAACACATCGAGTGCTGCGCGGCAGTCGGCCATCGCGCTGTGCGCGTCCACCAGCGGCTTGCCCATGAAGTGCTCGTAGGCCTCGCGGAGGTTGGCGCTCTTGTGGTGGAAGCGCCGCGCGGCCTTCATCTTCTCCGTGGGAGGCAGCTGCAGGATCGGTGTGGACAGCAGCTGTGTGCAGTGGCTGTTGGCAGCCTTCCAGTTGTCGCGCTGGTCATCGCAGACGCTGGCGGGGAAGCGATGCTGGGCGATCCGCAAGATGCGACGATCAAAACTCTCGTTGTGGCCCAGCAGCAGGCGGCCATCCCACAAGGTCATGAACATCTCGAGCGCTGTGCGCTCAGGAATGCCGACGGCGAGCGCACGTTCGGTGGTGATGCCGTGCACCTGGGCCGCCTCGTCAGGAATCGTCCAGCCATCGGGGCGGATGATCACGTCCATGCTGGCGATGGTGGCCCGGGTGTTCAGGTCAACCAAGATGGCGCCCAGCTGCACGATGTGGGGCTGATCGGGGTGTTCGCTGGGTTCTTTGAACAGCGGAAGACCAGTCGTCTCCGTGTCATAGGCGAGTGCAAGTGTCATTTTTGGGGTCTCAGTGGGCGAAAAAATGCCCGCGCGAGGCGGGCGGCTGGTGCTCAGTTCGTGGCGGTCAGTTCACCGCCGCCTTCAACTCCTTGCCAGGGCGGAACTTGGGGGCCTTGGATTCTTCGATGCGCACCGATTCGCCCGTGCGAGGGTTGCGGCCTGGGCGGCCGGCGCGGCGCACCACTTCGAAAGTGCCAAAACCCATGATCTGCAGCGAATGGCCACTGCGCAGCGTGTCGGTGATGGCCGCTGTCACGGCATGGAGGGCGCGGCCGGCATCTGCTTTGGTGAGCTTGGCGTTGGCGGCGATGTGTTCGATCAGTTCGGACTTGTTCACGGTAATTTCCTTGTCGGGATGAAGTAAACGCAGCCCTTGAAAGAGCTGCGCGGGGAGGGGCCGGCACTGGTACCGGCGTGGTCACACGGTTTGATGCGTGTATTCGTTGGCCATCTTCTGCAGGCGCATGGCCAAGGCCAGGCAGAGTCGTGGGAAGCTGGATTCAGGCATCAGGATGGAGCCGCGCTCCTTGCGGTAGCTGATGCCCAGGCTGTCGAGCGTGCCTGCATTCACCAGCACTTCGATGCCGCCGGCTTTCAGGGTGGCGTTGATCTTGCCGATGCTGATCACGCTTTCGTCCGCATGCGCTGCTGCGCTGGTTTGGGCAGCATTGATCACCTGCTTGGCGTCGATCCCGGCCACTGCCTCTGCAGCGTTGCTGGTGGCCAGGTGCGCAAGATCATTGGCCACAGGCGCGGCTAGCGCACCGGTTTGCGCAGCTTGGGTAATCTCAGCCTTGGCGTTCTGGACCTGGTCCTGAATGCGCTTGCGCTCTTCTGCTGCATCGGCTTGGGCCTTGGCCTGCTCTTCGGCGCGGATTCGAGCGCGATCGGCTTCGAGCTGCCGGTCGCGCTCGGCGGCCTCTTGAGCTGCTCGGGCGTCGGCTTCGCGTTTGGCCTTGGCTTCTTCCTCAGCCCGGATGCGCTCGCGCTCGGCCTCCAGCTTCTTGGCTTCCGCCGCCTGGTGCTGACCGATCCGCATGGCGGCCAGCGCCTGGAAGTCCTCGGAGGCCTTGGCGCCCACGTTGGCGAAGTCTGGAAAGAGGGTTATCCAGTCGCCGTTGTCCTGCACCAGGTGCTTGCGGTTGGCTTCAAGCTGGTCGGCCAGCGCGTTCGCATCCACTTTGGCATTGGTCAGCGCCACCGCCACCTTGTCGCGCATGCTGTCGAGCGACTTCAGGCCTTTGATCACTTCGGCGAATCCGCCGGCCAGGCGCGGCAGCCAGTTGGTACCGAGCCGCTGGTTGAGCGCAGCGGTATGGCTGTCCAGATCCTGCTGGGCCTGCAGCACCAGCGTCTGCTTGCGCGCATCCTTTTCGGACTTCACACGCTTTTCCAGATCGAGGGCCTTGGTTGTGGCGATCTTGTCCAGCTGCTCGAGTACCGTCAGCGCTTCATCCACGCTTTGCATGTTGGCGCGCACTCGCTTGCCAGCTTGCTTCATGGCGTCAGCAACACCGCGCAACCACTTGGCATCGTCGTCGGCTTCAGCAAACTGCTGGTCGGTCTCCAGCACCGTGTTGATGCTGTTGATGCGTGCCAGCGCGCCGGCCTTGAATTCATCCAGATTGCTGGTGGTAATCTCACCCTTCGCATCCAGGCGCAGCGCCGGCAGGGCGTCGCGCAGCTTGGCCTCAGGCGCGGGCTTGGGTGCTTCGGCCTCCGGCTGGTACGCGGCAACCTCCTGCTGCAGCTGCACCCACCCGGCCACGATCTTGGCGCGCAGTTCAGGGTTCGGCGTGTACCAGCAGCTGCGCTGCTCTTCGCACTCCCATTCACCTGTGCTTCTGTTCACCACCCACTTGCTGGCCAGGAACAGCGTGCGCTCCACAGTTTCAGCGACCATGGCCTGGTGCTCCATCTGCACTTGGTACTCCAGCGGCAGGTCGGCGCCTGTGGCGCTGGGCGTCATTGCATCGCGCAGCCGGTCGTTCAGGCTCTTGTGCTCCCACGCAGTCTCGCCCATCAGGGTCAGGCCGTCAAAGCTCGCGCTGTACTTACCATTAGTGCCCACCAGGGGTGCCAGT
>Ga0308165_1005733_pt1 | contig 11315 bp, 8 predicted proteins | sample PhyWR2_FD_201032 | JGI IMG/M metagenome (GOLD analysis project Ga0308165, IMG submission 201032) | Phyllosphere microbial communities from UC Gill Tract Community Farm, Albany, California, United States - DLSLW.R2 | ecosystem: Host-associated > Plants > Phyllosphere > Unclassified | place: USA... | reverse complement strand
ATGCTGTCGTAGGTAATGCCACCTTCCATGGCCATTTCGAGCACCGACATAATTTCGCCACCTTGAGCGGCCAGGATCGATGCGCCCAGAATCTGCTTGGTTTCAGCATCTACAATGGCCTTCATAAAACCTAAAGTTTCGTTGGTTTCAATGCCCCTGGCCACTTCTGACATCGGAATTTTGGCTACCTTGATATTTAGGTTTTTCTTTTTTGCCTCAGATTCAGAAATGCCTATCCTACCCAACTGCGGATCGGTAAACATGCAATAGGGTATTGGTCGATCTTCGGTAGTGTAATTGGTTTTTTCGAACAGGTTGCGGTAAACGATGGTGTAATCGTTGTAGGAAATATGAGTAAATGCGGGGCCTCCCTTTACATCGCCTAATGCAAAAATGCCGTCAACGTTGGTACGGAGTTTATCATCGACGGTGATATACCCACGATCGTTCACCGCTACGCCGCAATTTTGAAGCTGCAGAGCCCTGGTTTGCGGAGTTCTTCCGGTGGCAATCAGCACATGCGAGCAATCTATGGCCCGGGTTTCGCTCCCTTGCGTAATGTGAACGGTAATTTGGCCACTTTTCTCAATTTTATTGATTTTCATGTCTGTTACGATCTCAATTCCTTCATCTTCAAAGATTTTGGTCATCGCCTCTGAAACATCTTCGTCTTCGCGGCTCATAATTCTCCCCGACCTTTCCAAAATGGTAACCTTGCTACCAAAACGACTGAACATTTGGCCAAATTCAAGGCCGATGTAATTTCCGCCTATTACGACAAGGTGCTGGGGGATTTCCTCCAAATCCAATATGGATGATGAGGTTAAGTAGTCGATTTCATTTAATCCGTCGATAGTTGGAATGGTTGGCGTTGCTCCGACATTTATGAAAATCAAATCGGCAGTCATTTTTTCTTCCGTTCCATCGTTTAGCTTAACCAGCAGCTCCTTTACGCCCGTAAAACTGGCTTCGCCATGTAACAGCGTTAGACCATCGGTGCTTTCCAGTCCTTTTTCTGAGGAGCCCCTAAACGATGACACAATATGATCTTTTCTTTCTTTTATCTTTTTGAGGTTCACTTTTACCTCGCCAATTTCGATTCCCAGCTCTCCGGCCTTTCTTGCTGCATGCGCCGCCTTAGCTGAAGCAATCATTGCCTTGGTGGGCGTACAACCCACATTGATGCAAGTGCCACCAACTACATTTTTCTCAATAATGGCTGTATTTTTTCCGGCGAGGGCGAGCTTTTTTGCGAGGGGCGTACCGGCTTGTCCAGAACCTATTACTATGGCGTCGAAATGTTTCATGTCTTAAATTTAAGATAAAAAATGAAAAGGTGGGTAAATAACGCACAACCGCGGCAAAGGTTTGTGGACTGGCCGCCGCCGGTTGCGCCAATTATTTAAGCCTTTTTAAAACCTTATCGCAACCAGTACGTTAGTTAAGTATACTAAATCAACAAATTATGAGCTTAACATTAGAAATTGTAGAAAAATTATCGGAAGCGGCGAAGGCTAAAGCGAAGGAAATAGGTGTACCCATGAACATTGCCGTTGTAGATGAAGGCGCTAATTTAAAGGCGTTTCACCGGATGGACAATGCCTGGCTGGGCTCAATCGATATTGCGATTAAGAAAGCAAAAACGGCGAGATTTTTCGATATGAATTCTGGAGAAATCGGTAAGTTATCACAACCCGGCCAACCGTTGTATAATATTGAACATTCGAACGGTGGTTTAATTACTTTTCCTGGTGGAGTGGTATTAAAGGATGCGAGCGGAAATATTATTGGTGCCATCGGTGTTTCGGGCGGATCGGTAGATCAAGATCATGAGGTTGCCACTGCGGGTGCCAATGCGGTTCAATAGTTAAAAAAGAGCACTGACTTTATACTTATCTGACCAAACCGGTTCAGCCTTTGGCAGTTATTAAGCTAAGCGAACAGGCAGGTTTTAGATGAAATAAAAAAGCCCTTCAATCCTGAAAGGGCTTTTTTTATAGTCGTCTATCCCTATATAAGTAGGAGCTGTAAAACTAGATAATCAATTTAATATTTTTGGTGGTTGAATAAACTGAACAGAAAAATCTGATGCTGCTTTTTTTAATGAATAGCGGCGAACAATTAAATGTCTGAATAATCCATCGGGTAGAGAAACAGTGTTACATTTTTCGAAACGTTGTTTTGGTATTGCGGCAAGCCACTTATCTTTTTATACTCAGGGCCAAATGCCTGCCAATGGTTATTGCGATCGGTTTTATTATTAAAGGTGGTTAAATACATTAAGTTCGGCATTTTACTTCCTGAAATTACCTGTCCGTAAAATACCGCATTAAAATTCAGCTTGGTAAATATATCGATCTCCGCATCGTTGAACATGCCTATTTTATTTAACGAAAGCTTTTCGGTTGCTGCTTCATAACTTCTGAGCTCATAAACACGTTCGGCCTTGTTCGATGTAAGTTTGGGCCACTCGGGAGCTAGCATGCTGCTAAAGGCCTTTAACAGAGTCGACTCTATTCTAACATAAGGCGCTTTATCGAACTGTGCGTCGAGGTAATCTTTACCTGCGGCCAGGTATTGCTGATCGGCCATTAACGCTTGATCGAGTTTCAGGTAACGATCGATGCTTTTGAAAGGAATAAAAACATAGATCAGCTGATCTGCGGTATCTTTCTCAACTGGCTTGAAAACGCCAACATGATCGATGCCAAATCGGTGTAGCGCAGGGAGATAAGCATCTTTTAAATAGCTATCAACGGTAGCCTCCTGAGCTGCGCTTTTTAAATGGTAAACCTTGATTTGGTAATAATAAGGAGATTTTGCAGCAAATACATTCGCATTTGCGAAAACAAAAAACGCCAGTGCAAAAGACAATTTGGTTAGGAAAGATTTCAAAATTAGGATGATTTAAAAGTTAATGGTTCAGGTGATTAATTGTTATCAAATTTATGATTTTCTTTTTGAAAAAAAATTGAGGCTGTCTCAAAACGCGACTTTTCCCAAAGGGATGCCTTTGGCATAGATTTCCCTTCCAAATTAAATCCGATAGCTATCGGATTCTCCTTGCGTTTCAAAACCTCTCCCTATCAACGTTTGGGTTAAAAGCAATGCCTTTGCTTTCCCTCTCCTCGAGGAGAGGGATGTACAGACAGCGCAAAAACCAGCGCCATTAAAAGGGAGAGGTTTAAGGCGCCAAATAAAATCCGATAGCTATCGCATCTGAGCTTAGGGTTTCGTTTTGGTTTTTGAAGCCGACGGCAATGAATGGATGACAAACGAAACTATCAAAATGGATGTATCAATTAAGATTGCTTCACTCCATCGCAAGGCCTGTTTCTTCGTTCGCAATGACGGACATCCGTCGTGCTTGACTAAGTGGCATTGGGTTGAAACCATCGGCAATGAATGGATAAAGAATGGTGTTCGAAATGTTTAAGATTGGCCGGACGAATTGAAGCGGCAGCTGCCACTTTGTTATACGATAACCTGAGCAGCGAAATTGCCGAACTTACGTCATCATCTCTTTTAATATAAAAAGTTATCCACCCCGATTTTTTAAACAAATGATGCTCTTGAGCCAGTGTCTTCGCCATTAGTTCTGTTTTGATTGTAGTGGTAAAAAGAATATCTAAAATACCATTGCTGTGGATATGCGCAAATTCCTTTTTATCGAAGTTAAACTGTACTCCTCCGTATTTATGAAGGCTAACGGTGGTTCGCTCCCATGTTAACACCTCCCTTTCAATTTCATCGAGTTTATCTAAAATCACTGGATTGCTGATTAAAATCCAGATTTTGATCAAGCTGTCGAACACTTGTGCAAACAAGGGAACGGATTTAAGAAAATTTAGCTTGCGTACAACAAACGAAAAGACGCTCATTTTTTTTCGCTCAAAACTTTAATATGATCCATTACTCTTAAATGTACGTTTCTGGTAACGCTTTCTGCCCACAAGTCGTAATACCAAATGGGAAATACCTTAAGTTTATACCAACTGTTACCAATCAGTGTTGTGGTTCCATCTCCGTTATCCTTCAATAAAAACTGCCCTCTTATGATGTCAATGTGGCCCATTATCTCCGGATCTTGCGGCTGGGCAATAATATCGAATGTTAAGTCTTTGTTGATATCAAAAGCTACAATTTTTTCGTCAAAGGTGTAACCGTTACTAAAGATGCATTTTCTGCCAGCGCCATTTTTATGGGCGGTTACCGTCGTTTTGGACGGACTTGGCATGCCTATTTTAAACAACCAGTATCTATTCGGGTCGTTAATTTGCTCAAACGCGACAACGTTGGGCCAAATCTTTGCGGGCGATGCCTTTATTATTATCTGATCGGACACCAAATTTTCATAATCGTGATCGGAAACTGTGTCTACTATAAAAACAAGCATTAACAATGAAACAAAACTTACATTAAATCTTTGATTGTTTCTGGTGAACATCGCCTTGCCGATAAATGCTCCTGTGGTAACAAAAGTGAAAATTAATGGAGACACAATGATCAGACAAATGGTTCCCTCGCCCAAAAATATAAAGCTTAAGGCAATTGCTATAAAACCATTTAATATCGAATACCATATTCTAACTTTGGTACGTAAATTAAGTGCTTTCCAAAACCATGCGCTGATAATCCCCATTAAAACAGGGAGAATAACAAATTCTGAAAAGACTAACACACCACCTCTTGACGGGCCAATTAGCGCCCTATTTATACCGATGATGCCGAGTATGATAATGTTTGGTACAATGAAACCTAAAAACAGATTGTTCGTAATTTTTTTCATGAGCTTAAATTTATACCCAAATGTAGGTACAAAATATTAAACTTTCAAAAATTACTGAAAATAAAATCTCTACTCCACTCCTTTCGCATTTGTAGCAATGGTGTATAGCGATTTGGAGGCCGTAATAAATAAAATGTTTTTGTCCTTTCCACCGAAGCAAATATTTCCGCACCAATTTTCGGGCACTTCAATATGACCAATTTGTTCGCCCGTTGGTTTGTAAATGTTTACTCCCTTGCCGGTTACATAAATATTGCCTTCGCTATCGAGCGTCATACCATCGGAATTTTGGTTAAGCACGACTTGTTTTTGGCCTAAGGAAGCATCAGGGTTGATGGGGTAACGATAGGTTTTATTGGCATTCATATCTGCAACGTACAGAAACTTACCATCGGGCGTGCCCACAATTCCGTTTGGTTTCAACAAGTCGTCGGCAACAATTGTGGCTTGCTTTTTTCCCTTTGGAAGATAGTAGACTCTTTGTTTTTCAATTTCGGGTTTTTGCCTTGTCCAGTAATCGCGTTGATAATACGGGTCGGTAAAGTAAATGCCACCTTTGGCGTCTATCCAGATATCATTTGGGCCGTTTACCTTTTTTCCTTCAAAATCGGAAAATAGAACGGTTGTCTTTTTGTTTTTGTCGATAGACCATATTTGATTGTTTTCGTCGGCACACACAATCAGGTTTCCTTTTTTATCGAAATAAGTTCCATTTGCTCTTCCCGATTTTTCCATGTACAGCGTCAGGTTTCCATTGATATCGTACTTCCAGATTTTATCATTGGGCTGATCGGTAAAGAATACATTTCCTTTTTTATCAACAGAAGCGCCCTCAGCAAATGCAAATTGCGATGATACCAGCTTTAAACTGTCTTGAACAAAGATTGTATTGGCCGATTGAGCGAATGAAGAAAGCGAAAGCGAAAATAAAATTGCAAAGAAAAAATGTGTTTTCATGGGTTGAAATTAGCGAATGCAAAATGGGGATAATGTTTTAGATTGCAAGTAAAAATGTTGTTTGGGTCCGTCGGTTGAAACCGACGGCAATGAGGGATTGGCAAGCTGCATTTAAACAATCAAGCTTTTGTAATCCGTCGGTTGAAACCGACGGCAATGCACTTCAAAGCGACGGCAATGCACACTTCAAACCGAGGACAATGAGGGATTGGCAGATTGCATTTCATTGCCGTTGGCTTCAGCCAACGGGCTAAGGCAACTGGCTGATAACGAGCTAAGTAATCAGCTCACCCGCTTTCCTTTCAACAACAGATCAAGCGCTTCGTTTAATGTTCCTGCTTTTTGCACCTCGCCCTCATTTACAAAATAAATTTCGTCGGCATTTTCTATGGTGTTCAATCGATGCGCAATAATTACCAGCGTTGTTTCTTTTGATAATTTACTCAAAATATTGCCTAACAACTGCTCGGTTATGGTATCGATATTTGCCGTTGCCTCATCCAGAATCAGCAGCTCTGGATTTCGTAAAACTGCACGCATAAAAGCAATCAACTGCTTTTGACCCAAACTGATGCTATCGGCGCCTGAGGTAATCTGCGTATTTAATCCCTCATCAAAAATGGCTAAAAGGGCATCAAGATTTGCATCCTGAATAATTTTTTTCAACTGCTCGTCGCTTACTCCCTTGTATTTGCTGTTGCCATACAAAATATTGTCTTTCACGGTTCCCGTAAAAAGGAAAGGTTCTTGCAAAATGAACCCGATTTTTTGTGTTCGTTCTTCGGCAGTAAACGACCGAATATCTTTACCGTTGAGCAATACCGTTCCCTTGGTGGCATCGTACAACCGCGAAATTAAAGAGGCCGTTGTGGTTTTGCCACCACCTGTGGGACCAATTAGGGCATAAGTTTTTCCTTTTTCGAACCTCAGATTGATGTTGTGCAAAATTTCTTTCGAGTCATCATAAGCAAAATGAACGTTCTTAAATTCTAACAAAGCATCAGAAGTAACGGATTTATCTGCGGGGACCTGTGCGAGATTATTTTCTAACAAAAGAATTTGCGAAATTCTGTCCCAACCGGCCATAGCCACCTGAAAACTTGTCCACAGTGCGGCCAATTGCCTTAATGGGTTATAAAAATTGGTACAGTAAGAAATGTAGCTTACCAGTAATCCGATTGAGAAATTACCGATTGAAATCAGGTAAATTCCGAAAAGCAATACAATTAACTGGGCTGCACTTGAAAGTAAGCCATAAACGGGCACGAAAATGTTATTTGCCAACCCGGCGCCAATTGCCGTTTTGTAATTTTGTATGTTGGCCTCATTAAAGCGCTTTCTGAAATAATCGCGTCGGTTAAAGGCAATAATCACCTTAAAGTTGTTGAGGCTTTCCTGAATTTCGGCGCTCATTCCGCCTACGCTCCGTAGGTTTTTTGCGTTTTTGGCCTTAATCCAAGGTGATAAAGCAACTGTAAAAAGCACAATGACAACCGCTGGAGAAAGTGCCGCAGCGCCAAGCTCGAAATTGATAGATAAAAGGAAAAAGCCGGCACCAATCATGGTTACGATGCTACCTATAAACTGCATTAGCGATTGCGAGAAAAACTGGTTGAGCTTATCAGTATCGTTGTTCACCCTCGATATTAAATCGCCTGCCTTGTTTTGGTTAAAAAATGAAACCGGCAGTTCTTGCAGTTTATTAAAGATCGCGTTGCGTAAAGTATAAAGCATCCTTTGGCCAATGCTCCCCATTAGCTTGGTTTGCAAATAGCCTGTAACCATGGCTACCATGTACATGGCCAAAAGGATTGCGCCGAACACCAATACACCATGAAATTGCTTGGTGCGGATGTAAGTATCGATGGTATGGCCAATTAAAAGCGGACCGAGTAACAACAGGCCCGAGTTTAGCAAAATAGCAATTAGTGCCAGCCAAAGGTTTTTCCTCTCGTTTGATATGAGCAGCAGCAATCTTTTAAGCGCTTTATAGGTCGATTGCTTTTCACTCTGCTGATTTAGCTCGTTAAGATTGTAATTCATAATTGCTGGTGCTCTGTTGTGAATTATAAATTTGAACATACTCGGGACTGCTTTTTAACAGCTCGTGATGTGTGCCTGAAGCGATCACTTCGCCCTGCATTAAAAGAATAACCTGATCATAATTTGCAACAGATGCTATTTTTTGGGTAACGGATATTAGGGTGAGACTGGGATAATTTTTTTGGATGTTGTCCACAATCCGCTTTTCGGTATTGGTATCAACGCGAGCGGTAAAATCGTCGAGCAAAAGGATTCTCGGATTCAATGCCAGCGCCCTGGCGAGCATAATGCGTTGTTTTTGCCCGCCCGACAAGCTATTTCCGCGTTCGGAGATGATGGTATTTAATTTCTCCGGAAGGTGATCGACAAAGTCTTTAAGTTCGGCAGTTTCAATGGCCTTTGCCAAAGATTCGTCGGTTACGGTATCGCTAAATGCGATATTCTCTCGGATGCTCATGTTGAACATGATGCTGTCCTGGAAAACGAAACCCACCTGTTTATGAAAATCCTCTTGTATGTATTTGTTTATTTCTTGGCCATCGAAAAGGACCTGACCTTCATTAGAGGCGATCAATCCGGTTAAAATGTAAAGCAGTTGAGTTTTTCCTGCTGCCGTTGGGCCAATTATTGCCGTTTTTGAACCCGCACGAGCCGAAAAGGAAACATTTTTTAAAATGGGTTTCTGGCCAATTGTAAGTGAAATATTTTTGGCATCTATGTTTCCTGATAACTGATTGCTAAGCGTACCGGGGTGCTTAACCTCTGGTGCGTTTAAAACGCTTTCGATGCGTTGGTAAGAGGCAGTTGCCTGTGCAATAACGTTGCTCATGAAGCCAATAACCAAAATTGGAAAGATAATTAATGCTAAATAACTGTTAAATGCAGCAAACTCGCCCAGCGTCATGCTATCGGTAATTACAAAGTGACCGCCGAGCACCAAAATGGTGAGCCCGGATAGGTTTGCCACGAAAACAATAATCGGAATGAGACCTGCAAACAACCGAAGGATGGACAAGCCTAAATCTCTGGCTTTTGCGTTGGCATCGAGAAATTTATTGTATTCGAGCTGCTGCGAATTGATTACACGTATGAGCGCCGAGCCTAAAATGCTTTCGCTAATTACCTTGTTTAACCAATCGATTACTTCGCGACTTTTTATAAAAAGCACTCTTACTTTTTTTAATACGAAGAAAAACGCTCCGCCAATAATCGGCACGATAGCGATAACGCAAAGTGCTAATTTCCAGTTTATGATTAATAACAGGATGCTTGCACCAACTATTAAGAATATGGACGACGCGAGGGACACAATGGCCTGGGAAACGAACATTTTTATCGAATCGGCATCGGAAGTTAGGTTTGTTAGCAAACGGGATGGATTTGCCTGAACGACGTAGGCGTGGCTTTGACGTGAAATTTGATCTGACAACCTCGTTCTCAAATCTCTGGCAACCCGCTCCGAAGCATAGGTTTGTACAATGCTTTGCAGATAGGTGAAAATAAATACAAGCACAATGGCCAGCGCGAATTGATTGAGCGTACTATGCAGATTAAATTTGTTATTAGTGTAAGAATCGATGCCATTTGCAATAATTTTCGGCAACAATAAATTAATTCCATTGCTCAATAATGCAAATAAGATTAGCAGGAAAATTAAGCCTCGGTATGATGCAAGTAAACTAAAAACGCTCGGTTTTTTAGCTTCTTTTGGTTTTGCCATTTTACGGTATGAACTTTATGAGATTCAAATTTAACCCATTTATTTTAATAGTAGGTTGTTTTGTTTGTTTTTGAGATTGATTGTGCTGAACGCGGGTTGGTAGGCACTCTGCTAAACAACCATTTGTTTTTAAACGGGATGGCAGCGGTATCCTTTTTTGCTTCGGTCGCTCTCATTTAGCAACAACACTTACAAAAAAGATTTAGCGTACAGCCCGGCTGTTTTCTCCGATGGAATACTGCAGCACCTTTACCAATTATAAAAAGTTAATTTGCGGGCAAACATTGCTACCTTTGCGTGCAAAACCATTGAAGAAAATGGTTGACCCATATTATGATTGAAATAGGAAAATACAACGAGTTAAGGGTATTGAGCAAAACTGAAGCTGGCCTGAACTTAACTGATGGTGATAAACTGGTTATTTTACCGTACCAGTATGTGCCGAAAGGGCTCGAAATTGGCGACAACGTATCGGTTTTTGTTTACATACAAAAGGATGGCCGCTTAACGGGAACTACGCAGCAGGCTTATGCGGAAGTTGGCGACTTTGCTTTTTTAAAGGTTGTTGCTGACGGCGACGACGGCGTTTTTATGGATTTGGGCATTGATAAAGATGTTTATGTACCCACGAAGGAGCAAAAGCGACCGATGCAGAAAGGCTATAAATATGTAGTTTATTTGTACGTTGATGAAAATAACGACCGCTTGCTGGCCTCATCGAAATTGTACGATTTTGTTGAGGAAGAGCACTTCGACTTTGAGGAGGGCGACGAGGTTAGCTTACTAATTACGGAAGAAACGGACCTGGGTTTTAATGCAATAATAAACAACACGTATATTGGCCTTTTGTATCACAATGAGGTTTTTGATAATATTCAAATCGGCGACCAACGCAAAGGCTGGATAAAAAAAATCCGCGTGGAGGGCAAAATAGATTTGACTTTGCAACCGAGTGGTTATGGCCATATTCTTGATTCGAAGGAAATGATTTTGAAGGAATTGAAAAGAAATGGCGGCATAATTGAGTTGGGCGATAAAAGTTCTCCTGAGGAAATTTATCACCGCTTTCAGATCAGCAAAAGTGCATTCAAGAAAACGATTGGTTCGCTTTACAAGGAACGCCTGATTGTGCTTTCTGACGATTCTATAAGGTTGCTTAGCGATGATGAAGCTGAGTAGGTTAAAGACTGAAAGGTCCGAAAGTCCGAAAGTCGGAGGTCCGAAGATAAGGCTGGAAAAAAAGCTGAGAGCTCAAAGGCTAAAGCTAAAAGCGGAAAGACCAAAACGGAGATGGCAAAGCGGAACGAAACTATTATTCGAATATTCCACCTTTTCCGTGCGTTCGCTCTTTCTGTGGCAAAATGAACCTCAATAAAAGAATGTACAGGAGCATTTATAGCTTGATATTTCGGAGGAAAAACTGAGGTATGAATCTGTGGGTCTGCAAATAGCAACGGAGCAAAGCTGCCGCCGAACTTATTAGGTACATCCTTGTTTACTATTTTCAGTTGGCGCAAAGAGCTAGTTCAATCTAAATTTTTCGTTTTGAACATTTACTACGTTCGATGCATAGATTATGGCAACGATCATTATTCCAATTAACACGGCAAGGATGATCTGCAGCGTTGAATATACCTTTGTGCCGGAAACGAATATTTTCGAATCCTTAATCAATTCGTCGCCAACTTGCGATTGAATTTTTATCAGGGCCGAGAGTTTGTTCAACGTTGTTGTAGCGGCACCTCTCCCGATCGATTGATAGAGTTTATCGCCTTCTGTAGCGCCAAGGTGCAGTACTTTTTTCTC
>Ga0308165_1005731_pt1 | contig 11318 bp, 8 predicted proteins | sample PhyWR2_FD_201032 | JGI IMG/M metagenome (GOLD analysis project Ga0308165, IMG submission 201032) | Phyllosphere microbial communities from UC Gill Tract Community Farm, Albany, California, United States - DLSLW.R2 | ecosystem: Host-associated > Plants > Phyllosphere > Unclassified | place: USA... | reverse complement strand
TGCGGATCTCATCATGGCCTGGCTGCAACCGCAGTCCACTCGCGAGAGGCCGGATACATTTGTGCAAACTGCTCTTCGTCAAAGAAAAAGAGCCTTGCAAATGCGAGGCGGACCATACATTTTTTGCGACCGAATACTCCACAGCCTCTTTGAGAATTTCGTTTTCCAGCGTTTTTTTGCCTAAAACGCGCTGGAGCTTGGCAATCTCGGCACGCGCGGCGGCCAGCTCGGAGGCCGGCACGACCGGCTCGCCAGCAGACACGGCGGTCAGCGCGCCCTGGCGTTCCAATTTGCGCCACTGAAACAGCAAGCTGGCCGAGACGCCCTCTTGGCGCGCCACCAGCGACACGCTCATGCCCGCTTCATAGGTGCGGCGCACCAGGGCCGACTTTTCTGCTAGCGACCAGCGCCTGCGGCGCTGGTCCTTGAGGATGACTTCCACGGTATCCGTATCCCTATCCGTATGCCTATTCATATTCACAGTCTTGCTCCTATCTTCAAAGATAAGCGATAGACCGTGTCCTGTCTTTCAGGGGGCTAGCTCAAATGGAATAAGTTATGAGCTGGGCTGAAAAGGCTCATGAAACCTGGCGGGTGGTTGACCATGTGCCGATTTTTTTCCCAAGCTTATGAGCACTGGTGCGGGATGCTGCGAGTACCCGACGGATAACGGATTCATCGGATATTCGAGAAGATTCATTACATGCAGAAATACAATCATGCCGCGTTCATCTCGATGACCCGCCAGCCATATGCACCCTTTGCTGGATTTTTGGCATAAACAGCTAGGGCAACCACCTCGTCAATCCTCGGATCAATAGATTCAACGATGTGCGGGGGAGCAAAAGCATCCTCTACGAAGCCAAAACCCTTCGGGTTACGACGCAGTTGTCCGTTGATCCGTTTGACGTCTTTTTCGGGCAATTCTCGACGCTCCACCTTGAACACATCCATTCGATTGTTCTTTGCGTTACGCGCGAAGCTGCATCGAACGCGATCACCAATGCGAAGGGAGTGATCTGAGGAGCCATCGACTTTCACCTCTTCTCCAGTGTCCACGATGAGAACTTTTGTTGATTTGTCGGCGGCTGCTTCACGCGTGATTACACCAACGCCTGAATCTAGAGAATCCCATTGCTGGCCATCCTCCCGAACCGAAACATGAACGATCGTTTGCCGGTCGTCTCCGTTCTGCCGACCGATAACGACCGTTAGCGGCGTTCCAATTTCAAACTTCAGTTTTTTCATGGCTGGACCAACAAGGCTCCACGCATGGCCTTTGGAGTCCTTGATTGCAAACCGAGACAGTGGCTTCGGCTTCCAACCAGGACGAGGATCCTTTGGCGTGTGCGGAACAAGGAGGCCGAGGTAGTTTGCTGCCCTGGTTTCCACGATATCGAAACAAAGTGACAGCGCGGCAGGGGAATGCTTCCCATAGAAGTCCTTCGGTGGTTCGGCCCCTTTTGCCGCTGGGTCGTACCAAGAACTGGAGACCAGCGCCTCTATTTCGCGACCAATAGGCCATCCTTCCGCTTGACGGATATCGATGGTCATCGCGACCTCCCGACTTGCTTGTGCGTACTCCTCCTGCTCCGCAAGCAGTTCGGCAAGCTCGCGATGCGCCCGGACCAGGAACTTGGGTTCGGCTGGACATTCCAAAGCGCGGCAGAAGCAAGCCAACGCCAATTCAGGCTGCTCGGATTGATACAACCTGCCTGCTTCAGCCCACACCCAGAATTCGTTGCGTTTCGTCTTGATGACGCTGGCAAGAAGTTCTGTCGCGCGCTGAAAATCATCCATTTGACGCAAAAGGATAGCCATATCCCAATGGAGCCAGAGGAAGTCATCCCCCTTTTTTTCCTTCCCGACTCGCTCGGCCCAATCCAATGCTAATGCCATCTGTTTCTGACTGGCTTGCGGATGTGCCTTGACCCATTTGCACAAGGTGCGCGCGATATTCATCGCCAAGGAAGAGTAAGTCTTACCTTGGTAGTGGCGTGGCTGCCAATCTTCGTCCCTCAGCCCTTCGATACCCGCCCAACGAATGATTCCAGGAAACTTAGGAAGATTCGATCCCACCTTCACCAGTTGCCCCAGAATGTTGGAGCAAGCCATTCCCGGAATACTTGGCTCCAATGAATGGTACTCGTCCATCCACCTCATCAAATCGTCCACGTCGCAGGTATTTATTGGCCGACTCTTCGCCATCTCCGCGACCATATTAGCGACGATGATTTTGATGCAGTCAAAGATGGCCCACTCGTATTCGGATCTGGTTTTGAAATCCTCTGGGGCGGTGGTCAGGATTTTTCTAGCCGCATCCAAGGCCTCTTGAAGTCGCCCAGCTTTGCGAAGCGTACGAACGTCTTCCCAATTCACAGAAGGACTCCCTCTATTTCTTCAAGCAGGTCGATATTGCTGGCCTGCAACGGGCGCAAGCTGGAAACGAGCCCCTGCTTGTCGAAGTTGATCTCAAGACCGACTCGCTCATCTTGGCTACGAGCAACCGTTATTGCCAAACGATACGAAGTCTCAGCGGCGGATACGACCTTCCAGCCAATTTGATCCAGGCGCGACCGTGTAGATCGGAGCAAAGCGGAAGCCTCCTGTGAATAGTCGCTCGCCGCGAGGCATTCATAGGCCACGTCAAAAAGAAAACCCCAGTGCTGGGGTTCCTTCACGTGCATGGCCGTGACGACATTTTTCCCGTTGTAGGCGATCCGCACTAGGCAGTGTTCGCCCTGCGGACCAGAAAGGTCATACTGTTCTTGATAGGGGTAACAGGCCGCTTTTACCACCCGCCAGCCGAACTGCTGCGCGGCGTTGACGACACGAAGCCAGATTGCGACGGACTTGAGAACATCTTTCGATTGGTCGAGCCCCTCGGGCAAGCTGCGCTGCTGATCTCTTTCTGATGCGATTCCGTTGGGCTGAAACACCCAGCCCGCACCCACTGCGATGTCAGCAGTCACCTTGACAGCACCTGCTTTCCAAACAGCAGCGTCGAAGGGGTGGATATCAGTGAAATTTAACAAAACCAGTTCCCGCTCGGCAATAGTGAGTGCCGAGTACAGCCAACGGAAGAATCCTTCCGAGTGGCGGCCTGTAGCATGATCGCAATTCACATAGCAGCTCGGCTGCGACATGCCTTGGGCATGGTGAACCGTGGAGGCATAGCCATAACGGGCATAGGTGAAATCTGGCGCGGCTGGTGGCGGGGGCGGTACATCTATTCCCTGCAACGCTGCCTGCTTGCCGTCGAACGCTTTCTCTCTGTCGCGCTTTACGGCATTACGCCAGACGCTTTCGGCAACCGCCGTCTCTTTGTCCAACTCCGGCTTTTCCGCCCGCAGGAACTCCTCGAACACCTCAAGTTCAATCTCATCGCGACGATCGACACTACACCTGAGGGAATGGAACTTGACCGGGCCGTTCTTTACCCAGCTCAATCCTTGTTGGTACACGGATCGCTTGCCGACACTCGCGACCGTCAGGCGCCCGCCGAACTGCACGGCTACCCTTGAGCCGAATGCATCGCGCACATCAGGGCTCACGTACACCTCGAGAAGGTCGCCCACCTCCACCGTATCCAGGAGTTTCTTGCCGTGCAAGCGCTCACGAATCCACTGGGTCAATGCGTTGGCCTGGCCATGTGTCTCGGCCAGATACCAGACAGAACTAGGGTCTGCCTGGAAGTGATCCACCATCTCGTTGGCCGCATCCTTCTTATCGAGAACCCTGAAACCCTCATCGGTTTCGAGTTCCAAGGCAGCAAATTTCTGGGCACGGATGGCGGTTACCAGCTTGACTGCGTTAGCCAGTTTGGCCGAACCACCTGTGGTGTCGATCAGTTGCGTCAGCTCTAGCGATTGGTGCTTCAGTTCACGTGACTTCTGGAAGTCACCCGAAAGCACGGCCCCTTCGCTGCCACCACGCTGAATCTGGTACGGATCGCCAAAGAAAACGATCTTCCGCGCGCCCTTGCCCAGCGCAGCGAAGTCGAAGAAATCCGACAACAACTGGCCGCTGCCATATTGCTTGCCGTCAGGGGTCGCGAATCTTGAGTTACTCAGCAGGTGAGCATCGTCCACGAGGTAGACGCAGTCGGCCTCGTCATCACAGGCGCGCAACGGGATGACTTTGAGCTTCTTCTGTTCTGCCTCGTTTTCCGGTTCATCATCACCGTTCACGCTACCGGTGTAGAGATGCCCGTAGATGCTGTTGGACTCGACCTCGGCGCCATCGGCAAGGCGGCGGTTAGGTTGCAGAACGATGACTTGCTTGCCCGCCTTCTTGACCTCGTCGGCCAACTCGACAAGCAGACGGCTCTTGCCGGTCGAAGTCATGCCCAGAATTGAAAAACTGACAGAATCGTCCGCAGCGACGAAGCCGCTCAGTGTGTGCAAAGCCTCGCGTTGATTTCCGGTCAGCGGGGTGCGCGCCTGAGGTTGATCCGGAAGCGAATGAATATTGCGAACCTGTGGGCGACTGGAGGCCCATTCAATCGGCTGAACGCCCAGCCTGCGGACAATCTCCGGCGCTTCGTCACGAGCAATCTTCAATTCGGGTGAAGACAGACCATCAAGCATTACTGCGCAGTGCGCCAAATCCGTCGGGTAGAACCAGGAGCGAACCTTGGATGGGAGTTCCAACTGATCCGTTATCTCACCTGAAAAGATGACACCGGCAGAGATATGACCCAGGTTGCGTCCGGACAGCAGCGCCTTGGATTGCAGCCAATCCAGAACGGAGAACTTGTTGTCACGCAGCTGCTGGTAGGGGTTAGCCTTCCGGCCGCCCTTCACTATCACGCCATCGGCTTGCCAAGGTCCGTTCTCGGTACCAGTAAGCACGCCGCCATAACTCTTGAAGTCGGCGACGATGATGGCCGACGGCAGGATGCAGACCAAGTCAATTTCCGCGCCGTTCCACATCGCGTTTGCAACGGCAACAATCCAATCGGTACTGTTTGCCCAACGGTCTTCCAGTCGCTCCAGAAAGACATGGAGCATCTGGTTTTCGTGAGTTCGGCTGGCCTTCTCACCATAGACAAGCATGGTCATTGGCGAGCTCCGGTGTGTTCGACGCTAAACACCCGATCCTGCATCGCCGGCATCAGTGCGGCGTTAGCTTGGCGGATTGCTGCGTGCTTAGCCCTCAGAATTTTGGTTTGCCGGTGCACCTCGCGGAGCTTGAGTTGGATATCCATTGACGGAACCGGCATTTGATAGTTGAGAAATGTTGACGGTTGCAACCTACGGCGTCGAGCATTCGTGCCTCCGCTAATTTCAGCGAGGACAGGCCAGATTTCCGGGGTCCGGAAGTAGATATCGAGCACCTCCGGCAATACCTCATTCGTATTTACTGTGAACACGGGAAATTCTGGTGACACCACCATTCCGTCGCACTCAACAGGGACCACGCCCAGCGCCCCTTCCCAAGCCATCAGTTTGGGATAGGTGAAATCGCCGACGCGAACAGTGGAGAGCCGTTCGTATGCGAACTCGCTGCCCATCTTGACGACACTGGGAAACACCCCGCGACCGAACGAATAGACGCCCGCGAAACAGTATTGCGCCAACCGATCCACAACAACGTCCGGGGCTCGCTGGCTGACCAGTTCTGACATCGGACGCTTGATCGACTGGGTTACTGATGGATTGAATAGATAGGAACGGATCAAGCGATCTGCGTTGTGCTCAACAGCATCCAGATGCGCATGGACTAGCCGCGTTTTCTCGGCCAGCGCATCGAGGCGGTCGACGAGTGCTTGCTGTTCGGCCAAAGGCGGCAACGGAATTGTGTAAGCCAACACGTCCGAAGGCCGAATTGCAGCGTAGTTTGTTGACCCTTGTGCCTCAACCTGTGCTCTGAATCGCTGGGTCCGGCAATAGTGATTGAGATAGCGAGCGTCGAGACACGATTCGTCGAGCTCGAACAGAAAGTAATGGCTGCTGACTACCGCTCCGTCGAGTTCCGTGGGAACAAGGCCGAAACCTCCCATCTTCGCGTCGATCTCAGCGACCAAGAACTCGCCAGCCCGACAAACCTGCTGCTTTTTTGTCTTGATGTCAGAGCCAGATACGTTGTCGCGCAGCAAAACTCCTTTGGCATGCAGTTGAACACGACAACGCTTGTAATACTGCGTGTCTTCAATCGTGATGAATTCCTTACGGTGACGCAAAACGTCTGCCAGAGAGGACACAGGCCACGCCTTCATTCGTCACCCTCATCGCCAACTAAGGCCTCAATCTCAGCAAGCAGCCGCATCACCTCCGCTTCGTGGCTGCGCATCATGGCGATCAGGTCTTTCGGATCGGCATGTTCCAGCCCGGCCTTGGCATTCGGGTTCTTGAGGTCCAGGTTGTAAATGGGCCAGTACAGCGCATCGCCTTCGGCTTGGGCGGACTTGGCGGCCTGTTCGTGGGCCTGTTGCTCGCTCTTGAGCGCCTTCAGACGGTCTTGCAGCTCGGCCCTCTGACCATTGGCAGCAGCCTGAATGGCCTGCTCCAACTCCCGAATGGGCTTGCTCATCGCGATGGCTGCATTGCGTTCGCTCTCGGCCCGCTGCCAGTGCGGCGTGGCGGCCTCAACGGCGGCGGCACGTTTGGCTGCGAAATCCACTTTCCAGGCCTGCGAGCCTTCTTCGCGGTCGTTCCACCACGCCAGGGCCGGGGCAAATTCCTCAAACTGCAGGGGCGCGGTCTTGCTGTATTTCTTGCGGCCTTCGGGCAGCGGCAGTTCGTAGTACCAGATGGTGTCGGTCGGGCCGCCGCGTTCAAAGAACAGCAGGTTGGCCGGGATGTCGGTGTAAGGGGCGAACACGCCTTGCGGCAGGCGCACTATGGTGTGGAGCTTGAACTCCTTGAGCATCTCCTCCTTGATGATGGCGCTGATGCCCTCGCCAAACAGGGTGCCATTGGGTACGACTACGGCGGCCCGGCCACCGCGACCAGCAGGCTTGTCACCGGGCACGGGCGCACCAGCCACGCGCAGCTTGCGCATGATGTATTGCAGGAACAGCAGTGCGGTTTCCGCCGTTTGCATATTGGGCGGGAAGTTGGCCTTGATGCCAGCCTCCTCCTCGCCGCCGAAGGGCGGGTTGGTGAGGATGACGTCCACCCGCTCGCTGTGACCGATCTCATTGATCCGGCGCTTGAGTGTGTTGCCATAGGCGATCTGCGGGGCCTCCAGGCCATGCAGCAGCAGATTCATCTGCACCAGCATGTAAGGCAGCGGCTTGGCTTCCTGACCGAACAGGGTATTGTGCTGCAGTACCCAGCGCTGGTCGGGCGTGCTGACCTGCGGCGCGATGTGGTCATAGGCCTCGACCAGAAAGCCGCCAGTGCCGCAGGCCGGATCGAGCACCGTTTCACCCAGGCGAGGGTCGGTGACCTGCACCATGAAGCGCACGACTGGGCGTGGCGTGTAGAACTCGCCGGAATCGCCAGCGGCATCGCGCATTTCGCGCAGCATCGACTCATACAAGTGCGAGAGAGTGTGGATTTCCTCGCTGGCGCTGAAGTGAATGCCGTTGATCTTGTTGATGATGTCGCGCAGCAGGTAGCCGCTGACCATACGGTTCTGCACGCCCTTGAATACGTTGGCGATGACTTCGCGCTGGCTGCCTTTTTCTCCATCTCCAGCCAGGCCACGCAAGTAGGCAAACAGGCCCTTGCCAACCGTACCATCAACTCGGATGGCGGCTTCCTGACTGATGAAAGCCAGCAGTTCATCGCCGGTGATGCCATCATCACGGGCGGCCCAGTGGCGCCACCGGTAAGGTGATTCGATGATGGGCTGGTAATGTTTACCGTCGAGCTCTGCTTCCTCCTCATGAACTGCTTCAAGGTCGTCGAGAAACTTGAGGAACATCACCCAGGTGAGCAGGGGCAGACGATCCGCGTCGCCATTGAGGCCCTTGTCCTTGCGCAGGATCTTGCGGGCGGTGCCGATCAAGGCCGACAGGTTTTCACGTGTAGTAAGCGGCGCCTTGGCTTTGCGTGGCGCACGGGTCTTTTTTTCGCCTGTGGTGGTAGATTTAGCCATTGGATGCGGTTCTCGTTATTGGTATAGCGCGGTCTGTAGCCGCGAGACAGCGTCCTTCATGCCACGCACACCGCCGAAGTGACGGGTGGCAATCTCGGAAGGAGTGCCGTAGCGATCGAAGGGCTGGACCTTCATCAGCTCGGACAGCGCATTGAATTGCAGGATGCCGCGCTCGACGTAACGGTCGAGCAGCAGCGTGAGGATTACGCGGGCGGTGTCACCGTGTTGGGCGAACAAATCTTTCGTCTGACGCTTGGCGGCTTCGGCACGTTGGCGGCGTGTGAGCAGTGGCGCATTCCAGGCCAAGTGGCACAGCAGGTCGAAGGGATCTGCGTCAGGCTGCTCACTGCTACTGGCCAGCTCCGTGAAACTGATGCCGCGCTCCGTCAACTCGCGCAGCACTTCAGAACGGGTATCGGGGTTGGCCCAGGCCGATTGCAGTGCCTGGCGCGTGGGATAAAGCGTGCGCACAGCACGACCGGAATAGTCGGTGTACTTCACCACCTGCAGCTTTTTGCCATCGGTATCGAGGTCATAAACCAAATGGCCGATGACTTCGACTTCACCGCCATCAATGTAGAACTTGCGCGGCTCGACGGGTGGCTCAGTAATGATGACTCTAGTGTCTGAGCAGATCTGCTCTTCAGGGAGCTCGTACTCCACCGGCACATTTTCCTGCGGCGCTTTAACCTCGGCCTTAGTGATGCCAACCTGTTCCCCGGCTTCATCAACGGTCACTTCTTCGATCCGCGCTGGATCACCATCGAAGTTAGGATCGGCAAAGTGGCTGGTGGCCGTACCGGTAAAGTCAATGATGTTGAAGTATTCCTTGCCATAGTCCACCTTCAGCCGCGTACCACGACCGACGATCTGCTTGAACTCGGAACGGGAGCCCACGACGCGCGCCAGCACCACGTTTTTGACCATTTCGGCATCAATGCCGGTAGTCAGAAGTTGCGACGTAGTCAGGATGACGGGCGTGGGCTTGTCGACGTCCTGAAAGTGCGACAGATGGGTGAGGCCAATGGCACCTTCATCCGCAGTCACACGGCAGACGTAATCGGGGTACTGCTTGACGAGATCGCTGTTTAGGTTGATCAACTCCTGCCGCATTTCAGCCGCGTGTTCCTGATCGACGCAGAAAATCAGGGTCTTGGCAAAGCGGTCGGTACCTTTAAGCAGATCGGTCAGATGCCTCGCCATCGCCCTTGTGCGTGAACGAAGGGCCACGACACGCTCGAAGTCCTTGGTCTGGTACTCGTCGTCGGGCACTTCGCGGCCATAACGGTCCAACTCATCCTTACTGGGCCGCCAGCCTGCAGCATCGACCGTTGTGATGACGCGGTGCACGCGGTATGGGGCCAGAAAACCATCTTCGATGCCTTGGCGCAGGCTGTAGGTGTACACCGGGTTGCCGAAGTACTCGTAGCTGTCGCGAAACTCTTCGCGCATCGGCGTGGCCGTCATGCCGAACTGGACTGCAGGCTCGAAATAGTCGAGCACCGCGCGCCAAGCACTTTCGTCACGGCTGGAGCCCCGATGACATTCATCAATGATGATGAGATCGAAAAAGTCGGGTCGGTACTGCTGAAACACTTCTGCGCTGGCGGTGGTCAGCGCCTGGTAGATGCCAAAGTACATATCCCGGCTTTGGCTGGTGTCGCCGCCAGCGATCTTGTGCCGAGCGTCGCCAAATGGAGCGAACATCTTGGCCATCGGGTCGTCCACCAGGATATTGCGGTCAGCCAGGAACAAAATTTTCGGTCGGCGGTACTCCCCGCTTCGATTCCAGCGGCTGCTCCACAACTTCCAGCAGATCTGGAAGGCGACGCAGGTCTTGCCGGTGCCAGTGGCCAGGGTGGCCAGAATGCGCTTCTGCCCCAGCAAGATCGCTTCGATCACCCGATCGATGGCGATCTGCTGGTAATAGCGCGGCACCTTGCCGGAGGTCAGATTGAATGGCTCCAACACTTGCGCAGCGGCGTCTTGCGGCAGATGGGTGGCGGCTGAAAGGCGGGCAAACAGTTCATCAGGCGTGGCATAGCGATCCACCTCGCGCTCGGTGCCGGTGGTGTAGTCGATCTCGATGATGCGGTGGCCGTTGGTGGCGTAGGCAAACTTGAGGCCGAGGATCTCGGCGTACTCACGCGCCTGCTGCACGCCGGTCTCAGCGGGTAGACCAACTTCTTTGGCCTCCACCACGGCAAGGGGATAGTCACGCCGGTGGTACAGCAAGTAGTCGGCCCGCTTCTGCTTTCCGCGCCGTACATTGCCCCCGGCCACGATGATGCGGCCGTTGGTGAAAGTGCGCTGCTCACCGATAGCGTGGGGAGCGGCGCTCCAGCCAGCCTCGACCAATCGGGGCGTGACGAATTCACGGCAGGTGTCTGCTTCGGTGATCACGCCATCTCGCATTGCCTCCCCCTTCATCTTTATCCCTCAATCAATCAAGATCTTGAAACTGGTCGCCAGCGCCATTGGCTCAATTTCGCGCACATTCTTCTTCAGTGCCACCAAGCCATATCTTTCCATCATCCGCAACGTGCGCGACAGATTCGGCACCTGACGCCCAGTGAGCTCCGCCAGCTCGGTCAACGATTTAGGCCGCTTGTCACGGATGAGTCGCAGCAGAGATTGGTTGTCCTCCGACAGAACCGCAGCCATGGTGGCCATCGACGGAAACCAGACCGTCGGCACATCTTTTTGAGCAACTGCCCCCTGCGATTCACCAGGGCGACGAATACCGACAACGCAGCGCTTCATATCGGATGTCCTGATCGGCATGGATAAGACGCCCATTTTATCAATGTGACACAACTGCAGCCAGGTTTGATGAACCAAAGATTGGCTTCTTGATCGGTCAATGCGTGAATGGTGGCGTCATCCACCAACCAAGGAGCACCACGATGAACCCCAAGCCCACTGCCACCGACGCCTATCTCGCCCGCGCGAGTTCGAGAACCCGGCCTTCGATCCTGGGCTGCTGGTGGAGGTTTGAGCCGGGCCTGCAGCAGCGCTGCAAGTGTTGATGGAAAAATCTGATGAAGACGCGAACCGGTCAACCCCTCACAAGAAAGGCACCCCTATGACCAGACCCGATGAGCGAGCCCGGGCGCTGCGCTGGGCGGGCGAGTTTCTGCGCGAAGCTAGTGGTGTGAGTCAGAAGTCCGTTGGCAGTAGGAGGCGACGGAGCTGAGGATGTCATCGGCCGATTTGGTCCAGACAAAGGGCTTGGCGTGGGCATTGTTCTGGGCGATGTAGGCGCGGAT
>Ga0308165_1005730_pt1 | contig 11322 bp, 7 predicted proteins | sample PhyWR2_FD_201032 | JGI IMG/M metagenome (GOLD analysis project Ga0308165, IMG submission 201032) | Phyllosphere microbial communities from UC Gill Tract Community Farm, Albany, California, United States - DLSLW.R2 | ecosystem: Host-associated > Plants > Phyllosphere > Unclassified | place: USA... | reverse complement strand
GTTGTTGCTTTCTTTCAGTTTTACACTAATTGGCGTTTTAAAGTCTGTTACCGGGAGGTCTAAAGTTTCGTAACCTACCGAGGCAATGCTCAATACAATTGGCTTTCCCTTTAATTCAGAAGGAATGTTGATGCTAAACTGTCCCTGTGTATTAGTCGAAGTACCTACTTTGGTGCCTTTAATGTAAACCGTAGCGCCAATTAGCGGCAGGTTATCGGTGGCAGAAAAAATTGTTCCTTTAATTATATCAGCACTACTTATAGCGCCTGCGCCAACAATGATATACTGCGAGCTGCTGATTTTATCGAAATTTAAGCTCGAGCCGTTAAGTATCGATGTCAAGGCAGCTGCAGCATCGTCGAACGCCATAATTTCGGCCTTATCGATGTTGCTGCCTTTATTTTCGAGGATACCCTCTTTGTAGGCAATTTTTATATCGAATTTGTTTTTGATAAGTTCAAGTGCCGTCTTTAACGAAACCCTGCTGTCACTTTTGGTCTGCGCTTTAACCCTACCAGAACGAACTGTGTTTTGAGCAATCAGTTGCGCGGAGCAAAACGACGCGGATGCACAGAACATCATAGTAAGGAAGCCAAGTTTGGCACCCTTGCTAAGGTATAATATTCTCATAATTTGTTTGGTTTAGTTGGTGGTTTAATTGGTTTTATGGTGGCCGGATTTAAGCGCTTAAATCCGGCTGGTTTATTCGGTTATAGTTATTGTGGTGTTGTCGGCTTTTACGGTTAAATGCAGCGTGTTCGATAAAATGTGGAGCAGTTCTTTAACGCTTCCAACATTAATCTCGCCCTCAACCTTAAGTTGCTTCAGCTTGTCATCGCCCAGCACTACCTCATACCCAAAATCATCTTGCAACACGGCAATCATTTCGTCAAGCGTTGCATCCTGAAACATTAACTGCCGGTTTGCCCAGGCCGTTAACTGTTGTGCATTGGCAATCCGCTGCTGCACAAGTACAGCCTTTGCACTGTGTTTTATCAGGTCGCCCGGAACGAGGGTTAGTTGTTGGTACTCATCCGAAATGTCATTAAAATCGATCCTTATTTTTCCGGTCAACAAGCCAACGGTGGTTTTATCGTGTCTGCTTTTTACATTAAAGGTGGTCCCTAAAACCTCAATGTCCATATCATCGCAGTGAACGATAAATTTTTCTTCTGGTTTGATGTTGTTGGTGTCGATATTAATGTGCTTTACTTTAAAAAGTGCCTCACCACTTAACCAAACCTCTCTTAATCCATCGCTGAAATTTGAGGCGTAGCTCACTTTCGAATTGCCATTTAAGATGAGCTCAGAACCATCGGGCAGTGTCAGCGCCCTGATATTACCAAAATCTGTTTCAACGGTTTGTTTATTCCAATAATTGAAATACAAAAAGGTTGACAACATGGCCAACAAAAACACAGCAGCGGCTTTAAAAAACAGCGGGCGGTTAAAACGCTTGGTTTTGGTTTTTTCTTGCGCAACCGTTGCAGCAATCCTGTCGAAAACGATCGATTGCGACCTTTCGTTGGTAAAAACGCCTTGTTGCCGATATAATGAAATCGTTTCGAACGCGGAAACCGCAATCTTGCTTTTATATGGGTATGCTATCAGAAATTCTTTCCAATGGTACATGTCAGCTGCCTCTTGTCTGATAACGAAACGTATAAAATCATCATCGTTTAATAAGCGTTCGAAGGTGTAATTTACATATTTAGAAAAATCCATATTATTAAGGCCCTATATTAACTATATACATCGACCTCGTAAATTATCCCTACTTCTTCAAAAAAAATCAATTTATTTCTGAAAGTCTCTGTTCGGGTGCCAAAATGAACAAAATCATAATCAGTTCGGCGAGCTTAACGCGTTCCTGGAGCTTGCCAATGGCTTTGTAAAGCAGCTTGTAAGCAGAGCTGACGTTGAGGTTCATTATTTCGGCAGCTTCCTCGTAGCTTAGGCCCTCGTAAAATCTTAGGTAGATTATTTCCTGCTGCCTGGCGGATAAGGTTTCTACAGCAGTTTTCAATTTAACTTGTAATTCTTTTTTCGCCTCACCTTCAATGAGCGAAGTATCAAACGAAACCTCAAAATGGAAAGCATATTCGTCGTCGTCGTTTAAGTTAACAAATTTCTGCCGCCTTTCCAACTTGCGGAAAATCAAATTTCGGAGCGACTTATAGAGGTAATTACGCACCGACGGCGGATTGCCAAGCTGGGCCCGCTTTTGCCAGAGGTTTACAAATAAATCGTGTATGCAATCTTCAATTAATTCTATATCTCTGGTAAATTTAAAACCATAATTACTTAGCAATTTAAAATGAGCATCGTAAATGTGCCCGTACGCTTCCCAATCTCCCGATTTAAACGAGTTCCATTCTTTATGATCGCCATCAATATCCAGAACTTTCTTAATTGGCATAGCGTTTAGTTTATGCTAACTTAATAAAATAAAGGCGTTAAGGAAAGGTTACGCCAATAAAATTTTGCTGCTACCGCCAATGTAACTCCGTGCCTAATTACCTTTAATCGACGTTTAAATGCCTGTACCGCCAGTTATTTTTGTTCTGGAGCATAAACCTTAATGTAACAGAACGGGGCGGTTTAATCTGCACCGAAGGGATTAGCGCTTAACCAGGGAAATTGCTTTTAACGTCTCTTTGCTAATTTTTTGGCTTTTCTGTCTATGCCAACGGCAAAACTATCCTCTATATTTGCCACGCCCGCCTGACCGCATGGGCAGGGAAGTACGAAAAACGCGGAAAAATTTTAATTCTTTTCCCTGCCCGTGCGGTCAGGCGGGCGTGATTTCTATTTTTCCGTGGCTAATTTATTTTTGTGTGTTAGCCATTTTTTAAAAAGCAATTTCCCTGAGCGCTTAATCCATTTTGCAGCGCTTGCCCAATTTTTTAGTATATTGGGAATTGACGTAAAAACAAAATTTAATGAAAACGTTTTCCAAGCTATCAATTTTAATATTCTTGCTGAGTTATCAATTTTGCGCAGCACAACCATCGCCCAGGCATTTTTTAAAGTTTAATGAGCTGGCAAAACGTTGGGATGAGGCCATTCCGCTGGGCAATGGTATGCTCGGCGCCCTAATTTGGCAAAAAGAAGATAACTTACGGCTTTCATTAGATCGGGCCGATCTTTGGGACGAAAGGAAGGCGATGGACTTAACCAAGTTTACCTTTAAAGATGTAGAACGATGGGTGCTTAATAATACTTACGATTCGGCGCATAAATATGGCGATCACCCTTACGATAATGTGCCTTACCCAACTAAACTTCCGGCAGCCGCTGTAGAATTTAATATCAGCAGCTTGGGCAAAGTAACATCAAATGTGCTTGATATCAGTACAGCTTTAAATACGGTTACTTTTGATAATGGCATTAAGTTTAAATGTTACATCCATGCCGAGCAAAATGTTGGGTATTTTTCGTTCGAGAATTTACCAGCCGCAAAAATTAATGATGCCATAAAGTTGTTAACTCCAAAATTGATCGTTCATAACTATGCCAATGCCAATAGCGTTGCCACAAGCGAAAATAGCCAGGCCGGTGAGGGGCTGCAAAAACTGGGTTATACAAAAGGGACGGTAAATGAAACACCAAACAGTATACGGTACCGACAACCGACTTACGACAATCATTTTTATGAGGTAAAAATTCAATGGAAAAAACTTCCGGGCAATAAAATAATGGGCAGCTGGGTTATTGAGGTCGATAAACCTGCTGTGCAACCGACATTAAGTGTATCCGAAAAAGAATCAGGCAACTGGGCTTCGCATTTAGCGTGGTGGAAAAAATTCTGGTCGAAATCTTCGGTTAGTTTACCCGATCCGGTAATCGAAAAACAGTATTATTTAGAGATGTACAAGCTCGGGGCAGCCTCCCGCCCTACTGCACCAGCCATTACCTTACAGGCAGTATGGACAGCGGATAACGGCAGCTTACCGCCATGGAAAGGCGATTTCCATAACGACCTGAATACCCAACTTAGCTACTGGCCAACGTATACGGGCAATAGATTAACGGAGGGTGAGAGTTTTATTAACTGGCTTTGGAATCAGCGGGCCAAGAACAAGGATTATACGAAACGTTATTTTGGCGTTGCGGGCCTTAACACCCCGGGCGTGGCCACATTAACTGGCGACCCAATGGGTGGCTGGATTCAGTATTCGCTTAGCCCCACGGTTAGCGCCTGGTGTGCACAACATTTTTACTGGCAATGGAAATACGCAATGGACGAAGATTTTCTTAAAACACGGGCTTATCCTTATATCACTGATGCGGCTACTTTTTTAGAAAATATTACACGCTTAAAAGATGGTAAACGAATGCTTCCGCTAAGCTCGAGCCCTGAGTATAACGACAATAAAATTAGCGCCTGGTTTTTAAACTGGACAAATTTTGATCTATCGCTTGCCAGGTTTCTGTTTAGCGCCGCCACCGAAGTAGCAAATGCGAATGGCAAAAAAGATGAAGCAACGCATTGGCAAACCGTTTTGGGTCAGCTGCCCGATTATGACACCAACGAAACGGGATTAACTATTGCACCCGGTGCATCTAATAACGAATCTCATCGCCATTTTTCGGCCTATATGGCTATTTATCCGCTGGCTTTGTTGGATGTTAATAAAATGAACGACAAACGCATTATCCAAAATTCATTGAAACAAATCGAAAAACACGGAACGCGTGCATGGTGTGGCTATTCGTTTAGCTGGATGGCCAGTTTATACGCCCGCTCTTACGAAGCCGACAGTGCAGTAAAGCAGCTACAAATTTTTGCATCAAATTTTTGCTCTCCGAATAGTTTTCACTTAAACGGCGATCAAAAAGGAGGTCAATATTCGAGTTTCACCTACCGACCGTTTACGCTTGAAGGAAACTTTGCTTTTGCACAAGGTGTACACGAACTTTTGCTGCAAAGCCGTAACGGCTACATCGAGGTGTTTCCGGCTGTTCCCCGAAGTTGGAGCAACGTTTCTTTTAACAACCTTCGTACAGAAGGGGCCTTTATTGTTTCGGCTAAAAAAGAAAACGGTGTGCCGACAACGATTAAAATCTACGCCGAAAAAGGCGGCACGCTAAATATTAAACTTCCTTTTAAAACATGGCTCACCAAAAGTATTCCGATGTCGTCATTTAAAATGAATGATGGTGTCATTTCGGTTGAACTGAAGCAGGGGCAGACAATTATACTCGAAAATGGCTATGAGTAATCTTTTGGAGACTGCTTTAGCTGACGGTTTACTTATGCATGTTTGTTTAGATTTAGCCGGAATAAAATTTAATTAATTAGGAAAGCAGATACAGTAGTCCTTTTGGCAGCTCCGGCCCCGCTAATGCTGCAAGTACCGATGAAAAATCGGCAGCTTTTCGCGAATATCGGGTTTAAAGAGCAAGGATAACGTAAGAAAAAAACCGATTGACATCCGCCCTTCGACTAAGCCTGTATTGAGCGAAGTCGAAATGCTACCATTGATGTTTTTCTAAACAATCCAATAAATCGTCCTTTAGATTTGTATCGTACAAGAAAGGTTATAGGAATTTATAATTTAGCTTTACAAAATTACCTAAATCGGTAGCGGCACATTAATACGTCGTCAAGGTTTTTATGCCTAAGAAATGATGCAATCCGCTACCGATTTTTCCCTTAGTGACCAGATAACAATTAGGGCAATACCCATTATTAAGGACTAGGATCGATGGGGTAAAACTTAGGTAATAGCTACAAATTTAAAAAATAAACAGGATGAATTCTATGAAGAAGTTTTTTATTGGAATTGATGTTTCAAAGCCCTATTTCGATACCACCTTAATGGCTGTTGTCGACCACGTAAAACAGGCGGTTCAAACAGGTCGGTTTGATAACACATTATCAGGAATTAAAGACTTTGAGAAATGGCTTAAATCCCACAAGGTAAGCACTGGCAAAGATACTCTTGTGGTTATTGAAAATACGGGGATTTATCATCGGCTGATCTGGGCTTTCTGCAGTGAAAAAGATTTACCTATTCACATTGGTAATGCAGCTCATATTAAATGGAGTTTTGGGATAGCAAGGGGTAAAAATGATAAGATAGACAGTATCCGTTTATGCAACTATGCTTTTAAGGAAGCAGATGATTTAAAGGCCACTGCTGCATTAGATCCGCAATTATTACAGCTGAAAGACTTCATCTCTGCCAGAACAAAATTACTTAAGCAGAAATTCAGTCTTTTTGTATCGATTAAGGAGCTTGGCAATGTTAATGATAAATCACATCAGAAACTGATTGAAAAAGCACTTAAAAATGCAGTAGATGGAATAGCTAAATCCATTAAGAATGTTGAGGATCAAATTAAAAAGATTATTTCAGAAAACCAGAATTTCAAGCGGAACTATAAGTTGTTAATGAGTATTCCTGGAATAGGCCACGTTACAGCCGTATATTTAATTGGATGTACAGCAAATTTTGCAGGGCGGCCTAGTGGGAAGGAACTAGCCTGTTATGCCGGAGTTGTACCTTTTGAACATACCAGTGGTATAAGTATAAAGGGTAAAGCGAAGGTACACAGAATGGCAAATAAGGAGCTTAAAAGACTATTACATATATGTGCATTATCCTTAATTCAACACAATCAGGAATTCAAAAAATATTACGATAGAAAAAAGGACGAAGGCAAGCACAGCATGAGCATAATTAATGCTGTTAGAAATAAAATAGCACTAAGAGTTGCTGCTGTTATAAAAAACCAAACCAGCTACAAAAATAATTATAATATAGCCGCCTAAAATTTGTTTTTATCATAACAATCATTTCGACCGAAGTGGAGAAATCTTTGAACCTTGGATAGAGATTTCTCGGCTGCGCTCGAAATGACGACCTTTCTAGCAGTCCTAGTTTAAAGTGTCGTCGATAATATTGATTTTTTGAAAAAAATTAAAACTACCATTGGCGTTTTATTACTTCGTGTTTAAAGTACTGTCTCATTGTCCCTCTTTGGAGACCTGTTCCGACCTTATTCGGAAGGGTTGCACAACCGAAAAACACAGGAATATATACAAAGGGAGAGGATTTTTTCGAAATCATCCCCCTGCCCCCTTCAAAGGGGGACGCATAGCGCAGATAGCGAACGAACAAATTCCAAACGTCACTCATACTGATTTTTTACAAAAAATTACCCCCTCAAGATGACAATGTTCTAGAATTTTATCCTCAACTAAGTAACATTGCCGTCCGCTTCAGCGGACGGTCTATTAAGCAACTATTTTCGGCTTTAGCCGCATTAATTAAGATTATTCCCTCAATAAGTCTTGAAACATCTCATTGCCGTCTGCTTCAGCTGACGGCTTATTAAGCAAAACTATTTCGGCTTTAGCCGCATTGTTTAACAGCATTTAATCCAAAATATTTGCATTTGGTTTGTTTGGCAAAATTGCTTTATTTTGCGCTCAATTTATAACTAGTCTAAATAAATCAAGCATGAACAAACCTTTACCTAATAGATCAAATATATTTTACCTGCGCCTACTATCGATTGTGTTTTTGCTCGCCGCCCCCATGTTGGGCCTGGCGCAAGATGACAGCGCAGGACGAATAAAGGGAAAGGTAACAACCGACGATGGATTGATTGCGCAAAGTGTAACCATCAGAATAAAATCGCTCAATAAAAAAACTGCTACAAACTCGAGTGGCGAATTTGAATTCAAAAATATTCCTTTCGGAAAATATCTGGTAGAAGCCGCAATGATCGGATCAGATCCGGCATCAGTTGAAGTAGAACTCACCGCTTCCAACCCGTCGCCAAGCGTAGAAATTCAGTTGGCGTATTCTGCAGAGAAACTCGACGAAGTAGTGGTGAGCAGCGGCGGAAATCGCTTTGCAAAAAAAGAAAGCGACGATGTAGCCAAAATGCCCCTAAAGAACATGGAAAACACACAGGTTTACACCGTTGTGAGCAAAGAGTTAATGAAAGAGCAAATTGTAACTGATTATAACAGCGCCTTTAAAAACGTGCCCGGAGCCGGGATTGCAGAGGTAAGGAATCAGGGTAGAACCACTAACATTTCGCGGGGTTTCCCTACGCCGCAGGTGGTGAGAAACGGTGTTGGAAGTTTCACTTATACCACCATCGATCCGGCAAACCTCGAGCGAATTGAAGTAATTAAAGGACCATCTGCAACCTTGTTCGGAAGCACAATATCATCTTTCGGTGGACTGTTTAACCGCGTAACCAAAAAACCTTACGAAAATTTTGGTGGAGAAATTACCTACTCGGCGGGCAGTTGGGATCTTAATCGCCTGACAACCGATGTTAATACGCCAATAAACGAAGATAAAACGGCATTAATACGCGTAAATACCGCCTTGCACAGCGAACGGAGCTTTCAGGATGCAGGTTTTAATAAAAGCTACTTAATTGCCCCAAGTTTTTTATATAAGATTAACGACAGATTGACTTTAATGGTCGATGCAGAAATAAGCGGTTCGAAAGCTACATCGCCTATGCGCTTATTACCTCTGGCGCCAACCAATGCCTCGCCAACGCCAATTGCAACAAGCATTAAAGACCTTAACATTCCGTACAAGCTTTCGTTTGCCAATAATACAGTAAACTATACCAGCCAACAGTACAACATCTTTACGCAGCTGAAATATAAAATCTCCGATCAATGGACTTCGCAAACCATTTTCTCGAGAACAAGATCGTCATCCGATGGATATGTAACACAGCTCAGGGTTCGCAGTGCAACAAACGTTCGTCAGGAAGTAACCTTACAAGAGTTTCCATATTATGGCACCGATATTCAACAAAATTTTATCGGCGATTTTCACATCGGAAACCTTAGAAACCGAGTGGTAGCCGGCTTCGATTTTTACAGTTTAAAGTCGACCCGTAACGATGCGACAGTGAACATGCCAGAGCTAAACATGACTACGCCCGGCGCTGGCTACAATAATTTTGTAGCAGCCAAAATTGCTCCAATGTTTGCCAACGCAGCATTCGCCAATTTTACTACAAACTTCGAAAACACGTACAGCGGCTATGTTTCTGATGTACTTAACATCACCGATCGCATTATTGCAAGCGCTGGTATTAGGATCGACCGATACTTTAACCGTGGTACTTTTACTCCCGGTACCGGCGTAACCGTCGGCAATTATAACCAAACTGCCTTTTCGCCGAAATTTGGGTTGATTTATCAGGCCATTAAAGATAAAGTGTCGATTTTTGCCAACTACCAAAACGGCTTCAGCAACAATTCTGGAACAGATTTTAGCGGCAATACATTTAAACCGAGCTGGGCCAACCAGGCCGAAGGAGGTGTAAAAATCGATTTCAGCAAAATTAGCGCAACATTCAGTTATTACGATATTAAGGTAACCAACATTTTGATTCCAGATTTGGTTAACGGAAACTCTTTCAACGTTCAAGATGGCGCACAAGTAAGTCGTGGATTTGAGGGCGAGCTTATTGCCACGCCAATTGTAGGTTTAAACATTATTGCGGGTTACACTTATAACTTTAGTAAAATTACCAATGGAAGTGTAGCAACCAATGGTTTGCGCCCAACAACGGCAGGTTCACCAAAAACCGCCAATTTATGGGTCAGTTACCGTATTGTTAAAGGTGCTGCACAAGGTTTGGGAATCGGTTTCGGTGGAATTTATGGAAGTGAGTATTACCAAACAAATGTAAACGCCACAGCCACTGCACCCGCATTTAAATTTGCAGTTCCGGAATATACCGTGTTAGATGCCGCTGTATTTTACGATAGGCCAAGGTTTAGAATCGGGATAAAAGTTGATAATTTAACCAATGAAAGGTATTGGTCATCGCGTTTTCAGGCACAAAACCCAACTAAGATTACGGGCAATATTGTGCTTAAATTCTAATCACTTAACCTTACCTTCGCATGCGGTTAACGATCGGCGCAATGGCTAAAACAAACGTTGCGCTTTGTTATAAAAACAGCTAAATGAAAAACAAAAAAGTTAGAAAACTGATAAACCAGGTGCATTTATGGCTTGGTCTGGTTACCGGAATAATCGTTTTCATCATTAGCATAACCGGATTCATTTACATTTTTGAGGAAGAAATTCGAAATTTCTCCCAAAAAGATTATCTAACCGTTCCGGTACAGCAACAACCGCGGGCAGACTTGGGCACGATCGTCGAAAATTTTCAAACGGTATCAAAAGAAAAGCTCGGCACCATTAAACTTTCGCCACAACAAGCCAACTCAACCGTTCAGGTAATTACCGCCAAACGCAAAACCTTTTATTTCGACCCTTACACGGCCAAAGTGGTGCAGGCTACAAAGGCCGACTGGTTAAATACCGTGCTCGAGTTGCACACCTCTCTGCTATTGGGAGAAATCGGAAAGACAATCCAAAAATGGTCGGTTGTAATCTTTATTATTATGCTGGTAACAGGGCTTATTTTGTGGTTTCCGGCGCGATCGGGACTCATTAAGCAATCGTTAAGCATCAAATGGGGCGCTTCGGTTAAGCGGGTAAATTTCGATTTGCACCAGGTATTAGGTTTCTATGCCTCAATTTTTCTCATGGTTATTGCACTTAGCGGAACATATTTTGCATTTAGTGGGGTTAAAAAAACCGTCGCCTTTGTAACCGGTTCAAAACTGCAGGAAGGAGTAAAAAACAACAGCTCCATTAGCCTGGTTTACGCTACAGCGCCGCAACGCTACAACTCAATTTACAATCAAGTATCAAAATACATTACAGGTGCGCAAAGCGTAACCTTTTCTGTACGTAAAACAAAAGAATTAAGGGTTAGGATGATTTATCCTTATCAATTTTCGCGCAAACAGAATACCTTTTTCTTTGATGAGGCCACGGGAGAGTTATTGCGGAGCAAACTTTACCAAAATAACACCGCGGCCGATTGGTACGAATCGACGAATTACGATCTGCACACAGGCAGATTATTCGGCTATTTCAGCAAATTTCTTTGGTGCTTAGTGAGTTTAATCGGAGCTTCGCTACCCGTTACAGGCTTTGTAATTTGGTGGAAGAAGAAAAGAAAACCAAGACGCCAGAATTGATACTTTCGATAAAACGTAATTATTCTTTCCTCACTGCCCCCCGTTTCGTGATGCCGAATTTTAAATTATTTCGACCACATAGGCACATAGAAAACATAGTATTTTAATTCGCTATGCTATGTGGCCTATGTTTCTATGTGGTGGGCTTAATTAACGTTAAAATGCGATCGTTTCGTAAATGTTTATCAACGCTGTAGCTTAACTCGAGCCTAATAGCATCAAACTCGAGCCTAATTGCATCAAACTCGAGCCTAATAGCATCA
>Ga0308165_1005728_pt1 | contig 11329 bp, 10 predicted proteins | sample PhyWR2_FD_201032 | JGI IMG/M metagenome (GOLD analysis project Ga0308165, IMG submission 201032) | Phyllosphere microbial communities from UC Gill Tract Community Farm, Albany, California, United States - DLSLW.R2 | ecosystem: Host-associated > Plants > Phyllosphere > Unclassified | place: USA... | reverse complement strand
AACCTGGTCGACAAGAGCATCAAGCGCTACCCAGTCGGCAAATCGCCGCACGGCGTCTGGACCCTGGCTCATGCGCCAGCGCAATAAGTTCTTGCGCCGCACGCTGGTCGCCGCCAGCGTGCTGGGAGCAGTCCTGGCCAGCGGCTTTGCCGCTGCCGCGCCGGCCGCGCCGCCCGCCTGCGACAAACCGCTGTATCTGACCATCGACACCGGCCACATGGGTGTCGCCAACCAGATCGCGGAGGTGCTGAAGCGCCACGGCGTGCTCGCCACCTTTTTCCTGGCCAACGAACGCACGCAAACCGACGGCAGCAGCCTGGACAATGTGTGGGCGCCGTGGTGGAAGGCGCGTGCGGCCGAAGGCCATGCCTTTGGTTCGCACACCTACGACCACGTGTACTGGAAGGGCGACCTGCCCGACGGCAAGTTCCGCGTCGAACCCAGCGCCGGCCCCAACACCGGCAAGCGCGCGGAATGGACGGCTGCGCAGTACTGCGAAGAACTGCGCAAACCTGCCACGCGTTTCCGCGAAATGACCGGCAAGACCATGTTGCCGCTGTTCCGTGCGCCCGGTGGCAAGACCTCCCCTGCGCTGTTGAAGGCCGCATCGGCCTGCGGCTTTGCACACGTGGGCTGGACCGACGCCGGTTTCCTGGGTGATGAATTGCCCAGCGAAAAGTACCCCAACGCCAAGCTGCTGGAACGCTCGCTGGGCGCCATCCGCAAGAACGACATCTTGCTGATGCACCTGGGCATCTGGTCGCGCAAAGACCCGTGGGCGCCTGCGGTACTGGAACCACTGATCGTGGGTCTGCAGAAGAAGGGCTTCTGTTTCGCCACCCTGGCGCAACATCCCGACTACCGGGACTGGCTCGCCAGCCACCCGTAAATTCATTCGCAAGCGATGGACTTCATTACCGACCTCATCTCGACCCTTCAGGAATGGCTGTTCGAAACCCTGGTGCAGCCTGCGCTGTTCCACCTGGGCCTGAGCAACCTGATCGAAGACAGCTACGACGCCACGCTGTGGCTGATCGCAGGCGTCATCCAGATCCTGATCCTGCTGGCGCTGATCGGCCCGCTGGAACGCTGGCGCCCGGTTGAACCGGTGACCAACCGGCGCGCCGTCTGGCAGGACGTGGCCTACACGCTGTTCCACCGCCTGGGTGTGTTCCGCGTGGCGCTGTTCCTGACCATCGATCCGCTGTGGGACCTGGCCTTCGGCCAGCTGCACGTGATGGGCTGGACCGGCTGGCAGCTGGACCACCTGTGGCCCGGCGTGACCGACCTGGCCTGGGTCAGCCTGCTGATGTATCTGCTGGTGTTCGACCTGTTCGACTACTGCTACCACCGTGCCCAGCACCGCGTGGTGTGGATGTGGGAATTGCACGCGGTGCACCACAGCCAGCAGCAGATGACCATGTGGAGCGACAACCGCAACCACCTGCTGGACGACATCATCCGCGACACGCTGATCGTCATCCTGTCGCAGCTGATCGGCATTCCGCCCGGGCAGTTCATCGCCATTGTGGTGATCACGCAGCTGGTGGAATCGTTCTCGCACGCCAATATCCGCATGAGCTTCGGCAGCATCGGCCAGCGCCTGCTGGTGGGACCGAAGTTCCACCGCAAGCACCACTCGATCGAATACGATGCGTCAGCACCGGGCTTCAAGGGCGGCTACAACTTTGCAGTGCTGTTCCCGATTTGGGACATGCTGTTCGGCACTGCGCGCTACGACGGCAACTACGGCCCGACCGGCATCCACGATCAGACGCCGCAAAACGGCAGCCGCGACTACGGGCGCGGTCTGATCAGTCAGCACTGGCTGGCGCTCAAGCGCATGTTCGGCAGCCGCCAGGCGGGCTTCCCGCCAGCAAGGGCGGACGGGACGGGGTCTGACGAGCGCAGTAGTCAGGCGTAAGTGAAGTCACTGCCTTCGTCAGTGACAGCGGCTTGAAAACTGAAGGCGTTGGGCTGCAAGATCGGGAGGGCTGAATCCGGGATATTTCCGGGTTCAGCCCTTTTTAGTTTCAGCCTGATCCGCGACGGATTCTCAGGCCACCACACGCCACGCACCGCTGGCCATTGCGCCCAGCAAGGCGGCGTAATCCCAACCAATTGCCCGCGCGGCGATCGCCGACAGGCTGTCCTGATCGTCCCGCCCGGGGCGGCCGGCGCCGGTCATGTTGGGCTTGGCGTTCAGATCGAACAGCCGGTACGAGCCATTGCCGTCCTGCCGGCAGTCGATGCGGATCGGCGCCAGCGCGCCGACGATGCGCGCGGCGTCCACACATGCGTCCAGCAATACCAGCACCGCTGGTGACTGTCGTGCGTCGGGGCTCAGCGCGGCGCTGTTCTGCGACACCGCCACCGTGCCGTTGTAAGGCGCCACGCCATCCTGGTGATTGAAGCGCCGCACCGGCGGCAAGGCATGGCCGCCCTGCGCGCCTTGCGCAGGGAACACGGTGACGGTCAGTTCTTCGCCCGCCAGGTATTGCTCGACGATCAACTGATCGCCGAATTCGGCGCCTGCCAGCAAGGCCTGTGCAGCGTCGTGCAAGGCGGCGGAATTTTCGACTCGGGTCACGCCCTGGCTACCGCGCCCGCGCACGGGTTTGACGATCATCGGGAAGGACAGCCCCATCGTTGCCAGCCGCTGGGCATCGAGTTTTTCCAGCGCCTGCACGCCGGGGGACGCCGTCTGCGCCACCAGAATCGAGGTGGCTACCGGCAAGGCGTGCACCCGCAACTGCAGGTTGGTGGCGAACTTGTCGTCGATGCGATGCATGACGGTGGGCGGCTGGCCAACGATCCACATTTTGCCCATCACCGCGCCCAAGGGGTGGCCGTCGAACAGCACGGTATTGGCCCACAGCAGCGTGGCCCCGGCCGCCCGCGCCGCCACGATGCCGGTCAGGTCGTCGGGGAAGACCCAATCCAGATCGACGGCCGGGTCGGGCGTGGCGCGAGGAGTGACCACCTGATATCCCGCCCGGCGCAGCGCAAAGGCGATGTCCGCCCCGCTGTCGGCGTAGCCGCCGGGCTTGGGCGCCTTGCGCAGCCCGCCGATGGTGGGCGGCGAGATCGACTGGTAAAGCACGGCAATGCGCTCGGCGCGGGCGTCAGGGCAGAAGGCGATGGGCATGGGTGGCGACAAGGCAGGCGGTGAATCGAAGCTGGATGAGCCAGATGAAAGGACTCAAGCAAAAAGCGGGCTCAGTGGGGTGAATCACTTGGTCCGGTGCGGGAGCTCAGTGATGGGCTGCGCGATCGAGCTGAACGATTGAGTTGATTGATTCGCCTCAGTGATTGGCCTCAGTGATTGGCCTTAGAGATCGGCCTCAATGCTGGGACACCGCCGTCCGCCCCAGCTGCGCGGCGCGCCGGGACGCAGCAATCGCGAAGTACACGTAAGACCACAACAAGCCTGCTGCCATGAACGGCCATGCGCCTTGCGCCGCCGCGGCCACCGCCAGGCCTGCGGACGCCAGCGACAGCAGCAACAGCCACGGATTGAGCTTGCCCGACAAGGCCAGTTGCAAGGGCTGCGAGGCGGGGTAGTCGCGCGGCAGCAGGCGCAGGTGCGCATACGTCCAGCCGACCAGCAGCAGCAAGACCAGCAGGCCGCCCACCATCAGGGGCCAGATCGAATCGGCCCAGCGCGGGTAATAACCGCGGAGATAGCTTTGCAAGATGGTGAATTCCAGCGCCAGAAACAGCAGAAACGCAGCCAAGTAAGCCAGGCGCACCAGCGTACGGCGCCCAGGTGGTGACTTGAGCCCGCCCGTGCCGAAACGCGCCACCAGCCACGCCACCCCGGCCAGCACGATCAGCGTCACGCCATAGTCGACGAGATCGTATTTGGCACTCAGAAACTGCCGCAGCAAGCCATGGAACTCGGCATTCTGGCCAGGCTGCAGTTGCAGATAGCGGACATAGAACTCCTGCTGGTCGGTGAACGGCGCCAGCATCGAGGCATAGGCCAGCAGACCGGCACCGAGCAGCGCCAGCACCGCGGCAATCGTCAGCGCAATACGTTTCATCATCGTGTGTTCCAGGCCGGTGGCCATTCGGTTTCCTGATCGGCGAACAGGTGGCAGGCAAACACGGCGGCGACGCGTTTCATGACATCTCCGGAGAAAAATGCGGTCGAAAACAGAAACCAGGTGAGACGAACCCGGGACCATAACCCAAACGCCACCGGCGATCCCGCGCCCTATACGGCCACTTAACCGAAAACTATGACAGATACAGCCTGCGGCACCGCTCAAGCATCGAATGGCAGGTAAAATCATGGGTTCCTCGCGCATCTTCATCGACCAGACCCAGAGCCCGCCACGCAGTGACTTCTTCTTCGCATCCCGATTCCGACCTTTCTTCCGACGACGGCATGTCTGAGGACAACGCCACGCCCGACGTCATCCATTCGCCCCGCCAGTGGCGTGACAATGGCTGGACCGCGCAAGTCATCAAGAACGAAGACGATGACGGCTGGGCCGTGTCCATGACCAAGGACGGCGAAGCCGAACCGGCGCTGATCGGCCCGTGGACCATGGGTCGCGACAAGAAGAACCCCAAGCCGCTCGACACCAGCGCCTTCAACACGCTGGTGAAAACCGCTGCCGAAGTGCTGCGCCGCCACGAGCAGCAACTGCACGCGATCATGCACAAGAACGTGGTGATCACCGGGGACACCGGCCGCATCCGCGTCACGCTGGATATCGTGCCCGACGAATACGAGCCCTATGCGCTGCTGACGGCGTTCGACGCCTACGACGAACAGCTGGCCCAGGTGAGCGTGTCGCCCGGCTTCAAGCTGAACGTGAACAGCGCCACCGCCTGGATCGACGCAGACTTCAAGAAACCGGGGCGCTGATACGGGCAGGCATCAGGCATTGGGCATCGGCCAGGTCATCCGGCAGATGGCGGTGACCCACCCGAGCGTGCGGGAACATGCCGTCAGCGGCACCCCCCACGGCTGACAGCGGTCCTCAGATAGCCCTATCCCGGTTTTCCCAGTAGGGCGCGCGGATCGCCTTGGCATCGACCTTGCCGACCGCGGTGCGCGGCAGGGTGTCGCGGAACTCGACCGTCTTTGGGGTCTTCACCGAACCAAGCTGCTCCTTGCAGAAGCGGATGACCTCTTCCTCCTCGGCCGAGGCGCCGGGCTTGAGTTCCAGCACGGCCTTGACGGCCTCGCCCCACTTCTCGTCGGGCACGCCAACCACCGCGCAGTCCTGCACGGCAGGGTGACCCAGCAACACGCGTTCGACTTCGCCGGGGTAGACGTTGAAACCGCCGGAGATGATCAGGCGCTTCTTGCGGTCGATCAGGAACACGTAGCCCTGCTCGTCCTTGTAGCCAATGTCGCCGGTGTGCAGCCAACCATGCGCCATGGCTTCCTTGGTTGCATCCGCGTCCTTGTAGTAACCCGCCATCACCAGGTTGCCCCCCAGCACCACTTCACCGCGCTCGTTGGGGCCCAGCAGCTTGCCGTCTTCGTCCATCACTTCCGTCGGCGTGAACACCATCGGGCGGCCGCAGCTCGCCAGGCGATGGCTGCCGTCTTCCGCGATTGCGTGTTCGGCGCTGCTCAGGCAAGTGGCGAACATCGGGGCTTCGGCCTGGCCGTAGACCTGCACCATCACGTTGCCGAAGACTGCGATGCATTCTTTCAGCTTGTCCACCGACATGGGCGCAGCCGAATACATGAAGTACTTCAGCGACGAGTAGTCGTAATTGCGCAGCGACGGGTGCGTCAGCAGCATGTAGATGGCGGTGGGCGGCAGCCACAAGTGGGTGACGCGGTGTGTCTCGATGGCCTTCAGCACAGCCTCGGCCTCGAAGCCGGGTTGCAGAATGGTCGTGCCACCCTTGGACAGCATCGGGATTGCCGTGCAGCCAGCGCCGTGCGTGATCGGCGGCACGGCCAGGAAGACTGGTGGCGCATCAAAAGGAATGTGCGCGTGGAAATTGGCGGCCAGCGTGTCCCAGGTCAGCGCGGTGAAGATGCAGCCCTTGGGCCGGCCCGTGGTGCCGCCGGTCTGGTAGATGCTCACCATCCGGTCAGGGGTCTCGGGGATGTGCGGCGCGGCCGGGTAGTCAGCGGCGATCCACTCTTCCAGCGAGGCCACGCCCGGGATCTTGGCGTCGATGCACACCGGCAGTGTCAGGCTGGGGCAGCCGGCCCGCAGCGCCTCCAGGTAGGCGGCCTTGGAACTGTGGAAAAACAGCACCGACAGTTCTGCGCGTTGCATGCTGAACAGATTCTCTTCGATGTGCGCCTGCGCACCCAGCGGCACGAACACCCCGCCGGCCCGGTACACGGCCAGCATCGATTCGAAACCGGAGCTGCAATTCGGGCTAAGCAGGCCGATCTTCTGGCCGGTCTGGAATCCGTTGGCATACAAGGCGTCGGCAATGCGCTGAACACGCGTGCGCACATCTCGATAAGTGCGTGCGCCCGTGGCGTCGATGAAGCAGTCGCGATCCGGGTAAAGGCTGGCCCCGCGATCGAAAAAGGCAATGACGCCCATCGTGTTCTCCTGGTGATGTGTGCGGCCGCAAGACGGGCCAGCTGATGCTGGCCGAGTATGCGAACCCGGCGCACAGAAGGCCAGTAGGGAATCCACCGCGCCACATCACGGACCGCACGATCGATAGCGCCGTGCGCGACGCTACTGACGCCGCCCTGCCGAGCTGCGACGGTGTCCAACGGATGGACGACGAACGAGGATTCGACGCCGTCCGGTATCCGTCAGATCAAGCCACCGAACGACATTACTTTCCGGGGTTCAGCACGCGCGCCAGATACGGCGCGGTCTTGCTGCCCTTGGCTGCCGCGACCTGGGCCGGCGTGCCGCTGGCCACCACCATGCCGCCTTCGTCGCCCGCGCCCGGCCCGATGTCGATCACCCAGTCGCTGGCGGCCACCACGTGCATCTCGTGTTCCACCACCACGACCGTGTTGCCCGCATCGACCAGGCCGTTCAACTGCGCCATCAGGCGCGTCACGTCGCTTGGGTGCAGGCCGGTGGTGGGTTCGTCCAGCACGTACAGGCTGGTGCCGCGCTGCACGCGCTGCAACTCGGTCGCCAGCTTGATGCGCTGCGCCTCGCCGCCCGACAGCTCGGTCGCCGGTTGACCCAGTCGCAGATAACCCAGTCCCACGTCGCGCAGCACGCTCAGTGGCCGCAGCACCGCTGCTTCTTCAGCGAAGAAATCGCAGGCGCCTGCCACCGTCATGCCCAGCACGTCGGCAATGCTCTTGCCGCGATAGGTGATCTTCAGCGTGTCCTCGTTGTAGCGGGCGCCGTGGCAGCTGGGGCAAGGCGCATACACGCTGGGCAGGAAGAGCAGTTCCACGCTGACAAAGCCTTCGCCTTCGCAGGTCGCGCAGCGGCCCTTGGCCACATTGAAGGAAAAACGCCCGGCGTCGTAACGCTTGGTGCGCGCGGCTGGCGTGGCGGCGAACAGCTTGCGCACATGATCGAACAAGCCGGTGTAGGTCGCCAGGTTGGAGCGCGGCGTGCGGCCGATCGGTTTCTGGTCGACGCGCACCATGCGCGTGATGCCTTGCAAGCCGCCGACGATGCGACCGCCATTGCCAGGCGGCTTCACGCGATCGAGCAAGTCCACGTCATCCTCATCGGACTCGATCTCGCTGCCCAGTTCACCTGCCACCAGTTCCACCAGCACCTGGCTGACCAGGCTGGACTTGCCGGAGCCGGACACGCCCGTCACGGTGGTGAACGCGCCAACCGGGAAACTCACGTCGATGCTGCGCAGGTTGTTGCGATCGACTTTGGCCAGCCGCAGCCAGCTTGTGGGCGTGCGTGGCGTGTGTGCATGTTCGGCGAAGTCGAACAGGTGCGGCCGCGTCTGCGAGGCCTCGATGTCGGCCAAGCCCGCCGGCGGCCCGCTGTACAGCACTTCCCCGCCCAGTTCGCCGGCAGCCGGGCCCACGTCCACGATCCAGTCTGCACGACGGATCAGGTCCAGGTCGTGTTCCACCACGAACAGCGAATTGCCGGCTGCCTTGAGACGGTCCAGCGCATCGATCAGCGCCTCACTGTCGGCCGGGTGCAGGCCCGCCGAAGGCTCGTCCATCACATAGACCACGCCGAACAGATTGGCATGCAGTTGCGTAGCCAGTCGCAGGCGTTGCAGCTCGCCCGGCGACAGTGTGGGCGTGCCGCGATCGAGCGACAGATAGCCGAGGCCCAAGCCGGTCAATACGCCGACACGCGCGATCAGATCGTGGGTGATGCGCTGCGCGACTTCCTCACCGGCAACGGTGGCATGGTCACCCGTGCGGGCGTCGTCCTGCTTGCCACGCGCCTTGCTCTTGCGCACCGGCGCAGCCGCGCCCTTGCGCAAGACCTCGGCCACACGCGCCAAGGGCAGCGCCGCCAGCTCGCCGATATCCATGCCGGCGAAAGTCACCGACAGCGACTCGCGCCGCAGTCGTTTGCCTTCGCACATGGGACACAGATCTCCCACCAGATACTGCGAGACCCGGCGCTTGATCATCTCGCTCTGGGTGGTCGCGAAGGTGTGCAGCACAAAGCGCTTGGCGCTGGTGAAGGTGCCCTGGTAGCTGGGCGTGTCCTTGCGCTTGAGCGCACGCTTGACTTCGTCCGCGTCGAAACCCGCGTAGACCGGCACGGTGGGCTGTTCGTCCGTGAACAGAATCCACTCGCGGTCCTTCTTCGGCAAGTCCTTCCAGGGCGTGTCGACGTCGTAGCCCAGGGTCACCAGAATGTCGCGCAGGTTCTGGCCATGCCAGGCCGGGGGCCAGGCGGCGACCGCGCGTTCGCGGATGGTCAGCGTGTCGTCCGGCACCATCGACTGTTCCGTCACCTGATAGACGCGCCCCAGGCCATGGCATTCCGGGCAGGCGCCAGTGGGCGTGTTCGGCGAGAACGCATCCGAGTCCAGGCGGCCTAGCCCTGGCGGATAAGTCCCGGCCCGCGAATACAGCATGCGCAGCGAATTCGACAGGGTGGTCACGCTGCCTACCGAGGACCGCGCCGTCGGCGAGCCGCGCTGCTGCTGCAATGCTACCGCCGGCGGCAGGCCGTCGATGCTGTCCACGTCCGGCACGCCCACCTGGTCGATCAAGCGCCGCGCGTACGGGGCGACCGAGTCGAAGTAACGCCGCTGCGCCTCTGCGTACAAGGTACCGAAAGCCAGCGATGATTTACCGGACCCCGACACACCCGTGAACACCACCAGCGCATTGCGCGGCACGTCCAGATCGACGTTCTTCAGGTTGTGCTCGCGCGCGCCGCGCACGCGGACGAAGCCGGTGTCGGGGGAAAGAACTGCGGGGACGGACGGACGGGATGGAGTGGGCATGACGAATCAATGAACTAGAACGGAACTGCGGTTCGCAAGAAGCGGACCGACGCCAAGACAAACGGGGTAGGACACAAAAGACCCGTTGCACCTAGGATGTAGCACTAAAGTGCTACATTAATCGATCGAAGGAGCACCAACATGCCGACGACCACTATTCGCCTGTCTGAGACCCTCAAAGAACGTATTGCGCGCGTGGCCGAACGTAGCGGCACGACGGCGCACGCGTTCATCCTTTCCGCCATCGCTGAAAAAGCGGAGCAGGCAGAGCGCAGAAGCGACTTTCACGAGCTCGCAGAACAGCGTTATGCAGAAATCCTTGCCACAGGTGAAACCATCGCCTGGGAAGATATGCAGGCGTATTTGCAGGACAGCCTGGCCGGCAAATCGCCCGCCAAGCCTGTCGCCCGGAAATTCAAGTAAGTCCCGAAGCATGCTGCCGACATCATCGATATCTTGACTCATACTCGCATCGAGCTGGCAGCCAGCACGCACGACGACTTCGAGCGCATTTTGAAGCACCTTCGACACCATGAGGTTCGGGACCCGATGCGCCGGCTGCAGGAAATCACGCAGGGAATCTCGATACTGTCCCTCAACCCGCTGATCGGCGCCAGCCATGGACACGATCTGCGCGAACTTGTGATAGGGCGCAAGGCGCGCGGCTACATGGTGCTGTACCGCTATGCGAGCGAGATAGATACGGTCTTCGTGTTGGCGATACGCAGTCAACGTGAAGCTGGTTACGCGACGTAGACTCAGCCGGTGCGCAGACCTTCTGCGTCAATTGCCGAGACCGCGCTTACCCCGCCTCACCTTCTCCACTGGCGGATGCAGATCCGCTTTCACATTTCTTGCCGTCATCAACGCACCCACCAGGTCGCGCACGATGCGTGACTTCTGCATGTCGGGGCGGAAGATCAGCAGGCTCTTAAAGTGAATGGCGGGCGCAAACGGCCGGAACACCACGCCGCGCTCGGCAAAGCCTTCGGTCACGTAGGGGTTGGTGATGCCCACGCCGATGCCTTCCATGGCCAGCGTGCATACCGTGGCGGAATTCGGCGTTTCCACCACTGTCGTGGGCCGCACGCCTGCCGCCAAGAACAATTCTTCCAGTCGATGCCGCACCGTGTCTTCGGGCGCCAAGGCGATGAACCGCTGGCCATGCAGGTCTTCGGCGCGGATCACGCTGCGCGCGGCCAGCGCGTGGCCTGCCGGGATCGCGCAGACCGCACGCGGCGTGGTGAAGGTCTGGTGATCGATGCCCGACAGGTCCACTTCATCGGCGACCAGGCCCAGGTCGAACTTGCCTTCGGCCACCACGTTGCGCACGGCCTGCGAGGTCATGATCTGCAAGGTGACGGCAATCGACGGGTGCGTGTCCAGGAACAGCTTCAGCGCATGCGGCACCAGCGACAGGCCCAGCGCCGACAGGCACGCGATACGAATCTCGCCCGAGCCGAAATCGCGGATGCGCGCTGCACTTGCCCGCAGGCGGTCCAGGCCGATGAAGGAGGCGCTGACATCGCGGAAGAAGAGCTTGGCTTCGGCGGTGGGCACCAGCCGTCCACGCACCCGGTCGAACAGCGCAAAGCCCAGGTCGGTTTCCAGGTCCTGGATGCTGCGGCTGATGGCGGGTTGCGAGACCTGCAGCAGGTCTGCCGCCTGCGAGGCAGAGCCGCTGGTCATCACCGTGCGAAAGGCATCCAGCTGTTTGAAGTTCATGGCGGTCGAGGGTGTGCTGAGAACCCCGGCGTGTCCAGGGCAGCTATCAGGATTATGCATAGACTTGAACGTTTTCGTCATTGTTTTGCAAGTGCTGACCTTCGTATGCTTCGGCCATCATCTCCGGAGCACCCATGCGAGACCTATCCCATTGCGTGAACAACCCCGCCACCTCGAGCGAGGGATTCGTCAGCCTGTCGACGGCCACGCATCGCGCGACGACCATCGTCTTTCCTGACGC
>Ga0308165_1005727_pt1 | contig 11329 bp, 8 predicted proteins | sample PhyWR2_FD_201032 | JGI IMG/M metagenome (GOLD analysis project Ga0308165, IMG submission 201032) | Phyllosphere microbial communities from UC Gill Tract Community Farm, Albany, California, United States - DLSLW.R2 | ecosystem: Host-associated > Plants > Phyllosphere > Unclassified | place: USA... | reverse complement strand
CAGACATGATCGCCAGCGCTGCGGCGCCACGTTTGAAGGGGCGGACGGCCCCCGACTTCGAGCGGCCGCCCTCGGGGAAGATCAGCAGCGGGACGCCGCGGTCGAGCAGGCTGCGGGACACGCCGCCACGCTTGCGCTCGCCCTTGCGCTCGATCGCGAAGGCGCTGAAGAACAGCATGGTGAGCCACTTGCGCCACCACACGTCGAAGAAGTAGTCCGCCGCGGCGCCCGCCGCCAGATAACGGGAGTGCCGGCGAGGCAGCCACCCCAGGATCACCGGTGCGTCCAGGTGGCTCGCATGGTTCGCGACGACGATGAACGGCGGCCGCAGGTCGATCAGCTGGTCCTCGCCGTGCACGGAGACCTTGACGACGCATCGCACGACGGGCTTGAGGAGACCGCGCTGGGCGACGAAGCGGACGGCGGCGACGGTCTTGGACCTGAAGCGGTCGAGCCTCACGAGCCCTGGCCCCGTCCGTCGTGCGGTGCAGCTGCGCGCACGCTCTGCTGGGACTCGCGCCTGCTCTGCTGGGAGTCGCGCCTGCTCGACGAGATCCGGGCGGAGACCCAGCGGACGACCGACCGGGGGAGGTGGCGTGCCCACCAGCCGATGAGCGCGTACCGCCAGGTGGGGACGCAGACGGCTCGCCCGCGGGCGCTGGCCCGGAGCGCCGCAGCAGCGACGACCTCGGGCTCCGTCCAGAGCCATCCGGGGACGGAGCTGCGGCGGTCACCGTCGGGGGAGTGCCACGCCGTCCGCACCCACCCCGGGAGGACAGCGGTGACGGTGACGCCCGTGCCCTGGAGCTCGACGGAGAGCCCCTGGGAGTACGAGGTGACCCAGGCCTTCATCGCGGCGTAGGACCCCGTCGTGAACAGGCTCTGCAGGCTCGAGACGTTGATGATGGCCCCCGAGCCGCGCGCGGCCATCGACCGCCCCGCCGCCCCGCCGAGGACCAGGACGGCACGGCACATCACGTCGAGGCCCAGGTCGTGCGAGGCGAGGTCGCGCGAGACGAGCGGGGTGCGCACACCCGCCCCGGCGTTGTTGACGAGCAGGTCGACAGGACGGTCCTCGTCCTCGAGCCGGTCGGCGACCCGCAGGACGTCTGCGCGGTCGGCCAGGTCGGCGCTGATGGTCTCGACCTCGATGCCGTGCGCTGCGGTCAGGCGCTGCGCGGCGAGCGCGAGGCGTGCCGCGTCTCGCGCCACGAGGACGAGGTGGACGCCACGGGAGGCCAGCGCCTCGGCGAAGGCCGCACCGATGCCCGACGTGCCGCCCGTGATGAGAGCAGTAGCCATGTCGGAGAGCGTACGGCACCCCGACCGCCCCTCCGGACGACAGAAGACCTAGGGATCAGAACTTCTCCGGTGCAGTCCGCATCCCGCTCCTGAAGGCGCGCACCCCGTCGTCGAAGCTGAGCGACGAGCCGCTGTAGAGCACGGTCTGGTCCGGTCCGACGAAGATCGTGCCCCCGCCGCGGACGGCGCGCACGACGGCGACGCCGTCGTCGACGGGCACGAAGGTCAACGGGTCGGTCATCCCCTGCCCGGTCTTCGCGGCGAGCTGCCTGAACAGGCTCTCGCCCCGGGCGGCCAGCGGCTCGAGGGTGGGGGAGAGCTGAGACCTCTCGACGGGGACGGGTGCCGGGACCGGACGGTCGGTCTCGGGTGTGCGCAGGTCACCCCGGACCGTGGGCACCCCGGCCATCTGCGCGATGATCGCGAGGTGCTCCCACAAGCCCATCCGCTGCAGGTTCGCCGCGACGGGAGCCCCGCCCATCGCCAGCATCGGCACGAAGCCGAGGACCTCGTCCATGCTGGGCACACCGGTGCGCTGACCGGCCTCCAGGTACGGGGACCACTCGAAGGAGAGATCGCGGGCGGCCGGGTCTTCCATGAGACGCAGGAGGTCGGGGAAACCTGTCCCCACGGGCGTCACGTCGATCACGCCCCAGCGGAACTTGACCACGAGGTACCGTCCGCCGAGGTGCACGACGAGGTCGCCGAGGGCTGTCGTGAACAGGACCGTCGACCCCTCGGGCAGGTTCATGGTGCCCTCGAGCATCTGCGCGGCGTGGCCCGGGTCGACGAACCTGAAGTACCCGTCCGACACGTAGCCCGACCCGTGCTCGCGCCACGCCGAGACCACCTCGGCGGGGACCGTCGGGGCGAACCGCGCGATGGTCTGCTCGTCGATCGGCGCGTGGGCCATGAAGTGGGTGAAGGTCGGCATCGGTGTCTCTCCCAGGGGCAGCGGCACGAGTGGGTCGGGTCGATCCCACCACCTGGGCCCCGGGAGGTCGATGGAGAGTTCTCTCCGTCGCCCCGGGAGCACCGCCGAGCGGTCGGTGCTCGAACCTGAGAGACGCACCCGGGAAAAACACCTTTCGCTCGTTCAGTTGGGTATCGTGACGTGCGACGTCATCTCACGGGCGTCGCGGCCCGCGCACCAGACGGGTCCGCCGCCAGCACCCCCGACCACCAGGAGCCTCATCACATGAACACGCCGTCGGACACCCCCACCACGGAGCTCTCGGCCGGTGAGCAGGAGCTGGCGCAGGCGTCGACGAGCCTGGTCGACACCGACACCTGGGTCGACCCCGAGCTCGCCGCACTCTGCCGTGAGGCTGCCGCGGACGGCGCTGTCCTGCTGCGCAACGACGGCACGCTCCCGTTCGCACAGCGTGCGCGCGTCGCGCTGTTCTCCCGCGTGCAGGTCGACTACTTCACCGTGGGCTACGGCTCGGGTGGCGACGTGAACGCCCCGTACTCCTGGAACCTCCTCGACGCCCTGCGCGACGCGGCCGTCGTCGACGTCGACGCCGAGCTCGCCGACCTCTACACGCAGTGGTCCAAGGACAACCAGCCTGACGAGGGCACCTGGGGCAACTGGCCCCGGTACTTCGAGGAGATGCCGATCGAGCGCGAGACCGTCCGCGCCGCCGCGTCGCGCACCGACGCCGCTGTCGTCGTCATCGGCCGCGCCGCGGGCGAGGCCCGCGAGAACACCCTCGAGCCCGGCAGCTACTACCTCACCGACGACGAGCGCGCGCTCCTCGACTCCGTGACTGCTGAGTTCGAGCGCACAGTCGTGGTCCTCGACTGCGGCAACGTCATCGACCTCGCCTGGCTCGAGGAGTACGGCGACAAGATCTCCTCGGTGCTCTACGCGTGGCAGGGCGGCATGGAGGGTGCGCGGTCGGTCGCCGACGTGCTCACAGGCGTCCAGGTGCCCGGCGGGCGCCTGACGGACACCATCGCCCGTCACTACGAGGACTACCCGAGCGCACCGAACTTCGGCGGCCTCGAGCACAACGACTACGCCGAGGACATCTACGTCGGCTACCGCTACTTCGAGACCTTCGCCCCCGAGAAGGTGCTGTTCCCCTTCGGCTTCGGCCTCGGGTACACGACCTTCGACCTTGCGACGACGGTCGAGACCTCCGAGACCGACGTGACGGTCTCGGCGACCGTGACCAACACCGGCTCGGAGCACCCCGGTGCCGAGGTCGTCCAGGTCTACGTCCAGGCACCTGACGGCAGCCTCGGCAAGCCGGCCCGGGTCCTCGCGTCCTTCGCGAAGTCCCGCCAGCTCGCACCGGGTGAGGACGACACCGTCGACCTGTCCTTCCCGGTCGCCTCGCTCGCCTCCTACGACGACTCGGGCGTCACCGGACACAGGTCCGCCTACGTCCTCGAGGCCGGCACCTACACGGTCTACGTCGGGACCGACGTCCGCACGGCCACCGAGGCCGGGTCCTTCACCCTCGACGAGCTGCGCGTCGTCGAGCAGCTCGCCGAGGCCTGCGCCCCCGAGGCCGAGCACGCCTTCCAGCGGATGACCCTCGACCGCGACGCCTCAGGCCAGGCTGTCATCGCCTGGCAGGACGTCCCCACCCGCCAGTCCTCGCGCCGTGAGCGCATCGAGGCCCGCCAGGTCCCCGCCGTCGAGCAGACCGGCGACCAGGGCATCACCCTCGCCGACGTGGCCGCGGGCACCGCGACCCTCGACGCCTTCGTCGCCCAGCTCACCGACGACGAGCTCGAGGCGCTCACCCGCGGAGACCGCGTCATGGGCAGCGAGCTCGGCGCCGCCGGCAACGCCGGCGTCTTCGCCGGGATCAGCGAGTCGCTGCGCGCCAAGGGCGTCCCGCCGGTCACCACGACCGACGGACCCTCCGGCATCCGCCTCTCCGCCTACGCGTCGCTGCTGCCCTCGGGTGCTGCGCTCGCCGCGACGTGGAACACCCCGCTCGTGCGTCGCCTCGCCGCAGCCCACGGCCAGGAGATGGTCCGCAAGAACACGCACGTGCTCCTCAGCCCGGGCATGAACATCCACCGCGACCCGCTGTGCGGACGCAACTTCGAGTACTTCTCCGAAGACCCGCTCGTCACGGGCCTGGTGGCCGCCGCGGTCATCGGGGGAGTCCAGGAGGCCGGTGTCGCCGCCTGCCCCAAGCACTTCGCGGCGAACAACCAGGAGACCAACCGCAACCTCAACGACTCGCGCGTCTCCGAGCGTGCGCTCCGTGAGATCTACCTGCGCGGGTTCCAGATCGCGATCACCGAGTCGGCGCCCCGCACGATCATGACGTCCTACAACAAGATCAACGGCGTCTGGTCGCACTACAACGACGAGCTCTGCACGCAGATCCTCCGCGACGAGTGGGGCTTCACCGGCACCGTCGTGACCGACTGGTGGATGCAGCACGACACCGACCCCGACTTCCCCGCGGTCACGGACGACGCGTACCGCGTCCGCGCGCAGGTCGACGTGTTCATGCCCGGTGGCTGGTTCGACCACATCACCGGCGAGTTCGACCAGGTCGCCCAGGCGTCGCTGCTCACCTCGCTCGCGCAGCCTGACGGGATCTCGCTCGGCGAGGTCCAGCGGACGGCGCGCAACGTGCTGCGGCTGACCCTGGGTCTGGGGACGCTGCGCGACACGGTCACGGCGCTGTCGGCGGGACGCGGCGAGGCGTGACCTGGGCCAGCGCTCGGAGAGAATTCTGACCAGGGCTGAGCCTGAGCTCGGCGTCGCACACAGCCAGCGATGCTCGAGCTGGAGATGACCTGAGACATGAGGCGCGTCGACCGGAGACTGTCGGCGCGCCTCGTGCGTCCTGGCCGGACGCTGTGGGCTGCCCGGAGGACGCAGTGGGCTGCCCGGCCGGGCGTCGGCTCACCGCCCTAGGATGCTGCGCATGACGTCGAGCGAAGCCGCCGGACCCCTCCAGGTCGTGACCTACGACGGGCTGCCCGCAGCATCCGGGGGAGCGCACGCCCTCCGGGTGAAGACCCCCACGAGCGCCAAGGAGCGGGTGGAGCGGTTCCTCGACGCCTGCACGCAGACTGAAGGACCACCGACCTGGTCCTTCCAGGTCTCGACCGCTGGTGACGCGGCCCCGACCGACAGGCTCAGGGCCTTTGCGACCGAGCGTCTCGGCGGACCGCGCCACCGCTCTCAGACGCACACCGAGTGGGTGGTCCGCAGCGACACGGTCGACGAGGTCCTCGCCGAGCTGGTCGACGTCGGTCCGCAGACCACGCGATACCGGGCACCGCTCGCCGTGCTCACGCACTCGCTCGCGGTCACCCTCGTCGACCCGGGCACGGGTGAGCCCTGGGCCGACATCGCCCCGGAGGTCTTCGGCGGCTTCGCGGTCGACGGCTACGGACGCCTCCTGGGCGCCTCAGGGATCCGCGCGATCTACGGCACCTCGGGCTCGACGCTCTCGCTCTGGATGAACCTCCCCGCAGACGAGCGCCTCGCCCCGGCGGCCCGCCACGTCCAGGAGCACGCCCCTGTCACGCTGTCGACCAAGCACTGGCGGCGCTGGCAGCCGACCCGGTCGGGTGACGGGTTCAGGTCGATCAAGATCCCGTCGCCGCTCGGCTGAGGCTGAGCCTCATCCCACGCTCGACAAACCTCTCGCCCATCGTCTGGTGCGTCGCCGCGTCGGGGTGCAGGTTGTCGGGCAGGGGGTGCTCGGCGGCGTCAGCCTCGGAGTAGAGCTCGCGGCCGTCGAGGTAGTGCAGGTTCGGGTCGTGGGCCTGGCGCTCGTGGACGATCCGCGCGAGCTCGTCGCGGATGACCCCGAGCGTGAGCCGACCGGTCGGGGCCTCGGTGGCCTCGGCCGGGTCACCTGTCGCCGCGAAGGCCATCCGTCCCTCGGTGAGAGCTGCGACGTCGAAGGCACCGGGACCGGGGGTGGTCTCGTGGATCGCGCAGTAGATCGGCGAGATCACGAGCAGCGGGGTCGACGGGTGGCCGTCGCGGATGGTGTCGAGGTACCCGTGGACGGCGGGACCGAAAGCACGGCGCCGCATCAGGTCGGAGTTCACGAGGTTGATGCCGAGCTTGAGGCTGACCAGGTCGGCGGGGGTGTCGCGGATGGTGCGGGCGACGAAGGGGTCGAGGAGGGCGCTGCCCCCGAAGCCGAGGTTCACGAGGTCGACACCCGAGCGACGGGCCGCGACGACGGGCCAGATGCCCGTGGGGTGCGTGGCGTTGGACCCGTGGCTGATCGAGCTGCCGTGGTGCACCCAGACCGGACGCCCGCTCGGGGTCGGCTCGACAGGGGCATCCACCCGGAGGTCGAGGAGCTCGAGGGTCTCGCTGTGCGGGAGCCACAGCTCGACGTCCTTGGCGGTGCCCGGCAGACCGTCGAACCGCGCTGTGAAGGCCGGACCGTCGTCCACGCTCGGGGTGCCGGTGGCCATGTCGACGGTGACAGTGGTGCCCCCCGAGGTGGTCGCCTGCGCGACGACCTCGCCGTCGACGGCCAGCTCGACGATCCCGTCGGGGCGCCCGGGCAGTCCCGCGTAGACGGTGCGGGTCCTCATCAGCTCGAGCTCGACGACGGTCGCCGTGGTGCGCAGGGCGATCCTGACGCCCGAGGCCTGCGCCTCGACCATCGCGAGCTGCGGGTCGGCGCACTGCGCCCGCGCCCAGGCCGGCAGACGGTGGATGCGCACGCCGCGGCCTGTCGGCTCGAGCTCGGCGGCGCCGCGGACCACGTCCTGGGTCAGCGGGATGGAGGTGAGGGCGGAGGTCATGCTGTGCTCGTCTCTGCTGGTGCTGGTGCTGGTGCTGGTGCTGGTGCTGGTGCTGGTGCTGATGGGGAGTGGCGGGCCGACGGGGTCAGCGGGTCGGCCAGTCGGAGAGCAGGGCGTCGAGGGCGTCGATGATCTGCTCCCAGCTCTCGCCGGGGGCCGGGGAGCTGTGGTCGAAGCTGCCGCCTGCCTCGAGGGTGATGAACCCCCGGATCGTGCTGCCGAGCAGCCGGGTGGCGTGCACGTGCACGGCTCCGTCGAGCGCATAGCCGCGCAGCACGGCCTCGATGAGGCGCGCGTGCCGCGGGCCGGCGCTCGCCCGGGCTGTCTCGGGGGACAGCGGGACGACTGTCGCTGCGAAGCGTCCGGGGTGCTCGCGGGCGTAGTCGCGGAAGGCGTCGGCCAGACCGGCGAGGGCGTCGCGACGCGTGCGTCCGAGGACGGCTGCCTCGGCTCGGTCGGCGAGCTCGGCGAGGGCGAGCAGCGACACGCTCTCGCGCAGCGCGGGGGTCCCGGCCACGTGCGAGTACAGGCTCGCGGTCTGCACGCCGACGCGCCGGGCGACCTCGGCGGCCGTCACGTGCTCGAAGCCGGCCTCGTCGGCCAGCTCGGCGGCGGCCTCGGCGAGGCGAGCCGGGGTGATGCCTGCGCGTGCCATGTCGGTCCTCTCGAAGCTCTCTTGTCCTACACACAATAGCATTTAACCTAATGGCTGTAGGTAACGAGGGGCACGAAAGCGGTTGGGCATCCGCGAGAGACGAGGGAGGGTGGCTCTGGGATGCCTCGGTGCTGCCAGCCGAGAGCTTCGCTAGTCTGCTCCGATGAGCATCTCGACGACGCCCGGTCGTGCTGTCGGCCTGGGCGGTCTCACCTGCGGCGGGCGGTCTCGACGTCTCCGTCGGCCAGCAGTCCGAGCCCTGGCGCACACGACCACGCCCGCCCCCGCGCCGAACCCGACCGGGGCCTCATGAGCCAACGCTCGACGCTCCACCAGCTGGTCCTGTTCCTCACGGCGGCCGACGAAGACCGGTTCGCCGAGGAGCTGCTGTCTCGCGTCCCTGAGCTGCGGTTCGTCGACACCGCGGACCAGGAGTCGACCCCGCGCCCACAGTTCCGGACCACGCTGCGGGAGTGCACGGGGCGGCACGTGACGATCGTCGACACGCGCATCGTCTCCGAGGACAGGTTCTCCGAGGACTACGTGGTCCCCAACCCCTCCGGGCGGTACTGGGTCTACGCCATGGTCGGCAGCGGCCTGGCGAACCTCCTGCGGTGCGTCCCCACGGACGGCGGGCTGCTCAACGGCGAGCTGCGTGCGTCGGTGCCCACGGGAGACCTCGAGACGGCTGCCGTCGTCGACGAGATCTTCGGCGCAGCGCGTGCCGGAGGGACGAGGGTCGTGCCTGTCGACGTCGAGACGGGCCAGGTCGGGAGCCGCAGCGACCGGAAGATCCTCGCGTGGCCCGACGCGGCAGGACGCTTCGACGGCGGTCCGTCGGGTGTGCTCGTGAACAGCGCGACGGCACGGTTCGTCGCCAGGCGCAGCTGAAGCTAGGAGGCCGCGCCCCGCTGAGCGCACCTCCGCCGGTCGTCTGGCAGCCCGACGGTGTGCTCGCCACCGAGAGCACGGCTCGACGAGCGGTGGTGGAGAGTGCCGGTCGACTGCCGCCCCCGGCCTATGCTGGGCGGGTTCGCAGGTGAGCGGGCGAGATGCGTGGCTCACCGACGGGAGACGGGGGACAGGTGAGTCAGCGCGACGCGCAGCACGACGGTGGTGCTGACGGCTCGGCACCCGTGCCTGCCGCGACCCCGGGCCGGACGACCCCGCCCACCTTGTCTCGACCAGCCTCGTCTCGACCAGCCCCGTCCCCACCAACCTCGTCGCCTCCCGGCACCGTCGGGCCCCGGCCTTCGATGGCCGACGTCGCGGCCCGCGCCGGTGTCTCTCTCGGGACCGTCTCGCACGTCCTCAACCATCCCGAGCGCGTCACCGACGCCACCCGCGCGAAGGTCGAGGACGCCGTCGCTGCCCTCGGGTACCGGCCGAACCGGATGGCCCGGTCCCTCGCCGGAGGACGCAGCTCGGCCATCGGTCTGGCGATGACCGACCTCAGCAACTCGCTGTTCGTCGACATCGCGCGCGGTGCCGGTGAGCACGCCGAGTCCCTCGGGATGAGCGTCCTGCTCGCCGACGGCGACAACGAGCTCGGTCGCGAGGTCCGCAACCTCGAGCTCTTCGACGAGCTGAGCGTCGCCGGCAGCATGATCACGCTGAGCGACGAAGAGCACATGGCGGCCCTGGTCGGAGCGCGCTCAGGCGGGCGCCCGCTCGTCCTGCTCAACTTCTCGGCCCCCGAGGCCTGGTTCTGCAGCGTCGCCGTCGACAACGAGCTCGGCGGGCACATCGCGACCGAGCACCTGCTCGGCACGGGCCGCACGCGTCTCGTCTTCGTCGGCGGTCCCGAGGTCCTGCGCCCGGTCCACGACCGCCGTGACGGCTTCAGGCGTGCGCTCGCGAGCGCTGGTCTGGTCGCAGTCGACGAGCTCCGACCAGACGCGATCAACCGTGAGGACGGTGTCCAGATCGGCAGACGCCTCGTCGCCGACGTCCGGGCCGGGCGGGTCGACGGGATCGTCGCAGCCTCGGACCTGCTCGCGGCCGGCATCGTGCAGGCGCTCCTCGCCGAGGGGATCTCTGTGCCCTCGGACGTGGCGGTGGTCGGCTACGACAACAACCAGGCGGTCTGGGACCTCCCCGTCCCGCTGACCACTGTCGCGCAGCCCGGTGAAGAGATGGGTCGACGCGGTGCGCGCCTGGTCATCGACGAGGCACGCACCGCGGGGCACGTCCACGAGGCTGTGCTGCTCCAGCCGCACCTCGTGGTGCGCGCGTCAGCGCCTCACGCGGGGGCCCGCACCTCGTAGGACCCGTGCCCGACCTCGACAGGGTCGACCCCGAGGACGTCCACCTCGGCCGTCGCTCCGACGGGGACCGTGAACCTGACGACCAGCTCGTCGCCGCTGATCTCCCAGCTCACCGTGGCCTCGCCGTAGGGGGTGATCTGGCGTGACGCTGCCGAGGTGAGCCCGCCGCCGGGACGCGGCGCGACCCGGATCCGCCGGTATCCAGGCTCGACGGCCTCGAGGCCAGCGACCACCCTGTGCATCCAGTCGGCGACGGACCCGAGGGCGTAGTGGTTGAAGGAGGTCATGTCGCCGGGGTTCACGGTGCCGTCGGGCAGCATCGAGTCCCAGCGCTCCCAGATGGTCGTCGCGCCGAGGTCGACCGTCGCGAGCCACGAGGGCGAGGTGCGACCGAGCAGCAGCTCGTAGGCGACGTCGGTCTGGCCCGTCGAGCTGAGCGCGTCGGTGAGGACAGGCGTCCCGGCAAAACCGGTCCCGATGGTGCCACCGCCTGACCGGACGAGCTCCGCGAGGCGCGCTCCGGCGCTGAGCCGGGCGTCGTCGTCGGGCAGGAGGTCGAAGGCGATCGCGAGAGCGTGCGCGGTCTGGGTGTCGTGCATCGGGTCCTCGCCCAGGTACCGGCCCTGATAGGCGGTACGGATCTCGGCAGCGAGGGCGTCGTAGCGCTGCGCGTCGTCGACCCGGCCGAGGATCTCGGCCGTGCGAGCCACGGCCCAGGCCGACCTGGCGAAGTACGCCGTCGCGACCAGGTGCGGGTCGGTCTGCGCCTTGATGGGGTCTTCGGGTGGTGCGGTCGGGTCGAGCCAGTCGCCGAGCTGGAGCCCGGTGTCCCACAGCCGGTCAGGTCCGGCGAGCCCGGCCACCAGGTCGACCCAGGAGGTCGCGCTCGGGTACTGCCGCTCGAGCAGCGCGTGGTCTGCCGAGCGTCCGTAGAGGGCGAACGGCGTGAGGGAGGCGACGTCACCCCAGGCGGCGATCGCCTGCTCAGGGCTCCAGAAAGATCGCGCAGGGACCCAGGGTGCGTACACCGGGGCGACTCCACCGAAGCGTTCCTGCTCCGACGCCAGGGTCCGCAGCCAGTCGGCCAGGAAGCCGTGCACGTCGTACAGGGTGGCGGCCGTGGGGGCGAACACCTGGATGTCGCCAGTCCAGCCGAGGCGTTCGTCGCGCTGGGGGCAGTCCGTGGGGATGTCGACGACGTTCGACCGCAGGCTCCACACGACGTTCTCGTGGAGGCGTTCGACGTCGGGGTCAGAGCAGCGGAACCAGCCTGTTCGCTCCATGTCGGAGTGGATCACGCGAGACACGACGGCGCCGGGCGCGAGATCGCCCGGCCAGCCGGAGA
>Ga0308165_1005725_pt1 | contig 11333 bp, 10 predicted proteins | sample PhyWR2_FD_201032 | JGI IMG/M metagenome (GOLD analysis project Ga0308165, IMG submission 201032) | Phyllosphere microbial communities from UC Gill Tract Community Farm, Albany, California, United States - DLSLW.R2 | ecosystem: Host-associated > Plants > Phyllosphere > Unclassified | place: USA... | reverse complement strand
GGAGTGGCGACTGGGAAATAAGCGGAAGTAAAAGTTTTTAAGGCGGAGTGAAATGGCAAAATACTGGATCGCAGCCGGCATAATTCTGCTTTTGACAGTTGCTGCCTTTGCAATCTGGTTGATGATCCGCCACAAGCGGGGCTGGTCAAGAAGCATCATCGCCCATCTCGTATTTATCGCCGCAATGTATGGGCTGGTTATGACCTTCAGGCAGGTCGCCTATATGCTGCTTGATGATTATAAGATTACCGCAATCACACCTGACCTTATCAATACAATTTCCGCGCTGGTCATGGCGCTACTTGCTATGCAGCAACTGTTTCAGCTCATCAATCGTCTGACACACAGCCAGATTGATCGTGGTAATGACCCAACGTCTGCGCGTATGGTTGCGCGCATATTGAAGCTGACAATATTTCTTATCATTGTGCTGCTGTTTGGCGAGCATTTCGGGATCGGTCTTTCCGGCTTGTTGGCTTTTGGCGGCATTGGTGGCATCGCTATTGGCGTTGCCGGAAAAGATATGCTGAGCAATCTTTTCTCTGGCGTGATGCTCTATTTCGACCGGCCGTTCAGTATTGGCGACTGGATTAGCTCGCCTGATCGTAATATTGAAGGCACGGTCCTGGAAATTGGTTGGCGGCTTACTAAAATCAAGACCTTCGATAATCGTCCGCTCTATGTACCCAATGCTGCCTTTTCGACCATCAGCGTTGAAAATCCGGGCCGTATGACCAACAGGCGTATCACCACGACGATTGGCTTGCGCTACGAAGACGGTGATAAAGTTTCCGGGGTGGTTGACGATATAAGGTCAATGCTCAAAGCCAATGCGAAAATCGATCAGACACAAAGTCTGCTGGTCTATTTCGATGCCTTCGCAGACTCATCACTCAACATTATGGTCTATTGTTTTACCAAGACGACCGTCTGGGCGGATTGGCTTGAGGCACAACAGGAAGTGTATCTCAAGATTATCGAAATCGTGCATGCGCATGGTGCCGACTTCGCGTTTTCGTCTGAAACGCTTTATATTCAGCCAGATAAAACTGCGGAAAAGAAGCCTGTTGAAGAGCTGGCTTCTGACGTCAGAAAATAAGGTCTAAGAGGAAATTAGAGCGTTTCCTGTTTTGATTGAATCATAAAAAACGCTCTAATCATCTGTTTTTACGCGTATCTTTTTCTGAAAACCGCGTCGCAGTTTTCAGGACACGCTCTATAGTGATTTATTAGTTATCAGTAGAACAATGATGTGCTATTGGTCTTTTGCTTCGCCACTTTCCCAAGGCACAACCTTCGCTCTTTGGCGCTTTCGAGCACGTTTGGTAATCGAGAAGGGTGCCTCAAATTGAACGACAGGGTTTTCTTCATCCCGACAACGGGTGAAGCGGTTGAACTAATCAAAAACATTGACTGGTCAAAAAATCCTTTGGGTGTTCCCGAAAATTGGCCGCGTCCGCTTAAAACTGCAGCTCAGATGATGCTGGCATCACATTTTCCAAAAGCGATTGCTTGGGGACCAAAATTCATCACGCTTTACAACGATGCTTTCAAACAAATTCTGGGTGATAAGCAGAATTGTATGGGTAAGCCGTTCAATGAAATCTGGTCGGAAGTGTGGGCCGATATTGGACCGATTGCCGAAAAGGCTATGCGGGGCGAAGCTACTTTCATTGAAGACTTTCCGTTGCTCATTAATCGTTCCGGCTTTGACGAACAGTGTTATTTCACCTTCTGCTACAGTCCGATTTTGGATGAAGACGGCAGTGTTGGCGGTATGATGGACACTGTCATTGAAACGACAGGAAAAGTCGAAGCCGAGAAGAACGCGCAGATTATGAATGCAGAGCTTGCCCATCGCATAAAGAATACATTCAGTATCGTGGGTGCTATCGCAAGTCAGACCTTTAAAAGCCAGGACAATGAAGAGGAACTCCGTTCTTTTTCGAGGCGATTGTTTGCGTTAAGCAGTGCGCACAAAGTTTTGCAATTTGGTAAAAGCTCAAGCGGATCATTGGCGCAGATAATCGATGAAATTACTGCTGCACTTGGTGTCGATCAGCGTATTGATATTGAGGGTGCTGATATATTTATCGGGCCGAAAGCTGCGAGTTCGGCATCGCTCTTGATCCATGAACTCACGACAAATGCCATCAAATATGGTGCATTATCCAATGATACGGGGCGTATTTCGATTAGCTGGAACACCTGCGATCAAGATGGAAAGGCCACACTTTTTCTCAACTGGTGTGAAGCCGGTGGCCCTGAAATATCAAAGCCTGACAGTCTTGGCTTCGGGTCGAGACTGATCCGCATGGGTCTTATGGGAACAGGCAACGTAGAGACCGATTACGCCCCATCTGGATTGCGCGCGAAAATGAGCGCTCCTCTCCATCAGATGCAAGGTGAGGGACGACTTTACAGCGACGTTTAGAGCATAATCCGACCGGAGTGAAACGAGGATCGATAAGATTATGCTTAAGATAAAACGGGTTAGAGCGCCGATCTAAATGTTTGTCTAAACGCGCATCCCGAAAATAGTTTCACACTTTTCGGCATGCGCACCAGAGCGCGATTCCGTCAAAATTCGTGATATTTGAGTAGCTGATGCGACGGGAACGCGCCGCGTGTCGTGGCCTGATAAAGCGCTTTCGCTTCATTTTCAGGTTCATTTTTTCATACGCTTAACATTATCCATCATTTATGATCGATCCATAGTGAGCGCTCACATTTTTCATTTGACGTTAGCTGACGTATGTGAATAATGTCTTTACAAGTGAACGGAGGGGTTCACGCTGGAGGAATACAGATGATCGGAATTCACTCAGGCCGTGGTCTGAAGGCATTAACGCTGGCGATTTTGTCCGCTTCTGCGCTGAGCGCGCCTGCGCAAAGTCAGGACCGTACGGCATTGCTTGGTAGCCTTCCCACCGAAATTCAGGCGCTCTATACGGATGCAGTTGAAGTTGGCCCGTCGGCCTATGCTGACTTCAAAGCGCCTGCCAAGCCATGGCGCTGGTGCCATTCGGAGTCCTACATGGGCAATCCGTGGCGCGTGACCTTCAATGATGAGCTCAAACGTCTTGTCGATGGTGCAATCGCCGCAGGTGATGTGTCGGAATATGTTGTGTCCGATTCCAACGGCGATGCGACACAGCAGATTTCACAGATCCGCGCCTTTATTGAGCAGGGCTGTAACGTCATCACCACGATAGCTGGTTCTTCTACAGCGCTCAATGCAGTGATCGACGATGCTTATAAAGCAGGCATTCCGGTCATCACTTCGGCGGGTTCCGTCACCACGCCAAATGCCATCAATGTCATGCATAACCAGAACCTCTGGGGCTATCAGATGGGCAAGGGCATTGCAGAAACGCTCAAAGATGGCGGCACAATCCTGCAGGTCGAAGGCATTTCCGGCCATCCGCTCGTCCAGCAGGAAAATGCCGGTCTTGAAAAGGCCGTTGAAGAAGCTGGCAATCTCAAGATCGCACGCAAGGTAAGCGGCGAATGGACCGGCACGACAACCAAGTCAGCGGTTCTGCAGGCGCTTGCAACCACCCCGCAGCCGATTGATGCGGTCTGGTCGACGGGCAGTGAAGCGCGCTTCATCGCGGAAGCTTTCCAGCAGGCAGGCCGTCCGCTGCCGCTGATTGCAGGCTCCATTTCGGGCGATGCGCTTGGCTATTGGAATGCCAATCAGGACACATTCAAGTTCTATGGCGGTGAAGTTTCACCGCATGTCGCAGCCCAGAATGCTTTCCGCGTTGCGCTGCGTGTTCTTGAAGGTCAAAAGCCACTCGTCAACACGATCATCGCGCCGATGCCGCTTGTGACGCAGGCTGACCTGCCAAACTGGTATAAGGACTGCATGAAACCGGACTCTGCGGCCATCTTCCCGATCCCACCTCAGGATCCATTCCCGGAAGAACTGCTCAATGGCTACTTCACGAATGGGAGTGCAACTGCACTTTATGATTTCGCAAAAGTACCAGCCTCCTGCGCTAAGTAAACCTTGTGCAAATACAGCCATTGCCAGCTTTTCTGGCAATGGCTCTTATTTTTCGCCTGCGGAAAGCCATGCCATCATGCCCGAGCCTGATCTGAACCTAGTCGGCACATCCACTATGCACAGGCTGCTTGCGGAGGCAGGTTTGCCCCCCATAACGCATGCGCCAGTAAAATCATTACGCATCGAAAACCTAGAAAAGCGTTATGGTGAAACCGTTGCGCTGACCGGGGCCAATGTCGATTTTCGCTATGGCGTTCACACCATTCTTGGCGAGAACGGTTCCGGCAAAAGCACGATGCTCAAGATTCTGTCCGGCGTGGTTTCGCCTACGCAGGGGCGGGTGGTTCTCAACGATAAGACAATCGCTGCCAAGTCTCCCGCAGATATGAAAGCGCTTGGCCTCGCTACCGTTTTTCAGGAAGTACTCATCGCGCCGCACCGTTCGGTGGTTGAAAACATTTTTCTGGGCTTTGATGGATTGCTCACGCGCAAAGTCAGCAAAGCCATGCGCGCAAAGGCCGCTCAAGCCGTTCTCTCTAAGATTGCGCGCTTTCCAATCGACCTTGATGCGCCCGCTGGCAGTCTGTCGCTCGCAGCGCAACAATTGGTGGTCATCGCACGCGCTTTCATAAGCCGCCCGTCGATCCTGCTTCTTGATGAAGCCACGGCTGCTCTTGATTATGCGGATCGTGATCTCGTGTTTGAAACAATTGAGGATTATGCATCTTCCGGCAACATCGTGATCTTTATTTCGCATCGGCTTGAAGAGGTGAAGCGCCTTTCCGATCAGGTCACAGTTCTGCGCAGCGGCCAAATTGTCGATACGCTTGACAGACAACAGATCAACAGCCAGATCCTTCTGGAACTCATGGCGCCGGAGGCCCAGCTCCATGTCGAGTGATCACACCATTCTTCGCTATGAAAATCTCGTTCTGGCACCGGGGCGTAAAGCACTGTCCGGCGCGATCCGCGCTGGTGAGATCACCGGCCTTGCAGGGCTTGAGGGGCATGGGCAGGAACAATTTCTGCTCGCACTTGCAGGCTTTGACCAGCCGCGCCAGTCCAGGGTCGAAGTCGTATCCAAGTCGGGCGAATGTGAGGCCTATCGCAATCATCATGATGCAGCAAAACGCGGCGTGGTTTATCTGCCGCGCGACCGCCGTGCGACCGGCATTTTCCCGGTTCTGTCGGTCCTTGATAATTTCGGGATGCCTTCCATGTCGCGGTTCTCGTGGGCCGGCATCCTTAATCGTGGCAAGCAAAAACAGGAATTGCAGCGTTACACTGAGTTTTTGTCGATCCGCTATCCGGAAATGGACGCACCAATTACAGCGCTCAGTGGTGGCAACCAGCAGAAGGTTCTGCTTGCACGGCTTCTGGCGCTCAAGCCGCGCGTGATGCTGCTCAATGATCCGACCCGCGGTGTTGATCTCAACACGCGCATGAAATTTTATGAAGCATTCCGCAAGCTTGCTCGTGAAGAAGGGATTGCGCTGGTCATTCTGTCGAGCGAAATCGAAGAAATCCTGCAAATCTGTGACAGCGTTTCGGTGTTCCGCGATTTTGAATGCTCTAAGACGATTGGTAAATCTGAAATGTCGATGTCGGGCGTTCTTGCCGCCATGTTCGGACAGGAAGAAGTGACGCTATGAGCACATCAAACAAGCCCAATATTTTGCAGCGTCTGTTCTCCGGCGGTCAGGAAACGCGGCTCGCAGCAATCCTGTTCATTATCCTGCTCGTCATCAACATCGTGCTCAATCCGGTTCGTTTTGCGCCGTCGAACTGGGGTGCTGTGCTGGGACTTGCTGCACCGCTGCTGCTGACATCGCTTGCGATCACCATACCCTTTCTGGCCGGGCGTGGCTCGATTGACATATCGGTTGGTCCGCTTGTTGGACTGATCAATGTCATTGTAGTGCAATTGCTCATTAGCAAGGGCGGCATCACTTCGCCTTTCATCATTGTTCCTGCAGCCATTGCGATTGGCATAATTGCGGGTTCGCTAAATGGCCTTCTGGCAGCAATCATCCGCATTCAGCCAATTGTCGCAACGCTTGGAACTTATCTGATCTTTGGCGGACTGGCATTGACCATTCTGCCATCGCCTTCCGGCTCGGTTCCCGCATGGCTTGCAGCCCTTGCCGGACCATGGTCCATTCTGCCGGTTGGTGCTGCCGTTCTTATCTGGCTTGGCATCAAGCAATTGCCATTTTACGAGACACTTATGGCAGTCGGCAGTGAAGACAGAGCCGCCTATACATCTGGCGTCAATGTTCCGCTTGTGCGCTTCATTGCTTATGTCCTGGCCGGACTTTTTGCAGGGCTTGCAGCACTTTCGCTGACCGCACTGATTGGTTCGGGTGATCCGATCATTGGTCCCGGCTACACGCTGATAGCTATTGCAGCGGTTGCCCTTGGCGGCGTCAGTCTTGCTGGCGGCGTCGGTGGATTGAAAGCTGCATTTCTGGGTGCTGCCGATATTTTCCTTCTGCAAAGCATGCTCACGGCCTTCAATGTATCGACCTTCGTGCTGCAGGCCGTCTATGGCGCTGTGCTTGTTCTGGCGGTCTGCCTTAACTCAGAAAAACTGAAACTCTATTTTCGTCGCAAGGTCGCGCAGCCATGATTAAAACTCTCGCTCAAAATCGCGCGCTGGTCGCTTTCATCGGGGTTATTTTTGTCTTCCTTCTCGGAGCGGCATTGATCCCCGGCTTTGCAAGTCTCTTTTCCATCCGAGCCATGCTGGTTCTGGCGGCACTGCTGGCAATCGCAGCCCTTGGCCAGACGCTGGTGATGATCCTTGGTGGGATTGATCTCTCGATCCCCTTTGTCATTGGCTTTGCCAATGTGGTGTTTGCGAGCCTCTATGGCGATGGCATGTCGCCGCTCATGGCAGGCCTGATCGTGCTGGTATCTGCCGGTTTGATCGGCGCATTTTCAGGCGCGTTGTCGGCGGCACTTTCCATTCATCCACTGATCGTTACACTTGGCGTTGGCACGATGGTGCAGGCAGGCGTTCAGATATGGACGCGTGGATTGCCGACAGGATCGGCTCCTGCGTTTATCAATGACTTCGTTTCGCTGGGTGGCAGCATCGGCCCATTGCCGTTTCCATGGCTTATCCCGTTCACGCTCTTTCTGACGATAGGCACCGTGTTCGTGTTGAAACGCACGATTTATGGCCGCAAGCTTTATGCGCTTGGTTCCAATATCAAAGCGGCTGAGCTGGCACTCATCCGGCCGGTTGCGATCTGGGCTATCACCTTCGGCCTTAGCGCAATGTTTGCAGCCCTTGCCGGTATTTTGTTGCTCGGTTTCACCGGCTCGTCGAGTGCTACCGTTGGTACACCCTATCTCTTCCAGACCGTGTCGGCAGTGGTTATCGGGGGTACGGCACTTATTGGCGGACGCGGTGGCTTTGTCGGCACGGTTGCGGGTGCGATCATGCTGATGGAACTGCGTACCTTCCTGATCGGTATGGGGTTTTCCGATGCCATGGTGCAATCTGCGCTTGGTGTGCTTATCCTGCTTCTGGTCGCAGCCTATGGTAGGGACCGGCATATTCGTAATCTGATCTGAAGGAAATGCAGATGGATGAGAGGCTTGCAAAAACCATTGCAGCGATCAAGGCATCGGGTGCCGATTGGGGTATTTTCACCAGCCCCGATGGTGTCGCCTATGCAACAGGCCATGTGGTTTCCATTGAAGCGGGACCATCGCCTTTTGCCGGGGGCCCTGCCGTTGCTGTGGTTGGGAAAAATGGCGAATGTGGTCTGCTCATTACCAATCTTGAATCCGGCACACAAAGCTGGGCCGATCTGGTTCTGACTTACGAGGGTTTTTCGTACAAAGAGCCGACCGATATTTTTTCCAACTATCTCGAAACTGCCGCCCAGCTTTTTGCAAAACTAGGCGTTGGTGGAGTAGTGGCCATCGAGGAGACAAGCTTTCCGCTCTCGCTGTTGCCACTCGTTGAAACATGCAAGCGAGTGCCGGTTGACGATGCTTTCAAGCGTGAACGCATGGTCAAGACCGCGAAAGAAATCACTTTGTTGCGTGAGGCGGCACTGACCGCATCCGCCGGGCAGCGGGCATTTCTTGAAAAGACCAAAGCAGGCCGCAGCGAGCTTGAAATCTTTGCGGATATAAGGCTCGCCATGGAAAGCCGGGTGGGTGAACGCTTGCCGCTGACTGGTGATTTTATCTCCGGCAAAACCCGTACTTCCGCTTTCATGGGCTGGCCATCAAACCGGATTGTCGAGACTGGCAATCCGCTGATTTGTGACTTGGCTCCGCGCGTCAATGGCTATTGGGGCGATAGTTGCGCATCGTCTATGTTGGGACATCCAAGTGCTGGATTTAAAAAGCAATTTGCGGCTGTAAAATCTGCGCTTGATCTGGCGATTGAAATTATTCGTCCGGGCCTTGGCATTGGTGAACTGGATCAGCATTTGCAGGCGCATATCGCAGCCGCGGGTTACGGCTATGCGCATCATTCCGGCCATTCTATCGGCACATCGGTGCATGAGTGGCCGCGAATTGTTGGTTATGAAACCGAGAGTTTCAAAAAGGATATGGTGGTGATGGTCGAGCCAACCGCCTTTGACCCGCATATTGGCGGTGTAAGGCTCGAGTTCATGCTGCACGTCACAGACAATGGCTGCGACGTGCTAACCGATTTCGAGCATCAGCTCTCTATAGAGTAAAAGGCCTGATACAGACAGGCGTGCCGATTTCAATGCGCTTGCCTGTATCGGTCAGTTTCCCCGTGGACTTATCTCTGGCAAAAATTGTGATGCAATCGCTGTTCTGATTTGCAACCAGCAGCCAATCTCCATCGGGTGTTAAAGCAAAATTGCGCGGTGTTTTGCCACCCGTAAGCGTGTGACCAATATCGGTCAGTTTTCCTGTTTCCTGATCAATACGAAAAGCGGCAATGCTGTCATGGCCACGGTTGGAACAGTATAAAAAATGGCCGTCTGGCGAGAGGTGGATATCCGCGCCATGAGACTCGACACCTGACGGAATGGTGGCCCAGCTCTCAGTGAGCGTCATGTCACTGCCATTGCGATGAATGAGCGACACGGTGGAATTGAGTTCATTTGAAACATAGACAAAGTGGCCATTCGGATGCTGTGCAATATGGCGTGGTCCGGCGCCTGCTGCAACAGCTACACTTCCAAGACGTTCAAATTCGCCTCTATCATCAAGACGATAGGTGATGACTTCATCAAGACCGAGGTCGGTAGATAGAAAGGTTCCGCCTTCTGGCGTTTCAACAATGCAATGCGGATGACTGCGTTCCTGCCGGTCGTCTATCGGACCAAGTTCACCTTTATGACGTACAGACCCTGTGACCAAACCGAGAGTGCCATCACCATGAATGGGAAGGGCTACGAGAGACTGGTCCGGCCCGCCGCCTCCCATGGCATAGTTGGCAACCAGAACAAATTTTCCGTTACGCGTGATTGTATTGTGCGCCGTGATGCTGCCCTGACTGCTTTGCTTGTTGAGATAGATAAGTTCGCGTTTTTCAGCATCGAAACGATAGGCGCTGACTGTTCCTTCATGCCAGCCGAACACTTCGGAATTGGCGTAAATTGTGCCTGACGCGGGATCGACGCTCAGAAATGTCGGATTATCCACCGAGGACGTGCTGCAGATGCGCTGCGTTTCTGCAGTCTTTGTATCGAATGCGTAAATCGAAAGACCTTCTCCGCGTGCACCCTGAAAATAAGGCGCTTCGCGATTGAGTGAACCGACTGCCAGATAAAGCTTTTTCACGCATTCCTCCAATGCAATTCCCATGATCAATCCATCACCTATCCGTTGCTGACATTCAAGGTCTGGCTGGTCATTTCAGTTCGGGGCATCGCAATTTTCATGATTATCTGCACAATATTGATGAGCCCGAATCTAAAATCGATGGAGTGTTAAGCGATGCAAAGAATAACCATCACTGTCGACGATGATCTTATGACAGAACTGGATGCTTTGATTGCTGTAAAAGGCTATGCTAACCGCTCCGAGGCTGTACGCGATCTTGTTCGCGCAAGTATAAAAGACACGGCCATCGCGTCTGACGCGATGAGCGAATGCGTTGGCGTGTTAAGCTATGTCTACCAGCATGAGGCGCGTGATCTGGCGAAAAAGCTGACGACATCGCATCACGAGCATCATCACATGTCGCTGGCCTCCCTGCATGTTCATCTCAATGAAGATCTGTGCCTCGAGGTAAGCCTGCTTCGCGGAGAAGCGAAAGCCGTCAAGGAATTTGCAAATTCCATTATTTCACAACGTGCAGTTGTTTATGGCGATGTTTCAATTATCCCTCACGACAGCCATAGCCATCATGATTAACTAGTGCCGGAAAAATATTCATATTAAAATCATTGCTTTAGACCGTTCTATCGGTCTAGGTTCGGGCTTGCGAAGAGTCGTGTTTTTAAACAGTGAGTTATCATGGACCTGACAGTCATCGTATTTATACTCGTATATCTTGCGATGGGCTGTGGAACTCTTCCCGGATTTAAAGTCGACCGCACGGGTGCAGCCATTATTGGCGCTCTCGCTATGCTGGTTGTGGGCAGTATTACGCCGCAGGCGGCATGGAATGCTATCGATTACCGCACACTGGGGATGCTTTTCGGGTTGATGGTTGTATCAGCCGGATTTTCAGTGTCAGGCTTTTATGGCTGGGCGGCAAGGCGCGTAACCGAATTGCCATTATCGCCACCGTTGTTGGTTGGTGTGCTGGTTGTTATGGGCGCGGCATTCTCGGCATTCCTGACCAAAGATGTTGTTGCGGTGGCGATGACGCCTTTGCTCGTTTCCGTAACCCTTGCGAGAGGATTAAATCCGGTTCCATTTCTGCTTGCTTTCTGTTTTGCCGTTAATACGGGCTCTACCGCCACACTGATCGGCAGTCCGCAGAATATGATTATTGCGCAGGAACTCGGGCTATCCTTCAATGGTTTTCTGAGCGCTGCCGCTGTTCCCGCCCTTCTTTCTTTGCCAATCGTTTGGGGTGTGATTGTTCTGGCCTACCGCAATCGTTGGAAGCTGACGCAGCAGCCATCTTCCATGAGCGATACTGCGCAGGACGGTACGATTGACCTGCTTGAAACGGCAAAGACTGCTCTTGTTGCTGTGGTTGTCATTGGGATGTTTATTTTCAGCGACCTGCCACGGGAGCTGATTGCTATGGCGGGTGCGGGTGTACTGCTGGTCAGCCGCAAAATCTCTTCCCAAAATATGCTTAAACATGTCGATGGCGATCTGCTGCTTTTGATCATGGGCCTGTTTGTCGTCAATGCTG